>ENA-OFCD01000039-OFCD01000039.1-metagenomes-genome-assembly--contig:-NODE-39-length-81952-cov-7.103972_pt1 | contig 81952 bp, 70 predicted proteins | sample MGYA00153392_OFCD01 | MGnify analysis MGYA00153392 | reverse complement strand
ACCAAAATGACAACAATTGTAATAAAAAAAGGGGCGGAAATCCGCCCCTTTTCTCAAAACTTAAAAAACATATTACTGGATGCTACGTGTGTATTTAGCTTGCGAAACTTGACCGTATTGCGAAACAACACCCGCTTTATTAAAGTTGGTGAATGCCATGCTGATAACCGGCAAGCCAACATGTCTCGCTGGTGTAATTGCTACGCCGTTCAATGTTGCCGATGCTGGTGTCAAACCTTGCACTGGTGCATTGTACGAAATCAGCAACCAACCATTTGGACCATTCGTTCCTGGCAAGCCTGGGCTAGTCAAAGAACCTGCGACCGTTGTGGCAGAACCCACAAAATTTAGCAGCTGGCTAACTGGGAACGAGGTGTTTACCGAGCCCAACAAGCTAGTTCCTTGGAATGGAACTACTGTTGCTTCCCAGCACGTACCTGAACCTGCAATTTGCGTTGCGGGTGGCAATGGTGATGGCAGAATTACGTTTGGCGCCACGCCGGTAGTGCCTTCTTCGCGGTTGTATACGGAGAATGCATATGGGTCACATGAACCACCACCGCCAGGAGCTGCACCAGTCATGTTGAAGTTAGATGTAAACGGCGCTGTTGCGGCGCCGCCACCAACACGAACGTATTCACGTTTGGTTGGGAATGTCAGAACCCAGTCAGTCTGGGAAACAGTACCCGCATCCAAAACATACTCGTTCAACACGGTGTTACGCATAATGGTCGCGGAGAAAGCATCTGCACCGTTTGTCCACACTGCGTTTACGTTACCCGTAACCGTAGGCTGGCTTGTAACGGCACCAGCGCCAACGAATACGTTGGAAACTGGGGGCGCTGCTTGACCCAGACGTGGTGTTACCTGGCCCGTTGGCGTGTAAGCAACAATGTTTGACCATGCGTCGAATGCGGTTGCATCATAAGCGTAGTTAGCACCGGTTCCAGCGCTAATCACGTTTGCGCGGCCAGACAAACCACCGCTAGGAGGCGACAGGTAATTGCCCGGAAGCGGAGTTGTAACGTTACCGCTACCTGGATCATAAGCATCCAATCCTGGGCAATTGGCAGGAATGTTGTTTGTGCCGTGCTTGGCGAAAGAAGTGATGGTAGCGTCGGTTACAACGCCCATTTCAATAACCTCGAAGTAACCTTCACGGGTACGATCCAAATCGACTGGACCGGTATCTGCTGCTGCCCCTGAATACTGGAAGTTTTTGAATACATTCAAACCTGCACGACCGCCGGTACCCGCAAACAGGTCGCTAGGGGTTACGCATGAATTGTCGTTCGTCACGAAGCTTGCGCCCGCGCCGGTCGGAACAATGACACCCGTAAATACGTCGTTAGGCGACAGGTATAAGTTAAAGTCAAGTACCTCGCGGCTGTTACGGCCTTCGAGGAAACGAACTTTTACAAGTTTGGTTTGGTTAGTTGTATTAACAACCGACATTAACGTGTTGAACGATGCGCCAGCTGCAGAAGTGCGAGTCGTGTAGTACGGGTAAATCAAAACTTGACCCAAGCCATCCGGATTCAAGTGTACTGCGTTCGCGGTCCCGGCGGCACCGAGTGCTCCCAGACCTGCCAACACCGCTGCATACAAAGACTTCTTTTTGAACGTATTCATTTTTTAAGGTACTCCTTTAGAGAAAAGTGATCACTTTTTAGAAGCTACAACACTACGAGTTTATACCAGCCAAAACCATTTTTCAAACAATTTTATTGTTATCCACAGATATACGAATTAACTATTCGCTTAACCACGGTACACAAACCACCAATTACCCTCATCTAAAATCCATATTTCCGACAATGTCTGATTCAAAGACAAACCACCAATTACGTAATCGAGCGAAATTTTCACATCGCATGAATCAACTTGGCAGCTTGCTTCTTGAACCTTTGCCTTGCGAAAATGAGACGTATTTACTCTCAACCGGTAATCCTGCGCCTGTAGCTTTGCCCGACCCGAGGGGCTGATAAATGCGTAGGCTTGATTAAGCTCACCCGCCAGAATCGCATCCCAACGCTGTTGGGCTCGCTGCATAACGAGTTTGTCAACCGCCGCTACATTGCTGGACGAATCAATAATTCCAGCAGGTGTGCTACAAGCGGATATTAACACCACTACAAGACCAAAAAATACAACTTGAAAAATTCTAAATATCACAATGAATCCAATTCTTTCAGCATAGTGTTAATGTATTCTCTGAACACAAAGCCAATGATAAGCGTAGAGAATTCTAATTAAAGCGTCAATCGAATCAACACGTTTTGACTTGATTTAGCTCCCGTGTGTCATTTTTACAACATTTGCAACGGCTATTTACTTGATTGTGCTTCGTTTGATAGCGATTTTGACTTCGGAAACACGGATTGTAAGGACGGCAATTTTTTCCGCAACTCTTCCATCACAGCACGGGAATCATCTGAGTTATTAACCACAACCGGCGTGATGATAATTACCAACTCGGTGCGAATTTTTGAAAGCGACTGCGTTCCAAACAAGCCCCCTAAAATCGGTATTTTAGATAGCAAGGGTAAGCCTGCAGTTCCGGAGCTGGTGTCGTTCTGTATCAGACCCGCCAACACCATCGGTTCGCCGGATGCAACATTTACAACGGTCTTGGCTTTACGCGTCGAAATGTTGGGGTTAGTGCCCGCCGCCGCACCCGGCGCTGGGGTGCTAATTTCTTGGTTAATTTCTAGCGTGACGCGGCCACCAGCGTTGATTCGAGGGGTAACCTCAAGGATTACCCCGGTATTTATATAAGTACGAGAGGTTTGCGTAACGCCCCCAGCGCCCGTGGTTGTGCCTGTATCTACTGAGATTTGATTACCTACATTGATTGACGCTTTTTCGTTGTCAAGCACAGTAATATTCGGCGTGGATAGCGTTTGTGAGCGCCCATCTGTTCCGAGCGCCTGCAATACAGCCCGAATATCGCCGCCAACAACATCTATGAGCTGTAATCCAGCCGCCGCTGCTATGGGAACCGTTGGTTTTGGCGTTAACGGTAGGTTGCCTCCGCTTCGCAAGGCACCCGTCACGCCAGGACGCGAATTAATAAACCACTCGATCCCAAACTTCAGATCGTCCGTAAGCGTAACCTCCGCCACCAACACCTCAACCTTCACCTGCCGGCGCGGCACGTCCAATTGCTTTAGCGCAATCTGAATGGTTTCGTAGTCCGACGGAGATGCGAGCACCAGCAACGCGTTATTTTCGACGTCGGCAATGATTCGCAGGTCTTTCGACACGCCATTGCCACTGCCGCTAAAACCTGTTGCTGGCGGCGCGGTGGTCGCGGGTTGAGCTGCCTGTCCGGGCAATCCGGTCGGCGGAATGCCGAGCTGTCCTGCGCGCTGTCCTGGTGCCAATGTAGGTTGAGAGGTGCTGCCAGAACGATTGCCATAAACGTCGCCCAGCAATTGCGCTAATTTATCCGCCTTCCCATGTTGTACTTGATACACGTTCAGACGAATACCGCCTGAGCCACCATTGCTTTTGTCAAGGCGCTCAATCCACGTTTTTGCTTCTGCAAGGTAGCGCGGTTGGGTCGTCACCACCAGCAGGCCATTCATGCGCTCGATCGGAATAATCCGCACGATACCGGCTAACGGGCTCTGCGCGGCGGTGCCAAAAATCCGGTCAAGGTCACCTGCCAGCGCCTTGACGTCGGTCGACATCGGAAATAAGCCCACCGAATAGCCAGACAGAAAATCCACATCAAATAACTCAACAATATCGAGCAAGTGCTTTAACTCACGCTGCGTGCCGGAGAGAATCAACAGGTTGCGAATATCGTCGCTTTTCACCGACGTTGCGGCATCCGCTGCATAGGGTTCAAGAATACGTTTCATGTCGGTCACGCCGACAAACTTCAACTGCACGATCTGCACAGAATAGCCCGCCGGCAGCGCCGCGGCACCCACGTCCACTTGCGGCGTGGTGGTGCCGCGAATGCCGAGGCCAGCAGGTTGAATTTTATAAATTCCCTCTTCACGAATCATGACCTGGCCATTTTGACGCAACAACATTTCGAGGATCGGAATCAAATCTTTACGCGATACCGGTCGAGAGAAACGAATGGTTGCCGTCCCCGCCGTGGACGGGTGAATGGTGAACGATTCGCGCATGTAGTCGCCCATGATGGTCTGCACAATGGCGCGGATATCAGTGCTCTCGAACTGCAGGCTGAACTCCTCGGGGCCTGAGGCTACCGGCGCCACAGCGGGCATTTGCTTGACGAAATTACCCGTGCCCTGAAAAATGCGCGCTGCGGGAATCTCTAGTGCTGCGTTTGGTGCAATCGGCGCTGCAGATGATGCGCTCGCGCCCGGTTGCGCCACCACGGTGGCTGACGTCGTCGCGACACCAGTACGCGCAATCGTTGAGCCACTGGCTATTGGCGTTGTCGCTATCACTATGACGGGGGGGGATGAGGCTGCAAGCGGTGGAAACGGTCCAGAGGGCAATACGGTGACGGCTCTTTGTGGAGGGTCTGCTTCCACCGGAGCCTGAGCTGTGACTTTAGAGGGATCATTGACACCCTCCGTGGTCGGCGGCAAAAGCGCACAACCCCCCAATGCACCCAGCACCATGCCCGCCAATATTGTGCGGTTAAATACCGGCGCGTTTGTCAACGTAACTGCTTGGCCGCTATAACCATCCGCGAGTCTAGTTTTTTGCATTTTCATTTATTAATATTCCTGAGAACAATACGACGCCCGCCTACTGGGGTAAATTTTGGAAACGGCGTCGACGGGCAACCGTGGGTTCGGCTGAATTTGTGGCCGCGCTGCTGTTGCTCACCGCACCCGCTATGGGCATGCCTTGCGCATCGTTTTGAATAGGGACCGGCCCTGAATTTGCGCCAGTGGGAGCGGGCAGTGGCACATTACCCGTCTGGCCCGGCAACAGCGGGACGGGCATTGAAGCTGCGTTTGGGGGGCGTCCAAATGCGCCGCCCACCCCAAAACTGTTGGTACTCTGTGGCCCGGCGCTGAGCGCAGAACTGGGGGGAATCACCTGCGCCGTCGCACCATTTATCGCTTGCGCGCCGGGGGGAATCGCATTTTGAGCAAAATTCGGCGGTAGCACGGCTGCGGATTTTGATGTCGCCAACGTTAACACTTCCGTTTCGTCGCCCAGCTTTAGTACCACTCGCGTGGCATCCACGCTATCCAGGGTCGCGCCCTGGCTACCCGTCGGGTCAACTATCGCGCCCTTGACGACACGCCAAGTTTTACCCGACCTGATATCCACTAAAAACGCAGTGCTCACCTGAGCATTCACTGACGTGCCGCTTAAACGGTACTTGCCTTTTTCCATGACAGGCGCTGCGGCAACAGCGGCGGCAGGTGGATTGGGACGGCGGCTTTGACTGAACAGCGGGCGTTCCACGGTTTCTTTGTAAGTTGGATCGATGGGTGGCATGACGAATGGCGGCAAAATTACAATATCATCGGCCTGGCGTGGCGCGCCACTAAAGTTGGGAGTTCTGGGAAATAAATAGCTGCCCCAGCCCGTTTCCCATGCAAACACGCCAACCACTCCCAACACCGCAACGGCGATGAGCGCAGTCAGCCAGTACCGCTGCACGATGAACCTAAATCCCGCCGCCTTTGATGGAGCCATCGAGCCAGAAGCAGGCTTCATGTTTTTCCTCCGGCAGGCTTTTTCGGCTCGGCGTTGGTGGTTGATTTTCCAGCCGACGCAGCAAGTGGGGTTGGCGCGGCCGCTTCCGCCACCGCCAATGGCGCAATGCCTGATACATCCATTTGCACAAAATGCTCAACTTCTGGGGCGCCCGGTGCAAGTTTAAAACCGAATCCCGCCTGCGACGTCACCTTTAAACCATCAACAAAAATATACGGCTCTCTTGATTCGAGTGCATACAGAATTGACCGCAAATTTGGCACGCTCACGCTCATTTGTACCGTTGCACTCAGCTGTCGATAACCGTCAGCATCTTTGTGCGGCAAACTTTGAACTGACAGTACACGCCCACTATTTTGTTCGGCCATCGATTTGACGAGCTCCTGTAGCTCCGCCCCCGCCAAGGCCGGTGTTCCGCCTTTCAGGAAATACTTTTTGATGTCTTTGCCCTTCAACAACTCAACGGTTTCAAGCATTTGCGGACGCGCCGCATTCGCGCTCGATTGTGATTTTAGCTGCCGAGTCATTTTGAACAGCGCATCATCGTAATGGCGGTGTCCGGTCCAAGCCAAAGCCGCGACCCCCGCGATCGGCAGCAAAATTGCCGCCACCAAAATGCTGATCGCAAGCATGCGGCGACCGCGTGGCGAAAGGCGCTGACGAAGCGTGCTCATGGCGTCGGCGCCTTACCATTCGGCACATTTGGCGCGTTCGGCGATGGCGCAGGCACTGACAGCCTTATATTATTTGGCGGGGTCGGCACAGGCATAAGCGGTGATATTTGCGACAAAGGCGGGAACGGAATAGGGGTGGGCGAATTGCCTGCACCGGGGGCTGGCATTGGGGTTGTGGCGGGTCTAACAGATTTTGGAACAGTCACCGGAGTGACCAGCGCATTAGCCGCCGGCGGAGTGCCCATTACCGGCAAATTCGCGCCACCGGTCGCTGCTGGCGGGCTTTTCAACGGGGTAATGACGGGTGCAATGATCGGTGCAATAAGGGTGGCAGGCACAGGGGGCGCCGCCATTGACGCGGCAGGCGCAAAGGGCGCTGCGGGTGTATTGGGCATACTCGGCACGGGGATTAGCACCAGCGCCGGTGAATCCTGTTGAGCTTGTGTCGCCGTGAGCGCACCTATCACTATGGCCTCCGGCAGCGGGCGCGGCTTCACCTCGCTGGCAAGCGTGAAATATTCAAAATTAGGACGGCTGCCTTGACGCGTTTGTTGGCGTTGCGTCGTATTTTGCAGGAACGGTGTCTGTTCCAGACTTTCGATCACCTTCGATACCGACGCGGCTTCTCCTGCCAATTGCAGCTCACGCGTTTTTACCAGCGCCTTGTATTCAAAACTCTGAATCCACATCGTATCGGGTGAAATTTTGGTAATTTCGTCGACTAGCATCACCACAGGATAGTTTGCATGTTTACGCCCCACCACATAATTGTACTCACTCGCCAGCCGGGTATATTCCTCGGTCACGCGCTGGGTAATTTTGAAGTCCGAATCCGCTTTCGCGGCGACTGGCATCAGCTCTTTGACCATCTCGCGTTTCTGCCAAATCGGCAACAAAACCGCGACCAATGCCAAAACCACCGCCAGCAGCAACAGGCCCACATTGATACGCTGCATATTGCTCCAGCGGCGCGCAGGGCCGGCAGACATGGGCAGCAACTCAATCGGTGGCGCACCGCGCCGCAAACCTTGCGCGTCACGTGCTCTGTCGCCAGGCTTAGAGCCGAGCGAAAAATCATCGGCGGCAACAATGCTGTAAACAGAAATGGCGGCGGCGCGCATGTCGTTCAGCCACGGCAAAAGTATATTTTTAGGCACCGCAACGACTTCGACTTCGATCCGTTCACGCGTCACATCACGCGAAACCACTTGCGCTCCAAAATACACCTGCGCCGCTGTAAATGGTGTTTGACGATCCATGTCGAAGCCAACCACGTCAATTAAATTTTCCTCTGTCGCCATCGGCAAAACAACGCGCTTGCGCAGGACATGTTCCGGCGAGACCAGCACCCGGACATCACGCCCTTCACCTCGCAATAACTCATCCAGCGCCGTACGCACGGCCGCCGCATCACGCGACAACAGCGGAACGCGCTTTAATTCCTGCACAAACGCGTTATCTGCCCTCACCTTCACCCGTACCAGCGCGGCATCTTCGATCATCAAGTCGGTTAGCGATGCATCGCCCGCAAACGCCATCGATACCCGTTTCGGCACCATTGCACTCAACTCTTGCGTCCACCATTGCCAAAAAGACGAGAAACGCTGGCTCGCATTCGCGAGCAAAGAAATGGGTTTGGTTGTGATCGCCATAATGAAAAGTTTAAATCCTGCTCGCTGCCAGGCGACTGGATGCGCGGCTAGGCGCGACACCGCCAACCGCACCGGATGCGTCTACGCGAAGATTGGGAACATTAGGAATAACCGCAGGTGCACTTGTGCCGGGCGCGCTTTCAGCGGCAGTAATTTCGCCTTCCTGCCAGCGCAAAAACACTACCGGACGCTTTGGATTGGGCGAGCGCAGCGAGACCGCATCGCGAACGTATACCGTACCGTCATCGAGTGTTGCAGTGGCGCGCACGCCAACCACAAAGCCATTGCCGCCCGCGAGATAGGGCAGCGCGGGTTGAAATGGCGGGATTACCGCTTTGATGGCGCGAGCTTGTTCACGTTGCTGCATGTAAGTATCCACAAGAACATCGGTTGCACCAGGAATAGAGCGCAGCACATCCCGTGATGCAATCTGCGAATTAATACCGGGCTGGCGCGAATAAGTTGTTATGAGCGGTGCGAGGCGTTGATAAAGATCGGGGGTAATGCCCAACACCAGTTTTAATTCTTCGATGGTTTGAAACGGCGCATTAGCGGGCTTGTATTTTCTTCCTGCTGCAACGTACTCGGCCTCTTCCGCTCCATGCAATCGTTTCAAATTATCTTGATCGCGCCAATCCGCAATTGAGTCCACGAGTGCGGTGGCTTCTTCATCCGACAAACCTTGCGCCGCCAATATGCCCCGCATGAGTTGGTCAGAGGCGACATTAATATCAACTTTACCAGACTCATCCACCATCGCCACGGATACATTGGCTTCGCCATATCGCCAGTTGTGGGGCACCCCATCTGCCAGCCAGCGATCCGTTACGGTGGCCGGTTTATATAAATCGAACAACGCACGATGAATGGCCGCTTCAGCGGCAGCCTCGGCCTTAGCGCGAGACATGCCATTCGTCACCACTTTGACGTCGGTTCGCATCGCATACAGAAACGAGGTTGCGATTACCGTCAACAGCGTCACAATCCACAACACAATAACCAGCGCGAGTCCTTGCTGACGGGCCCGCCCCAAGCCGAACGCAATGTGCGAACGCGAAAGCGGCGCGCATCCCCGTGGAAAAAGCGTATCAAGCACGACGGGCTCCGCACTGGCGCGCAAAGCCTGTGTCATAGCAACCCGCCTCTTCACCCACGCGCAGGCTAATCACGATCGGCGGAATATCGCGACCGTGATCCAGCTTCAAGGTAATTTTCACCAACTGTGGCAAACGCATCGGGTTATTCCATTCATCCGACCATTTCGCGTCGGTCGTGTCATTTTCCGCACCAAAATACTGAATCTCCAACTGCTTCACATGCTCCACCAACCGCACCGGCTTGGTCTCAGCCAGATCCGACCATTCTTTGGCGAATTGATCGAATCGCCCTCGTTGGATAAACAATGAGGTGAAGCGTTCACCATTTTTCTCGTCTGACCCCAGAGAAATATGCCCCCACTGCAAACCACCATCGCCCGCCGCCGCGTCAATATTGAGCGCGGTAACAAATTTTATTTCTTGTTGCCCACCGTCAAAGGCGATTTTTGATTCTGGAATACCGCGCCAGCGTACGGGAAATACTTCACCCAGCTCACGACGCAAAAAAGTATCCACCACCCGTAAATGCGCGGCTTCGGTAATACGCGCATCGCCGGTATCCCAGGAGCGAATCGCAAAGGTAAGCGAAGCCGAAATCATCAACATCATTAAAGCCAGCAAGGCCAAGCCGAGTAATAACTCGATCAGGGTAAAGCCGCACGACCGTTTGCCCGTGATCACAAATTTTGCCTCGGACCCAGCTTTAGTTTTGTGAGTGAAACTATCCGCGCCGTCCGATCTGTGCGACGATCATTGGCTGGAAATGAAACCGTGGCGGTTATCTCAAAAAGCTTCACAAACAAAATTTGATCCAAGTTGGCACCGGTAGTGTCTACTGACGGCTCGTTATAGGGCTTTATCTCCACCACCCAAGAAAAAAGCTCGTCATAAGTGCCGCTACTGGATCCCTCATTCAACGCTTCTTCCACCCCGGCCGCAGCCAGTTTTGATTCCGCCAACATCGTCGCTTTTGCGTAACGGTCTGCCACCGTGGCACCATTCAGGCTTGACGAAAAAATTTGCATCAGCACCGCCATCGCCAACGCCAGCAACACGAACGCAACCAGGATTTCCAGCAACGAAAAACCGCGTTCATCATTTTGCCTGTAAAGGAAACCACGTTGATTAGGCTTTTTCATCTTTGCTTTCATCAATCGTGACGCGGCCCGTCAACCAGTCGATATCAATCAAATATTTGCGGGCACCGGCACCGACCGTGACACGCCCGCCGTTGGAAGAGCCGTCAGCAAAAAATCGAATCATGCCGACCGTATCAGACACCAGATCGTCCTGCGCTGTGTAGAGCTTTAACTCCACGTCGGGATGCAGCTTGTGTACCTTGGTTTCACCATCGACGCTAAACTCGCGATTGCCTAAATCCAGTGATAAAAATGCGGGTTTCCGGCTATAGATCGCGGTATCGCGCGCCAGCTTCAAACCGCCTGCCACCTGGCGCGCATTGGACTTTAACTCAGCACCCGAAACACCAGAAAAAAACAACTTCGGGAGCAGCGTGTATGAAAGTGCAATGATCGTAATCACGATCATGATTTCCAGCAATGTGAATCCGCGCGCCTTCATAGGAATCGATGAGATTAATCCCAGGAATGAATGTCTTTATTTGCACCGTCGCCGCCATCTTTGGCGTCAGCACCCAACGAAGTAATTTCATAAGGGCGGTTCTGATCACCGGGCGAGCGGTAGGTCAATTCGTTGTTCCACGCATCCTTGATGTTGTCCTCGTTTCTTTCATATGGACCATTCCATTTGCTGGTGCCGCCGGGCGCCTGAACGAGCGCTCTGAGCCCCTCTTGCGTCGTGGGGTACTTGCCGACGTCCAACTTGTACAGATCAAGGGTTCCAGCCAGGCCGGAAATACGCGCCTTGGTCAAGCTTGCTTTCGCCTTGTCGCCGCCACCGAAAATTTTGCTTGCGGCAAAAGCCACGATTAACGCGATGATCGTGGTGACAATCAAAATCTCGATCAAGGTGAAACCTCGCGAAAGCATTCCGTTCCCGGCTATAAATTCGTTCTTTCTCATAACAACTCCATAAAAATCAAATCGGTACATCCATCATGTCGAACATCGCCACCAGAATCGACATGATGATGCCACCGATCAACATTGCCAGCACGACAATCATGATCGGTTGCAGCAATGCCATCGAGCGCTTTATCGCAGATGCAACTTCGCGGTCATACACATCCGCGACTTGAAACAACATTTCATCGAGCTTGCCGGTTTCTTCGCCCACCGCGATCATTTGCACCGCCATTTTGGGAAATACATTCGCTTCCAGCATCGGTTTCGACATACCGCGACCTTCCTTTAAATCGCGCGATATGATTTCGACAGCGTTACGGAATACCGCGTTCCCCAACGTGTCTTTTAAAATCGCCAAACCAGTCAGTAAAGGCACGCCATTTTGTAAAAGTGTGCCCAGCGAGCGCGAAAACCGCGCCATCTCAATCCGCGCAATCAAACCGCCCAGCAACGGCCAACGCAAAAATTTCGCATCCCAGCGAGCTCGCGAAATCGGGTTGGCCAGCGAACGCGACAGCAGCCAAATTGCAAACAGGATAATGCCCAAAATAATTGGCCAGTTGGCGCGTAAAAATGTGCCGCTCGTCAGCACAATCTCGGTGGCTAATGGCAATGCTTTCCCGGATTGTTCAAAAATTTGCTTGAACTGTGGCACCACAAATATCACCAGGATTGCAACCGACATAAACGAAACCACCACCAGAATTGTCGGGTAAATTAGCGCCGACACCACGCTATCTTTGAGTTCCTTCGAACGCTCCATATGATCGGCCAAGCGTGTCAACACATTGCCCAGCGCGCCGCCCACTTCGCCAGCTTTCACCATGTTGATATAAAAGCGCGAAAATATATCACGATGTTTATCCAGCGCTTTCGACAGCGAAGCGCCGCCGCGCACTGCATTGCGAATCTCATTCAACAAATCCGCAACAGGCTTTTTTTCCGCGAGGTTAATCAATATTTCAAAGCTGCGATCCAGCGGCAGCCCCGCTCTCAACAATGTCGCCAATTCTCGCGTCATGTTGCCCAGATCAGGTTGCGACACTTTGCCACGACTGAATAAAGACGCAGCTTTCGGCGCATTTTGGCCCACGGCTAAATTGGAGTTTCCGGCCAACTCGGCCGCGCGAATCGGGATCAAATTCATGCCCTGCAAGCGCTCAATTACCGCAGATTGCGTGGTCGCATCCATCACGCCTTCGTTGACTTCGCCCGCTGCCGAGACGGCTTTATATTGGAACAATGGCACAATTAAGCTCCCTCATCGTCACTTAATCTTCACGGGTAACGCGCAACACTTCTTCAACCGTGGTCAGACCTGAAACTGCTTTTTTTAAACCGTTTTCATACATCGTTTCCATGCCCGCGGCGATCGCTCCTGCGCGTAGCTCGCTCGATGTCGCGTGGCGCATCACCAGACTGCGCAAGGTATCCGTCATCGTCAGCACTTCCATAATACAGGCTCGGCCAAAATAACCGCTGTGACCGCAATGCTCGCAGCCCTTCGCGTGATATAGCGTGACACGCTGTTCTTTCGTAAAGCGGCGCAAGCCCAATTGCTCAACAACCTCTTCCACCGGATGATAGCTTTCCTTGCAATGCACACAGAGCACGCGCACCAGCCGCTGCGCCTGAATCCCGATCACGGTAGAGGTGAGCAGATAATCATCCACACCCATATCAAGCAGCCGGTTGATCGATGCGGCGGCATCGTTGGTGTGCAACGTACTTAGTACCAAGTGGCCGGTGAGTGCGGATTGTACGGCGATCTGCGCGGTTTCCAGATCGCGAATCTCGCCGATCATGATCACGTCAGGATCCTGGCGAACAATCGAGCGCAGCGCATTGGCGAACGATAAATTGATTTGTGGCTTGACCTGAATCTGGTTAATGCCGGCCATCTGATACTCAACCGGATCTTCTACCGTTAGAATTTTTACATCGGGCTGATTGAGCCGGTCCAACGCAGTGTAAAGCGTTGTGGTCTTGCCGCTACCCGTCGGGCCGGTAACTAGAATGATGCCGTGCGGCTGGCCGAGAATATTGGTAAAAACTTTTAAATTGCTGGTGTCAAAACCGAGCTGGTGAAAATCAAGCGCGACACCGCCCTTATCCAGAATACGCATCACCACCGATTCGCCATGCATGGTCGGCACTGTCGATACGCGTAGGTCGATTTCTTTGCCCTGCACGCGCAATTTGATACGACCATCCTGCGGCAAACGGCGCTCGGCAATATCGAGATTCGCCATGATTTTGATCCGCGAAATCACGGCGGCAGACAGGTGACGCGGTGGCGATTCGGTTTCGTGCAACACACCGTCAATGCGATAGCGAACGATCAGACGATTCTCGAACGGCTCAACGTGAATATCCGACGCGCGGCGTTCCAACGCACGATTAATCACCAGATTCACCAACCGAATTACCGGCGCTTCTGAGGCCAAATCCTTCAGGTGCTCAATATCGCCAAATTCCTGCTCCTCATCACGCGTGGAAATATCGTCGACGATCTGGCCCATTGCCGATTTGCCGCTGCCATACAAACGTTCATAAACCGTTTCAAAATCAGTTGTTGATATCAAACGAGACACCACGCGTTTGCCGGTAGCCGCTTGAAAGGCCCGTAATGTAAATAGATCAGCAGGATCGATCATGCCGAGCAAAATCTCGTCTTCATTTTCGGCGATGGGAATGGCCCCGGCCTCGCGCAAAAATCGCGGCGATACCGCTTCTTCCAACACCGGCATTTCAGGAAACTCATCTGCCTCGACGATTTTCCAACCGTGCTGTGCCGCCAGCGCCTCGGCCAATACCCGCCCAGAAATCATCCCTAGGCGCAGCAGCACCGAGCCCAATTTTTCCTTCGAGCCGGATTCGGCGCGGGCGGATTCCTGCACCTTTAGCGCGCGATCGAGATTAGCTAAATCAAGCTTGCCGCGTGCGATCAACACCGCGCCAATCTTGTCTATCGACACGATGGGTGGTTCTGGGTGGTCATTGGAAGTTTGGAGCACTGCCGACATTGAATTTACTCATCAATCATTTTGTGTTTGACCGCTCAATCGGACCTCGATATTTAACCGATGATTATAGCAGTCGAGCATTTAAGCTGATCGCCCAAACGTAAACTGCGGCAAGCCGTCTGCGCACTTGTGAATGGTGCGCGAAACGGGCTTTCAGCAGGCAAGCACCGCAACTTCGTAAATTTTAAAGCTGGTAAATTTAGAAAGCACAGTAGGACTGTGCGCCCTCCATTAAGTTTCTTTGGGCGATTATAACTAGCTAGGGGTACGCTCCAAGAGACAATATAGACGGGGAGTTTGAGAGCTATGCCTTGAAAAAGCGCATGAATATTGGCTTTTAAGGCAGGGGCTAAAAATAGTCGCGGCCTAAAACTTATCGCGAGCGCTGCACCTCATTAACGGACATTTCAACTGTTTGCCACCAAGCCTCAGGGGTAAAAAGGTAAAAACTCATATCCTGACGCGGCCGTTTTGGGCGGCACTTCTATATTGAGGTTGAGCGCGACTTCCGCATTCGGCACTATCCCTTGGTCTTTCGCCGCCGCCGCCGCCAAATAATCACTCGGTTGCAATATGCGGCTCATGACGGTCTGATTGGTGTTGTTGGTAAGCCGCAATTCAATCAACGGGTAATCCTGGGTTACTTTGCCGCGATTAATCAGCGTTGCACTGGCGAGCATGCGTCCTGGCTTGCTCGGCAATTCAATCAACTCGGAACCTTTCACCTCGATCGCCGCCGAATCGCGCCCCCAGGAAAGGCCGCATCCGAGAAGCTGACACGCACTGGCGAGTGTGGGTCGCAACTGCGGATAGGTTTCAGCGATGGCGCTTCGAAAGTAATAGATCGATTGAATACACAGCGTGATTAACATCACCGCACATAGCGCTAGCCAGCGTCGGGGATGTTCGGTCTCGTGGTCTTTGCGATAGCCCAAGGCACCGAAGTCGCTTGGCGGATCGGTCGGCATCAGCGGCGGCGCGATGATCGGGTCGGCGATGAATTCAAGTGGCACTTCCAGGGGCGAGGCTACCAGCGCGGCAGCCGAAAACTGGCGAAGATCAGACGTCGACACGGTTGGCCCGTGACGCGCTGGCTGTTTTGATACGTCGAGTTCTAGCAGCACGTCATCGGCGTCGGCCAACGCAAAATCGTTAGCACCATAAGCCAGAGACGGGACTGAACCCAGATCAAGGGATGGCAACGCGGATTCAGGTTCGGCATATTTGAATTCTTCGCGTTTGGTTTCGAGCACCGTTTCTGTATCGGCAAAAGCTTCATCCAATCGCGCGAGGTCGGCGTTGATTTCAGCGCTGGTCACTGCCAGGCGCGTGGTTATTTCCAATGGCGCGGCACTATTCGGGATGCCGAATCCAGGTGTTTGAAAATCGCTGCTTGGCACGGTGTATGAAGGTGCCGCGGTGACGGGCGGCATGGGCTGGGCGTAGGCCGAAATACCCGGCAGCGATGTCGTAACCGAGCCGCCTGCAAAGAACGGCGGAATCAAGGGAGGGGCATCTTCAACGCGCTTCAGGGTTTCGAATGCATTAAACACGGTTCGGCATCGCCCACACATGACGCGACCCTGACGCACATTGAGGTGCTCAGGCAAAACTTTAAATTGCGCGGCGCAAGTTGTGCAGGTGGTCAATAACATTCGACAAGTTTAGCGAATTTAGCGTGAGCGTTACCAGCGAAGCCGGATGCGGGACCGAAAACCAAATTATCGACGGACCCCGGCGATACAAGACCAGCCTTCGGCGCTGCGCCACACCTTGAGGTCGAACCACGGCTGATAAATCGCAACAATGTCATCGGCCTGATGGTCAAGAATACCCGCCAACGCAAGCTGGCCGCCTGGATGGGTGTGGCTTGCGAGCAGCGGCGCTAAAACTTTCAAAGGATTGGCGAGAATATTGGCGACCGTAATATCCGCCACAAAATCGAGCGTTACGTCGGTGGTCGAAAACGTAATTTCCACCTGGTTTTGCGTCGCGTTGTAACGCGCCGCGTCAATTGCCTGAGCATCAATATCGACACCGACTGTGGTTGCAGTACCAAACTTTTTCGCGGCAATCGCGAGAATGCCCGAGCCGCAGCCGTAATCGAGCATCGTGGAGTTTTTTGTCACGGCCACATTCTCCTCCAGCCACTGCAAACACAGGCGCGTGGTGGGATGGCTGCCGGTACCGAATGCAGCGCCAGGATCGAGTGCAATATTGATCGCAGCCCTGTCAGGTGCTGCGTGCCAGGTAGGCACGATCCAGACGCGATCTGAAATCTGTATCGGCTGAAACTGGTCCCGAGTTTGTTGCACCCAGTCAATATCTTCAACCGTCTCAACAGCAAAAGTAAGCCCCCCAAGACCTTCAAGTCCCTTATGCCCCAGCATTGACGCGGCTTCCCGGCCAATTTGCGCAGCATCCACGCCACAGTGAAAAAGCGCGGTAAGCCTGGATTTAGACCACATGCCAGTCGATCCACCCGGCTCGCCAAATATAGGCCTTTCGTTTACAGTGCCCTCTTCAGCATCTTCTACGTTGACCGAAATCGCGCCCAACTCTATAAGCTGATCGCTAAACGCGTCCGCCTGGTTTTCGTCAAGAATGAGGCTGAGTGAAATGAATGGCATGGGACTGGCGGCGTCACTTCAAGGTTTTAGTTTTTCTTCAAACCAACTCACATTGGTTTCCATCAATTTCAATAACAAGGTGGGTTCGTTCGGGCCGTGTGCCTGGCGAGGAATAACCAGCATTCGGGCTTCAATTTTTTCATCCTCTTCAGGTGTCGCATCGGGCATCAAAAACGCAATTGACTTATCTTCAGGTGCCCACGCGAATGACGCAATATCTGCTTTCTGGTGGGTGCCGGAGCGGTGGTTGCGCTAGTCGAAACGCTCGAGACAGACAAAATGGCGGGCATCGGCTCAACGGGTTGTTGAGCAAAAATACTCACGCTCGAACTTGGCAAGATCAATGACAACAAAACCATGCGTAGAAAAATCATTTTAGTCATCCCCTTGCTCATGCTTTTACGCGGCCCCTGAAATTTACGATATCGTGATATTGCAATACTCAGACATTTTTGCCAAGCACGGTCAACAGCGATGCTTTTCAAGCAATTTTGGCCGCAAAGGCATAGTCAGCGCAGACTTTTACTTTCACTTTTCACAACGAGCTTGCGCCCAGCGCGGGTTAGTCATGCGTTGTACGGATTTGCTAATGACGAGGCGTCCACTCCAGTCAATTCGCAGTGGTTTGCTATGCGCCTTCGCCGCCCGCGATCTTCTTGAGTTTCGCCATGCGTTCTTCCAGAAAATGGATCGAGGTTGCGCCAGTAATGAAGGCGGCGTCATTCAATAATTCCTGATGCAGCGACAGATTGGTGTTGATGCCTTCAACCACCATTTCCGAAAGCGCTGTCCGCATGCGCGCAAACGCCTGCTCGCGCGTGTCACCATGCGCGATCACTTTGGCGATCAGTGAATCGTAATACGGCGGCACAACGTAGTCAGCGTAAACATGCGAATCGACCCTGATACCCGGCCCGCCGGGGACGTGAAAACGCGTAATACGGCCGGGCGACGGGACAAAGGTTGTCGGATGCTCTGCGTTGATCCGACATTCAATCGCATGACCGCGCAATTGGATATCTTTTTGCCGATAGCGCAGCCGATAGCCGGCCGCGACGCGGATTTGTTCTTGCACAATATCAACGCCGGTAATCATCTCGGAAACGGGATGTTCTACCTGCACGCGGGTATTCATCTCGATAAAATAAAACTCATCTTTTTCAAAGAGAAACTCGAACGTGCCTGCACCACGATATCCCAATTTCACGCATGCTTCAGCACAGCGCTCGCCAATGCGATCACGCTGCTTTGGCTTTAATTCGGGCGCGGGCGCTTCTTCAATGATTTTTTGGTGCCGACGCTGCATTGAGCAATCGCGCTCCCATAAAAAAATCGCATTTTTATGTTCATCGGCCAGCACCTGGATCTCGATATGACGCGGGTTTTCCAGATACTTTTCCAAATACACCGTTGGGTTGCCGAAAGCAGATTGCGCCTCGGCCTTCGTCATTTGTACGGCATTGACCAACGCCGCTTCGGTATGGACAACCCGCATCCCGCGTCCACCACCACCACCGGACGCTTTGATAATGACCGGATAGCCCACTGCGGCGGCGATTTTGCGGATTTCCTTGGGCTCATCAGGCAATGCGCCTTCGGACCCGGGCACGCAGGGGATGCCGACTTTTTTCATTGCTGCCTTGGCCGCTACCTTGTCGCCCATGGTGCGAATATTTTCAGGTCGGGGACCGATGAAAACAAAGCCTGAATTCTCCACGCGATCGGCGAAATCAGCGTTCTCGGATAAAAAGCCATAGCCGGGATGAATTGCCTGCGCGTCAGTGACTTCAGCCGCACTGATAATCGCCGGAATATTAAGATAACTATCTTTAGAGGGTGCCGGGCCGATACACACTGACTCATCGGCCAGCATGACGTATTTGGCGTCAGCGTCTGCTTCAGAGTGCACCGCAACCGTTTTGATACCGAGTTCTCGACAGGCACGCTGCACGCGCAGTGCGATCTCCCCGCGATTAGCGATAAGGATTTTTTCAAACATGGCCCCGGTTCTGGGGCTTGGGCCGAAGACTGCCATAGCGCGTTGGCCTTAGGTTCTATTCGATGATGAACAAAGGTTGACCGTATTCCACTGCCTGGCCGTTTTCGCTCAAGATTTTCTTCACGATCCCGGCGGCGTCTGATTCGATCTCATTCAACAATTTCATCGCTTCGATAATGCACAGGGTCTGACCTTTGCTGACCGTTTGCCCGACTTCAACAAACGACGCTGAACCGGGCGAGGGCGAGCGATAAAACGTACCCACCATCGGCGACTTTAAGGTGTGACCAGCAGGCTCAGCGACCGCTGCTGCCATTGCCGAAGCCGCAGACGCCGCGCCTCCGGCGTAATCGCCCGGCAATATGACCGAAGTAGGTGCCATCGGCTGCATGAAATGCCCGCCATTACCGGTCCGACTGATGCGGACCTTTTCTTCGCCTTCGGTAATTTCGAGCTCGGCGATACCAGACTGCTGCACCAAATCGATCAAGGTCTTAATTTTGCGGAGATCCATAGCATTACCTCATAACAAAACGCCGCCGAATTGTGTTCGGCAGCGGGTTTGTCGGTTTAATTTTTGTGTTGGTTGGAACTAGGCGCAGCGGAAATAACGGCAGACTTAGGGTTCAGCGTGTTTGAGTTCTGGGTGGTTGATGTGTTCTGTGCGATGGTGAGACGGATTCTGCGGATCGCGGCGTCAATGGCAAATTCATAACCTTGTGCACCCAAACCTGAAATCACCCCGACCGCCAAATCGGAAAAATAAGAGTGTTTCCTGAATGTTTCCCGGGCATGAATGTTTGACAAGTGCACCTCAATAAAAGGAATCGCCACAGCCGCAATGGAATCTCTGATTGCAACGCTGGTGTGGGTAAAACCCGCTGGATTGATCACAATGAAGCCCACGCCAGCGAGTGGTGCTGCCTGAATACGGTCAATCAAGGCACTTTCAGCGTTTGATTGAAAGATCTCTATCTCAATTTTGCCAGCCGTATCGGCTGGCAGGTTTGCCACCCGATTGCGCAAAGTTTGATCAATTTCGGCTAACGTGCTGTGGCCGTAATGCCCGGGTTCACGGCTGCCGAGCAGGTTTAAGTTGGGGCCATGAAGAACTAAAATTTTGCGCATGAGTTTAAGTTTGCCTCATTTCGCATCATGTTGTCTAGTTTTTCACCGACGTTACGCTCTTTGCCAACTTGGCGGCCAAAAGTCAAGTATTTATGGGGCGGTAAAATGATGGCTGTTTTGGTGCGCCTTTAATGGCAGCTCAAATTCGGACGAGGCCACCTTAAGTGTTCAGGCTGGTGATCCGCTGTGGCAAGATAATTGATGAGCACAGAAGCAAAATCTGACCATGAATTCAAATTTGCAAGCTATTATTTTGCCGGCTCCATAGTCGACTGTTTCACGCTGGAAGGACAGGTCCACCGCAGAATACGCCAGATCAAATATGCTTAATTAGACGATTTTTAGAATCTTTTAGGTCATTTTGGAATATTTTGCCGCAGGATAGATTCAAATTCCACCTCGGAAATGAGCCCCAGCTTCGTATAAATCACCGCTCCGCCGGGTGCGACAACCACCGTGTGCGGCAGCAACCCAAAACGATTTCCCAGCCGCTTCGAAAACTCTATTGCGCCCGCCTCATCCGAGAAAAGCGGATAGTTAATAGATGTCATTTTGGCAAATTTAGCAACATTTAAGCTCGTATCGGCAGCAATACCGACAATTTGCACACCTTGCTCCCCCAGCTTTTGATGTAGTTTGACGAAAATAGGCATTTCTTCTTTGCATGGCGCACACCATGTCGCCCAAAAATTAATGACCAGCAATTTATTTTGCCACTGCCCCAGCGATTGTGGTCTCCCAGCCATATCTTTGAATGTCGCCGTATAAATGACGCCTGGCGTGACATCCGGTGCGCCACCAACCTGCATTTGAGCAGCGGCCTGCATGCCCGCGGGCGAGGATAAAACTTCAGTAACGCCGCCTCCATGCATTTCCACACCGGACAATCGTTGGGATTTGGGTGATGTTAAATAACCTACCATGAGTGCGGCTGATGCCAGCAACAGCATAACGGCCAAACCAATGGCGATGGCCAGCTTTGGTCGTGTCACGGCGTCTTTTTGATCAGATCGGCCACACTAGGCGACACCGGTAGCGCAGGACGCGACCTGTCGGAAGATGATAACGTTTGGGCAATGGGCGTCGCACCCATGCCAGAAGTGGATGACAGCATCACCAAATCGCCCGACCCAAACAGAATCGTTAAATCGTGCTGCAGCGGTGGATAACAGACACCGACATCCGCACAACCTTGTGAAGTGATTTTAAGTTTTACTGTACCGTTACCCGTATAAGCATGGGTAGAACTCGTGGCAGCGGCAGTGCCGGCAACTCCGGCAGCAGAACCAGGCCCCTTATCCTTACCCTCATCCTTATCCGAGCTGGTGATGGGCAAGAGTACACGCACACTCTTGCGATAGGTTTCGACACGTCCAAAGTTCGCATCTTTCGTTACCCTGCCCGCTGGAGACACAAGTTTACCCAGCTTAAATTGTGGCGTTTCATTGGCGACGCTAAAACGCTTCCGATACAAATAATAGCCATCGGCAATTTGATAGGTGAGCTCAATTGTTTTCGCATCCTTAAATCGCGCGGAAACCTTGAAAACATCTTCGGCTGGCAACAAATCCTGAGCGGGCGTTGCGCCAGATACTGCTGTTGCCGTGGCTTTTGTCTTGGCAATTACCGTCGAAGATAACCCCAAGAGCATGGAAAATATCAACGGCATGATGGTGATAACGGAGAAAACTGGAATATGTAGGCGCGATCGCTTCATGATGATTCAGCTTATGTGGTTATAAATACTTGCGCTCCGTCAAAATACACGGGAACGATTAGCTCGACCTGACGACAAAACGAATATAAAGGAATTTATTGCGCTGACCACGAAACCGTCAAATAAGACATCGGCATTCGAAATTAGCTGTTTACAACGTTTCGCGTTGTTTATCGTCTGCTGGACTGTCGCACATAATTTTCCTAGCTTAATAGGACCGCTTATCTTGCGCTGAATTCAATTTCCTTAATTTAATTAGCGTTAAACGCCGAACTTTACAGCTTTAATTAGGTGGGGTAGTGTGATGAATCTGAATTTTGGCCGCATTTTGTCGGTATTAACAATATCTTTGCGAGTGGTGGAAGGAAAATTAATGCGTTTTTTAATCATTGGCTTATTAATCGGCTTCCCGCTCGCGGAGGGAACAGTTCTGTATCGCCTCGCTGCGGGCCCGGAAGGTCATGGCGGATGGGTGCTGGCGTGGCTTGTGTTCGCAGCGATGGCTGGCATCGCGCTGATTAAACAAGCGCGCTTTTCGCTTATCTCACGTTTGGCAACGGCGCTTTCGCAGGGACAATTCTCACTTGCGGCCTTTATTGACAGCTTTCGTACCGTGCTGGCTGGTCTGCTTTTAATTTTTCCCGGCGTGATTTCAGACGTGATGGCAATAGCGCTGCTGCTAATTCCCGTGCGCGAGCCCGCCACTATGCAGCCGCAAGGACATGCAGACAGCAACTCAGGCAGCCGGGCAGAGCTGTATGCGGCCACCCGCCGCGCGAATGCCGCTCGTGGCAGTCAGCAGGCCCATACCACTCACCCATCAGCAACCACGGTCGATGGTGAATTCAGGCGCGAAACCTAAGCCACTGGCAAAAGCCCATCCAAGAAATCCTTGATGGTGGGGTAGTTAAGCTGCAACCTTAATTCCTGTTTAAGACGTTGGTTGCGAATCCGCCGCGACTCACTCATAAACGACAGCATTGGCGCGCCAATAACGACTGATGCCTCTGCCCGACTCACGCGTGGTGGACACGGCAGCCTGAAATGATCTGCCACCAAATCGAAATAATCGCCCATTTTTAGCGAGGTGTTATCCACTACGTTATAAATCCGGTTGGGCAGACCACGCGTTGCCGCCGCAAGCGCAGCACGTGCCAGATCTTGAGCATGTATATGGTTGGTGAACACGTCATCCGCTTCGATCAGGGCAGGTGTGGCTTTGTTGAGGCGCTCTATCGGCAATCGATCCGCCGCATAAATTCCCGGCGCACGCAAAATTGAAACTTTCACGCCCGTACGCGTCCCCCATTGGCGTAGTAACGATTCTGCATGAACACGTCGAACGGCACGATCAGTGGTGGGTGCCACATGACATGTCTCATCAATTGACGCACCCATACAATCGCCATAGACGCCGGTGGTGCTGATATAAATAAGACGCTGTGGTAGCATCGCGGCTCCATTTTGATGAAGGGCGGCGAGCAAACGGCGGGTTCGTTTGTCATCAATACCGCGCGGCGGCAAGGTGGCGGGCGGTGCAAAATGAAACACAATATTGGCGAGACCAGCAATTCGGGACAGCGAGTGACGATCATCCAAATCGCCGTATACCGGCACCGCGCCGCAGATGCGTGCGACATCAGCGCGTGCGGACTTGCTGACATCACGAATAAGCGCAAAAACCTTGTGTTTCGGCGCGAGTAGTTTAGCCAAGCGCGCACCTACGTCGCCAAAGCCAACAATCAAAATTTTTGGTGCGGAATTCATAGTCGTTGAAGTATAAAGTAGTCGTAACGGAGCACCACAAGCGCAGCCTCACAAGCCTGGCAATACAAGGGAGGCAGCAAAATTGAAGCAACTCAATCGAAGCACCAGTCCGTTTGTCCTAGCCCAAATATTTTTGTCCTCGCGTCTCTATCAGTCAAAACCTTAGATCAAGCAAATGAGCAATCCCGAATATCAAATCACTCTGTCACCGTCAGGCAACACCTTCAAAGCCGCCGCCGACGAAACCATTCTCGAGGCGGCACTTCGCCAAGGCATCGGGTTGCCTTATGGTTGCCGTAACGGCGCATGCGGATCTTGCAAGGGCGTCATTGTATCGGGCGAATTCGACTACGGCGTCTATCAGGAACGCACCTTGCAGGCGGAAGAAAAAGCCGCCGGTAAAGCACTTTTTTGTGTCGGCAAAGCCTGCTCGGATTTGACGCTCAACATCAGGGAAATCGGCGGGATGGGCGATATTCAAGTCCGCACCCTGCCTTGCCGCGTAGAGAAAGTCGAAAAACCCGCGCATGATGTGGCGATCCTGTCACTCAAATTACCTGCACAAGAACGGCTGCAGTTTTTAGCCGGTCAATATCTGGACATATTATTGAAAGATGGCGGCCGCCGCAGCTATTCGATGGCGAACGCGCCGCATCAAGACGGCTACATCCAGATTCACGTTCGGCACATTCCGGGCGGGCAGTTTTCGGATCACGTTTTTAACGATATGCGGGATCGGGCGATCCTGCGCTTTGAAGGTCCACATGGCTCTTTTTTTCTCCGCGAAGATTCAGACAAACCGATAATTTTCATGGCGGGCGGCACTGGCTTTGCGCCCATTAAAGCCGTAATAGAGCACGCATTTTTTACCCACATAGATCGCGAAATGGTGCTTTATTGGGGATGCCGATCGCTAGCGGATTTGTACATGGCAGAACTGCCGTTGCAATGGGCAAAAGAGCATCCAAATTTTAGTTTTATTCCAGTGTTATCTGACCCAAAACCAGATGATAATTGGCAGGGCCGCAGAGGCCTCGTCCATCAAGCAATTCTCGATGATTTTGAACGCTTGAGCGGATATCAGGTGTATGCCTGCGGTGCCCCGATCATGATCGAATCAGGTCAAAAAGCGTTTGCAGAGCGCGGTCTGTCTGAAGATGAATTTTTTGCTGATTCATTTACTTATGCCACCCCGGCTACTCCCGTTGTATCTACCCCCGTTAAAGCCTGACTTTTCAAATTAAATATCACCTCAAATAAAAATTACCTCAAGGAGCTTCAAATGATCAAAATTGGCGAAACCTTGCCGGACGGCGTGTTGAGTGAATTCATTGCGGTTGAAACTGAGGGCTGCTCGCCGGGCCCGAATAAGTTTCACGTTGCCGATCTGGTCAAAGGCAAAAAAATTGTGATTTTTGGCCTGCCTGGCGCATTCACGCCGACCTGCTCGGTCAAACACGTTCCCGGCTACCGCGATCATGTTGCCGAATTCAAAGCCAAGGGCGTGGACGAAATCTGGTGTGTGTCGGTAAACGATGCGTTTGTAATGGGCGCTTGGGCAAAAGAACAGCAAACCGAAGGCAAGGTACGCATGTTTGGTGACGGCTCTGCATTGTGGACCAAGGCGCTGGGACTCGAAATGGATGCAAGCGCATTCGGCATGGGTATTCGCATGCAGCGTTGCTCAATGCTCGTCGATAACGGCGTGATCAAAACACTGAACCTGGAAGTTACCGGGAAATTTGAGGTATCTGACGCTGGCACGATGTTGGCGCAGGTTTAAGCCAAGCCAAGCTTAAGTCTGCTGTAAATCAAAATTTAGGGCTGGCACTGATCCTTACGCTCTCGAATCATATTAATTTCTCCTATTTTCTATGACAGCCAAAATTTTTATCGACGGCGAACATGGCACCACTGGCCTGCTGATTCGCGATCTGCTGCGCATTCGGCATGACGTGGAAGTAGTCAGTCTTGCACCTGAAAAACGCAAGGATCTGGCTGAACGCAAACGCCTGCTCAACGCCGTCGATTTGACGATCTTGTGCCTACCCGACGACGCAGCCAAAGAGTCGGTGGCCATGATTGAAAACGCGAACGTACGGGTTATTGATGCCAGCACAGCGCATCGTATTGCGCCAGGCTGGATATTTGGCTTTCCGGAAATGACCTCAGCGCAATCCGCGCTCATCAGCAACAGCAAACGGGTTGCAAATCCCGGCTGTTGGTCGACGTGTTTTATTGGGTTGATGCGACCGCTGGTCGACGCGGGTTTGATCCCCAAAGAATTCGCGGCCACTACCTGGGGCGTATCTGGCTATAGCGGCGGCGGCCGTCAAATGGTCGAAGCATTTGAGACGGCCGGGGGCACCAACGCAAACACCAAATTTATCGCCTATGGCATGAACCTAGCGCACAAACATTTACCGGAAATGCAGCATTACTCGGGGCTGACACATGCGCCCGTTTTCACGCCGTCGGTCGGTGCGTTTAGGCAAGGCATGCTGGTCGAAATTCCGCTCCCACTATGGGCGTTACCAACACCCGTTTCAGGCGCAGATTTGCATAGCGCACTGAGCACTCACTACGCGGGCCAACGCTTCGTCAGTGTGCAACCCTACACTCAAGCGCCGCCTGCGGAACTTGATCCTGAAGCGTTGAACAACACCAACTCGCTCGAACTGTTTGTATTTGATAACCCCAAAACACGGCAGGCCGTGTTAATCGCTCGCCATGATAATCTTGGCAAAGGCGCAGGCCGCGCGGCGGTACAAAATATGAGCTTGATGTTGGGTTTGGCAACGTGAGTCCGACGGCTTTCTAACCTCCGGTAGTCACGCTGCAGCTAATGCAAGCTTACTGCACGCGCCTTACTTTCGGCGAATGGTTGGTGCCCTCAATCTCCAAATAAAACGCGCCCAGCGCACCGCGCCGCACCACCACTTTAGGATTGTTCGCATCTAAAAATCGCGACGTATCATCGCTGATTTGCCACACCTGGCCATTTTCGAGTTTGATTCTGGAACCGGCACTCCAGCCGTCAAATCGGCCCACAATGCGACTTTCAACCGAATCAAGCTCGGTCTTGTAGGCTTGTCGTTCGAGTCCAAATTGGGCCGGTGTTTGCGGTGGAGTGGGTAATGCCGCCGCCGACTTCTGTGCCGATACATTTGCAATCGTGGATGGTAGCTCGACCGCGTCGTAGCAGGCTAGGCGTGCGGCGGCTTCTGTGATTGCACGACATCGCAGCATGCTCGCATCCTCGGCCCACACCAGCGCTGGCAATATGAACACCACGGACAATAATTTAATTATCTTTTTCATCAAATCGGTTATCACATTTCAAATTACCATTTACCTACAGCCCAATATCCACGCGGCGTTTGGAGCGCATGCCTTGAGGATGCCCGTCTATATTGGCTCTCCAGCAAGCACCAAAAATATCCTGCCGCGCGGTGTTGGCTTAATTTGCACCTGAACTTCGCTCAGTTAAGCCAGTTTTATCTGGCCAATTCAGCGCTCCGGCGAATATGTCTAATCGCTTCATCGCGTTTACCGGTTTGCTCCATCAGCCTGGCCAGCGTCATATGCGCATCCAACGTGGGCGCCAGGGCCACACTGGCCTCCAGATAGCTCTGCGCCTTGCCCCACAGGGCCTGACGCATGCACAGCTTGCCCAGTGTCGCCAACAACACCGGGTCACGCGCGTGCTGGCGCAACCAGCCTTCGGCACGCTCGATTTGCGGCAGCGTAAATTCCGCTTTGCACTCCGCATAAATCGCGGCGAGGCCGCTGTCCCAGCGCTCGGCACCGCGGGCATCAACCGCCTCTTCTATAACCCGCTGCGCATCATCTCCACAACCGAGCGCGATCAGACGCGTGGCGACGGTGCCAACAATCGATGTGTCATAGCGCGATTCATTGGAAACCGATTTCCATGTACTTAAAATAACTTCTCGATTTGCCGGCTTTGATTTAATCAGATTGAGCTCTGCATTCAAGCGGATTTGTTGTGCGGCAGGCGCAGGCATCAGGCCGGCACGCGTTAACGGCCCAAGCGTGGCGAGCACATCCTCCCACGCTTTTTCGGCCATCTCGGCTTCGACTTTCATTTTCAGCACGCCCGGATTTTTGGGCGCATTCACCGCCAGATCTTTCAATAACGGCAACGCGTCGTGCGCGCGCCCTTCCGCCAGCAGCATGTAGGCTTTTGAGGCGTCGCGCATCTCAACCGATTTGGCATCGCGAATACGTTCGAGATAAGGCACCGCGGCGGCCAGATTTCCACCCTCGTGCGCGGACCATGCCGCAACCGCCGCAGCGAGGTCACGTGTGCCTTCGTGCGCCATTTCGGCCGACATCGCTGTTCTGGCGTGACGCTCGGCGTCACGAAATTGGCCCGAAAAAAGCGCTTTCATGCTGGCGTAGAGCGCGTTGCGTGACTTGGCCCGCTCGCGCTCATTTCGTTTAGATTTTAGCGCGCGCGGCAAACGCATCGCGCTGCCGGTAAGCCTGAGCAGCACATACACCGCGCCAAAACTGAGGAGCGTCAGCAACACAAACAGCATCACCGAAAGCTCCATTCGCCACGGCGGAATAACGAACACCACATAGCCACTTCCATAGCGCCCCGCCAGTGCAATCGCGACCGCCAGCGCACTCAGCGCGAGGATCCATAACGTCCAACGGATAGGGCGCGAAATCATCAAATCGCTACCGTTGAGGGCGCTCGCGTGCGGCACGGGCGGCACGGGCGGCATTCAGGCTGACCGTGATGTCCGGCACCGAAATCGATACCGGATTTTCAGCCAGTTGCTTAATCATCGCCAGCGAATTGATATTTACTTTCGCCCTGGGATCAAAATACTTGGTCAGCATATCGCGGGCAATCTTAAGATCTTCTTTGTAATTGATGTCATCGCGCGCGATCAGCGCCGTCCGCGCGGACAACAAACGCAGCTTCAGATTTTCCCGCAGAAAATAACTTTGCTGCGGCGATAGCAGCGCCGGATCGCCGTTCTCGAGCTTGCGAATTCGCACCAGCTGCTGCATCTCAAACCATATGTCTTTACCGAGCCGCGCAACCATGTTGTCGCCCTCCATTTTCAGGCGCGTCTCTCGTTCACCCGGCGCTTGCGCATCCGGCAATGCGAGCGGCAAGGTCGGCGCTTGCGCCATCAGATTATCGAGCTTCAAGCTGACGCCCTGGGTATCTACCAGCGGAATCGCTTTCAAGCGCTCCATGTCTTGCGTAATAGCGCGGCGCAACTGAACCACCTGCAATTTATCCGCGCGCGCCAGCCGCTGATCGGCCGCCTGCAACGCGATCAACGCGGCGCGCACATTACCGGCCAGCGTTAATTCACGGCTGGCGATATTCAGCGTCTGTTCAACTTCCGCCAGCAGCCAATCATCGGGCGCTCTGGCTAGTTCGCGATACATTTCTTCCAACGCAACCCGCTGGCCCTGAAACTCCGCGAGCTTGCCTTCGAGCAGCGCCACGCGACTTTGTGATTCGCGCAAATCACGAATAATCTGCTCGGTACGGATGGTGGTGTCTTTCAGCGCGTTACCTTGTTCGCCTAATTTAGTGCCCACGCTGAGCTGCAGCTCGCGGGCAGACTGATACGATTCCCATAGCGCAGCCAGGCTGCATACCAACGCTACCGATGCAAGCACCAGTGCCGCGGGCGCAAGCCAGCCCCGCTTGGCAGACACGGCATTTATCGACATGGGCTTTGTCGGCGCGGCAGCATGAATTACATCGGGTGATACTGAATTGTCATCGTTCATTTCGGATTTATTTGCAAATTTGCATGCGAATTTTTATCTGCATTTGCCGGGCTTTTATTTTCAAGCAACAAAGGCTTAAGTTTTAACAATTCGGCATGTAATGTCTCGCCGCTCATTGGCACCACCGACACATTCGTAAAACCCATTTTATGCGCAGCAACAGCCACTCGCGGATGTGGAACCAACATCATACATTCGAGAAGGCCTCCCGCCCTACTCAAGCCCGCCAAATTGTCCAGCAAGCTTTCCAGTGTCTCCACACTCAGAACCGAAAATGCAGGCATTACGCCCAGCGCGCGCGCAGCCTGTAGTACAACATCAAGCCGGTCATGGGCATCCGCAGATGCTGTTACGGCACCACGCACATAACATTCCAGCGTCGAGACTATCGCGCCCCGCGCCTGCAATGTGTCTTGTAAAAAAGTGCGTCCGCCGCCTTCGCTGACCCCGCGAACAATCAGAATTTGTTTGCCGTTGATATTTTGCAGCTCAAGCAATGCCAATAGCGCCTCGCTATCGTTACCGGAAGCAGGGCATTGAATTTTGCTCAGACCGTGTTCGAGCAGTCTTTGCCGGGTGGCATTGCCGATTGCAAAAATAGCGGCTTCTTGCGGGAACCCGCCGCGCGCTTCAATCGCCGCGACCCCGTATTCAGCCGCATTCGCGCTTACAAAAATAATCGCGTTGGTCGATCGCAGTTGCGTCACCGAAAAATTTTCGTCAATCGTCGCCTCGGAAAGAGCTTCGATTTCGAGCACGGGAAACAGCACAACCTGAGCACCCAGCGATCGAAACCAGTTTGCGCTGGCGTCGGCTTGCCTCCATGGCCGTGTGACCACAATCGTCAGACCGTTCAAATCAGGTGCTTTGGTGAGGTCAGGATTCGGCATTGAAATGTGCAGCGTGGCTGTTAATGTAATCCAATTAGCTGGCTAGCTTTGCTGGCGCGTGAGCATGGCTAAAATTTCAGCGGCTCCTTGTTCGATCAGCAGTTTTCCCAAGGCCACACCAATGGCTTCGGGATTTTTGATTGATCCCATCACGGTATCGCGAATCACGCGGGTGCCATCCGGCAACGCAACAAAACCTTCCAGCCGCAATTGACCGTCCACGATTTGTCCCCGTCCGCCCAGCGGCACATCACAACTACCGGTCAGCGCACGCCCCAGCGCGCGCTCTGCCGCCACAATTGCCGTCGTTTCAGTAGTGGCAAATGGCGCCAGCCACGCGGCGATATCAGCACGATCCGCACGATACTCAATTCCCAATGCGCCCTGTGCGATGGCCGGTATAAAGCGCACTTCATCCAGCTCGGTTTTGATGCGCGCTTCGAAGCCCAATCGCTTCAGTCCGGCCGCCGCCAAGATGATGGCGTCAAATTCGCCATTGTCCAATTTCTTCAAACGGGTATTTACATTGCCACGCAGCGGCTCAATCCGCATTTCCGTAAAATAATGGCGCAATTGGCTTTCGCGGCGCAGGCTGGACGTGCCCACAATGGCACCTTTTGGCAGATCTTCGAGGCTGGCGTAACGGTTTGAGACGAACGCATCGCGCACGTTTTCACGGGCTCCCACAATCGTTGCCGCAAATCCTTCCGGCAATGTCATCGGCACATCCTTCATCGAATGCACCGCAATATCTGCACGCCCCTGCTCTATCGCAACTTCCAGCTCCTTAATGAACAAGCCTTTGCCACCGATCTGGGCTAGCGGCTTGTCAAGGATTTGATCGCCTTTGGTGGTCATGCCAATAATTTCCACCACGCAGCCCGCGTACATGTCGCGCAGTTGAGCAGCTACCCACTCGCTTTGCACCATGGCAAGCGCACTTTCGCGAGAGGCAATTCGAATTAAAGTGGGTAATGGTGCGGGTGCGAAACTGGCAGATTTGGGCATGTCGGCAGCGGCAAAAAATAAGAGCCAAATACTAGCACGTCGCTTATGACAAACATTAATGACCGCCTAAGTCTTCAAAGGCAAGCGGACTGAGGCGATTGAGTTGACCTGAATCAGGATTTGCTGCACTGCGGTAGAATGAAAACTTGTGTATCAGCGGGGCGTCATAGGTTTTATTGCCGTTTTGCAGTCATTGGTAGCTCCGCCGACGCACGACCACCGCGCCACCGTCGATTTCCTTATCTCCATTAAAGTGAACCATGGCACTAAATCCCGCCTATTTGTCGCCCGCTAAATTAGTCCGGAAAGGCGATGTGATCCCTTTCCCGCTGGCTAAAAATATTCCTGGCGACACCGATGATGCCGCCAACGAAAAAGGCAGCACGATTCGTTTGCGCGAAATCCCGTACAACTACACGTCGTTCTCGGATCGCGAAATCGTCATGCGACTATTGGGCGACGATGCCTGGCAAATTCTGCTGGATTTGCGTGGTGAGCGTAAAACCGGTCGCAGCGCCCGGATGCTTTATGAAGTGCTCGGCGATATTTGGGTGGTCGAGCGCAATCCGTATTTGCAGGATGATTTGCTCGATAACCCCAAGCGCCGGGCGATGTTGATTGAAGCCATGCGCCATCGGCTGCGCGATATTGAGCGGCGGCGCAGCCTCGACAACAACGACACTGCCCCGCTCGATACCAATTTTGAAACCCTAGCACTGGAGCGGTCTCGCAAGGTAATTGTGCTGCTCGAGCGCGCCAATCAGGCTGTCGATAAATTCGAAGCTGAATTTCGCGAAACCTGGGATTTTCGCAAAAAAGTCGAGCGCCGTTTAAGCAAAATCACCCGCCGCGACAACATTGCTTTCGACGGCCTGGCGCGCGTGTCGCATGTGACGGATGCGACCGATTGGCGGGTCGAATATCCGTTCGTGGTGCTCTACCCTGACACCGAGGCAGAATGCGCGCCGATGGTGGCCGCGTTGATCGAACTGGGGCTCACCATCATCCCGCGCGGGGGCGGCACCGGCTATACCGGCGGCGCGATTCCGCTGACCAAAAATTCGGCGATTATCAACACCGAAAAACTTGACCAACTCGGCGCCGTCGAACGCATCATGCTGCCCGGTCTGAATGAACCCGTGGCGACCATTCACTGCGGCGCCGGTGTCGTCACCCGCCGCGCAATGGAAGCCGCTGATGCCGCCGGATTGGTGTGGGCGTGCGACCCGACGAGCGCGGACGCCAGCTGCGTGGGTGGCAATGTGGCCATGAACGCAGGTGGAAAGAAAGCCGTGTTGTGGGGCACGGCGCTGGATAATTTAGCGTCATGGAAAATGGTTGACACCAATGGTGACTGGATGGAGATCGAGCGACTTGAGCACAACCTCGGCAAGATTCACGATATCGCGATGGCAAAATTTCGTGTTCGCTATTTCGACCCAACTGGCAAAACGCTGAAGTCGGAAACGCTGCTGGAAATCCCCGGTGCCGCATTCCGCAAAACCGGTCTGGGCAAGGATGTGACTGACAAATTTTTAAGCGGACTGCCTGGCATTCAGAAAGAAGGCTGCGACGGCATCATTACGTCGGCTCGATTTATTTTGCATCGCATGCCCAAGCACATTCGCACCGTGTGTCTGGAATTTTTTGGACAGGTCAAGGACGCGGTGCCGTCAATTGTCGAGATCAAGGATTATCTGGATACCAGCAACAAGGCACTCTTGGCGGGCCTTGAGCACTTGGACGAACGCTATTTAAAAGCGGTTGGCTACGCGACTAAATCACGGCGTAATCAGCGGCCAAAAATGGTGCTAATCGGCGATATTGTTTCCGATGACGAAAACGCCGTGATGGAGGCCGCGAGCCAGGTGGTGCGGCTGGCCAATGCTCGTCACGGTGAAGGCTTTGTGGCCGTCACGCCAGATGCGCGCAAGAAATTTTGGCTGGATCGTGCGCGCACGGCAGCCATTGCGAAACACACTAACGCGTTCAAAATTAACGAAGATGTGGTGATTCCGCTGGATCGACTCGGCGATTATTCGGACGGTATCGAGCGATTAAATATCGAGCTATCAATCAAAAGCAAAATCCGCTTGCTGGATGCGCTGGATGCGTTGTTCAAAACCAATTTGCCGCTGCACGAAGATGATGAGAACATTTCTCGCGAGGAAATTTTTGGCTCACGTATTGAGCAGGTAACTGCACTGCTCACGAACATTCGCGCCCGCTGGGATTTCCTGTTGTTGAATCTGGATAAGCCGGTCGCCGATATGGTTGATGGGCTGATCGCGGTCGGCCTGACAGACGTGCAGATAAAGGCGATCTCGCCCACCACCACCGTGTTCAACTTACTTCAAACCTATGCGGTGCGAGTATCGTGGAAAATTGAATTGAAGCAACCGTTCGCGCAGATTTTTTCAGGTCGCGTATTTGAGCGCGTGATCGCCAAAATCGCCGAGACCCACAAACAGGTTTTGAAGGGTCGCGTATTTGTGGCGCTGCATATGCACGCCGGTGATGGCAATGTACACACCAACATTCCCGTCAATTCCGACGATTACAGCATGCTGCAAGAGGCCAACGCCGCTGTGGCGCGAATCATGGCATTTGCACGAGATTTAAACGGTGTGATTTCGGGCGAACATGGCATCGGCATCACCAAACTTGAGTTTTTAACGGCAGATGAAATCGCGCCGTTCGTAGCTTACAAACAAAAGATCGATCCCGAAAGCCGCTTTAACAAAGGCAAATTATTGCCGGGCGGCGATTTAACGCGCGCTTACACGCCCTCGTTCTCGTTGCTGGGCGCAGAGTCCCTGATTCTGGAGCAGAGCGAGATCGGCCATATCGCCGACTCGATCAAGGATTGCCTGCGCTGCGGTAAATGCAAGCCAGTCTGCGCAACGCATGTGCCACGAGCGAACTTGCTCTATTCACCGCGCAATAAAATTCTCGGCACCTCACTTTTGATCGAAGCGTTTTTGTACGAAGAGCAAACACGGCGCGGCGTTTCACTGCGACATTTTGATGAATTCTCTGACGTGGCCGATCACTGCACCGTTTGTCATAAATGCGAAAACCCCTGTCCGGTTGATATTGATTTTGGCGATGTGTCGATGGCGATGCGCGATTTATTGCGCAAACAGGGCAAGAAGAAATTCAATCCCGGCACCACTGCCGCGATGTTTTATCTGAACGCCAAAGATCCGACCACGATCAAGCTTTATAAAACCGTAGTGATCGATTGGGGCTACAAACTACAGCGCTTTGCGCATTCTCTGGCGAAGAAAACGCTGCTATTGCGCAAGCAAATCAAAGCACCACCCGCCACCATTGGCAAGCCCGCGATCAAGGCGCAGGTGATTCATTTCATCAACAAGCCGATGCCCGGTGGCTTGCCGAAAAAAACCGCGCGCGCGCTGCTTGATATTGAAGACAACACGATTGTGCCGATCATTCGTGACCCGGTAAAAGCGAATGTCGATGCGGAGGCCGTGTTCTATTTCCCCGGCTGCGGCTCGGAGCGCTTGTTTGGGCAAGTTGGCTTGGCCACACAGGCAATGCTTTATCAGGTCGGCGTACAAACCGTATTGCCGCCCGGCTATTTGTGTTGCGGCTACCCGCAAACGGCATCCGGCGATGCAGCGAAAGGTGAGCAAATCACGACTGAGAATCGCGTGCTGTTTCATCGTGTCGCCAATACGCTTAATTACCTCGACATCAAAACCGTGGTGGTGAGCTGTGGTACGTGCATGGATCAATTGCAGAAATATGAATTCGAGAAAATTTTCCCTGGGTGCCGATTGCTCGACATTCACGAATTCCTGCTCGAAAAAGGCGTGAAGCTTGAAGGTGTGACGGGAACGCGCTACATGTATCACGACCCTTGCCATTCGCCGATGAAAACCTATCAGCCGATGAAAGTGGTGAACGAATTGATGGGGGTGGCGGTGACTGCGAACGAGCGCTGCTGCGGCGAATCGGGCACCTTGGCCGTGACGCGCCCCGATATCTCCACGCAGGTCCGGTTCCGTAAAGAAGAAGAAATGCGCAAAGGTGCCGATGCCTTGCGGGCCTTGCCGGTGGTTGCGAATGGCACATCGTCTACAACCGAGCCATTCAAAGGCGACATCAAAATTCTTACTTCTTGCCCATCGTGCCTGCAAGGTCTGTCACGTTTTGACAATGATTCCGGCACCACCGCCGATTACATCGTGGTCGAAATTGCAAAGCACATTTTGGGCAAAAACTGGATGGCGGATTATGTGGCGAAAGCCAACAACGGCGGCATTGAGCGGGTGTTGCTATAGCCATGAATCAGATTGAGTGCGAGCTGTGCGCGGCTGATGGCGGCGAGGTTTTACACCGCGATACTGAGTTGCGCATTGTCGCGATTGAGGGCGCCGATGGTGAAAATTATCGCGGATTTTGTCGCGTAATCTGGAATCAGCATGTAAAAGAAATGACCGATCTCGCTCCTTCAGACCGGTCAACGTTTATGAAAACGGTTTTCAAGCTGGAAGCGGTGCTACGTGGGCAGTTGAGCCCTGAAAAAATGAACATCGCCAGCTTGGGCAATATAACGCCGCATTTGCACTGGCATGTCATTCCGCGGTTTGTCGGCGATGCCACTTTTCCGAAGCCGATTTGGGCGGCGCCAGATCCCCGCGATCCCAACCAACAAGCTTGCGGACAGGCTAGCGCCCGTATTGGTACACTATCCCGAAACGGAAATCACGATCCATCCGATCTGACGTGGCGCGAAGCGGTTCGGCACGCCTTCAGCTCGGCGGAATAGCGTCAAACATTGAGCATTAAGAAAAAGTTGAAAATAATTTTTCAACACCACTTTTCAACATCAGTTTTTACCATTGCAACATAACCTAAAAGTTGGTGCCCTCCATTTGGCGCAGCAGTAAGGATATTGAGGAGCTTTACATGGCTACATACACGGCTACAAACCAATTCCCGCCGCCCAAATCGGCCTCGATGTTTTTTAGCGACGCGCGAACCTGCAAAGAATGGCTGAAGTCGATTCCAATGACCAATATTGCCCAGGCACTGCAGGGCATACTGGATTCATTGCGAATGATGAACCGCAGCAATGATTTCATTCCGCTTGAAAGACTCACCAGCATGGAATTGCTGCGCGAGACGGTCGCGTATCTGCTGGGTGAACAACGAGCACGATTTGTCGGCAAAACCATCCCCTTGGTAGCCTCTGAATACACCGCATGGAACGTCTCGCGCAGCCTGGTGGCCGAGATGGAAGAAGGTTATCGTCGCTGCTGGGTGGACGTGTGCAATTCGAATGAACATATGGGCGCACATGCTGCCCTCATTATCCAGCGAACGATCCGCTATCTCGGACTGCAAATGCTTCTCAGCGGCTTTATCTATCGCCGCTTCGACACCAGCCTGTGGATGCGCCTCCACTCACAATGGATGGAAGCCGAGCACCGCAATCTATGCGATGTGCGCGTCAAGGATTCTGTTGGTGCCGTGGATGGCAATTCGAGTGTGGCGCAAGCCTACACCGCTGTGGTGCTGGGCCAGCTCGCCAACATCCACGAGCTATCCTCACGTCAAATTGATTTTGTCGATGCCGTCATGAAACGCTTTGGACAGAAAGTATCGATCGTGCGTGAAACCGCGGCCAACGCGCAAGGACTCACGCTGGGCGTCGATTTACTCGCCAACACCGGTGGCAGCTTTAGTGCCAGTGCTGCGCCCGCGGAACATGTCCGCTTCATTGATATGACTGATATTTCGCGCTCAATTCGCCGCCGTATCAAAAAACTGAACGACGGTGAGGATCCGGCGTCGATGGATCTGCCGGGCGACTGGAAACCCATCGACGCACGCGACCAGTTGCTGCGCCTGCATTTGCTATGGTGCGAAGGTCGGCCACCGCGCGGCGCCATTACCGTGCCACACGAAAAAGAAGCGATTTTATCGTTTGGCATTGGCGAAACGCATTTCCTGCTGTCGGGCGATTTGTTTGACCAGCCGGATGTAAAACGCGAGATGAGCCGCCAGGAAACGAACGACATCGCCATGTTCGGCAAAGTCTCCGAAGCCACTACCCGCGCCAAATATGCCGAATTTAATTACGGCACTGAAACTTGGGGAATGATTGACGAGAGCAGGGGGGCATTCCGCCTGTTGCGGCCCGCGAACTCACCACGCGGCGTGGCGATCGGTAAATTGGTCGGCATGAAAATCGGCAAGGAAAGCGTGTTTTATTTGGGCGTGATTCGAGAAATAGTCGAAGAGCCTGAAAATAATATCGTGGTCACCGTGTCCATGCTGCCCGGCAAGCCTGATCCTGTGGCCGTACGTTCCGGCGATTTACGCTCGCGCGGCAGCCTGACCTATGTGCAGGGCTTTCGTCTGCCACCCATGGACGCGCTCAAAATTCCTGAGACGCTCATCGTTCCTTCCGGTCTGGCGCAACGCGGTCGCGGAATTGATGTTTTCCATCACGGTCATGGCAATCCAAAACAAGTCACGCTTTATGATTTCGTCGAACGCGGGCTGGACTTTGATCGAGTGACTTTACTTTAGGCTTTCGCTGGTATGGATACGAGACTCTAGCATTGGCGGTAATTTTCGAGCACTTTTGCTCGGAAATGCTTGCCTACAGGGGATCTTGAATCCATGATTCGGAGCGTAAGGCTATCTCACTATCTACCGTCCTCCCGAGGATCGGCAGCTACCGGAATGTGCACCGCTTTAAAGCTCGCGGAGCACTCATTAAGCGCTCGCCGACATTTTTTCCAGCGCTTCAATAAACACCGCCGCGATATTAAAACCTTTCTGGTCAAAAATTTCGACCATGCAGGTCGGTGAAGTCACGTTCACTTCAGTCAAGTAATCGCCAATCACGTCCAGCCCAACCAGCGTGAGGCCGTCAGCAACCAACGTAGGGCCCAGCGCCTCGGCGATCTCATGGTCGCGTTTGGTGAGCGCCTGTGCGACGCCGGTACCACCCTGAGCGAGGTTGCCGCGCGTCTCGCCGGCTTTCGGAATTCTCGCTAACGCATACGGCGCCACTTTGCCGTCAATTAAAATCACACGTTTGTCGCCTGCGACAATTTGCGGAATGTAACGCTGCGCCATCACGCTGCAGGTGCCATCAAGGGTCTGCACCTGCAAAATCGCATTACGATTCGGGTCGGTTTTGCTAACTTTAAAAATCGAAGTGCCGCCCATACCGTCGAGCTTCTTGACGATCACATCATCGTACTCATCAATAAAGGCGTGAATGCGGGCCATATCGCGCGTTACTAGGGTGGGCGCCATAAATTCCGGGAATTTCGCAATCGCCAGTTTCTCGTTGTAATCGCGCAGTGAGGCCGCACGATTCACCACCCGCACGCCCTGATTTTCGGCCATGCTCAGTAATAACGTCGCGTACAGATACTCCTGATCGAACGGTGGATCTTTGCGCATGACGACCGCATCAAATTCACGCAGCGCCATTTCCGCCTGCCCCATAATTTTAAACCACGCGTCATTATCCGCCTCCAGCAATAGGCTGGAAACCCGCGCCGATATTAGACCGCCGGGCATCATCACCATGTCGCCGACTTCAAATGCGAACACTGCATGACCACGTTTGGCGGCCTCGCGCATCATAAAAACAGTGGAATCCTTATAAGCTTTAAGGTGCTCCAGCGGGTCGGTGATGAAGGCGATTTTCATGCTTTATTTACGCTGCAATCAGCTTCTGTTGCGGCGCAGGAATGGCATCGACGTCAATTGTTTTCTCCAATTGCTCCAGCTCTTTTGCCGCGGCCAGCATTGCCAGTCGCGCCACCACGCCATAGGTGTAAAACCGGTTTGGCGGCGCATCGGGCGCGCCCGCGCAATCTGGCGTGTGACAATCCGTTTCAAACGCCAGCGGTACAAAACTCATGCCGCGCGAGTTCAGGTTTTCATCCACGCCACGATCCGTATTGACACGATAAAAGCCGCCAACCACAAATTGATCCATCATATAAACCACGGGCTCAGCGACCGCACCGTTCACGCTTTCAAACGTGTAAACGCCTTCCTGGATGATGACCTCACTCACTTCCAGGCCCTCTTTCACCACCGCCATTTTGTTGCGTTCTTTACGGTTCAGTCCGCGCACATCGTCTGCCGAGCGCGCCGTCAGCACGCCCATGCCATAGGTGCCCGCATCTGCTTTCACAATTACAAATGGTTTTTCTTTGATGCCATATTCCTGGTACTTCAGCGTCATCTCGGCGAGCACTGCTTCCACGTTGGCAGCCAGACATTCTTCGCCTTCCTGCGCGCTGAAATTCACCCGTCCACATTGGCTGAATATTGGGTTAATCAGCCACGGATCAATGCCGATAATTTTTGCAAAATCTTCCGCCACACGGTCATACGCGTGGAAGTGCAGCGTCTTGCGGCGTGTCGTCCAACCCGCATAAAGCGGCGGCACCACTTGCTGTTCAAGGCCTTTTAAAATATCCATCACCCCGGCCGACAAATCGTTGTTCAGCAAAATCGCACACGGATCAAAACCTTCCAGCGATAATCGATTTCCGTGGCGAATGATCGGCTCAAGCACCAGCTTTTCGCCGTTCGGTAGGTCAAGCGTGGTCGGCGCAGTAATTTCCGGCAGCAGCGAGCCGATCCGCACTTCCATGCCCGCGCTCAATAAAATCTTTTGAATGGCCGCGACGTTGGTGAGATAAAAAAGATTGCGCGTGTGATTTTCGGGAATCAGCAGAAACCGCTGTTTATCCGGACAAATTTTTTGCACGGCCGACATCGCCGCATGCACACACAACGGCAGAAAATCCGAATTCAAATTATTGAAACCGCCGGGGAATAAATTTGTGTCGACCGGCGCCAGCTTGAAACCGGAATTACGCAAATCAACCGAGGAATAAAACGGCAGCGTATTTTCAAGCCATTGATTGCGAAACCAGCGCTCGATCTGTGGCATTGAACCCAGAATTTTTTTCTCCAGGTCAAGCAACGGGCCGGTAAGTGAAGTGGTGAGATGTGGAACCATAATTTTTTCGACAAACTGAATGTTTTTGGTGGCTGCATTAACAACATCGCAGCAACCTTATTGCAACCACCTGAGAAACAACCAGTACATCACCCTTTTTTACGTTGAATTCGCTTAGATGCGGGCACTTGAAGGCAAAACAAGCCGCTCAAGCCGCACGCTGGGAACTGAAGTTTACCGCGTTTCAATGACCATTTTTAGCCGGGTTTGATCCAAAATTCACGAAGATATTTCACAGCGCGGATGATAAAATGTGACACAAAAATTTTTGAAAGTATCGCGTGCTCATCACCAGCAATATCACCATGCAGTTCGGCGCCAAGCCCTTGTTTGAAAACGTTTCCGTCAAATTTGGCGGTGGCAATCGTTACGGCCTGATCGGGGCCAACGGCTGCGGCAAATCCACTTTCATGAAAATTTTAGGGGGCGATCTCGAACAATCGAGCGGCGAAGTCGCCAAGGAACGCCATGAGCGGCTTGGCAAACTGCGTCAGGACCAGTTCGCATTTGAAGACACGCGCGTGCTCGATGTGGTGATGATGGGCCACACTGAATTATGGGCGGCCATTCATGAACGCGACGCGATTTATGCGAATCTGGAGGCCACTGAAGACGACTACATGAAAGCGGCCGACCTCGAAGCCAAAGTCGCCGAATATGACGGCTATTCGGCCGAGGCGCGGGCGGGTGAGCTATTGCTGGGTTCCGGCATTGCGCTGGAATTTCATAACGGTCCGATGTCGGTAATTGCCCCCGGTTTGAAACTGCGCGTGTTGCTGGCGCAGGCGTTGTTCTCAGACCCGGAAATTTTGCTGCTCGACGAGCCGACCAACAACCTCGATATCAACACAATCCGCTGGCTGGAAGATATTCTGAACGCGCGGCAATCGACGATGATCATCATCTCGCATGATCGGCATTTTTTAAATTCGGTCTGCACCCACATGGCCGATCTGGATTACGGCAACATCACGGTCTACCCCGGCAATTACGACGATTACATGCTTGCCTCCACCCAGGCGCGCGAGAAAATGGTGTCGTCAAACTCTAAAGCGAAAGAGCGCATCTCGGATTTGCAGGATTTTGTGCGGCGCTTCTCTGCCAATAAATCGAAGGCGCGTCAGGCCACATCACGCGTCAAGCAGATTGAAAAAATCAAAGCCGAAGCGATTGAAGTCAAACCATCATCGCGCCAATATCCGTTCATCCGCTTCGATTTTGATGAAAGAGAAAAGCTGCACCGCCTGGCGGTTGAAGTGGAAAAACTCAACAAGAAATTTGATGGCATGCCCAAGCCGCTGTTTTCGAATCTGAATTTAATGGTCGAAGCCGGCGAAAAAATCGCGATCATCGGCCCCAACGGCGTGGGCAAAACCACTTTATTGCGCATTCTTGCGGGCGACTTGACGCCCGATCACGGCAAGGTGAAATGGGCGGAGAAAGCCAAGTCGGGCTACTTCGCGCAGGATCATGCGGCGGAGTTCGCGCGAGATGAGAATCTATTCGACTGGATGAATCAGTGGCGCACCCAAAACGAAGATGAGCAAACGATTCGCGGTGTATTGGGGCGTCTATTGTTTTCCAGCGACGACATAAAAAAGAGCTGCACCATTATTTCCGGCGGCGAAGAAGGCCGCATGCTGTTTGGGAAATTGCTGCTCACCCACCCCAATGTGCTGTTAATGGACGAGCCGACCAATCACATGGATATGGAATCAATCGAATCGCTCAACACTGCGCTCGAAAAATTTAAAGGCACGCTGATTTTTGTGTCGCATGATCGCGAATTCATCTCGTCCCTCGCCACCCGGATTATCGACATCACCGATTCAGGCGTGACCGATTTTCACGGCAGCTATGATGAATATTTGCACAGTCTGGGCATCGCGGCGTAGATGCAACTACAGCGTTTTAATACCAGCTTTTTAACGCCCGTTTTAAAGCTTTCAGATGAATCCGCTGACCACATTGTTTTCCGTATCACCGATCCTAACCACGTCGCTGGTGCTGGTCGCCAGCAATGTGTTCATGGCCTTGGCGTGGTACGCCCATCTCAACAATCTCAATGACAAACCATGGTGGATCGCCGCTCTGATCAGCTAGGGCATTGCGCTGTTTGAAACCAAGTGCTTTGAGTTGGAATTTCTTTCTTAAATGCTTCATTTTGAATTAGATACCTAACAATATTTGCGCCAAGAGCCGCAAACGGCACACCATTTAAATGCGGCTCTTTGCGGACTAGCTCAGCTAAAGTCTCTAGTGTATCTATTGAGCTTGAAGCAAGATAATGAGCGTGTTTTTGGAATGATTTGTCCAGCCAATAATGCCCGCCAACACGTACCATCGACATCCATTGATCCAACTCTTCAAAGATAGTTTTCGATAAAGCCGTTGGATCAAATAAATTGAATGCGCGCTGCCCAAGTTTCATAAAAGCGAATATGCCGACTGTACCAAGTAAGGTCGCCACCGGCATCGCTAAAGCAATTCTAGGCAACCCGGACACGCCAAACGCGGCGAGCATTACACACAATACGGTCACAAATGAAAGGTATCGCAGGTAGAAATTTCCGGCCGGTTCGTGTGCAGGCAGATTCCGTATATTGTTAGGAACTCTTGCATACATCGCGCTTACTATTGCGCTCAGGCCGGCGTAATACAAACCAATAAACACACCTCCGATAGTACTTATTGCGACTCAAAACGCTGTGTAGTCGCCATCATTCGGGACATCACCGAAACCATTCTTGTAATATTGCTTTAACAAGGGGTCAATCGTTTGAAGCCCTACAGCACAAAAAATGGCGATAAGGAGTGGCGCGCCACTGAAGCTAAAAAGACGCTGTAAAACTCCATCGTTTTCACCCTCGCGGCGCAGACTATGCCGGATTGAAAAATACGTTGAGCGAAATTGGAAGGAAATCCGCTTAAGTTTGTTGCGGAGCCACCAAAACGTCTTAGTCTGATTTAAACGTAGATTTGTCATTTGTGTCAAAGGATACTGGAGCGAAAATTTGTTCAGAATTATTTTAGGGAACAGACCACAGCTTCTTCTTCCCACCGATGAAAGGATGGCACCACAGGCGATAGGCAAAGGTCGCGCCGAGTCATTATCAAACACTTTTCGCTGACGGGTCTCTATTACTGGCGCGGCGTTTAGAGCATAAACAACTGCTGATTCCCGCCAATGCTAGCTTTACAGGCGCAATCGCCCTCGCACAAATTCAATATGCACTTTCAAATCATAAAGCTCGCGCGCGAAGGCGAGTGGCACGCGCACGTTGTCCGCGCGGGCTTCGATTTTGTTAAGCTTGCCTAGAATATTTTCAGCGTCGTGGCTGGCCGGTTTGGCGTTCATGGCTTCACTATCGAGATGCCGCACCTCGGCGTACCAGCGATATATTCGTTCACGCATTCGCCAGTTGTACAGCGCGGGCAGCAGGCGCGCGGCGGGGATGCCGATGGCTAATAGCGGCACCAATAAAATCAGCGCACGCTCGACCCAGACACTGACCCAAAACGGCAAATGCCGCTGTAGAAAACTCACGCCCGATGTGAAGTAACGATCCGCATCCGCATGGATCGGCACATCAGTGCCGCGCGTGGTCGGGTAGTCGCCGGCCTTATGGAACCAGCCGCTGCCGTGATGGATTTCTTTGGCGGCTTCGGCGAGGATGCAAATCAGCGCGGGGTGCAAATCATTGCGCACTAAAAGCTGCGACATGGCGGCGATCAATGGCACTTCTTCGGGGGGAATATTTTTGGCAAGATCAATCATGCCGGGCGCCAGTTTCACCGTGGTCAGCGAGGGGAAATGCCGGCTCAACGCAGCGGACTGCGCAAAGCCCAACAGCCGGATATTGGGTTCGCGCAGCAGCATTTGCACCTGCGCAGAGTCTTCGCCGGTGACAACCGCCACGGCTTCCACTTCGCGATTGAGCAGGGCGGTGGCGGCGGGAATGCCGTTCAAATCCGCGTGCGGCTGAGTTTCAATATCAATCCCATAGGCCGCAAATAAATCCACCATCACGCGCCGCGTGCCGCTGCCCCGGCTGCCGATGGCGATTTTTTTGCCCGCCAAATCACTGACCTGGGTGATGGTCTGTTTGGGATCGGCGCGGTAAAAAATCCATAGCGGCTCCGGGTACACACCGGCAATCGCCGATAACCAAACCGCATCCTCCATGGTGGCACTGCCGGTCTGCGCAAACGCCGCCGACACGCCCGAATCATCATCCAACAATTTCGCGCGATTCTCCAACGAGCCCGAGGTCGCGCGCAGCTCGACGGTGATGCCGCGTTTGGCCAGCAGATCACGATAGCGTTCGCCCGCGCGATAGGCGGCCCCACCCTCAGCGCCGGTGGCCATGACGATGGTGCGCGGCGGCGCAGGCTGCCAGAGATAATTGATCACAAAAATCGTGACCGCGAGCCCCAGCAGCCACGGACCGACCAGCCAGATCCATTCGCGAATCGTTAATCCACGCCACTGCATTGGGGGAGTTTTCATTTTAGAGTTGCTGGGTTGATTGATGAGAAAATGCGGGCTCAATCATTTAAGTCTACAACATGCACATTCATATTCTCGGTATTTGCGGCACATTCATGGGCGGCCTAGCGGCACTCGCCAAGGACGCCGGGCACACCGTCAGTGGCTGCGATGCGAATGTCTATCCGCCGATGTCGACACAACTGCAGTCGCTTGGCATTGGCCTGCATGAAGGTTTTGATGCGGAGCAATTGAGTGAGTTCAAAGCGGATTTATACGTCGTCGGCAACGCGATGACGCGCGGCAAACCGGTGATTGAAGAAATTTTAAATCGCGGCCTGCCGTATATTTCCGGGCCGCAGTGGCTAGGCGAAAACGTGTTGCGAGAAAAATGGGTGCTGGCGGTGGCCGGCACCCATGGCAAAACCTCGACCTCCTCCATGTTGGCGTGGATACTGGATTACGCGGGCGTGGCACCGGGATTTTTAATCGGCGGGATTGCGAAAAATTTCGGCATCTCGGCACGTTCGCCAAAGGGCGATTCGCCGTTTTTTGTGATCGAGGCGGATGAATACGACACGGCGTTTTTTGATAAGCGTTCCAAGTTTGTTCACTATTCACCGCGCACCGCCGTGCTGAATAATCTCGAATACGATCACGCCGATATTTTTCCGAATGTCGAAGCGATTCAAACGCAATTTCATCATTTGGTGCGCACCATTCCGGCGAGTGGTTTGATCGTCGCCAACGGCAGCGACAAAAATCTCGACGCCACGATAGCAAAAGGCTGCTGGACGCCGATTGAAAAATTCGGGCTAGGTCATGCCTGGGATTTCAAACGCGGCGCTGAGGAAGGCCAATTTGATGTGCTGCTGAATGGTGGAAAAAAGGGCGAGGTCACATGGGGCCAAATAGGCTCGCACAATACGATGAATGCGCTGGCGGCGATTGCGGCCGCTCGTCACGCGGGCGTACCGACCAAGATTGCGATTGAGGCCTTGAACCAGTTTGAAGGTGTGGCACGGCGCATGGAAGTGCGCGGCGTGGTGAATGGCGTGACGGTTTATGACGACTTTGCGCATCATCCGACCGCGATTCAAACCACCGTGACTGGTCTACGCAAAAAAGTCGGTAACTCAAAAAGCGCGCGCATCATCGCCGTACTGGAACCACGCTCGAACACCATGAAGCTCGGCACCATGAATTCAGCGTTGCCCGCTTCACTCACCAATGCGGATATGACGTTTGTTTACGCGAATAATTTAGGCTGGGATGTGGCCAAAACGTTTGAAGCCAGCAGCATCCATGCGGACACCAAAACGGGCATTTTCAACGACCTGGATGCGATGGTTGAAACGATTGCCACGATGGCGAAATCGGGCGACCATATTTTGGTGATGAGCAACGGCGGATTTGGTGGTGTGCATGGGAAAATTTTGGATGCGTTGGCAACGCGCGGATTGAAGCCATGAACCCATCGGGGCCAATACCTCCGCACAACGAATCACAACGGCCAAAAAGGAAGCGCAACGATCCGCAAGAAAATTATCCTCGTAATGTTGCAGCGCAGCGTGCTTTTTGTATGAGAAGTCCGTAGTCTGCGTATCAATTGAACAAAGTGTGTGGGGAATGTAGGGTTTATGGGGTCGGCTTGTTTATGCATGCTGGCTACGACATAACAGTGTTCATCACGATCTAAGTGCTGAGCGCTAATCGTAATTTCGTAATCCCGTCGTTTTGTAATTCCAGCACTTGCGCCAACCAGTCTTGCGAATGCGAGGAGGAGAACGCGGACATCGGCAGCATGCCAGATGACCCAGTCAGAGCGCACGGCGAATGTGGACATGAGCGCCACATTCGCCGTGCAACCTGATGTTAGCCGCAGATGTTTTTATCGGCCCTTTACCAAAAGAAAACCTTGATGCAGTCGCCCCGCAGGTGCTGTATGCGGGCTGCCCGCTGCATTTGCTTCGACGGGCCAAGGGGTGCAATCAATAGTGCATCGCACATTAACACCTCAATCACCGCCCACTTTTCAAACGCATATGCCTACGATTGTTTACGCGCACGGCTTTAAAAGCTCATCGCATTCACGTAAGGCAACTCAGCTGCGCGATCATCTTTTGGCGCATAACACCGGCATTGATTTTTACGCGCCCAACCTTAGTTTCGAGCCCGATATTGCCATCACCCAGCTGATGCAAGCCTGTACAAATATTGCTGCCGACGACCTCACGCTGGTGGGTAGCTCGCTCGGCGGCTTTTATGCACAGGTTATTGCCGAGAAACGAGCCTGCCGCGCGGTGTTTCTCAACCCGTCGATTCGCCCGTTTGACACGCTTGCGCAATACCTTGGCCCGCAAAAAAATTTATATACCGGTGAGGTTTTTGAATTCACCATAAAACATGTGAAGACGCTGCGTGATTTATTTGTGGCACAGATCACGCATCCCGAGCGATATTTATTGATCGTTGAAACCGGCGATGAGGTGCTCGACTATCGCGCGGCAGTAGCCTGCTACGCGGGAGCCGCACAAATTGTGATCAAGGGCGGCGACCATGAATTGACCTCATTTCCGGCGCATATTCCCGCGTTGCTGGCGTTCGCACGGGGCGCATTTAGCAACACGCAAGGGATAGCATAAAAATATTATGCTCGTTTATTGGCGGGCATTTCAAGGCATTTTCGCTTCAAAACCCTCGCCAGATGGCGATCTAACAAATTCTCATAGCAACTTAAAATTTAGTGCTTTAGAAAATTTCCTTGCATCTTAAGTCTGCAAAAACTCTATTCTTAATACCCTTCTACCGATCCATCGCTGCGCCTGTCATACCCTCCTACCAGCACACCAGTTTTCGATCGGATCAGCGCGCCTGCATGCCCCACACTTTCATCCCACTCACCCAGCCACTCGACATCGTGGCCACGCGCTTTCAAATCGTTAAAAACGGTTTCATCAAACCGGCGTTCGATTTTGAGCGAATCTGTCAACGTGCCCCAGGTACGGCCCAGCAACCAGCGCGGCGCATCAATAGCCGCCTGCGGGCTCATGCCGAAATGAGCGATTCGGGTGAATACTGCGCACTGTGTTTGCGGTTGACCATCACCACCCATCGTGCCGTAAGGCATCACACGGCCATCGTTGAACAACATCATCGCGGGGTTCAACGTATGGAACGGTTTCTTGCCGGGTTTTAACGCCAGCAACGCGGTGGGATCGAGGCAGAAACTGGCGCCACGATTTTGCCAATTGATGCCACTCTCCGCCAACACCACGCCCGATCCAAACTCGTGATAAATAGATTGTATGAACGACACCGCGCGGCCTTCGCCATCAATCGCACCCATCCAGATCGTGTCGGCAGGCTTGAGATTTTTGCCCCACGGGCCAGCTTTTTGAAGGCTGATTTTCGCCGCAAGTGCGGCCACAATATCGTCGTCCAGTAACGATTGTGGATGAACCTTCATATACGCGGGGTCGGTTACATGTTTATCGCGAATGCTGAACGCTTGCTTGGTGGCTTCGACACATAAGTGAACATAATCCGCGCCGAGTGGATCGAGGTTTTTCAGCCCCAATTTATCGAGAATGGCAAGAATGAGCAGCGAGACCACACCCTGTGTCGGCGGCGTCATGTTGTAGAGCATGCCGTGGGAATGCGGGCGGCTGAGCGGCTCGCGAAACAATGCTTCATATTGGCGCAAATCATCGAATGAAACGAGCCCGCCAATTTTCGCAAAATCCCGCGCGATGCTGTCGGCGATGTCGCCGGTATAAAAATCGGCAAGCCCTTTTTTGGCCAAATGTTCAAGTGTGGTCGCCAGGCGCGGCATTTTGAAATTGCTGCCGGCCGCCGGCGCGGCACCCGCCACCAAAAATGATTCCGCAAAGCCGGGTTGCGGTATCAGCTCGACCGCTTTGGCGTGGGTGCAGGCATATTGGCTGTTGGTCACCGCAATCCCGTCGCGTGCGTGGCGAATAGCATTTTCCAAAATCGCGGTCAGCGGCAATTTTCCGCCCCACTGCTTTGAAATCATCAGCGCACTTTCCCAGCCTGATACAGTACCCGCGACCGTGATTGCGGCAAGCGGCCCACGAATAGGGATTGCATCGTGGCCCGCGCTCTTGAAAAAATCTATGCTGGCCCGAGCCACTGCGGCGCCACAGGCATCAATCGCCAGCGGCACTTTGCCCGGCTGATGAATTAACCAAAATGCGTCGCCGCCGATCGCCGTCATATGCGGATAAACCGCCGCAATCGTGGCCGCCGCACCGACCATCGCTTCAATGGCATTGGCACCTTCGTGAAGCAGGTACGAAGCAGTTTTTGCTGCTTCATGGTGTGATGCAACAGCGATCCCGCCCTTGTAGGTTCGATCCATATTTTTTCCTTATTTTCACCCACGATTATGCGACATGGGTTATGCCAGACCCCACAGGTATAATTTTGGCTCTTGTTATTATTAACATCTCCGCCAAAATATGAATGTTTTTTACGAAGAAGACGGCGGTTTCAAAGTTGCGCACGTGATGTCGGACATCGTCACCTCGCTGCAGGTTGAATCAGTCAGCGGCAAACGTAGCAAAATAAAAGCGAATCAGGTACTGCTCAAGTTTGAGTCAGCGCTCGGGGAATTCGTGCCTGCCGCGGAAAAACTGGCCGCCGATATAGACGCTGATTTCTTATGGGAAGTGTGCGGCACCAGCGAATTTGGCTGTGAGGAATTAGCGCTTGATTATTTTGGTCACACTCCCTCATCCGTCGAGTCGGCCGCCGCCGCGATCAAACTGCATGCGGCACCGATGTATTTTTATAAACGCGGCAAGGGCCGCTATCAGGCGGCGCCCGAAGAAAATCTGAAGGCCGCACTGGCCAGTATCGAGCGAAAAAAGCGCGAGGCCGAACAAATGGTGGCGTGGGTAAACCAATTGAAATCAGGCAAGATGCCTGAAGAGATGCGGCCCCATTTGAGCATGCTGCTGTACAAGCCGGATCGCAATACCCTGCTATTAAAAGCCGCCGAAGCTGCGGTCGCTGAAACCCAAACGCCGCTGCCGAAATTATTGTTCAATGCGGGCGCGTGGGCGGATAAAGCCAATGCACCTCATGATTATCATTTGGGTAAATTTCTGGCCGATTATTTCCCGCGCGGTGTGGAGTATCAAGGCGTCGTTGACGCTATTGCACCTGAAAATTTGCCGCTGGCGAAGGTGACGGCGTTTAGTATTGATGACGCGACGACAACCGAAATTGATGATGCTTTTTCGATTCTTCATGAGCCGGATGGCAGCGTTGAGATTGGTATTCATATCGCCGCACCGGCACTATTTTTTGATCGTGACAGTGCGCTTGAAAAACTGGCCGCAAACCGGCTGTCAACGGTCTATTTCCCTGGCCAAAAAATCACCATGCTGCCCGCTGCGGCGGTCGAGCTTGCTACGCTCGCCGAAGGCCGAACTTGTCCTTCCATTTCGTTTTATGCGCGTTTTGCAGCAGATTCACTCGATCTCGTTTCCATGCGTTCAGCGATTGAACAGGTTGTGATTGAGCGTAATTTGCGGATTGATGCGCTGGAGAAGTATTTTCACGAAGAGTCGGTCACAGCGGGTATTGCTGACGGTGAATATGGCAAAGAGCTAATTTTGCTGCACAAACTCGCTAAAAAGCTGGGCCTGCGTCGCGGCAAAAACGAAGCCGAGCAGGACAAGCTGGATTTCAATTTTGACGTCGACGCGGGGCGGGTATCTATCACTCCGCGCCAGCGCGGCAGCCCGATTGACACCGTGGTGTCTGAATTCATGATATTTGCGAATAGCGAATGGGGCAAATTACTAGCCGATAACAATGTCGCCGCAATTTATCGCGCGCAGCAAAATCAGAAAACCCGCATGACCACCGAAGCGCTACCTCACCAGGGATTGGGCGTCGCTCAATACGCGTGGTCGTCGTCACCGCTACGTCGCTATGTAGATCTGGTCAATCAACGACAGCTGATTGCGCTGCTGCGGTCTGAACCGCCGCCGTTTGCCAAGCGCTCGCCGGAACTCAACGAGATAGTGCGGAAATTTGATGTCACTTATGACGCTTATGCCGAGTTTCAACGTGAACTGGAACGTTATTGGTGTTTCCGCTTTTTAGAGCAGGAAGGTATTCACGAATTTGACGGCACCCTCATTCGCGATGAGCTGGTGAGGGCTCGCTGGTTGCCGCTGGTCGTAAAGCTCGATAAAAGCCCGGCGTTGCCGGGTAAAAGCCCCGTCAAGGTTGTGGTGGGCGAAATTGATTACTGGGCGATTACTGGGCAATTCAGCTTGGCGCCGCAGGCGACAGATGAAACCGTTTCGAATTGAAAGAAGGAGCGACAAATGGCGCGAGGAAAGGAAAGATAAACGGAGCGATGCGATGACTCCTGCAAAACTTCGCATCAGCATCGAAAGCGCATTAAAATTTGCAAATGGTGACTTTGATTTTTTTGGGTCGGTGAACAATGCTTGAAAAGCCGCGCAAGCTGGTAAAGCAAGTCGATGCCCGCATCGGAAAAAAGATCAATGCCAAACTTACGGCAATGGCAGCGATCCCGCCGCCGCCCATATTTCTGTCTGTGCATCGCGCGATTGCACTATCGATACCGATGCAAACGGCAACGCTGGCCTCGCTTGCAGCGCATCTCTTAATCGCCCTCGTTGTCTATTTGTTGCTGACATTCGGCTTGCTCAATTCGAGTGCGCTGGCACCGCCTCATAACGTCATGGACGTGGTGCTGGTTAACTCCAAATCGCTCACGGCGCCAACCAGGGCAGATGCGCTTGCGCAGGCCAATCTTGATGGTGGCGGCAATACGGACGCGGCGCGGCGCGCGAAAACCTCACTGCCCGCGATTGAACAAGCGGCTAAAAATGAAGCCCGCGCTGCGCAAGTGCGTATCAAGCAGCTTGAGCAGGAAATGAAAACACTGATGACGCAAGCTAAATCATCGGCAAAAGTATTGCAGGGTGAAGTGGCGAGCCAGCCTTCAGGGTCACCCAGCCCGCCATCAGCGTCGGATTTGATTGAGAAAACGGAGGCGATTTCGCGCTTGGAAGCAGCGATTTCCCGAGAGTATGAAGCATATCAACAGCGGCCCAAACGTACTTTCATCGGCGCGCGCACCACCGAGTATCGGTTTGCGCGCTATGTGGATAGCTGGCGTCAAAAAATTGAGCGCGTGGGCAATTTGAATTATCCCGAGGAAGCAAAGTCGCGCAAACTTTATGGCGCATTGCAGCTCACCATCGCCATCAAAGCCAACGGCGAAGTGGAAGATGTGCAGATCAATAAATCCTCCGGCCACAAACTGTTGGACGAGGCCGCCAAACGGATCGTGCATTTGGCCGCTCCCTACGATCGATTCCCCGACAACATCAAGCGCGATACCGATGTGCTGCATATCACCCGCACCTGGCTGTTCACCAAGGCGGACACGCTGACGGCAGAATAAGCCAAGCGACGAAATCAGGCTGTAGATAGATTGAATCTGCCAAATCTGCATTCAGTTGCTTATTACCTTCCTTTCGATGGCGGTGATGTTAATTTAACGTGTGGCGTGTGGCGTTTGTGGCCCGACCTAAATACATCTTCCGGATAAAGCCGTGAAATTGATTTTAATTGGTGTCCGCGCGTTCAGCTTGATCGGTGTGTCAGCTGCGCTTTGCCTGCTTGCACCGCTCGTCGTCAATGCGCAAACCACGGCTGCCGTGAATGGGCCATCCGCGTTCGCCCCGCCACTTATTGCGCTGCGCAATTTTTTCAAAAACACCGGAGCGATCTTATTTTCGCCTCCCGCCAGCTGGAAGATATTTAAGCTACGTACAGCCTTGGTCTCAAACTGCGGCGGGCGCTGCAGCTGCAGTACCGACCTGTAAAAATATTTACGGTTAAGCGATTGATGCATCTGGCAAGCCCGTTGGCGAAGCGAGACGTTTGACCATTGAAACCGCACGTGATGTTGCCAACTATTTTTGGAAAAGCAGCGGCCATATTTTGTTTGCTAAAGATTTTGGCCGCGACGAAAATTTTGATGAAGTGTCAGTTGGCGTTGATGGCAGCAACGAGAAAGATTTGACCCCTGCGCCGGGGTTGGTGCCGAGATGGTGGATGATTTGCGCGATGGTGATGCGCATATTTTGGCACAGCACAATCAACGCGATAAAAAAGTATTTGATGCGTACAAAATAGATGTAGAAACCAGTGCCAGCGAGATGGTCGCGAAAAACCCCGGCAACATCACCAGCAGGGTGACCGACCACGCGGGCAAAGTAAGAGCCGCCGTTAGCGACAGGGTTAATACCCGCTTGCTTTAGCGTGCTACTGAAAAAGATGCACTTAAACTGGTAGTGATGACCAATTTCCGCGAATCCATTGATCCACTATTTTTCACTTTTGACAACAAGCGCGTGTACGCCAACAGCAATCGCAAATGCGATAAAAAAGCGATTGTCGAACTGGATTTAGCGACCGCCAAAGAAGGCAAAGTGCTGTTCGGGCATCTCGACGAGGATGCAGACGGATTGGCATTTCCGCAGGCGCGCAAAGTGCTGACGGAAATAAATTACGTCACGGCCAAGCCGGAACACAAGTTGTTGGATGCCGCTACGGTCGCACTTTACAAAACGCTGGAAGCAAAATTGCCCGGTTACGAGATTGACTTGCAGAGCCATACCAGGGACAAAAGCGCTGGATCGTCCCAGCGAGCAACGATCACACTAAGCGATGACGCTATTTGTATGACGCGAAAATCGGTGCGTTAAGCAAATTAGCCTACATCAATTCGTCCATCACCGAGTCGCAAATAGCGTTCATGAAACCCGTCGGCGACACCTCGCGCGATGGCCTCACGATCAACGGCTATCTCACTTTGCCCGCGGGCAAGGACGCAAAAAGTTTGCCGGTTGTCATCCATCCGCACGGCGGACCGTGGGCACGGAATGTCTGGGGCTACAACCCGGAAGTGCAGTTTTTGGCGAGTCGCGGCTATGCGGTATTGCAGATGAATTTTCGTGGCTCTACCGGCTATGGCCGCAAGTTTTGGGAAGCTTCGTTTCGCCAACGGGGGCGTGCAATGCAGGACGATATTACCGATGGCGTGCAGTGGCTCATGAAAGAGGGCATCGCCGACCCCAAACGCGTGGCAATCTATGGCGGCAGCTACGGCAGCTATGCGACGCTCGCAGAGGTGACGCGGGATTTGTATGCGGCCGCAGTGGATTATGTGGGCGTGTCGAATATATTTGCCTTCATGAAAACCATCCCCCCATTGTGGGAACCAATGCGCGATATGGTTTACGAGATGGTTGGCAATCCGGAAAGCGATAAGAACCTTTTGCAAGCCGTGTCGCCGATATTTTTAGCAGAGCAAATTTAAACTCCGCTTTTTGTGGCCTAGGGTGCAAACGACCCTCACGTCAACAAAGCGGAGTCCGAGCAAATCGTCGAGGTGCTGAAAAAAGCGCGGGGTGGCAGTCGAATGTATGTTGAAAGAAAACGAAGGGCATGGCTTTCGCAATCAAGAAAACCAGTTTGAATTTTATGAAGCGACGGAAAGGCTTTTAGCGAAGCATTTGAAGGGTTAGTCATTTCGCCGACGCAATACGCAAAACCCCGAGGAATTAAATTCATCGGGATTTTTCACATTTGCAGTGGCTAAAGCCCTAAAATTGGGCTATGTCCAAATCAACGCCAGCCGACCAAAAAAGTGCCGAGAAAACCACCAAGTCCGCCATTAAGGCCCCCAGTCCACCGGCCTACGAGCTTCGCCCCGGCCAGTCGATTGAGCTATTAAAAGAGCTACACATCCTTACCCGCGATGGGCGGATGAATCAGGATAGTCAGCGAAAGCTGAAACAGGTTTATCACCTGTTTCAATTCATAGAACCGTTGTTGAATGAAATTTCTGCTGCACAACCCGATATAAATCTGGTCGATCACGGCGCAGGCAAGTCGTACCTTGGCTTTATTTTGTATGATTTATTTTTTAAGCCCCGTCAGGACAATAGCCATATTTACGGCGTCGATACGCGCGATGATCTGGTGCAAAAATCGCGCGCGCTGGCCGCGAAGCTGGGTTTTCCGCGCATGTCTTTTGTTAATTTATCTGCTGCAGCCTCAATTGCGTCGGAACAATTGCCCGCACATATTGACATCGTGACCGCACTTCACGCCTGCAATACCGCAACCGACGACGCGATTCATTTTGCGTTAAAGAAGAAGGCCAGGTTGGTCGTTCTAGTGCCGTGCTGCCAGGCAGAAGTTGCCACAATTTTTAACAAGCACAAGGGCGCTGCGCTGGCTAAAAATGCGCTGACGGAAATTTGGCGCCATCCCTTGCACACCCGCGAATTTGGCAGCCAGATTACCAACGTGCTGCGCTGCCTGCAATTGGAAGCGCACGGCTATCAAGTCAAAGTGACTGAGCTGATCGGCTGGGAACATTCTATGAAAAACGAGCTCATCATCGCAACCTATAAAGACTTACCGCGCCGTCGCCCCACCGAGCGCCTGCATGAATTGCTGGAAACGTTGGGATTAGGCGAAATGCGGGACAGATTTTTTACGCCGGTTTGACACCGGGCGCGCGATAGCGTAATTTTACATTGCGCCGATTTGAAGATCAGCTTGCGGGCGCGGGAATATTTAATATTTCCAACAAATACGGCTAAAGCGGCTATCTGAAATTATAGAAAGCCCGCCAGTCCAAACTGATCGGGCTTTTTTGTTGTTTGGAAATTATGATTGCCTCGCCTTTGAAAATGCACTTTGCTGAACCGCTGAAACTTGCCAGTGGCGACGTGTTGAGTGAGTACAGCCTGGCGTTCGAGACCTACGGAAGCCTGAACTCACAAAAGACCAACGCGGTACTGATTTGTCATGCCCTCAATGCGTCGCATCACGTGGCCGGCGTGTATGAGAATCAAGTCAAAAGCGAAGGCTGGTGGGACAACATGATCGGCCCGGGAAAGCCGGTAGATACCGACCACTTTTTTGTCATTGGCGTAAATAATCTGGGCTCATGTTTCGGCTCTACCGGCCCACTGTCAACAAATCCGGTCACAGGAAAGCCTTACGGCGCAAATTTCCCGATGGTGACAGTAGAAGATTGGGTGGATTCGCATGTGCGACTGCTTGATCAGTTGGGCATCGGTCAGCTTGCCGCGGTCATGGGCGGCTCGCTGGGCGGCATGCAGGCGATGTGCTTGAGCTATCGCTATCCGGCTCGCATCCGACATGCCATCGTGATTGCGGCCGCGCCTAATTTGTCCGCGCAGAATATTGCGTTTAACGAGGTCGCGCGGCAAGCAATCATGACTGATCCAGATTTCTATGGCGGTCATTTTGAGGCAAAAAAAACAGTGCCGAAAAATGGTTTGATGGTGGCACGCATGATCGGCCACATTACTTATATTTCAGACGATCAGATGGAAACAAAATTTGGGCGAGGGTTAAGCAAAAGCAGCCAAGACAGCACAATACCTCAAGCGGATAGTGTTGCCGGTCTAAAATTTTCTTTTGAACCCGAATTTCAGATTGAATCTTATTTACGATATCAAGGCGAGAAGTTTTCGCGCTATTACGATGCGAATACGTATTTGCGTGTTACCAAGGCGCTCGACTATTTTGATCCTGCAGCGGAGCATGGTGGTGATCTGGCGAAGGCCTTCGCACCGGCCGCCGCCAAATTTTTGGTGATTTCGTTCACCACCGATTGGCGGTTCTCGCCGGCGCGTTCCCGCGAAATAGTAAAGGCATTGCTTGATGACAAGAAAAATGTCACGTACGCGGAAATTGATGCGCCGCATGGCCATGATGCATTTTTGCTTGATAACGCGCTGTATCACCGCACCGTGCGCGCCTACTTTGAACATGCTGTCATCGGCAGCGAGGTAAATTTGTGATTACGCGCGCTGATTTTGAAGCTATTGCAACATGGATTCCGGTGGGGTCGCGGGTATTGGATCTTGGCTGTGGTGACGGCTCGCTCCTCGCTTATTTAAAAGCCACGCGTAATGTTGCAGGCTACGGAATCGAGAACGATGGTGCCTCGATTGTGCGTTGCATTCAAACGGGTGTGAATGTAATTCAAATGAACATTGAATCAGGCATGAAGGAAATCGCCGATCAATCGTTTGACCTGGTGATACTGTCGCAAACACTACAGGCCATGAAGCGAACAGAAAGCGTGGTCGCAGATATGTTGCGAGTGGGGCGCGAGGCGATTGTAACGTTTCCCAATTTTGGCTATTGGCGGCATCGAGTACAGATTGCGCTCGGCGGGCACATGCCGGTGTCCAACGACTTGCCGTATCAATGGTTTGATACGCCCAACGTGCATCTTTGCACGATTGCTGATTTTGAGGCGTTTTGCCGGGACCGAAAATATCGGTTGCTGGGTCGGATGGTGTTTAACCACGAGCGCGAGCAAACCGTTTTGCCTAACCTGCTCGGCACATTGGCGCTATATCGCCTCACGCGCGATCGAGTGCAGGCGTAGGCTGGGTAATGGCTATTAGCGCCCATCGTTGCGTTCTTGCGATGTGTTTTTGAGCTTAAGCCTGCAACTCAAACCTATCAAAGTAGACGATCCAGCGTGAGCGGCTGGATCATTTTTTTTGCGCTATTTCCGCTTCGTGACAGGCGGAGGTGCGGGTGGTGGATCCAGTTCATTGGCCAGCACCGCGTATCGCAGAAGCTCAGAAGTCGTACGGGTTCCAAGTTTGCGTTTGATATTAGCGCGATGGACATCAATCGTGCGAATGCTCAAACCCAGCGTCTGCGCAATATTCTTGCTCGATAAGCCGCGGCCAATATAACGAAAGACTTCTTTCTCACGCACCGACAAAGTCGCCGAGCGTGGGCGGAACATTGCTGAGGAGTCCGAACCATAACTAAATTCCGACTCCGGCTGAACCGTTTGTGCTTTTGCACTCGCGGACCAGAATTCCTTGCCGTTGGCAACGGCGGTGATGGCATCTGCCAGATCTTTGGTGACGCTCATTTTGGAAACGAGGCCGTGTGCGCCTGCATCGCGCGACGACTTGATAGCCGCCGGCGTATCAAAACCGGAGAGCATCAAAATTCGCGTGTCCGCAAATTCGTGATGTACGGTGCGGGCCAGATCAACACCGCTCATGGCGGGCAGCATGATGTCGGACAGCAATAAGTTGACGGGAGAATGGCGCATGTGATGAAGCGCGGCTTCAGCTGAGTTTGCCTCGAATACAAGTGCATACCCCCGCAGCGAGCGAATGAAGGCCGCTAAACCAGCGCGCATCATGGGGTGGTCATCTACCAGTCCGACTAAGATATTGGATTTGCTCATGGAATTATTGCTCCAGATAAAGAATGCGCCGTTGGCTAGCGCATAGGGCACTGCGTCTGTTGGAAGCGCGACAGGATTTTAAAGGCAGAGCAGCTTGCGGACCCATGCAGAAGCGAACGCTTCAGCCTCAACATGCTGACCCAAAATTGAGGGGCAGCGTGGTCATACAAATTGTCGTAAACCATAAAACATTGGGGGCGAATGCTGCATAGCCTGAATTCGGCGATGGCGGCAATGACAGCACAACGCTCCAAACTCTGCGCGCGGATCGAGCGGCTTTACCGCTTACATTTTTTATAACTATCATAAGAACTTACTTTCCCGACTAAAGTTCAGTTTTGTCCTATACAACAAACGGCACTGACAGAGCTGCGAGAATTTCCCAGCATGGGCAATGAAAAACAATAAACCGCTGCTTACGATTTTTATACCAGCATATTTCGAAATAGTTATATCACTTGCGTACGCACGAAACGTTGTGCTTAGTCAATTACAGTTAACTTATTTTTTAGTTTTTTCGCCGAATACGCGAGCAAGCGCCGCGTATTAATCAGCGGCCTGCGCAATGGCATTAAATTGTATTGGGGGCAACGGAGGGCATTGGCCGGCAAATCGCACATTTCTGACCTGGCGGTAGATTGATAGAGGCTAGATAAATCAGGCTGCTATGCCGCGTCTTCTTCCAATTTTTGTTGGACATCCAGCCATTCCCATTCAACGTCGGAAATTTCGGTCACCAGCTCGCCTTGCCGCTTGAGCATCTCTTGCAAGCGCGGCTTGCTCGCATCAGCATAAGCATCCCCGGTCGCCAGCCATTGCTCAATATGGTCGCGTTCTGCGGTGACCGCTTTGAGCTTTTTTTCGAGTTCAGCAAGCTTTTGTTCGAGCGGTTTGCGCGCCCCAGATTTTTTCTGCCGGACTTCGGCATCCGCACGCTTTTGGTCTTTTCGATCATTAGTGCTGCCAGCCAGCTCTCGCACTGGCGCTGTTTTTGGAGCATTTTTGCTCGAAGGTGCGCTCACAGGCTTGATGTCTGCTTTTTTTAGCCTGCGCTTGGCGTAATCTTTCGCCCACTTTTTATAGTCGTCGAGGTCACCTTCAAATTCACCCACTTTGCCATCCGCCACCAGCCAAAGCTGATCCGCGCAGGCTTTCAGCAAATGCCGATCATGGGCGACCACGACCAGCGTGCCATCAAAATCTTGCAGCGCTTCCGCCACCGCTTCGCGCATCTCGATATCAAGATGGTTAGTCGGCTCATCGAGCAGCAATAAATTCGGTTTTTGCCAGACCAGCAACGCCAAGGCAAGCCGGGCTTTTTCGCCGCCTGAAAACGGCGCAATCGCAGAATCTGCATTCTTGCCACGAAAATCAAATCCGCCTAAAAAATCGCGGAATTCTTGTTCACGCGTAGTGGGGTCCAGCCGCCGCAAATGATGAATCGGCGATTCATCCAACCGCAGTTGCTCAATTTGGTGTTGCGCAAAATAACCAATCTTCAGCCCTTGGCCTTCGAATCGCCCGCCGTGCTGCAATTCCAGCGTCGCGGCCAATGATTTCACCAGCGTTGATTTGCCTGCGCCGTTCGGCCCCAGCAAGCCAATCTTGTCGCCGTAAAACAATCGCCATTCAACGTTTTTAAGGATCGTTTTTTCGCCGGTGGTGGTGTTATAACCAAGATCGGCTTCTTTCAAATGCAAGAGCTGGCGCGGCTTGGCGACCGGTTCGCGAAATGAAAACGAAAACGGCGAATCAACGTGAGCGGCAGCGATCAGCTCCATTCGCTCCAGCGTTTTGATCCGCGATTGCGCCTGCTTGGCCTTGGTTGCTTTTGCCTTAAAGCGGTCAATAAACGACTGCAAATGCGCGACCTGCCGCTGCTGTTTGATGTAGGCCGCACCCTGCAACGACAACTGCATCGCGCGCGTGCGCTCGAACGTGGAATAGTTGCCGCCATATTCGTTCAGCTTTTGTTGATCCAGATGCACAATGGTTTTCACCACCGCATCCAGAAAATCCCGATCATGGGTGATAAGCAACAGCGTACCCGTGTAAGCTGCTAGCCAATCTTCCATCCACATTACTGCGTCTAAATCTAGGTGGTTGGTCGGCTCGTCGAGCAACAGCAAATCTGAGCGGCACATCAGCGCCTGCGCAAGGTTCAGGCGCATCCGCCAGCCGCCAGAAAACGATACCACTTCCTGCGCCATTTGCTCATCTGTAAAACCCAAGCCGGACAGCAGTGAAGCCGCGCGCGAATTGGCCTGATAACCACCGATATGATCATACTGCTCATGCAATTCGGCCAGCCGCTCACCTGATTTATCGTCGTCCGTGTGCTCAGCTTCCGCAACATCAAGCTGCGCTTCCAAATCACGCAATTCTTTATCGCCGTCCATCGTGTACTCAAGTGCTGTGCGATGCGAATGTGGCGTCTCTTGCGCAACGTGGGCGACCACCCATTTCGCCGGCATTTCGAAATCACCCACGTCGGGCGTGACCTTATGCAGCAGCAATGAAAACAAGCTTGATTTGCCCGCGCCATTCGGCCCGATCAAGCCGACTTTATGCCCCGGGAAAAGCGTTAAATTCGCCCCCTCAAGCAATCGTTTTGCGCCACGCGCAAGGGTGAGATTGGTAAGTTTCAACATAAATTCAACACTGCTTTTTCGTAAGGTTTTTTTAGCTTTTTACAGCTTTTTAACTAGCTAAAATCGATGAAAGTAGGTTTTTACGTTCATCGAAATCAAAACTCGTAATCGTAATCAATTGAGAGCGGCGCATGATCTGAAAACCGCTCGCCTTTGTAAATGCGGGCGTACTCCGCGCAGGCCGCGATTGCTGGTGTGGCAAGGTGATAATCGATTCGCCAACCGACGTTTTTTTCATACGCTGCACCACGATTCGACCACCAAGTATATTGATCTGGCAGCGGAATCAAGCGACGAAAAACGTCCACGTAACCAACCTCATCAAATAATTTAGTCAACCATTCGCGCTCTTCGGGCAAAAATCCGGAATTCTTTTTATTGCCGCGCCAATTTTTTAAATCGATTTCTTTATGCGCAATATTCCAATCGCCGACGATCACAAATTCGCGTCCGCTGGCGCGGAGCGTTTGCAGATGCGGCATGAAGGCGGCCATAAATCGAAATTTCTTCGCTTGCGATTCGGCCGATGCCGAGCCTGACGGAACATAGAGCGAAATAACGCTCAAATTACCGAAATCGGCCTGTAAAAATCGCCCTTCTGAGTCAATCCACGCAATACCAGACCCGATTTGCACGCGATCCGGCTCACGCTTCGAATAAAGCGCCACGCCCGCATAGCCCTTTTTATCCGCTGAATGATAAAACGCGTGCCAGCCCTTCCAAGGTTGGGCGGCCTCGGGAATATCGCTTTCCAGGGCTTTAATCTCCTGCAAACAAATAACATCCGCCTTTTGACGCTTGAGCCATGTAAACATGCCCTTGCTGGTGGCAGAACGGATGCCATTGCAGTTCGCAGTGATAATTCGCATAAAAAATTCGAAAAATTGAAAATTTAAGTCAGAAACGCGATTATCCTTCATCTATAACCTTTTGATTGTTTATTCATGACTGTATTTGCGACGCCGGCGGCCGATTTTCGTCAACAATTTGTTGAATTTGCTATTCGTCAAGAAGCGCTTTGTTTTGGCAAATTCACGACCAAGGCAGGTCGTCTATCCCCATATTTTTTTAATTCGGGGTTATTCAGTGATGGCGAGTCGCTCGCGCAATTAACCCATTTTTACGCCCAAGCTGCGCTGGCTTCGGGGCTCAAAATCGATACCATCTTCGGCCCCGCGTACAAGGGCATTACGCTTGCCGCGGGCACAGCAATGGCAATGGCCAATTTGGGCCACAACCGACCGTTTTGCTATAACCGTAAAGAGGCTAAAGATCATGGCGAGGGCGGGCTAATTGTGGGTGCACCGCTAACAGGCAACGTGCTGATTGTTGACGATGTGATTTCGGACGGTGCTTCCAAGCGCGAATCAGTTGAAATGATCCTCGCGGCCGGCGCCACCCCGATCGGCGTGTTGATTGCTTTAGATCGTCAGGAAGTGGGCGCAAAAGCAGGCAGTACACAATCTGCCGCGCAAGAATTCAACCAAATCACGGGCATACCCGTTATAGCGGTGGCCACGCTTGCGGATATCGTGACATATTTGGAAAAAACCGCAGAAACCAAACAAAGCGATAAACTTCAAGCGATTGAGGCGTATCGAAAGCAATATGGCGCAATAATTTAATTCAATTGAATTTAATAATTTATGAGCTTCCTGAGTCGATCCTTTGTTTGTCTTACCCTGGGTGCAGCCATTGCCACCCCGCTACCTGCGCGTGCGGTGTTCAAGTGCGTCGATGAAAAAGGCTTTACGCATTACGGCGACACGGTGCCACCACAATGCGCCAGGCGTGATGTGATCGAATATGGCAGCGGTGGTGACGTGGTGCAGCGAATTAATGCACCGCTTAGTGTCGAGCAAAAGCGCACGCGCGACGAGGCCCGCGCAAAATACAACGAAGAGCAGCGAAAAGTCGGGGAACAACGCGCCCGCGATCTGGCTTTGATTGGCACCTATGGCGCCGAAGGAGAGTTTGACTTTTCTCGAGACGAGATTATTGTCGAACTGGCTGCGCGCAAAACAACGCTCTCGGCACGCATTGCCGAGGTCGAAAAATTATTGCAAAAATATAACGCCGAACTGGAGTTTTATCAGGCGGGCAGAGGTAAAAACGCCAAGGCCAAGGAACCGCCGCCGCAATTGACGCAAGATGTCGCGCGCGCGAAAGCAGATATCGTCAGCCTGAACCGTGCGATGGAGCGTCTGGACGATGACAAAGACGCCGTTACCAACCGTTATGATGCCGAAAAAGCCCGTTGGAGACGCCTGAAAGCTGGCATGACTCCCGGCACCATTCTCGATAAGCAAGGCAATGTTGCCATCGAACCCGAAGCACCTAAAAAACCGATTTCCACGATTGTGCCGAAGTAGAGTCGAATTCACTATTCGGCAGTCGCAAACGCTAGGCCGATAATTTCTTTTTCAGAATTTCATTTACCTGCGCCGGGTTCGCTTTCCCCCTCGACGCTTTCATCACTTGGCCCACCAGCGATTGAAATGCTTTGTCTTTGCCAGATTTGAATTCGTCTACGGATTTTGGGTAGGCAGTTAAGACTTCATCGACAATTTTTTCAATCGCGCCCGAGTCGGAAACTTGCATGAGATTTCGTTCGCAAATAATCTTTTCAACTGAATCCGCTCCACGCATCACACCACCATTATTTTTATCCTCGTCCCAAAATTCGCTAAATAGGGATTTGGCAGTTTTTAGCGGGATTGTGCCGTCATGGACTTTCTTTAATAACCTGCCTGTTGTTGACGGATCTACAAAATATTTCCCGTAATGGCCATCAGACTCGTTTCGCTTTTTATTGAATTCTCCGAGTAAAAAATTTACGCACAGCTTGAGGGTGACATCAGTTGCTTGATGCTGGCCATTTCCCATATCCTCCATTGGCCCATCGCGAACTACCTGATTGAAGTAGCCGGAAATTGTTCGATCCATCGTCAAGGCACGAGCATCTGCAGGCGAAAGTTGATATGCTAGGATCAACCATCTAGCCATTTCATCGGGCACATTCAAACTATTTGGATCAGACTCATCAATCAGCATTGTTGATCTAACAGCATCCACCCAGTCTTCTGAAATCACCAACGGCAACAAATCCGGATCGGGAAAATAGCGATAATCCATCGCGTCTTCCTTCGAGCGCATCGAGCGCGTTTCATCTCGATCTGCATCATAGAGACGGGTCTCTTGCACGACTCTTCCACCGTCCTCGATCAACTCAATTTGGCGACGAATTTCATATTCAATCGCGCGCTCTAAAAAGCGAAACGAGTTAACGTTTTTAATTTCGCAACGGGTGCCATATTCCGTCTGGCCTTTGGGCCGCACGGACACGTTCGCATCACAGCGAAATGAGCCTTCCTGCATGTTGCCATCGCATATCCCCAACCATGTGACCAGGCCATGCAGCGCCTTGGCGTAAGCCACCGCTTCGGCAGCGGAGCGCATATCCGGCTCGGTCACAATCTCCAGCAGCGGCGTACCTGCACGATTCAAATCAATGCCCGAAACGCCCATCGTTTCCAAGCCCTCATGCAACGATTTGCCGGCGTCTTCTTCCAGATGCGCGCGGGTGAGCTGCACTGCTTTTTCTACCCCGTCCAAGACAATTGGCACCTGGCCGCCGACCACCACCGGCAACTCAAACTGACTGATCTGGTAGCCCTTGGGCAGATCGGGATAGAAATAATTTTTGCGCGCAAATACCGAATGCGCTGCAATGGTTCCGCCCACCGCGAGGCCGAACATAATCGCCTTTTCCACCGCGCCGCGATTCAGCACAGGCAGCGAGCCCGGCAAGGCAAGATCGACCACGTTCGCTTGCGTGTTCGGCGCAGCACCGAACGTCGTGGGCGAGCCCGAAAATATTTTCGAGGCGGTTGAAAGCTGCGTGTGCGTCTCCAGGCCAATGACGACTTCCCAACCCGCTGGCGTGGGGCTCATTTAAACGCCTCCGGAGAACGCATATGCCAATCTGTCACCAACTGATATTGATGCGCAGCGGCCAACATTCTGGCTTCATCAAAATAATTACCGATAATTTGCAGGCCGATCGGGAGACCGTTTTGTCCAAACCCGCAGGGTACCGACATTCCCGGCAATCCTGCCAGGCTCACGCCGAGCGTAAAAATATCTTCGAGATACATGGCGACCGGATCATTGGATTTTTCACCGAATTTCCAAGCGGTAGTCGGCGCGACCGGGCCCATAATAAAGTCACATTTTTTGAAGGCTTCCTGAAAATCTTGCGAAATTAAGCGTCGTACTTTTTGCGCCTGCAAATAATAAGCATCGAAATATCCGTGCGACAACACATACGCACCCACAAGAATGCGGCGCTTCACTTCAGCACCAAAACCTTCAGCGCGCGATCTGGCAATCATTTCGGCTAAATCATTGTATTTTGCGGCGCGATGGCCGTAGCGCACACCATCAAAACGCGACAAATTGCTTGACGCTTCCGCCGGCGCGATCACGTAATACGTGGGGATCGCGAGGCTCGTTCGCGGGAGGGAAATTTCAATGCGGATCGCACCTAATTTTTCAAATTCAGCGAGCGCCGCTTCCACTGCCTCTGCCACTGCCGATGACAGTCCATCGCCAAAAAATTCCTGCGGAACCCCAATCCGAACGTCTTTTAATGGCTTTACAGCACTAGCACCAGAGCGGCTTTCAGCGATGAAGGACGTCGAAAGCCTCACCGATATGGGTGTTTTATATTTTTCTTGAGTAGAAACGCTCGTCGAATCCTTTGCATCGAAACCGATCATCGCATCCAGCAGCAGCGCGCAATCCTCGGCACTTTTTGCCATCGGCCCGCCTTGATCGAGGCTGGATGCAAAGGCAATCATGCCGTAGCGCGATACGGTGCCGTAGGTTGGTTTGATCGCGGTGATGCCGCACATGGCTGCGGGCTGGCGCAGCGAGCCGCCCGTGTCAGTGCCGGTGGCGACAGGGGATAAACCTGCGGCGACGGCTGCGGCTGATCCGCCGGACGATCCACCAGGAATGCGGCTTTTATCCCACGGGTTTTTTACCGCGCCAAAAGCAGAATTTTCGTTCGATGAGCCCATCGCGAATTCATCGCAATTTAATTTTCCCAAACACACCATGCCTGCGGTTTTTAATTTTTCGACCACGGTCGCATCGAACGGTGAAATATAATTTTCAAGCATCTTTGAGCCAGCCGTGGTGCGCCAACGTTGGGTGACGAAAATATCTTTGTGCGCAATTGGAATGCCAGTCAGCACGGTGATATTCCCACTCGCAATTTGTGCATCGGCAGCAACAGCTTCGGCCATCGTGAGGTCGCGATCAATGTGCAAAAACGCGTTCAAATCCGCGTTTGTTTCCGCGCGCGCCAGAAAGTATTCGGCGAGCTCCGCAGCGGATATTTTTTTTGTATCCAGCGCTACGCGCAACTGGCTCAATGATTGCTGGTGCGGCAAAGAAAAATCACGCGTCATTCCAGCACCTTCGGCACCAAAAATAAGCCGCTTTCTTGTTGCGGCGCATTCGCCATATTCACTTCACGATGATTGGTCTCAGTCACCGCATCGATGCGCAGCCGAAGCTGCATTTCCTGGATAGTCGCGATGGGATGACACAATGGTTTTAAGCCTGCCGTGTCGACTGCCTGCAGAGTCTCAACCATGGTGAAAATATTGTTGAGTTCGTTCAGCGTGCGCGCTGTTTCGCTGGGCGTGATGTCGATTCGCGCGAGCGTCGCCAATCGGTGAATATCATCAGAAATTAGAGACATGGACGTAACAAAAAAATGAATTTATAGAGAGATTGCGTAGGTGAAAAGCAGCGATAAAAGTCGCTATAGCAGTTTGTAAACCAGTTTGAAACTGCGCTACTTAAAGTGGGGAGCAAAGAATGCTTAACGCTAAGGCGTTTTCAGCCCGTGTTTGCATGTTTTTTACATCCTCACTAGAGTATCATGTGGTTTGATGTCATTCAGATGCACCAACATCATTATTAACTTCGCGAAAAACCTCGCGAATGGAGCTTATTTGTGGTTATATTCATCGAAATCGCGACATCACAGGCCGAATCACCGAGGCATTGGATTTAACCAACGATTTCACATGAATTTTGTCACAAACAAAAACTTCACAATTAGGTGGCGCAAGACAAAAATATTGATCCCTGTTCGCGAGCCCAAAATCAGCCGCGAGCATGGCAACAGAGTCAGAAAGGCAACATGTTCTCGTTTTTCTCGAAATACCTCTCAACCGACTTAGCGATTGATCTCGGCACGGCGAATACTCTTATTTACGTACGCGGCAAAGGTATCGTGCTCGATGAGCCTTCGGTCGTTGCGATCCGCCAGGAAGCCGGCCCCAATTCCAAGAAAACCATCCAAGCCGTCGGGCTCGCCGCAAAAATGATGCTGGGCCGTACTCCCGGCAACATCACTGCGATTCGGCCGATGAAAGACGGCGTGATTGCTGATTTTCACACCACCGAGCACATGCTCAAGTTTTTCATCAAAAAAGTTCATGACGCACAATGGTTTCGGCCGAGCCCGCGGATTGTGATCTGCGTACCGTGCGGCTCGACTCAGGTTGAGCGCCGCGCGATTCGTGAATCTGCGGTAGCTGCAGGTGCGTCACAAGTATTTTTAATTGAAGAACCCATGGCCGCAGCAATCGGCGCAGGTTTGCCGATTGCGGAGCCAACCGGCTCGATGGTGGTCGACATTGGCGGTGGCACCACAGAAGTCGGCGTGATCTCTCTCGGCGGAATTGTTTACGCAGCCTCGGTGCGCGTCGGCGGTGATAAGTTTGATGAGGCGATCATCAACTACATCCGCCGCAACTACGGCATGTTGATCGGAGAATCCACTGCTGAAAATATCAAGAAAACGATTGGCTCTGCATTTCCCGGCTCGGAAGTGCGCGAAATGGAAGTGAAAGGCCGCAATCTCGCCGAAGGAATTCCGCGTGCGTTCACGATTTCATCAAATGAAATTTTGGAGGCGCTGACCGATCCGCTTAATTCCATCGTCTCAGCGGTGAAATCGGCGCTCGAACAAACGCCACCCGAATTAGGTGCCGACATTGCCGAAAAAGGCATGGTGCTGACTGGCGGTGGCGCATTGTTGCGCGAGCTGGATCGGCTGTTGGTTGAGGAAACCGGCTTGCCGGTACTGGTAGCCGAAGATCCGCTCACCTGCGTGGTGCGTGGCTCGGGCCGCGCACTGGAAGAAATGGACAAGCTGGGCTCGGTGTTTACGAACGAGTTGTAGTCAACCTTGTCATCAATGATGTGCTCGATGTTGTAATCGAAAAGCGGGCGTGTTGATCGATAAGTTGCGCTGGCAAAATAGCAGGATAGCGCAGCACGAATATCAACACCACGCGAAATGATGATCACGCTAATGCTGCTTGAACTACACGTTTGCTGACGCGCAATCCGTTTACAATAAAATTTCCAACCACATTTTTCAGGCTGAACAAGGCAATCAGTGTCGGCGTTTCAAGAGCCATTTTTCGCGCGCGGACCCAGTCCGCTAGCGCGTCTGACTTTTTTTACTTTGATTGCAATCGCGATCATGGTCGCTGATCATCGCTTTCAGGCGCTGTCGTTCGCGCGCATGGGCATCGGCGCGGTACTCAACCCTATCGAGCAGGCGCTGATGCTTCCCGGCCACGTATTTTCACGCAGCGCGGCCTACTTTTCGGATCAAGACCGGCTCTTGTCTGAAAACCGCGAACTTAACCAGAAAATTCTGGAGCTTGCCGCGGACAGCCAGCAAAGCCACCTTATTCTTGCTGAAAAGTCTTACATCGACGCGCTCGGCCAAGCTCATTCACGCTTTGCGGGCAACGGTTTGATAGCAGAGGTGATTCGCGACGCGCGCAATCCCTATGCACGAAAAATTATTATCAATAAAGGCATGACCCAAGGCGTTACCGCCGGCTCGGCAGTGATCGCGGGCGATGGCGTGGTGGGGCAGGTGACTGCGGTCGGCGTGGCATCATCTGAGGTCACGTTGTCAACCGAGAAAGATCAGGCCGTGCCGGTGATGGTGGTCAGAAATGGCTTGCGTGCCATCGCGGTGGGCAGCGGCCGCGATGGCACGATTGACGTGCCTTCACTTCCGCTGGGCTCGGATATACAAATCGGCGATCAGGTGGTTACATCTGGCATCGACGGCACCTATCCGCCGGGCCTGGCAGTGGCGGTTGTTTCGCTGGTGGAAAAAAATCCGGCATTTCCATTCGCACGAATTGTGGCGCAACCCGTGACGGCGGTTGCACACCAGCGTTTTGTGAAGGTGATGTTGAAAGATCCCGCACAAATTTATCCCTTTCCCGACGTCGGTCTGGATGATAAAAAACCGACGCGCGATATTACCAACACCGGCAAAAGTTCGGCACAAAATGCGAACGCCGCCAGACGGGATCAGCGCCGTGCCACCCCTTAAACCCGGAACCATGGATCTCTCACCCGCCTCTCGCGATCCGATGCGTTTGCCAGCACCCTTCAGCCTGATCATCATCATCATCATTGTCGCGTTGCTGCTCGATTTGCTGCCGTGGAGTGGCGTTGCATTGATTGCGCATCCCGATTTCGTGCTGCTGGCACTACTGTATTGGGCGGTGCATGAGCCGCACACGGTCGGGCAAGGCTGGGGGTTTGCGCTCGGTTTGATCATGGACGTGGCCGACAGCGCATTGCTGGGCCAACATGCGATGGTATATGTGGTGGCTATCTTTCTCGCACAGCTTTTAAGGGTACGCATGCTGCAACTCAGCGTGGCTGAGCAAGCCCTGCATATCATCGCTATTCTGGCAGTATCGCAGGGGATCGGCGTGCTCCTGAATCTTGCCATGGGGCGGGATTTTCCGGGTTTTTCGATCCTCATTTCGCTCGTGCTTGGCGCGCTGCTATGGCCCATTATTAATGCGATTGCGACCATCCCCCGCCTGCGCAGCCGTTCCAGCCGCGTGGTCGGTTAAACCTTCAAATTCATTCAAACGAATCCGTTTAATCATTTTCAAAACATGCCAGCCAATATGATCGGCACCACCATTCGTAATCGCGAACTGGAGATTAACGTCTTCCGTGGCCGCGCGCTGTTTGCCGGTTTTGCGATATTGATTGCATTTAGCGTTCTCGCCGCACGGCTGGTGTACTTGCAAGTCATCAAGCGTGATCACTACTACACGCTGGCAGAAGCCAATCGCATTTCACTACTGCCGGTGGTGCCTAACCGGGGCCTGATTTGGGATCGCAATAATGAAGTTTTAGCCGCCAATTATTCTGCATATACGCTGGAAGTCACTCCTTCGCGGGTAAAAAATCTGGACGCGGTGCTGGAAGAGTTAAACACCATCGTTGAAATCCAGCCGCGCGATAAGCGTCGATTCAAACGGCTGATGGAAGAAAGTAAAAATTTTGAATCTCTGCCGATTCGCAATCGATTGACTGAGGAAGAAGTTGCGCGTTTCGCCGTCAACCGTTATCGATTCCCAGGCTTTGATATCCGCCCACGACTGTTTCGGAACTATCCGCAGGGTGATGTTGCTTCACACGCAATTGGCTACATTGGCCGCATTAACGACGCTGATTTAAAACGTATCGACGACGCCGATCTCACGTCGAATTATCGCGGCACCGACCATATCGGCAAACTCGGTATCGAGGGCGGCTACGAGAACGAGCTGCACGGCAGCACCGGCTCAGAGCAAGTGGAAATCGACGCTGGCGGCCGCGCCATGCGCTCGCTCGCGACCACGGCGCCGGTGGCGGGCAATAACCTGACCCTCACGCTCGACATCAAGCTGCAGAAAATCGCTGAGGAGGTTTTTGGTGAAGGTCGCGGCTCGTTAGTGGCGATCGAGCCAGCCACCGGCGAAATTCTGGCACTGGTATCAAAGCCGGGGTTTGATCCCAATTTATTTGTCGATGGCATTGATCCGCAAAATTGGGATCTGCTCAATAATTCTGTCGATAAACCTTTGCTTAATCGCGCACTGCGCGGCGCTTATCCGCCCGGCTCAACGATTAAACCTTTCCTCGCGCTAGGTGCGCTCGAATCAGGCAAACGCACTCCGCAACAAACCATTTCCGACCCCGGCGTATTCCGCCTCGCGGGGGTTGCGCATTACTGGAACGACGATAAGGTGGGCGGGCACGGGCTGGTCGATATGCGCAAGTCAATTGTGGTCTCTTGCGACACTTACTACTATCAGCTGGCATCGGAAACCGAGATTGACGAGACGTCCAAATTCTTGCGTTTGCTTGGTTTTGGCACCAAGACCGGTATTGATATCGATGGTGAATTGGAAGGCACGCTGCCCTCTCGACAATGGAAGAGCAATCGTTTCGCCAAGAGCACTTCGGAAGCGCGCAAATGGTATGTTGGCGACAGCATCTCCGCGGGGATCGGTCAAGGCTACAACTCATTCACGCCGATGCAGCTGGCACATGCCACGGCGACTATCGCCAATGATGGCGTTGCGATGCGCCCGCGCCTAGTTCGACACATCACCGATGTCGCCACCGGCAATATCAAATCGACGGCTGATCTGGACGTCAACAAACCAACAAGGTTGGCGCTTAAACCCGAAAATATCGCCTTCATCAAAGCAGCGCTGGCCGCAGTGCCTATCGAAGGCACCAGCGCACGTATCTTTGCTCATTCAGGTTACGTTAGCGCGGGTAAAACAGGGACCGCGCAGGTGTATGGTGTGAAGCGCGGCGAGAAATATGTGGCGGGGCGGGTGGCAGAACGGCTCCGCGATCACGCCTGGTATATAGCCTATGCACCCGCCGACAAGCCCACCATTGCGCTGGCTGTGATGGTGGAAAACGGCGGGATGGGCGCGGCTGCGGCGGCACCGATTGCAAAAGCTGTGCTGGACTATTACCTGCTTGGCAAAAAGCCTGACATCGCCAAACTCAAGACGCCGAATAATGAACTTCCGAGCGACGACTAATCGCATTTTTGACATCCTCACGCGCCGTCTTGACGGCCCGTTGATGGTGACGATCATGGTACTCGCGGCGATCTCGGTGACGGTCGTTTTTTCCGCATCCGGCGGCGATACGTTTGATCGCGCGCTCGGTCAAATCCGCAATTTTTGCGTGGCACTGGTAGTTATGTGGATAGTCGCCAATATGTCGCCACTGTTGTTGATGCGTCTGGCGATTCCGATATTTTTGGCGGGCCTGATGTTGCTGATCGGGGTGGCGGTGTTTGGTGAAACCCGAAATAACGCGCGGCGCTGGCTGCACATCGGCTTTGTAATTATTCAGCCCTCTGAAATCATGAAAATTGCGATGCCGCTATTGCTCGCGTGGTATTTCCATAAACGTGAGGAAGACCTGCGTTTGGCTGACTACGCGATTGCCGGTTTACTGTTGATTGTGCCGTCAGTGCTGGTGATGCGTCAGCCTGATTTGGGAACCGCAATCCTCATTTTTTCGGCTGGCTTTTTCGTGATTTTTTTGGCCGGATTGTCATGGAAACTGTTATTGGCAAGCGCGGTTGCGGCCGCGGTGGCGATCCCATTTGCGTGGCCGTTTTTGCATGATTACCAAAAGCAACGCGTTTATACCTTGCTCGACCCCACCACCGATCCACTGGGCGCGGGCTATCACATTATTCAATCCACCATCGCCATTGGCTCTGGCGGCTTACTGGGGAAAGGTTGGCTCACGGGAAGCCAGGCGCAATTGGATTTCATCCCTGAACGCTCGACTGATTTTATTTTCGCGGTGTATGGTGAAGAGTTTGGGCTGGTCGGCGGACTACTATTGCTGGCGCTGTATCTGGTCATTATTGGGCGCGGCCTAGTGATTGCGATGAATGCATCCACGACTTTTTCACGCCTTCTGGCAGGCGCAATCACGTTATCGTTTTTCACTTATGCGTTCGTCAATATGGGCATGGTGACAGGCATCTTGCCGGTGGTGGGCGTGCCGCTACCACTGATGAGCTATGGCGGCACGGCGATCTTGTCACTGTTCATCGGCATCGGCATTTTGATGAGCGTATCGACCCATAAGCAATTGGTGGCGACTTGAACACGCGGGGTTTAACCACGGAATCAACCGGAACAGCATACAGAAACGTAGAGTGCCATTTTACGAGCTTCTTCAGGCATAAATGGCTCAGAACATACGACAGTGCTGGCGTTTATATTTTCACATTATTTTTGGGCATATTATTAGCGGGCTGCGGCTCGTCACCCAAACGTGGCGAATCGCCTTCAAAGCCAGCGGCATCAAGCGCCAAACCCAACGGCTATTATCTTGACGATGGGCCGGGTAACAATCTGCCGCCCAATCTCGAGCAGATTCCTGACGCGATCCCGCGTACTGAATCCCTGCATCGTGGCGCCAATCGTCCCTATACAATTTTCGGCAAGGCCTATGTGCCAAACGTGTCAAACGAACCGTTACGGCAGTTGGGAATTGCCTCCTGGTATGGCCGCAAATTTCATGGCCAGAAAACATCCATCGGCGAAATCTACGATATGTACGCCATGACTGCGGCGCATCCGACACTGCCGTTACCGTCGTATGTGCGAGTGACGAATCCCGCAAATGCAAAATCTGTGGTGGTGCGCGTCAATGATCGCGGCCCGTTTCATTCGAATCGCATCATAGATCTTTCCTATGCCGCAGCGGCGAAGCTAGATATTGCGCGACGCGGCAGTGGCATGGTCATGATCGAACGCGTGTTTGCGGGTGATAAAATATCGCCTTCACCGATGTCAATTGCGGCGGTTTCCAATTCTGTGCTGCCCGCAGTCAACGCAACCAATTCTAGTATCGCCGCCACGGTCATCGCTGCTGCTTCCGCGCCGATCTCGGCGGCAAGCACGCCGTTAGTGGCCAACAACATCGCCACCTCGCCGATCATCGAGGACGCCGATTTAATTTATCTCCAACTGGGTGCATTTTCGTCTTTTGAAAACGCAGACATTTTTCGCGCCCGCATGGTGCGTGAGCTCGACTGGAATCGCGAACCGATTGCAGTCCTGAATAAAGACGGTTTGTTCCGGGTTCGATTGGGCCCCTACAAAACCCGCGATGAAGCGGCGGCAATCGTCACGCAGATCAAGCAATCCCACGATTTTTCACCTGTTATTACCAAACCATAAAGTCTGACTATTCATGATCACCTCTCTTTTTTGTGTATCCCAAAATCAATTTGTAAAATCTTGCGCCGCCATAGCGTTTACTGTTATTTCAGCCGCCGCCATTGCCCAAACTTCCATTGCGGCGCCGACCATCGTTTCTGACATACCCGCGCCGCCGATTGCCGCTCGATCGTATGTGCTGTTCGATGCGGGCAGCAATCAAATCCTTGCCGGCCTAGCCTCGAGTGATCGTTTCGAGCCAGCCTCGTTGACCAAGCTGATGACCGCATATTTGGTGTTTGACGCGCTCAAAAATAAAAAACTTACGCTCACGCAAACGCTGCCGGTGTCAGAACACGCATGGAAAGCGGAAGGTTCGAGGATGTTTATCGATCCGAAACAAACGCCGCAAGTAGAATCGCTGATTCGAGGCATGATTATTCAGAGCGGCAACGATGCATCAACGGCGCTTGCCGAAGGTATCGCAGGCTCAGAGGATTTGTTCGCTCAACTGATGAATAAGCAGGCGCAACGTCTTGGCATGAAAAATACTAATTTCGTGAACGCAACGGGCTTGCCCAATGCCCAGCATTACTCGACGGCAGAAGATTTAACGCTGCTCGCGAGCGCCCTGATTCGCGATTTTCCACAGGAGTTTGCGTATTACAAAGAACGCGAATTTACCTACAATAAAATCACACAACCGAATCGTAATCGGCTGCTGTTTAGTGATCCGACGGTGGATGGATTGAAAACAGGCCACACCGACGCGGCGGGATTTTGTTTGATCGCGACCGCCAAGCGCGGCGAACGGCGGCTTATTTCCGTTGTGCTCGGCACCGCGTCCGACGCAGCCCGAACCCAGGAAAGTCAAAAATTGTTGAATTTTGGTTACCAGTTTTTTGATTCGCAGCGACTGTACAAAAAAGGCCAGCCGATTGCCACCCCGGAAATTTTCAAGGGCACACAAAGCACGGTCAAGCTTGGTTTTGATCGCGACATCTGGCTCACTCTGCCAAGGGACAAGTTTCAGGGCTTGGCCGCCACCCTGACCACCACGCAGCCGCTGATTGCGCCACTGGGCATCGGCCAGAAAGCCGGGATAATGAAACTGATTAAAAACGATAAATTAGTCGCGGAAATCCCGGTAGTCGCGCTTGAGGATGTGCCCGTTGCGGGATTTTTAGGGCGCGGCTGGGATGCTATCCGGCTTATGTTTAAAAAGTAGGAGCCAACACAAGATGAGCGCGACCAACCAGGCCATGTGTCTGCCCACGGTATTTTTGAATGGCAATTTTATGCCGCTGGCAGACGCGCATATTTCACCGCTAGATCGTGGCTTCATTTTCGGCGACGGCGTATACGAGGTGATTCCGTTTTATGACGGCAAGGCACTGCGCCTGCACGAACATTTGAAACGTTTGCAGCGCAGTCTGGATGAATTGGAAATCGATAATCCGTATGCCAAAAATCAGTGGGAAGCCAATATCAGCGCGCTTATTGAGCATAACAGCAGCGGCGGCGCTGGCAACAATGTGGCAATCTATATTCAGATTACGCGCGGCGTGGCGAAGCGCGATTTCGCCCCAATTAAGGGGCTGACGCAGACCGTCTTCATGATGGCCAATCCCTTGCCGACACCCAAACGCGAGGTCTACGAGCGCGGCATTTCTTGCGTTTCATTAGACGATAGCCGCTGGTTGCGCTGCCACATAAAATCGACAGCGTTGCTCGGCGCGGTAATGTTGAAACATGCGTCGAATAACGAGGGTGCCGACGAAGCGCTGCTGTTTCGTGATGGCTATTTGACGGAGTCATCGGCAAGCAATATTGCGGCCGTAAAAAACGGTGTCATTCTTTGCCCGCCGCTGGACAACCTGATTCTGCCCGGCATCACCTATGAATTAATGATTGAACTGGCCCGCCACGCGGGGTTGCCGTTGGAAATTCGCCGTGTCTCCCGCCATGAAGTGAGGTCAGCCGATGAGTTGTGGATTTTGTCGTCCACCAAAGAAGTGGTGCCGATCACGACGCTGGATGAAAAGCCGGTAGGGCATGGCGCGCAGGCAGGCAAACCGGGCCCGCTATTCCGTAAAATGTACGAGCTGTTTCAAATTTATAAACGCGGCCTGTAAACATACCAACCATATAGGTGCACACCATGGAAAACGAACATCCCAAACTGATCGGCGAAGGCGAAGAAACATTACTCAAATTCCCGACCCTGTTTCCGATTAAGGCGATGGGGAAAATGGTCGCTGATGGCGGCCAAAGTAATTTTGCACAGTTGGTGATCGACATCGTGTTAAAACACGCACCCGATCTGGATACCAGTTTGATTGAAATGCGCCCGTCAAAAAATGGTAATTTTTTATCGGTGACGGCAACGATCAACGCGACTTCCAAGTTGCAGATAGACGATATTTACCGCGAGCTTTCAGCGCATCCACTGGTGTTGATGGCGCTTTAAGAATCGACAAAAGTAAAAACCTACTTTTGTCGAGATCGGTCAGCATCGCATCGATGCCGATGCCGATGCTGCTGCTGACACCAAAGCCAAACGATTTAAAGCGTGGCAACTCAAAACCAATGGAACTAATTGAAAAAAAGCTGGGGCTCGCCGACTATGCTGAAACGCTGCTTGCGATGCAAACGCAAAATCGCGCGCGCGCGTCCGATAGCGCTGACGAAATCTGGCTACTTGAGCACCCGCCAGTCTTCACCTTAGGTCTGGCTGGCAAACTTGAGCATTTGCTCGACGCAGGCGCGATTCCGGTGATTAAAGTCGAGCGCGGCGGACAAGTGACATATCACGGGCCGGGGCAACTTATCGCTTATTTGCTGTTCGATGTGAAACGTCTGGGGATCGGCGTCAAAGAACTTGTGCGAAGAATCGAGCAATCACTGATCGATTTGCTTGCACAATACGACATCGACAGTTATCGTAAGGCAGGCATGCCGGGCGTGTATGTGAAGCTTGACGGGGTTGATGCAAAGATCGCCGCAATCGGCTTGCGTGTTGCCAACCACGCCACCTATCACGGCCTTTCGCTCAATGTGAATATGGATCTGGAGCCGTTTTCACGCATCAATCCCTGCGGTTATGCCGGGCTCGCAGTCACGCAGATGTACGATCTGGGCGTCAGCGATAAAATGGAGATCATTGCCGAGAATTTGATCGCGCATTTACAGCGCAATTTGCAAGTGATTTCGTCTTAGTCATTTTTTTGAGACGTCAACAAACGGAAAGACTCATGGAAGCAGCTGAGCTAAAGATAGATTCAAAAGTAGACCCGAAAACGGGCGTCATCGCGGGCGTGAAGGAAAAAAGCGAGCTGAAAACGGCGCGCATCCCGATCAAAATTATTCCCGCCGAGCGATTAAAAAAGCCGGAGTGGATTCGCGTCAAAGCGGGCTCTCCGTCCACGCGATTCTATGAAATAAAGCAGATTTTGCGCGGCGCAAATCTGCACACCGTCTGCGAGGAAGCTTCCTGCCCGAATATCGGCGAATGCTTCGGCAAAGGCACGGCTACTTTCATGATCATGGGCGATTTATGCACGCGACGCTGCCCGTTTTGTGATGTCGGTCATGGCCGTCCGCTACCGCTCGATCTTGACGAGCCACGTCATCTGGCCGAAACAATTGCGAAATTGAAATTGAAATATGTGGTCATTACCAGCGTGGATCGCGACGATCTGCGCGATGGCGGCGCGCAACATTTTGTCAATTGCATTCGCGAAACACGCAGACTTTCCCCGACTACGCGGATCGAAATTCTCACCCCCGATTTCCGCGCTAGACTGGATCGCGCGCTGAACATTTTGCGTGAAGCACCACCCGACGTGATGAACCACAATCTAGAAACTGTGCCGCGTCTTTACAAACAGGCGCGCCCCGGCTCTGACTACGCGCACTCGCTAAAACTGTTGAAGGATTTCAAGGCCGAACATAAAGCCGTGCCAACCAAGAGCGGCCTGATGGTGGGATTGGGCGAAACCAACGAAGAGATTCTGGAGGTGATGCGCGACATGCGCGCCCACGATGTTGACATGCTCACCATCGGCCAATATCTGCAACCGTCCGGCCACCATTTGCCGGTGCTGCGCTACGCGGCGCCCGAAGAATTCAAAATGTTTGAAACCGAAGCCTACAAAATGGGCTTCATTCATGCCGCCAGCGGGCCAATGGTCCGTAGTTCATATCACGCTGATCAGATGGCGCATGAGGCGGGGTTTGCTGCCGACATTTGAAGGTGAGCTAGAACAGTGAATTCTTTTTGAGAACAATCGATTGCCGCGAAACAAGGTGGCTGAAAAAATGAAAATTAAACTCCTACATAAAAAACTTTCTCGCAGAGCCTGTTGATGAAATTTTGGGGTGGGTGAATGGGTTCTGGAAGGTGTGGCGGGCAACTGCACCAAAATGGAAATCGCAGCTGAATGCTAACGGCAAACGCTCAATTACAATGATCCAGAAAACGCTGTAGCCCTGGCGCAATTTGTTTCTTCATATGAACCAGTAAATAAAATTGTCGTTTCATTGTCGGCCACGACGTTTTGACTTCGATTAATTTGCCACTTTCCAAAAAATCGGCGACCACCCATCGCGATAAACAAGTAATGCCCAGCCCTTCGGCAGCGGCACGTTTAATAGCTTCAGAATCGCCAAGCTCAATGCCAATCTGGAGGTGATGCAGATGCGGTGTGAGCGCTGATTCCACTGCATCACGCGTACCTGAACCCTTTTCTCGCAGCAACCAGCGCGCGCCGCGCAGTATCCGCAAGGACGTAACTTTTGAGGTCCGGTCGTGAATGACAGAATGGGATGGTGCCGCAACAATCACCAGCTCGTCCTCCATCCATGGTGTCGTGCGTACGTCCGGCTGATTACTGGGTCCCTCAACAAAACCCACATCCACTTCAAATCTGCCTACCGCACCAGCGACTTCACCGGTGTTCGCAATCAGCATGCGGCTCTTGGCGACAACAGCATCGCCGTCACCTGCAAGCGAGTCGCGAAAACTTGCCAGCAATCGCGGCATAACGTAATTGCCAATGGTGGTGCTTGCTGCAAGACGTAACGGGGTTGCGCTGGAAAGTAGATGATCCGCGTAGTGCCGTTCAATATCTTCCGCGCCATTAATTAACGACATCGCATGCGGCAATAGATCTCGCCCGTGTTCGTTTAGCAGCAAGCGTTTTCCCACCCGGTCAAATAAGCGTGTATTAAGCGTCCGCTCCAACTCATTAATCGCGCCACTAGTCGCGGACTGCGAAAGCGATATAGATTCCGCCGCCCCGATGGTGCTGCCAGATAGGGCGACGGCAGCAAAAATTTGCAACTGACGAAAGGTGATGCGCATGGGAGCCTTTGAATAATTATATCGGCAAAACCGATAGTTTATAGCTAAATCATCTGTTAGACAGGTTATCAGATGCGCCGTAAAATTTAGGTCTGAAATCAACATCAACGCAATTAAAACGACTGCACTACAGCACACGCTCCACACCAACTCCACTTGACCAAAATCATTCACCGCGACTTATCGAAATGGACGGACAACTTATGACTAACCTGATGCCATTTCTCCAGTCCACCCATCGCAACGTATCGCTTAAACATTTATCACAGCGACTATGGCAACACCTACGCGGCTTATCGTGGGGCGTATTCGCCAGCGCATTGATCGCCTACTCAGCTATTGAGTTAGGCAAAATTGCGTGGTTACGAACGCATGGCTTAAGCGCTCTAACACTTGCCATTGTGCTGGGCATGTTGCTGGGCAATACGGTGTATCCAAAGATTGCCGCACATGCGGGCAGCGGAGTAACTTTTTCAAAGCAAAGCCTGTTGCGCGTGGGCATTATTTTTTACGGATTTCGCCTGACCATGCACGATATTGGTCACGTTGGCCTAGCGGGGGTTTTGATTGATGCAAGCGTTTTGACCTCCACTTTTGCGCTAGCGTGGTTTCTCGGCACACGAGTATTAAAGCTGGATCGCAACACCGCGCTACTGATCGGTGCGGGAAGCTCGATTTGCGGCGCTGCCGCGGTGATGGCAACAGAGCCGATTGTGCGCGGCAAAGCGGAGCAGGTGACCGTTGCAATTTCCACCGTGGTGTTGTTCGGTACTCTTGCGATCTTTTTGTACCCCGCTTTATACGACCTAAATATGCTTTGGGGATTTATTCCCGCTGGTAGCCGTGCCTACGGTATTTTTGCAGGCTCGACTATTCACGAAGTGGCGCAGGTGGTTGCCGCTGCGCATTCTATCGGCTCGGACGCGGCGGATACGGCCGTGATTGCAAAGATGGTGCGGGTAATGATGCTGGCGCCGTTTTTAATTGGCTTATCCGTGTTCTTAGCCCGTGAAAAAAACAGATCGGGCGGAATGAATAAATCAAGGAAAGAATCTGCCGACAACGATGTGCAGCCTAAAAAATCAAAATTGACGATCCCATGGTTTGCATTTGCTTTCGTCGCGGTGGTGGTGCTGAACTCATTCGCATGGTTGCCGCAATCAGTCATTGATATTGCGGTGGCAACGGACACCACCATGCTGGCAATGGCGATGGCAGCGCTAGGCTTGACCACCCATGTATCAGCCATGCGGCAAGCTGGGATTAAGCCGCTATTGCTCGGCGCCACGCTGTTTGCTTGGCTCATAGCGGGCGGTGCCGCGATCAATACCGTAATCACCGCGCTAGTTCACTAAACGGCATCTGTAACGCCACCGTAATGCAAATGCTTTAAAAAACTATTTGAGATGGAAGGGTTAGCGGGAAATTTTCGTAAACCTCATGCAATCTATTTTTCCCCTTATTTTGTCGCATTTTTGTACCACCTACTAGGAGCATCGTCATGTTCAGCATTAAACCTAAATTATCCGTTTCAGCAATCATCGCAGCGCTTGCATTCACTGCATCCATGGACAATTTCGCTAATTTCGCCTATGCAGCCGATGTGGTGGCAGCCCCACCTGCACCGGCCGCCGCCGTGGTGAGAACCGCCTTTGACGGCAATATCCGCAATAACTCGTTAGCACTTAGCCCCGACGAAACCACAGCAGCAGTATCGTATAGCGAACGCAGCGAGGTCATTGTTTACAACCTGCAAACCGGTACCGTGCGTGGTGTTCTGCGTGGCTATGTCACACCGCGCAATATCGTATTCGCGCCAGACGGCAAGGCCTTCTATATTTCCGACAGCAGTCGCGGCGAAGTTGTAAAAATTGATACCGCCACGCTCGCGACAATCTCGCGCATCGCGGCTGGGCCAGGTGCATTTGGCACCGCCCTCAGCGCTGACGGCAAAACGCTATATGTCAACAATCAGGCCAGCAGCACCGTGACGCGCTTTGATACTGAAAGCGAACAGGCACGCGCCGTGATCGTCGGCTTTGCGCAGCCGCGCCAAGGCGTGCGTTTGAGCCCCAATGGTAGCAAGCTCTATGTCACTAATTTTCTAGGCGACAAGGTGACGATTGTGGATACCGCAACCAACAAAATCGACGGCGAGATTACCGGCTTTAATAAAATTCGCGCCATATCGGTCACCGCGGATGGCAAAACCATGTTTGCGGCAAATAGCGGCAGCAATAGTGTGGCCGTCGTCGATATTGCTAACCGTCAAATTTTGAGCACGGTGGCGGTTGGCAAAGACCCCTATGGTGCTGCTCTATCCCCCGACGGGCGCGCTATTTATTCGGGCAATCTAGCCGACAACACGGTTTCGGTTATTGATGTGGCGACGCTTAAAGTCAGCGCCACCATTAGCGGCTTCAAGGAGCCACGACAGGCCATCGTATTCACGCACGACGGTAAAACCGCCTATGTGCTTAATGTCGACCTGAGTATTTCTAAAGTAGATCGCGCTTCACAAAAGATTGTTGCCACGATCGCCTAACCTGCAGTTTAATCAACCACATTAGAGTTTAACTCCCCACACGCGCCCCTCTGTAGGCTGTTGCTGACAGCATTTAAGATTGAGAAGAATATTCTTAATCCTCGCTGAAAATGATGTTGTCAGCATCGGTCGAGCGAGACCCCTCACCACCATTCGCCGTTTTTTAAAAAGATAAAACTGTAGTGGTCTAATAAAAACAGACAGTCCGATAGGTTGTTAAAATCGAAATGGCATAAACCGTGAGCAACCCGAAATCTAGAAGAGTCTTTGACACCAGCTTCAAGCTGCAAGTCGTACAAATGG
>ENA-OFCD01000038-OFCD01000038.1-metagenomes-genome-assembly--contig:-NODE-38-length-82108-cov-5.058279_pt1 | contig 82108 bp, 62 predicted proteins | sample MGYA00153392_OFCD01 | MGnify analysis MGYA00153392 | reverse complement strand
TCTGCGAACAAGCGCTTCGCACGCCCGGTGAGACGGATGCCGCACGCGTGCTCTTCCTTATCGGCAGTCGCACCGCAACGACGCGGGAACAGATCGCCGATTTCGGGCGATGCGCGATGGTCGAAACGCTCGATGCGGGCGCGCTCGTCCGCGCCGAGCCCGGCGTGCGCGCGTCGATCGCGCGTGCGTCGATCGCGCTCGATGCGAGCGACGTCGCGCTCGTCGCGATCGGCGGCGAAACGCAAAGCGACGAACGCCTCGTGCGTACGGCGTTCATCACCGCGACCGCGCCTCTGTTGCGCGACCGAACGGGCCTCACGGTCGTGCTCAGCGGCGGTGCCATCGCGCGCACGTTTTGCGACGGCGTCGGCATCGTCGGTCTCGAACTGCACGACGAAGTCGCCGCGGGCACGCCGCGATCGCGCGCGATCGGCGCGCCGCTTTGGATCGTGACGAAATCCGGCGGCTTCGGTACGCCGCATGCCTATCGAGAGGTGCTCGCATCCATTCGCGAACGAACGATCGCATGAGGCTTCCGACGATTGCGCTGACGATGGGCGATGCCGCGGGCATCGGCGCCGAGGTGATCGCAAAGACGCTCGCCGATGGGAGCTATCACGCGCGCTGTCGCCCGATCGTCATCGGCGACGCGAGCGTGATGCGGCGCGCGAGCGCCATCGTGCGCTCGTCGCTGAGCGTGCGTATCGTCGACGATCTTACGACGTGGATTCCGGAAGCGAGTTCCATCGACGTGATCGATCTCGCGTTGCTCGGGGAAGACGAGATCCCGTTCGGCGCGCTCTCTGCGAAGGCGGGCGATGCAGCATACCGTTACCTCGAACGCGCGAACGAACTCGCGCTGCACGGCGATATCGACGCGATCTGCACCGCACCGCTCAACAAAGCGGCGCTTCACGCGGGCGGACATCTCTTTCCGGGCCACACCGAGATCCTCGCGACGCTCTCCGGCACGCAGGACTACGCGATGATGCTCACGGCGCCCGGCTTACGCGTCATCCACGTTACGACGCACGTCGGCATCATCGACGCGATCGCGCGCATCACGCCCGAACGCGTCTTCACCGTCGTACGGCTCGCGCACGAAACGCTCGTTCGCGCGCGTATCGCTCGGCCGCGCATCGGCGTCTGCGGCATCAATCCGCATGCGGGTGAGAACGGACTCTTCGGCTATGGCGAAGAGGAGCGCCAGATCGTGCCGGCACTCGAGCGCGCGCGCGCCGCCGGGATCGACGTCGACGGGCCGCTTCCCGCCGATACGCTCTTCTTCCGAGCACGGCGCGGTGACTTCGACGTCGTCGTCGCGATGTATCACGATCAGGGCCACGGTCCGATCAAAGTCCTCGGGCTCGAAAACGGTGTCAATATTACCGTCGGCCTACCGTACGTGCGCACGAGCGTCGATCACGGGACGGCATTCGATATCGCGGGCACGGCGCGCGCCGATGCGGGATCGATGTGCGCCGCACTCGACGCTGCGATCGCGCTCGCTTAGATCGGTTCGAGCACGGCGATCGGAAACGGCGTGAGCGCAGCTTTCGAGGTGAGGAATGGGCCCGCGTCATCGCGATCGGTAACCAAAACGGCGCCGGTGAAACGGTCGCGATAACGTTCGGCTGCGTCGAGTTCGAGTCGAATCGCGACGTCGTCGCAGTCTACGCGCAGATCGCTGCGATCGCTCTCGAGTAAGCGCCGTAGCAAGCGCGGCACGATCGTCACGATCTCTTCGCGCGCGAACGCTACGATGTGATCGGCCAATGTGCCCGTCGTCGCGAGCGGTCGGTACGACGAGCCGAGGTACGTCGCCGCGCGTTCGCGGCGCAAGTGCAAGAGTCGCCACGTCACGTAGGCTTTGATGCGGCCGTCGCGCCACGTCGCGAGCAATTCGTCACAGAGATCGGCGCTCTCGCCCGCCTCGACGCGCGCGCGCATCGCGGTAATGATGCCCGCACGCTCGACGTAATCGACGGCACGGCGATTATCGGGATCGACGAGTGAAAAATCCCACAGTTCGCAGCCTTGGTAAATATCGGGAATGCCGGGTGATGTGAGTTTGAGGGCGACTTGCGCGAGGCTCGAGATCGCACCGATCGGTGCGAGGTCGGCTGCGAGCGTTTGGAGCTCGAGAACGAAGGTGTTGCCGCGGCGCGGTTGCAGGATCGCACGGATGAAACCGAGCGTCGCCGCTTCATATGCGAGATTGGGATTCGTCCAACTCGTGCGAAATTTCGCTTCGCGTAGCGCTTTGAGGAAGTACGCCTCGATGCGTTCGACGTACGCGCGAAGTGCGGCCTCGTCGATCGCCTCCGGCGTTGTATCGAGCCATGCCATCGGCCACGTGCCGACGAGGGTTTGATAGATATGGTACTCGTCGTTTTCCGTCGGTGCGGGCGCGGCGTCGGCGGTACCCTTGCACGGCGCATTGAGGCGCGACCAACGATCGAGCGTCCGTTCCCATAGCTCCGGCACTTCGGAGAGCGCGTCGATGCGCGTACGCGTATCTTCGCCACGCTTGTGATCGTGCGTTGCCGTTGCGAGCATGGCGTGGGGGTGGTTTGCGGCGCGTTCGGCGTTGGTTGCGTGAAACGTTGCGACACTCGTGCCGAAATGCCGTGGATCGCCGCCGACCTCATTGAGCGACGCAAGACGAACGTAGCGATAGAAGGCGGTATCTTCGACGGCTTTGGCCATCACCGGACTCGAGTATTGCTGGAACTTCATCGCGAAACGCAAGACTTCGCGCCGATCGTAATTCTCGGATTGCTCGGAGGTTTCGGCGGAAAGTACGTGTGCTAGGAAATCGAAGACGCGATCGTCACCGAGTTCGCTGCGCTTGCGCGCGGCTTCGATCGCGAGGGCGATGAAACGCGTGTCTTCGGGTTCGATGTTTTCATCGGTCACATACGTGCGATAGACAGGGAACGAGGCGAGCACTTCGGTGAGCGCGTCGCGCAACACGTTGTACGTATAGTCGTTCGATCGTCGATCCATCCCGGCGATGCGATCGAGCATCGTCGCGAGCACTTCGAGTTCGCTTGCGAGCGAGGATCGCATGATGTCTTTTTTCGCGCGATAGGCGAATTGATCGAAGTTGGTCGCGATGCCCGCGAACTGACGATAGATGCGATCGAAGGCGAGTTCGCCCGCGGAATCGACGAAGAGCCCGTTGACGACGTTCATGAAATCGTAGCCGGTCGTTCCCGCAATCGGCCAATCGCATCGAAGCGTTTCGAAACGCGCGAGAATCTTCTCGACGACGAGATATTGTGGTTGCCCGAGCGCTTCCGCACGATCGGCCAGAAACGTACAGTACCCCCCGGGATTGAAGAGGCCATCGACGTGATCGATCCGCAAGCCCTGGACGCGTCCCGCTGCGATCAAATCGAAGACGAGACGATGCGTCTGCCCCAAGACCTCGGCGTCTTCCACGCGTAATCCCGCGAGATCGTTGATATCGAAAAAGCGACGATAGTTGATCTCATCGGCCGAGACGCGCCAGTACGCGAGGCGAAAGTTCTGCTGCGACAAGAGCGTGTCGAGCCGGTCGATCGCGGCCGCATCGTTACCGATGGTAAAGGTCTCGAGTGCCGCTTCGATCGCGGCGGAGACGGCGGGATCGCGTGCGACGATCGCGAGTTCGCTTTTGAGTTCGCGCGCGCGATCGAGCGACGCAGAAGCGAACTCCGCCGCGAGTGCGCGAAGCGACCACGCATCACCGGTCGCGCAATCGACGGCGATTGCGAGTACGCCCGCATACGATGAGGACGAAAGCGGAAAACGACTCTCGAAATAGGCGACTGCAAAGCTGCCGCTATGCGCGTCGAACGTCGGTATGAGTTCGCCGCGTTCGAGAACGCGGCCGTAATAGTCGCCGAGGAACGGCACGAGCACTTTGCCGCGCATCTCACTGCGCAGCGGGGCCCAATCGATATCGAAGTATTTCGCGTATGGCGATGCTTCGCCGTTCTCGAGGACGTCCTGCCACCACGGATTCTCTCCGCCGCCGATGCCCATATGGTTTGGCACGAAGTCCATGAGATGCCCGATTCCAGCGGCCTGCGCGGCATCGATCATGGCGGCGTGGTCGCCAAGCGTACCGATCTCATGATTGAAGCGATTGGGATCGACGACGTCGTAGCCGTGCGTGCTTCCGGGGCGCGCTCGTAGGTACGGAGAGGCGTAGATGTGTCCGATGCCGAGTTCGGCGAGATAGGGCACGATCGCCCTCGCGTCATCGAAGCGAAACGTCGGCGCGAACTGCAACCGATACGTGGAGAGTGGAACGTGCGAGATCAATCGATCGTCCACCGCACGCTCCACGGCGGCGCGATGCCGTTGGTAAACGTGGGATCGTGCGTCGAGAAAACGATGTAGCCTTTGGGATTGGCGGAAAAGCCGGCCTGCGCGGTCTCACCGAGATTGGTTTCGAGTCCGAGCATGCAGCCGTCGTCGAGACGCCAGCGCGCACGCAAACCACATTCTCCGATTCCGGCGTAGTCGGCGTCGATGCCGCACGCAAGCGCGCTCCGCGGCGCGATCTCGAGCGCACGAATGCGTAAGAGATTGCGATAGTACGCAAGCCATGCGTCGTGCGGTGACGTCGCGCGTTCGTCCCAACGCAAAGTGCTGCGCGCGAAAGTCTCGGGAGCATTCGGATCGGGAATGCGTTCGTGCGTCGCGACATCGGCAAACGCGGCGAACGTGCCGAACTCGCCGCGGCGACCGGCCGTCACCGCGCGTGCGAGATCGGGTTCGAAATCGCAGAAGAAGAGAAACGGCGTGCTCGCGCCCCATTCCTCGCCCATGAAGAGCAGCGGCACGGGTGGCGCGAGCAGCAGCGCGGCGACGACGGCGCGCACCGCGTAATCGGGCGCGAGTGCGGTGATGCGTTCGCCGAAGGGTCGGTTGCCGATCTGATCGTGGTTCTGCAGAAAGTTCACGAACGATGTGTGCGCGAGATGATCGCTCGGATCACCGCGTAGCTTACCGCCGCGCATGCCCGAGGGCTCGCCCTGATAGCCGAAGCCTTTGGTGAGCGTACGTCCCAGGAGGGCGGTCGTCGCTTCGGCATAATCGGCGTAGTAGCCGTCGCGTTCCGCCGTGACCGCAACGTGTGCCGCGTGATGCGCGTCGTCGTTCCACTGCGCGCGGAACCCCGCTTCCAGGAGCGCGCTTTCGTTGTCGTCGTTTTCGAGAACGAGGTGAACGGGTCGCGATGCGCAGGTGTGGACGGTCGCCGCGAGTTCGCGTAAGAACGCACGGTCCTCGCCGTCGTGAATCGCGTGCACCGCATCGAGCCGCAGACCGTCGAAGCGAAATTCTTCGAGCCAATAGAGCGCGTTCTGGATGAAAAACGCGCGCACGTGCGCGTTTCCCAGGACGTCGATCGCGGCGCCCCACGGCGTGTCGTGGTGGTCGGTGTAGAATTCGCGCGCGTACGCGTGAAGATAGTTTCCTTCAGGACCGAAATGATTGTAAACGACATCGAGATAGAGCGCGATGCCGAGCGCGTGTGCGCGCGCGACGAGCGCTTTGAGATCGTCGGGCGTTCCGTATGTATGTGCGGGCGCGTAGGGCAAGACGCCGTCGTAGCCCCAGTTGCGTTCTCCCGGCGCCTGCGCGAGCGGCATGAGTTCGATTGCGGTGATGCCGAGTTCGACGAGGAGCGGCAATTTCGCGGCGGCCGCGGCGTACGTGCCCTCGGGCGTGAACGTTCCGACATGAATCTCGTAGAAGACATGCTCGTGCCATGGACGGCCGCGCCAATCGTCCTGCGGCCACAGGAAGGCGCCCGGATCGATAACGACGCTCGGTCCGTGGGGCCCTTCGGGATTGAACCGCGATGCGGGATCGGGGACTCGCAAACCATCGACGACGAAGGCATATCGCGAACCCGCCCGCGCCCGCGAATCGACGCGCAAGAAAAATCCGTCGTCGTCGCGGTGGAGCGGCTCGGGTGCGGCACCATCGAGTGCGAGTTCGACGCTCGTCGCGCTGGGCGCATACAGCCGAAAACGAACGCCGCCGTTGGGGATGAGCTCGGCGCCGAAGGTCATCGCAAAGGTTGAAGTCGGGGGCATCACCATGGTGCGTACCCGACGCGCCGCTTGCCAAACCGCCTGAGCGAGTTAGGCGCTGCTCCGCTTGCCGCTGGGCTGAAACGAAAGCGCAGCACCGTTCATGCAATAGCGCAGACCTGTGGGTTTTGGACCGTCGTCGAAAACGTGGCCGATATGGCTGCCGCAACGGCGGCAATGCACTTCGGTGCGCGTTTCGAAGAGCGACCGATCGGTCGTCGTCTCGATGGCCTTCGGTAACGCGCGGAAGAAGCTCGGCCAGCCCGTACCGCTTTCGAATTTGGTGGAAGCATCGAAGAGTGCGAGCGCGCAGCCCGCGCAGGCGAACGTACCCGGCCGATGTTCGCGTAAGAGCGGGCTCGATTCGGGCGCCTCGGTCCCGGCGCGACGCAAGATCGTAAACTGGTCGGGCGTCAAGCGTTTGCGCCATGCGTCGTCGCTGAGGGCGATTTCGAAGGTGTGCGCTGCGGCCTCGGCTGCGGCGGCTGGGCGGCGGATCGTTACGAGGGCGGCTGCGGCAATGGCGGCGAGTCCCAGGATCGAATTCGCGCGCGTCATCGGTATTTGCATAGTACGGAGTATAACGGACGGCGCGTACGCGCGGACGTGGGCCGGCTTACGAAAAGCATTTGCGCGCGCCGTGCGCGAAGCGGCGGCGCATGAGCGAATCCGTCGTCCTCGCAGCGCAAGAAGGCGCCGTCCTGACCCTCACATTGAATCGGCCCGAAAAGATCAACGCCTTTAACGACGCCATGGCGATCCAGCTCTTGGCCGCACTCGAACGCGGGGCCGCCGATACGAGCGTGCGCGCGATTGCGATCTGCGGCGCGGGTCGCGGCTTCTCGTCGGGTCAGGATCTCGAAGCGTTCATCGAGATGCAAACGCCCGGCGCATCTCGCGTCTCGGTCGCAGAGCATTTACGCCACGGGTACAACAAGCTCGTGATGAGGATCCGCACGATCGAGAAACCGATCGTTGCATCGCTCGGCGGCATCGCCGCGGGCGTCGGGCTTTCGATCGCGCTCGCGTGCGATCTCCGCATCGCGGGCGACGATTCGCAGCTCACGCTCGGCTTTGCGAAGATCGGCCTCGTCCCCGATGGTGGTGCGAGCTTTATGCTGCCATTGCTCGCGGGTTTCGGACGTGGTCTCGAGCTCGCGATGCTCAGCGACCGGATCGACGCCCTCGAAGCGTATCGTCTCGGGCTCGTCAATCGCGTCGTCCCCGCGGCGTCGCTCGTCGTGGAAACCGCAGCGCTCGCGCGACGGCTCGCCGAGGTTTCGCCGATTGCGGCCGGGCTCACGAAGCGCGCATTTAACGAAGCGATCATGCCGCAGTTTGCCGCATGGCTCGATCGTGAAGCCGATATTCAAGAAGAAGCCGCACTCGGCGGCGACCTCATGGAAGGCGTCGGTGCATTTCTTCAAAAACGCAAGGCCGTGTTCGCGGCGCGATGAGCGACGATCTCTTCGATCTCACGGGCAAAGTCGCCGTCATCACGGGCTCCACGCGCGGTATCGGGCGTGGGATCGCAGAACAATTCGCGCGTCGTGGCGCGTCGGTCGTCATCTCGAGCCGCAAGGCCGATGTTTGCGAAGAAGTGCGCGATGCGATCGTCGCCACAGGCGGTACCGCGATCGCGATCCCATGCAACATTTCCGATAAATCGCAACTCGCCGCACTCGTCGATGGTACCGTCATGGCGTACGGCGGGATCGATATCGTGGTCTGCAATGCAGCGGTCAATCCGTATTTCGGTCCGCTTGCGAACATTACCGACGACCAATACGACAAGATTATGAATTCCAACGTGCGCTCGAATCTGTGGCTGTGCAACATGGCGCTTCCGCACGTCGCGGTGCGCGGCGGCGGGGCGTGCATCATCATTTCGAGCATCGCCGGTCTCAAAGGCTCGCGGCTCTTGGGCGCCTATGGCCTTTCGAAAGCCGCCGATTTTCAACTCGCGCGCAATCTCGCCGTCGAATGGGGGCCGAAGAACGTCCGCGTCAATGCGATCGCGCCGGGCGTCATCAAGACGGATTTTGCTAAGGCACTGTACGAAGATCCGAAGATGGAAGCGTTCGTGACGAAGCAGTATCCCATCGGCCGCCTCGGGGTCGTCGACGACGTCTCGGGCGTCGCGGTGATGCTCGCATCGCGGGCCGGTGCGTTCGTCTCGGGCCAAGGCATCGTCGTGGACGGCGGCACGACGATCGGTGGCTTCGACTAGCGCGCTTCCCACCGTGCAGATCCGCACCTTGGTGGTGTCGCGCCTTTATAGCCCCCGAATCGCTCGTCGCGAAACGCTCGGAAACGATCGCACGACGTTGAGGTCGCTTGGCGCATTCGTGATCGTGCGCTCGCGCGAGCTGAACTCAATGAGCTTGAGTCATGAAGCCTCGGCGTGGGTATGCTGTTGCTGTCGCGACGGCTTGAGAGTACGCTTGCGGCACGGCGCGACACCTGAGAGCACCCGAAAACATTCCGCTCCTTCCGAGCGTACATCCGGCGAGGAATGAACCTTCCGGACGCGAATGTCAGCAATCTACTTTTAATCCGAACGAGGATGGACACGCTTATGGCCGCCTATAAAGCCCCGCTTCGCGACTTCCAGTTCCTGATCAACGAACTCGTCGATTTCGACGCAATCTCGAAGCTCCCGGGATATGAAGAATTCGCGGACATCTCCGATGCCGTGCTCGAAGAAGCCGGAAACTTTGCGAGCAATATTCTCGATCCGCTCAACGCCGTGGGCGACCGCGAAGGCGCGAAGTTTTCCGATGGCAACGTGACGATGCCCAAGGGCTTTAAGGCTGCCTACGAGCAGTTTGCCGGCGCCGGTTGGGTCGGTCTGCCGATGCCGACGGAGTACGGCGGCCAGGGCCTCCCGTGGCTCATGTCGACCGCGACGCTCGAAATGTGGAACGCCGCGAATCTCGGCTTCTCGCTCGGGCCGCTGCTCAACCAAGGCGCGATCGAAGCGATCCTGCTCGTCGGTACGGACGAGCAGAAGAAAAAGTACGTTCCGAATCTCGTTTCCGGCAAGTGGACCGGCACGATGGATCTCACCGAACCGCAGGCCGGATCGGACCTCGCGCAAGTGCGCACGAAGGCCGTTCCGCAGGGCGACGGGTCGTACAAGCTCACCGGCCAGAAGATCTATATCACCTACGGCGAGCACGACTATACCGAGAACATCATCCATCTCACTCTCGCACGTACGGCGACGGCACCGGAAGGCGTGAAGGGCATCTCGCTCTTCATCACTCCGAAGTTTCTCGTCAACGACGACGGCACGCTCGGCAAGCGCAACGACATTTATTGCGCCGGCATCGAGCACAAGCTCGGCATCCACGCGTCGCCCACGACGACGATGAATTATGGCGAAAAAGAAGGCGGCGCGACCGCGTTCCTCATCGGCGAAGAGAACCTCGGCCTCAAATACATGTTCATCATGATGAATGCGGCACGCTTCTCGGTCGGAGTTCAGGGGTATGCGATCGCGGACCGCGCGTATCAAGCGGCGGTCGATTACGCGAAGGAACGCGTCCAGTCCAAAGATATCGCCGCGAAGGAGTGGACGCCGGTCCGCATTATCGAGCATCCCGACGTGCGTCGCATGCTCATGAACTGCAAGAGCCAAGTCGAGGCGATGCGCGCGGTCGCATTCTACGTCGCGGCGGCACTCGATCACGAACACGCCGATCCCGACGAAGCGCAGAAAAAAGAAGCGAACGCGATCGTCGAGTTTTTCACGCCGATCGTCAAGGGTTGGTCGACGGAAGTTGCGACACAAGTCGTCTCCGAAGCGCTCCAGGTCTTCGGCGGCATGGGATACATCGAAGAGACGGGTGTCGCGCAGTACTATCGCGATGTCCGCATCGCGCAGATCTACGAAGGAACGACGGGCATCCAAGGCAACGACATGCTCGGCCGTAAGTTCCTCAAAGATATGGGCAAGACCGCAACCAAGATCATGATGCAAATGCAAGCCACGGTCAAAGAGTGTGGCGAATCGGAGAACGAGCACGTCAAGGCGACGGGCGTCGAACTCGGCAAAGCCGTCGCGGCGCTGCAAAAGTCGTCGATGTGGCTCGGCGGCAACGCGATGAAGGATCTCCGGCAGACCTTCGCAGGCGCGGTCCCCTACCTCATGCTGTGGGGCTACGTGGCCGGCGGCTGGCAGATGGCGCGAGCGGCGCTCATCGCTTCGAAGAAGTCGGGCGATGCGTTCTACGACGCGAAGGTCATCACCGCGCGTTATTACGCCGATCACGTGTTGCCGAAGATCATCGGCTACGAGCACGAGATCACGAGCGGCGGCGTGACGACGATGGCTCTCTCGGAAGCGGAATTCGATATCGATCGTAAGGCGATGGCGATCGCGTAACGCGCGCTCTCGTAGCGGCGGCGACGGTGATCCAACCGCGCCGCTCGTGCGTCAAAGGTCAGACAACATTCATCCAGCCAGGAGATCGTCTTGCGAGTATTACGTTCTTTCGCCGTGATCGCGGCGTTCACGAGTGTCGTTGCATGTAGTAACGAAGCGGTACGGCTAACGCCCAATGCGGTGGCCACGCCGACACCCGCGCCGACGGCTGCGCCTGCCGGCAGTGTCGGATCGTTGAAGACGATCACGACGATCGCATCGACGGTCGACGTCGGTACCGGCGCCGGAGCGGGCGATCAAAACCCCTACGGTCTCGCGATAGCGCCCGTGACGGCAGGCCTCGAAACCGCAGGCGATCTCATCGTCTGTAATTTCAGCGATAAGGCCAATGTTAACGGCAACGGCACGACGATCGAAGACATCTCGCCGGTTCAGGGCTCCGCGCCCAAGCGTCTCGCGCAGTCCGCATCGCTCGCCGGTTGCGATGCGGTTTCGATTTCGTCCAACGGGTACGTCTGGGCGGCCGATTATACGGCTAACAATAACCCCATCGTCTCGCCTAGCGGAACGATCGTAACGACGCTCGCACAAGGCCCGTGGGCGGGACCGTGGGGCCAGATGTTCAACAGCGGCAACGGCGGCAAGCCCGCGTTCTTCGCTACCAACGCGAAAAATGGTACGGTCATCCGAATCAATATCAACGCCGGTCCGACGTTCTCGTTCGATACGATCCTCACGGGGCTCAGCTATAACAACGGCGCGCCTGGAAGCATCCTCGCACCTGCGGGCCTCACCTACGATAACGCGAGCGATACGCTCTATATCGTCGATTCCAACGCCAATCGCGTGATCCGCATCAACGGCGCGACGACAGCGCCTCCGAACACGTACGCGGCTTCTGGCAGCACGTTTAATTCCACGATGGTCTCGACCGTTTTTCAAGGGACGCCACTCGCCTCTCCGATCAGCATGACGACGCTCGCGAACGGCGATCTTGTCGTTGCGAATACGGCAGCAAGCTCACTCGGCAACAACGTGCTCGTCGAGATCAACCCCGCCACGCAGGCCGTCGTCTCGACGACGAATGTCGATCCGGGAGCAGCAGGCGCCCTTTTCGGAATGGTCGCAGCCGTCGTCAACGGCACGCAAACGATCTACTTCAACGACGACAACGACAACACGGTGAAGTCGCTCACGCCGTAACGCAAACGCCAACCTTGCCCTCGATGACGACGAGCTTCATGCACATCGCATGTGGCTCGTTTTGTCTTCTTTTGACGCACGCGCCCGCGAGGGCGTACTAGCCGAGCCTTCCCATCAACACTTCTGTGCGCGGCGATGTGTCGGGATCGTGTTCGCGTTCGAGCATCACGCGGACGGATGCTGCCGCTGCAAGCGCGTCGCCGGGTGTGACGAGAACGAGAAGTCCATCGGAAGTTGGTTCGAGGGCACCGAGTACGTGTCTACCGGCGGCATCGCGGGTATAAACGCGATAAACCATACCCGCCTGCGGCATCGGTAATCCGCTCGCGAGGAAGCCGCTTCGGCGGCGCCCATCGCCAACGATCGCGCGGCCCGAGACGCCGGGAACGTGGCCGATAAGGGCGATTTGGTGTGGCTGGTTCGCGAGCATCAGCACGATTGCGGTATAGCTTCGTTCGCTGCGTTCGTAGCGTATGATGCGGGGAGCCGCGAGTCCGATCGCGAGCGCCGCAACGGCAGCGGCTCCGAAAACGGCACGTGCGCGATGATGATTTCGGGCGAACGGGCGCCCGTCCACGAATGGTACCGGCGGCGGAGCGGGCACGTACGTATTTGCGAGCGACTGAAGCGTTTTCGCGTACGCGGCGCGTTCGTGCACGCATGTCGCGCAAGCGGCGAGATGCGCCTCGAATGCTTCGCGCTCGCGTGCATCGAGCGCGCCGAGAACGTAGGCTTCGAGATCGTCGTGATCGTGTCGGTCGTCGCTCATCACGCTCCCCGTCCTTCGTGTTGCGCGAGCGCGCGGAGTTTGCCTAAGCCCAGACGCAAGCGCGATTTGACCGTGCCAAGCGGTACGCCGAGGACGCTTGCGATTTGGGTCTGCGTGAGTTCGCCAAAATAGGTGAGTTCGATGACGCGTCGCTGCGGGCTTTCGAGCGAGGCGAGGAGGTCGCGCGTTGCGACCGCACGCGCGCGCGTGACGACGGCTTCGGCGACGATTCGGTCTTCGGGTCCGATCGCGCGCAGGCGTCTTCGGCGAAGCGTATCGACGGCGGCATTGCGCGCGACGCGCAGGAGCCACGGCCGTAGCATGCCTTCACCCGCAGAAACGGCGCTCGGGCGCTCCCAAAGTTTCAGGAACGTCGCCTGGGTAAGATCGGCTGCGATCTCGCGGTCGCCTACGAGTCGAAAAGCGACGGACATGACGGCCTTTGCGTGGCGGTTATAAAGCGACGCAAAGCTCGCTGCATCGCGCGACGATACGCCACGCAAGAGTGCCTCGTCGGTTGGGATGCGACTCGGCCACATACTGCGGAATTCGCGACGCCGCGCAATCATCATCGTCACTCCAAGAGACGCACGAAAAACGCGCATGGATCACTCGTGGCCGAAAAGTGATCCGCGGCGCGGGCTCGCGCGTTTGCACACCCGGAGGATTTCCCGTGCTCGCTCGTTTTCGTCTGATCGCAATTGGAGCGACCGCATTTGCTGCAATCGCGATCGGATCGCCGCGCCTCGCCAATGCCGCCGTGTCGGCGTTCGACGCAGCCACGATGGCGGCGATGACGCACATGGATGCGGCGATGATGCACGCACCGATGACGGGCGATGCGGATCGCGATTTCGTCGCGATGATGATCCCGCATCATGCCGGTGCCGTCGCGATGGCGACCATCGAGTTGCAATACGGGCACGACCCACGGTTACGGCGGCTCGCCCAAGAGATCGTCGTGACGCAACGATCCGAAATTACCGTCATGCGCGACGTCCGTCGCGATCTTACGAAGGTACAGTAATGAATATTCGATCTCTTATCGTGCGCTCGAGTGCGAGCGTGCTCTCACTTCTCGCGCTCGCCGCGCCTGCCGTCGCGGGCCAGGCGCCGGGCGCTGCGAGTGCGCCCGACATCGCGATCTCCGCGCGCGATCGGATCTATCTCGCGGATCAATCGTCGAACACCGTCTCGGTCGTCGATCCGAGCACGAACACGCTCCTTGGCGTGATTCGGCTCGGCCTTATGACGCCGGGAAATCTGAGCCCGCTCTACACCGGGCAATTGCTCGTGCACGGTATGGGATTTTCGCCCGATCACCGCACGCTCGACGTCGTTTCGGTCGGCTCGAACTCGGTGACGTTTATCGATACCGCGACGAACGCGGTCAAGCACGTGACGTACGTCGGCCGCTCGCCGCATGAAGCGTTCTATACACCCGACGGCGCAGAGATCTGGGTAACGGTTCGCGGCGAAGATTACCTCAGCGTGCTCGATGCGAAGACATATCGCGAAACGCGACGCATCGCCGTTCCCAACGGCCCCGGGATGACGATCTTCTCACCCGATGGCAAATACGCATACGTCTGCTCGAGCTTCACACCGGAGACCGTCGTCATCGATCGCGCGTCGCATCGCATCGTCGGCCACGTAAAACAGCTCTCGCCATTTAGCCCCGATATCGCAGCTACGCCCGATGGGACGCAAGTCTGGTTGACGCTAAAAGACATTGGTAAGACGCAGATTTTCAATGCCAGACCACCGTTCGAGACGATCGCGACGCTCGATTCGGGCCCGATAACCAATCACGTCAACATCGTACGGAATGCGAAGGGCCAATTCGCTTACGTGACGGTCGGTGGGCTCAATGTGGTGAAGGTCTATACCACTGCGGTGAAACCCGAACTCGTCGCGACGATTCCCACAGGCGCATTACCGCACGGCCTCTGGCCCTCGGGCGACGGAACGCGCATCTACGTCGGCCTCGAAAACGGGGATGCCGTTGCCGCGATCGACACGTCGACCAATACCGTCGTCGCGACGATTCCGTCGGGGCAGGCACCGCAGGGGATGGTCTACATTCCGGGTGCGGTACCGAGCGGAAGCGGGCTCGAGGGGCTCGAGCCCCTTGGCGCGGCGAGCGTCAGCGATCACCTCACGCTCGGCGGGCGCGACGAGAAGAGCGTGGCGACGACCGTTGCGGTGAACAACCAAGGCCTCGTCGATATCGTGCAAGCCGCGATAACGGGGCTAGATCCCGGCAAACCGTACACGCTTGCGATCGCGAGTAATCGCGATGGATCGGGAGCGATCGAAGCGCTCGCGGGCTTCAAGACCAATCCCGCGGGAGCGGCGATCGTCTCCACGATTGCGACGTTGCGTGCGGTGCTCTCGGCGCAAAACACGACCCCGACGCGGCGGTATCTCGTGATTTTGGAAGGCGTACCTGCCGCACACGGGGCGGTCGTTCAGACACAGAGATAGCAAATTTGTAGGCTCGGCGGCTGCGGCTGCGGCTGCGGCTCGCGCGTCGCGGCGGTCGAAGCTATCGTTCGGATATGGCGGTTGCCGTCGTCGTGGCTTGCACGTGCAGGCTTCGCGCGAAAGTCGCGTAGTCGGGCGTCGGCGCGAGCGGATGTCCGATGAGATCGCCAAGCGTGTTGGTTTCGATCGTCGTTGCGATCGCTTGCAGCTTCCACGGCTCGTGGCGAATGCGCGCCGTGAGCAGCTTCGAGCCTCGCTGCGAAAAGAGTCGATAGCGCTCGTGTAAGAACGCATCGAGCGAGCCATGTGCGGCATGGCGGATATCGCCGTGCGGCGTGTAGCGTGCGTCAAAGAGACCGGAGGCCGCCGCGCGCGCGTCGTTACGGGCGCTCGAGTAGGCGATCGTCCCATCGCGCTCGCTCGTGGCGATGCGCGCGTTGAAATACGGCAGCGCCGTGAGGATGCGCGCCGATTCGACCGCGATGCGGCTCGTGGCATCGAGGCTGAAGAACCAGACGCCCGAACGCCCGCCGACGTTCACGTACGTTCGCAGATTGAGTTCGGGTACGCGTGCGAATCCCGGCAGCGTCGGGCTAAAGCGTGCGCGCACATCGCTCATCCAAAACGGCACGACCGAGAGCCACGCGTCCCCATCGAAACGATCGAGCGTGATCCCCGGCGGCAACGCGCGCGCGACGATCTCCGGATCGGCGCGCCAATGCATGAAACAGACGTCGTGCCACCACATGTCGAGCAGCCACGCCATCATGCGAGGAATCGTTCGGCGTCGGCCGGGGTCGGAATGCGACACGCGTCGCGCCTGCCGAAGATCGCGTACCGATTGCGCGCGACGAACCGGTACGCGGCGTCACGAACCCCCTCGGGGACGACGGCCAAAACGCGCGCAAACGACCACGGCGAACCCAGCGTTTCGGCGATGTGCAAGATTGCGGCACTTCGCTCGAAGATGCGGTCGCCGTTGATGACGATGATACTCGTCGGATCGTCCTCAGCGGTCCGGCCGAATCGGAGTAGGAGATCGCGAGCGACTTCGGACTGGAGCGACGCGAAACGCAGGCGTGCGCGACGATCGCGATCGAGCATGAAGCGGACCGCGCCATCGCAGAGATTGCAGAGTCCGTCGAAGAGGACGATTGCGGGAGCCACATCTCTACGCATGCGCATCGGACACATCGTCGCTCGAGCTGCGCAGCGCATCGATGAGGGATTGCGGGTCGGTCGGCTCTGCCATCGCGGCGGCCTGCGGATCGTGCCGGTTCACGATCTCGGGATGGTCGCTGCGTAATTCCTCGAGAAGCGCGATCACCTTGGCGAGCTTCTGTTCGCCGACGAGGGCAACTTGCAGGGTGAGTTGCGCGCGTTCTTCGGCGAGCCGGTCGAGGCGACGCTGCGTCGAGAGCACGAGAATCGTAAGACAGAGGGCGGTGAGCGACACCGTGCCTTGGAGCCAGTAAAATGGCGGCGCGTCGACGACCGCGAGATGGAAGAACGGCGCTGTGAGGTTGCCGCCGATCCACACGGCGACGAAAATCAGGACGCTTGCGAGGAACGCGGGCCGGCCGAGCGTGGAAACGAGTCGGTCGGCGAATCGATCGCCCCGCGTCGCACCCCTCGCGTGTTGGGATTTTAACTCGACGATCGAGCGAACGCTTTCACGAGCGTGTTGCGGGAGCGAATACTCGTCGTCGGGGCTCGATGGAAACGTCTGCACGACGTCCCTTTGCCCATCGAACGCGCGGAGCTCCCCCTCGCGCTCGGCAGGCATCGCGGGCTAGTGCGGCGTCGTCGCGTCGAACGCAAGCGCCGCTTCGAGCTGCGCGTCGGCTTGATTGAGCAGGTTGATCGCGTTAGCGCGATGTCCGCCGTAATCGCGCTGATCGCGGTTGAGCGAGGCGATGATGCGCTTGAGGCGACGTTCGACGTGCGTGATATCTTGAGCGCTTTGGCGCTCGCCGCGTACGTGCGGCGTCATGGGAGCGTTCTGCGCGGAGGCTTGCGACGTAAAGGCAGCGCCGGCTCCGAAACCGAGCAGCGTAAAGGCGAGTGTTGCGATTCCACGACGGAGAAACATATGCGATACTCCTAGACCGACGCGAGTGCGCCGGCGGGTGATGAAGACGATATGGCGATCCTACGCAACGGCGTCGCCGCACGTGAGCATCGCGCACGAAGTCTCATCGCATTTTTAGTCGGCTCTAACGCACGCCTAATGGTCGACCGTCGCGAACTTCGCATTTGCTTCGATAAACGCACGGCGCGGAACCACGTCATCGCCCATCAAAATCGTGAACGTCTCGTTCGAGCCTGCGGCGGCCTGATCGCCATAGCGGATGCGGCCGAGTTGCCGCGTCGCAGGATCGAGCGTCGTCTCCCAAAGTTGCTCGGCATCCATTTCACCGAGGCCCTTGAAGCGCTGGATCGTCCAGTTGCCCGGGCGATTGCGCATAAAGCGTTCGAGCGCGGCGTCGTTGCGAATGTAGTGCGACTCTTTACCCCGGATCACACGAAAGAGCGGCGGCATCGCGGAGTAGACATGACCGCTCGTAATGAGTTGCGGCATGAACCGATGGAAGAACGTAAGCATGAGCGTCGCGATATGCGCACCGTCGACGTCGGCGTCGGTCATCATGATGACTTTGTGGTAGCGCAGCTTCGTCACATCGAAATGTTTGAGCACGCCACACCCGAGCGCGCGAACGAGCGTATCGATCTGTTCGCTCTTGAGCGCTTTCGCAACGTCGGCTTTTTCGACGTTGAGGATCTTTCCGCGCAGCGGCAAGATCGCTTGGAATGCGGAATCGCGGCCGCTCTTGGCCGTACCGCCGGCCGAATCGCCTTCGACGATAAAGATCTCCGAAAGTTTGGGATCGCGCTCGCGACAATCGGCGAGCTTGCCTGGCAGCGACGTCGAATCGAGCACCGATTTGCGCTTGATAACGGTATCGCGCGCGCGGCGCGCGGCGTCGCGTGCCTTCGCGGCGAGGATCGCTTTTTGGACGATCGCTTTCGCGACGCTCGGGTTCTCTTCGAAAAAGCCCGCGAGCATCTGATACGTTGTCGACGAGACGGCGCCGTTGGCTTCAGAATTTGCGAGGCGCTCTTTGGTCTGCGCTTCGAAGCGCGGTTCGCCGAGACGGACGGCGATTGCGGCGACGAGGCCTTCGCGTACGTCGTCGGCGGTGAGCGCATCTTTAACGAGACTGTTGTTCTGCGCGTAGGTATTGATCGCGCGCAGGAGCGCGGAGCGGAAGCCCGCTTCGTGCGTGCCGCCGAGCGCGGTTGCGATATTGTTCGCGTAGGTCGCGACGATCGCTTCGTCGGCATCCACATAGCGCAGCGCGAGAAAGACTTCGACGTCGCCCTTATCGGTCGCGACGCTCTTACGCGTGGATATCGGGGGCGAGAGTGGGGTGGCTTTGGTCGTTATGAGATAGCCGAGAATCTCGGCAAAATCGCCCGCGCGAAAGACCTCGCGCGTCTTTGCGGCTTCGTCGACGAACGTGAGCGCGAGACCCGGATTGAGGAACGACGAGACGCGCAGGCGATCGCGCACGATCGCGGGATCGAAGCGCGAGATATCGGTGAAGATCGTGGTGTCGGGCCAGAAACGGATGGTCGTTCCGTGCGCGCGCGTCGGCTTGCCCTGGCGGAGTCTCGCGACCGGCCGGCCACCGTCGCGAAAGGTTTGCTCCCATATGAATCCGTCGCGTTGGATCGTCATCTCGAGTTTGGATGAGAGCGCGTTCACGACCGACGCGCCGACGCCGTGCAAACCACCGGACGTTTTGTACGCGGCGCCCTCGAACTTGCCGCCCGCGTGCAACACGGTCATCGCGACGGTCGCCGCGGGCATCTTTTCGGTTGGATGCATGTCGACGGGGATTCCGCGGCCGTCGTCTTCGACGGATGCGGACCCGTCGGCGTGCAGGGTAACGACGACGATCGTCGCGTGGCCCGCGAGCGCTTCGTCGATGCTGTTATCGTAGATCTCGGTGAGGAGGTGGTGGAAGCCGCGCATCTCCGTATCGCCGATATACATGCCTGGCCGTTTGCGCACGGCTTCGAGACCCTTGAGCACGCGGATCGACGATCCGTCGTAGGTGGCCGTCGTGGCTTCGCTTGAGAAAAGATCGAGTTCTTTTGCGTTTTTCGCCACGGATCAGTCTTGCGTTTCTGCTGTGACGATGCGGGCGTCGGCGACGGCATCGTCGCGATCGAGCGTGACGAGTGAGCTCCCGCTCCAACTGCGCGGCGTCGTGCGAACCGCATCGACGCTCGCACGCACGAGCGTACCCTTCGCGGTGATGATGATGACGTCGCTTGCCGCCCCCGCGGCAACGATGCGCGCGAGCGGGCCGGATTTCGGGCTCGGGGTGAACGAGGCGACGCCTTTACCACCGCGCGCCTGCACGCCGAATTCCGCGAGTGGCGTCTTCTTGCCCACGCCGCGCGTTCCGATTGCGAGAACGAAGAGATTTCGATCCATCGCACGCGTGTCGAGTTCTTCACCACGCGTGACGACGCCATCGACCTCTTTGCGGACCACGTGCATTTTTTGCATTTTGCCATTGCCTGCAAGCACGATCGTACCCGCGAGGATTTCGCCCTTGTCGAGTTTGATGCCGCGCGTGCCGCCCGCGCCGCGGCCCATCGACCGCAACTGTTCCTCATCGACGACGAACCGGATCGCTTTCCCGTTCGATCCTGCGAGCACGACGTGGTCGAAATCGCGGCAGATCTCGGCTGCGACGAGCGCGTCGTCGTCGTCGATTTTCATCGCTCCGATGCCGCCGCGTCGCGCCGCGCCGGCATATTCGGCGAGCTTCGTTCGCTTTATCGCACCGGCGCGCGTTGCGGTGAGGAGATGCACGTCCTCGGCGAAGGCTTCGATGACGAGGAGCCGCACGATCGTATCGTTCGCCTCGATGCCATCGATGACGTTGCGCACGTGGCGCGCCTTGCCGCCCGGGGCGGATTCGGGAATATCGAAGATTTTGCGCGCGTGCGCCTGGCCGCGCGCGGTGATCGCGACCAGATAGCCATGCGTGGTCGCGGCGTGCACGTCATCGACATAATCATCGGGTGCGGTCGCCAGATACGCGCGCGAACGAACGCCGCGCGTGGCGCGCTCGGTAACGCTCGCGGGGACGCGCCGGACGTAGCCGTTACCGGTGACGACGACGAGCACATCTTCGCGTTCGATAAGCTCTTCGCGCGAGAGACGCGCGATCGTTTGCTCGACTTTGGTTTGGCGATCGCGACCGTGCTCGTCGACGACGGCTTTGAGATCTTTGCGCAAAACTGCCGTCTGCCGGGGCTCGCTCGCGAGTAAACCTTCGAGATTTTTGACCTCGGCGGTGACGGTCGCGTGCTCTTTGCGAATCGCTTCGAGCTCGAGCCCGGTGAGTTTCGCAAGGCGTAATTCGAGGATCGCCTGCGATTGTATCTCGTCGATCTCGAGGAGATTCATGAGTGCGATCTTCGCTTGCGGCGCGTCTTTGCTCGCGCGGATCGTCGCGATGACGCGGTCCATGAGACCGATCGCTTTGATGAACCCTTCGAGGACGTGGAGGCGTTCGCGCGCCTTGTCGAGATCGAAGCGCGCTCCGCGGCGAATCGTCTCGAGCCGGAACTCGACCCAACGCTCCAAGATTTCGCGCACGTTCATCTGCCGCGGCTGTTTGCCCGCAAGCAGCATCGCGTTATAGGCGATCGTAACTTCGAGACCCGTGCGTCGCGCGACGATCTGATTGAAGACCATCTCCGCCGACGTCCCGCGGCGCAGTTCGACGACGATGCGGATGCCATTTTTGTTCGATTCGTCGCGTAGATCGGTGACGTCGTCGATCGTCTTGGCATTGACGAGCTCGGCGATCTTTTCGACGATCGTCGACTTGTTCGATTGATACGGTACCGAATCGATGATCAGCAGCGTCTTATTCTTGACCGACTCTTCGTGCCAGGTCCCGCGCAGTTTGACCGATCCGCGGCCCGTTTCGAGCGCGGTGATGTACCCCTCGAGATCGTGCACGACGCCGCCGGTGGGAAAATCGGGCGCGACCATGATGTGCGCGATCTCGCGCGCGGTAATTTCGCGATTATCGATATAGGCCGAGACCGCCGCCGCTACTTCCCGTAAGTTGTGCGGCGGGAGTGACGTGGCCATGCCGACGGCGATCCCATCGGTGCCGTTGATGAGGATGTTGGGGAAGGCGACCGGCAAAATCACGGGCTCGGTCGTCATGCCATCGAAATTATCGCGGACGTCGACCGTCTCTTTATCGATGCCGCCGAAAAAAGCCATCGCGATTTTTGCGAGTTTCATTTCGGTGTAGCGATACGCGGCGGGTCCGTCGCCGTCGATGGATCCGAAATTCCCTTGGCCCGTGATCAGGGGATGCAGCAGCGACCACGGTTGCGCCATGCGCACGGCAGCGTCGTAGACCGACGTGTCGCCGTGCGGATGATAGAGCTTGAGCACTTCGCCGACCACGCCCGCGCTCTTACGCGTCGGCTTCTCGGGCGTGAGTCCCATCTCGCGCATCGCGTAGAGAATGCGGCGATGGACGGGCTTGAGACCGTCGCGCACGTCGGGCAACGCGCGGTCTTGGATGACGGACATGGCATAATCGATGAACGATTTGCGCATGTGGGAATCGACCGATAGGTCGACGACGGTCGGGGGCTGCGAACTCACTCGCCATGAGTAGCGGGCGAGAGTGCCGCCGTCCTGTCGCGCTCGAACGCGGGTTCCTCGGGTCGCTCGCCCGAAAGTCGCACCTATGACGACACCACCTCTTACGAAACCGCGACGTTGGTCCGTCGACGTCGACGGCATCAAGTGGTTGCCACGCATGATCGACAAAGCGCGGATGCGCGAGGGGGGCGCCCTCGGCGCCTATTTGCTCGGTCATTCACCCGTCGATCGGTCGTTACTCGAGCGCCTGGGAATGTCGACGGATGAATTTGCCGCGCTCGCATGTCGCTGCGCCGACGATCCCGCCGCACTTGCGGCGCTTCGCACCCGCGGCTTCGATGAGGCGCGCGTGCGCAAATGGTCCGACAATTTCGAGACCCGTTTCAAGGCGTATATCCCGCTCTGGGATCTCGACGAGGGCTACCGCGAACCCAAAGCGTTCGAAAAACCGATCATCGCACTCATGCGCACCATCGAGGGCCCGCTTATGGGCCTCGCGCGCAAACTCCTCAAAGCACCCTAGCTCGGGCGGCATCTCGCGCGGAGCGCACGTGGAACCTCGTCGTCGACCGTACGATCTCGACCGCTTGACCGACGTCGCCTTCGCCGTCTTTGCAGAGCGTGGCTTCGACGGGGCGTCGATGGACGATGTCGCGCGCGCGGCCGGCATCAGCAAGGCTGCGATCTATCATCACGTCGCAAGCAAAGAGGCTCTTCTCGAACGTGGGCTCGGCCGCGCACTCGAAGCGCTCTTTGCGATCTTGGATGAGTCGGGCGCACGTACGGGCGATCCCGAACGTCGCTTGCGATACATCGTCCGTCGCGTTGCAGCGCTCGCGCTCGACGTCTTACCCGAACTGACGGTGCTCGTGCGCGTGCGCGGCAATTCAGCCGTCGAGCGCGACGCACGAGCGCGCCGACAAGCATTCGATCGCCGCGTCGCGGCCCTGGTCCGGGAAGCACAGGAGGCGGGCGTGTGCGATCCGGCGCTCGATGCATCACTCGTCGTCCGTTTGATTTTCGGGATGTGCAACTCACTCGTCGAGTGGTACCGGCCAGGTCACGCCCTCACGAGTCCGGCGATCGTCGATACGGTCGAGCACGTCGTCTTCGAAGGCACGCGGCCGCGTTGACGGACCGGGGCTCTGCGGAGTACACTCCAGGAAGTTCGCGCTGACCATTTGGTAGGTTTTATGAGCGACGTTTCTGAAACGCAGAGGCACCCGTTCCGCTCCACGTTCGACGATCTCGCGATCGGACGGTCTCTTCAGACCGCGACGCGCACGATCACGCTCGCCGATATCGATGAGTTTGCCGCCTTCACCGGTGATACGTTTTACGCGCATCTCGACGAAGCGGCCGCGCGCGCGAATCCATTTTTTGGTGGCCGCGTGGCGCATGGCTACCTCGTGCTTTCGTTTGCCGCCGGGCTCTTCGTCGATCCGGCACCGGGGCCCGTGCTCGCCAACATCGGCCTCGACAAACTTCGTTTTCGCAAACCCGTGCGACCGGGCGAGACGATCGCGGTGCGCCTCAGTGTCAAAGAAAAGACGCCGAGAAAAGCGACCTATGGTGAGGTCCGCTGGGATGTCGCGATCGTCGACGGGTCGGGTGATCTCGTCGCGACCTACGAGCTGCTGACGCTCAACGAAACCGATCTCGGCGCACGCGAACGCCTTGCTCGTCGCACGACCGATTCGAACTAGGAAGCCGGGAAACGCATGTCCACGCAATCGGTCGAGATCTCAGACGCGCGCCTCGCGGCCTTCGAAGCGAAGCTCGATCGCGGCATCGCGATCGAAGCGGACGATTGGATGCCGCAAGCCTATCGCGAGACGCTCGTGCGCCAAATTTCGCAACACGCACACAGCGAGTACGTCGGGATGTTGCCCGAAGCGAATTGGATCTCACGGGCGCCGTCGCTCGAACGCAAATGCGTCTTGCTCGCGAAGGTGCAAGACGAAGCGGGTCACGCGCTCTATCTCTACAGCGCGGCCGAAACGCTCGGCACCTCGCGCGACGAGATGCTCGCGGCATTGCTTTCGGGGCGCGCGAAATACTCGAGTATCTTCAACTATCCGACGCTCACGTGGGCGGACGTCGGCACGATCGGTTGGCTCGTCGATGGGGCGGCGATCATCAATCAGGTCCCGCTCACGCGATGCTCGTACGGGCCCTATGCGCGTGCGATGGTGCGCGTTTGCAAAGAAGAGAGTTTCCATCAGCGCCAAGGCTTCGACGTGCTCGCGACGCTATGTGCCGGTACGCCCGAGCAGCGAGCGCTCGCGCAAGATGCGCTCGATCGCTGGTGGTGGCCCGCGGTGATGATGTTCGGTCCGCCCGACGCGCAATCGCAGCACAACGAACGATCGATACGTTGGAAGATCAAGCACTTTACGAACGACGAGCTGCGCCAGCGCTTCGTCGATCAAACGGTCCCGCAGGCCGATCACCTCGGGCTCGCGATTCCCGATCCCGATCTGCGTTGGAACGCCGAGCGCGATCGGTACGATTTCGGGACGCCGGACTGGGATGAGTTCTTCGCCGTTCTGCGGGGTGGCGGCCCGTGTAATCGCGAGCGGCTTGGCGCGCGCGTCGCCGCACACGACGATGGTGCGTGGGTTCGCGAGGCGGCAGCCGCGCACGCGCGTAAACGCCTATGAGCGATTGGCCGCTCTGGGAAGTCTTCGTGCGAAGCGGCTCGGGGCTCGCGCACAAACATGTCGGGAGCCTGCACGCGGTCGACGCGACGATGGCGCTGCAGAACGCACGCGACGTCTACACGCGTCGCCACGAAGGTGCGAGCCTCTGGGTCGTGCGCGCCGCGGATATCGTTGCGAGCCAACCCGACGACGCAGGTGCGTTCTTTGCCGCGGCCGACGGTAAGCCGTATCGTGACCCCACGCATTACATCGTGCCCGATGGCGTCAAGCATCTGTGAACGACGCAGCCGACCTTGCGACGTATGCGTTGCGTCTAGGCGATAACGCCCTCGTGCTCGGTCAGCGGCTCGCGGCGTGGACCGGCCACGGACCGGCACTCGAAGAAGATCTCGCCTCGACCAACGTCGCGCTCGATCTCATCGGGCACGCGCGGCTTTGGCTCGCATATGCGGGTGAGTGCGAAGGGCGCGGTCGCGATGCCGACTGCCTCGCCTTCACGCGCGACGCGCGAGCGTTTACGAACGTGCTCCTCGTCGAGCGTCCCAACGGCGATTACGCGCAGACGATCGTCCGGCAGTTTTTCTTCGATGCATGGCATCTACTCGTTCTCCGCGCGCTGCGGGCGTCGCGCGACGCGCGTGTCGCCGCGATCGCGGAGAAGGCCGCACTCGAAGTTACCTATCATGTCAAACGGAGTGGCGATTGGGTGATTCGCTTGGGCGACGGCACGGACGAGAGTCACGCGCGGATGCGCACCGCCCTCGACGACGCGTGGCCGTATACGGCCGAGCTCTTCGCGATGGATGGGATCGATGATGCGATGGTCGCGTGCGGAATCGGCTGCGACCTCGCAACCCTGCGCGCGCCGTGGCATACGTATGTAGAGGCGGTGCTCGCCGATGCGACGCTTGCGATGCCGGTCGATGGCGTGATGCACGGTGGTGGCCGAGCGGGTCGCCACACCGAGTCGTTCTCATATCTGCTCGCCGAAATGCAGTCGGTCGCGCGGTGCGTCCCTGCGGAGCGTTGGTAGCATGGCAACGACGATCGAACCGAGCGTCGCCGACGTACTCGCGTGGCTCGATGCGGTTCCCGATCCGGAGATTCCGGTCATTTCCATTCGCGATCTCGGGATCGTGCGCGACGTGCGGTGGTCGGGCGCGGGGGCGGAGCGCACGCTCACCGTTGCGATCACACCGACGTACGCGGGCTGCCCCGCGATGCGTGTGATCGAAGCGGATATCGTCGCCGCGCTCCATGCGCGTGGGGTCGCGCGGACGGTCGTTGAGACGAGCCTCGCTCCCGCATGGTCGACGGATTGGCTGACGGCGAACGGCCGCGAGAAGCTCCGCGCATATGGAATCTCACCACCGGGTCCGCGCGATCTCGCGGCCGATTCACGCGCGCTCGATCTGATCTCGCTCCTCGGCACGCTCGAGGAACGCGCGATCTGCCCGCGCTGCGGCTCGCACGAGGTCGCCCTCGTAAGTCGTTTTGGTTCGACGCCGTGTAAAGCGCTCTATCGGTGCGTCGCATGTCGCGAACCATTCGATCATTTCAAAGCGCATTGACGTGACCGTCGATCGCGCGCTCGTTCCGCTCCGCGTCGCATCCGTCGCGCATCTCACGCGTGATGCCATCGCCGTGACGTTCGCCGTGCCGCCCGAAGCACGCGAGCGATTTCGGTTCGTCCCGGGACAGTTTCTTACACTCGAAGCCCAGATCGCGGGCGAACGCGTGCGCCGCTCGTATTCCATTTGCTCGCTCTCACCAGGTGACGATCTCCGCGTCGGCATCAAACGCGTTGCGGGCGGCGTGTTCTCGACGTGGGCGCACGTCGCGCTCGTGCCGGGTGCGACGATTCTCGCAGCGCCGCCCGATGGTCGTTTCGGCTCCGCGCCAGATGCCGTCGCCCCTGCTCACTCTCTTTACATCGCAGCTGGAAGCGGCATCACGCCGATCCTTGCGATCGTCGGCAACGTGCTCGCGACGCAAGCGCGAAGCCGCGTAACGCTCATCTACGGCAATCGAGCGTCGTCGAGCATGATGTTTCGCGAAGAATTGCTCGCCCTCAAAGATCGCTACCTCGCGCGTCTCTCGCTCGTGTTCGTGATGAGCCGCGAGCCGCAGGAGATCGCGACGTTTGCCGGCCGCATCGATCGCGCGAAATGCGATGCTCTCTTCGCACGATGGGTCGACATTGCGTCGGTCGATCGTGCGTACGTCTGCGGCCCCGCGGAGATGATGGTGCACGTGGTGGAATCGCTTGCCGCACATGGGCTTACGGGCAACCGCGTTCGCATCGAGCGCTTCGCGGCAACGAAGTCCGATGCGTGGGACGCGCGTCGTACGGAGCGCGTCGATGCGACCGTATCGAACGAAAAGATATGCGACGCGCGAGCGACGATGGATGGCCGCACGTTCGTTTTCCCGATCCGTCGCGGAACCGAAACGGTGCTCGATGCGGGCTTACGCGCGGGCATCGAGCTTCCGTACGCGTGTAAGGGCGGCGTCTGCGCTACGTGCCGCGCGGTTCTCATCGACGGCGAGGTCGATATGGACGTCCACTACGCGCTCGAAGATTACGAAATCGCGCGTGGCTTCGTGCTTCTGTGTCAGAGTTATCCCGCATCGGCGACGCTCGCCGTCGATCTCGACGCGAACGCGACGGCGTAGTTTGCCTAAATTTTGCGCGGTGCTGCGTTCTTCACGAAGCGATCGAGCCAGTCGACCATCTCGGCCAGGACCGTCGCGTTACTTTCCTGACCGAGATAACCGTGTGATTCGTTCGGTAGCATGACGAGGCGTGCCGTGCCACCGTTGCCTTTGATCGCGGCGAAAAGGCGCTCGGATTGGATCGGAAACGTGCCCGTGTTGTCGTCGACCATGCCGTGAATGAGCAGCAACGGGTCGGCGATCTTATCGGCATATGCGAAGGGTGACATTTTGGTGTAGAGGTCCGTCGCTTGCCAATACGTCCGGCGCTCGTTTTGGAATCCAAACGGCGTGAGCGTGCGATTATATGCCCCGCTACGCGCGATACCGGCTCGAAAGAGCTTCGAATGTGCGAGCAGATTCGCCGTCATGAAAGCGCCGTAGGAATGGCCGCCGACGGCAACGCGTTCGGGATCGGTCACGCCGAGTTCGACGGCTTTATCGATCGCGGCTTTCGCACCGGCGACGAGTTGCTCGACATAGGTGTCGTTCGCGGTGAGCGAGTCGCCGACGATCGGAATCGACGCGTTGTCGAGCACGGCGTAGCCGGCGAGTGCGAGATAGATTTCCGACGCGCCGCCGATCGTTTGAAAGGTCTGCGTGCTATTGGTATTTTGCGATGCGACGCTCGCGTCGTTGAATTCTGCGGGATACGCCCACACGAACGTCGGTAAGCGCGTGCCTTCTTTGTAACCCGGCGGTAGATAGAGCGTGAACGAAAGGTCGACGCCGTCCGCGCGTTTGTACGTTACGACCCGGCGCTCGATGGTGCGCAGAGCGGGCGCCGGATCGCTCACGTGCGTGAGCGCGCGATCGCCCGTCGCCGTATGGACGTACATGTTGGGCGGCATCGTCTGAGATTGGCGCGAGACGAGCATCGTCGTTCGCGCGGCATCGAGGAAGCCGATCGGCGAATCGAGCGGCTCGAGCGCCGAGCGAAAGATGCGCGTCGCGTTTGCTGAGGCGAGATCGAAGCGATCGACGAACGGCCGACGGCCATCTGGACCGTAGCCGCCGCCCGCCAGAAAGATCGCGTCACGGTCGTGCATCACGCCGAGCGTATCGTTCGGCATCGTTTCGAGCAACGGCCGCCCCGGATCGTTGTACGCATCGCCGTCGCGTAGTGGTAAACCGATCGCTTTTGGCGCGGAACCACTCGCGTCGACGAGCCAGCGGCGTGCCAGACGCGTCGGCCGATCGTACTCGCGCACGATCGCGCGATCGTCGCGCGCGAGCCACACGACGTCTTGCACGCGCGAGGCCATGCGTGCGATTTCGAGCGGTGCGATTCGCGCGAGGAGCGGCCGCACGAAGACGCGATCGCGATGCTCGGCGGGGGTGCTCGGATCGCCGCCGTCGAGCGCTTCGACGTACGAAAGCGTCGCGGGTTCGTTCGGCTTCCATGCGACGTCGCGTGGCCCCGTGACGACGCCGTCGACGGGCAGCGCGTCTTGCAGGCCGCGATCGACGATCGTTCCGGCGGGCGCGCCGTCGATCCCGAGTGCTTCGATCGTCGTGGGAAAGCGTTCGTACGGAAAGAGATAGGAGTATGGCTTATGGATTCGTTCCACGAGGACGAAGGCGCCGCTTGGCGATGAAACGGCCGACGTGTAGATCGCAGGCGGCCCGAACGGTTTCGCCGTCAGCGTCGCGAGGTCGACGAGAGCGAGTCGTGAAGTCCCGTAGTAATCGAAGAGATCTTCATCGTGCGGATTCGCGAGGAGATCTTCGTACGTGACGATCTGGCCCGCTCTCCCGGTAGTCTCTTGCACGATCGGTCCCAACGGCACCGCGGGCGCGACGGGTGCCGCGCCGCGACGATCGAGCACGCGCACGAGGACGTGCGTCCCGTCCGGCATCCACGAAATCGGATCGCCGAAAATTCCGTTGAGGTCGATGCCCGGGACGTGCGCGATCGTTCCCGTCGCAGTCGTACCGAGATAGAGATCGATGCCGCGCGGCGTCGCATTTCCGAGGGCGAAGTGCTTGCCATCGGGGCTGAACCGCATCGCGGTGATCCGTGCGCCCGCGGGGAGCGCCACGATCGTCGTCTTGCCATCGACGACGCGCTCGAGCACCAGGCTCGTGTATGCGAGCTCGTGATGGATCCCGTTGCTGCGCGGATCGATGCGCAGCCCCGCGATGCGGAGCATCGGACGCGCGAGATCGGCGATCGGTGGGTAGCGTAGCGGTGCGACGATCGCGAGCGTATCGTGCGTCGGATTTGCGAAGATCGTCGGCAGTGCGGGCGCGTGATAGACGTCGGCAATGGCTTTTGGTGGCTGACGGTACGTGATGGCTTCTCCCCGAGCGATCGCTGGTGCGCAGAGAGTAGTGGCGACGACGGTCGCCAGAATGCGAAACGCGAGCATCGCGCCGCCTACCCGGTCGGTCGCACGGAAGCCTTCGCGCGGACGCGGTAATGCGCGCGTGCGCCGCGAAAGGGTTTCGAATGGCCATAGAGATGCGTTCTTCCGTCGCCGAACTGCGGGCGTCGTTGCAGACCTTCATGCATGACGTCGTCGAACCGGGCGAGCGGCTCTATTGGGAGCAGCACGCCACCTATGCGAATCGATGGACGATCCCGCCCGCGATGGAAGCGATGAAAGTCCGCGCGCGGGAAGCCGGTCTCTGGAATCTCTTTCTCCCCGAGAGCGACGCCGGAGCCGGGCTCACGAATGCGGAGTACGCGCCGCTCTGCGAAATCATGGGCCGCTCCGCAATCGCGCCGGAAGTCTTTAATTGCAACGCGCCCGATACGGGTAATATGGAAGTGCTCGTGCGCTACGGCACGCTCGAGCAGAAGAAGATGTGGCTCGAGCCGTTGCTGCGCGGCGAGATTCGCTCCGCGTTCGCGATGACGGAGCCCAACGTCGCGTCGTCGGATGCGACCAATATCGAAGCGAGCATCGTCCGTGAAGGCGACTCATATGTGATCAACGGCCGCAAGTGGTGGACGACGGGCGCGCCCGATCCCCGCTGCAAGATCCTGATTTTCATGGGTAAGACCGATCCTTCGGCACCGAAGCATCTCGCGCAATCGATGGTCCTCGTGCCGATGGAAACGCCCGGCGTGACCATCGATCGCGCGCTCACCGTCTTCGGCTACGACGATGCGCCGCACGGCCATGCCGACATGCGCTTCGAAAACGTGCGCGTTCCCGCGAGCAACGTCATCCTCGGCGAAGGCCGCGGCTTTGAGATCGCGCAGGGGCGCCTCGGGCCTGGCCGGATCCACCACTGCATGCGGCTCATCGGCGCGGCGGAACGCGCGCTCGAAGCGATGTGCGAGCGCGTGATCGACCGCGTCGCTTTTGGGAAATCACTCGCGACGCAAGGCGTCATCGGGGAGTGGATCGCCGACTCGCGCATCGAGATCGATCAAGCGCGATTGCTCACGTTACATGCCGCGGAGACCATGGACCGCGCTGGAAACAAGGCAGCGCGCGCGCAGATCGCGATGATCAAGGTCGTCGCCCCGAATATGGCGCTACGCGTCATCGATCGCGCGATCCAAGCCTTCGGCGGCGCGGGCGTCAGCGCGGATCCCGGTCTCGCGCATCTTTGGGCTGGAGCGCGTACGCTGCGGCTTGCGGATGGTCCCGACGAAGTGCATCGCGCATCCGTCGCCAAACTCGAACTCGCGAAATACGCCAAGCGCCCCGATGGTGCGACGTCCCGAACCTAATCGTCCGTCGATGCGTTGGTGGGGTAACCGGTCGAATGCAAACGCGTTCGGCCGCTGCGCTCGAACGCAGACACTTTCGGAAGCCTTCTACAGGAGACATGATGACCACGAACGCACGATCGAATGCTCTCGCCGGTTGCTTCGGACTCGCCGCCTCGCTCGCGATGCTCGTCCCGGCATCCGCGCAAACAACCACGCTCTACGCGACGCCGACGCCCTACGCGACGGCGACCTTGACACCGCCCGCGGCAGGCGTTATTCCGGTCGGCACGACGATCTCCGCGAAAATGCAGACGCAACTCGATTCCGGCAAATCACAAGCGGGTCAGGGCTTCTCGATGGTCGTCGTGCGGCCGTATCCCAACGGCGACCCGGGGTATGCAGGCGCGGTCGTGCGCGGTCATATCGGCGACGTACAACGCGCGGGTCAGGGCCGCAAAGCCTCGATGTCGCTCGTTTTCGATAGCATCGTCTTCCCGAGCTCGGGCCAATCGACCAAGCTCGCCGCGCACGTCCTTTCCAGCACGAAGAAGCAAGATACGGCCGTGACGCAACAGGCGGCAGGCGCGCTCGGCGGTATGATCGTCGGCAACATTCTCGGCAAAGCCGTGGGCTCGAACCTCGGCGGCGTCCTCGGTGCGGCGGGTGGCTTCGCGTACGGTAACAACCGCAAGACGAACTACACGATCCCAGTCGATGCAGAGATCGCCATTCAAACCGACGCCGAGATCGCGCGCCCACAAGCCCGGTAGGTTCCGAAGCGAAAAAAAAAGCGCTGACCGCAGTCGTCAGCGCTTTTTTTACCTTCATCAGACGCGAATTAGTTTTGGTCGGCCTCAGCTGTAGGCTGGGATTCGGGCGCTGGCGCCGCGGCATGGGAGCCGAAGGCGCCTTCAACATTGCCGAGCTCGGAATTGATGAAGTTGTTCGCCGCGAGGTCGACGCCGGTCTTGAGCATCCCCTCGACCGCCGCACCGCCGGGAATATGACCGGCAACGCTGTCGATGACGTTATTGATCGCGCCATCGGCTGCCGTATCGACCGCCGCGTCTTGCGCGAACGTCCCGGCTTTTTCGAAGAAATTCTCGCCCATCGTGCTCTCCAATCGCTGTGTGGTGGAAATCGATTCTACAAGTTTTTCCGAGGCTTTCCTATCCAGCTATTTTCCCCGCCCGCATCGGGCGGATCCATAGGTCGAGGGACTTCGTGGTCGATCCTGGACGGCGAGTGCGAGCGCGCCAACCACCAAATACTCAACCCCGAAGCGAGCGAATTCGCATCTCCGCGAGCGTCATGACCAGGAGATGATCGACCAGTGTGCATCGTTCCGATGCCGTCGACACGGCTTCGTCCGGGTGCTTAACGTTCCACGCCTTCGCGCTCGAGCATCGCGCGATAGACGGCCTCCACGTCGGCGAGCGTATCGATCTCGGTCGCGGGCTTATCGGGCCGCAAACGCGCGATGCGCGGAAAGCGTAGCGAGAACCCGCTAGCGTGCAGCGTACTCGGCTGCACGACGTCGAAAGCCACCTCGATGACCACGCTCGGCTCCACCGCGAAGGCGCGCCGGCCGTGCATCCCCATGCGGTGCGTTTCGAACCACGTCGTCATCTCGATGATTTCGGCATCGGTAAGTCCCGAATAGGCCTTGCCGATCGCGAGCAATTCGGGATCCGTCGCCGAGCGGCGCACCGCAAAGGTATAGTCCGAAAGCATCGCCCGACGTTTGCCGTGGCCCCATTCGACGGCAATGACGACGACGTCGAGCATGGTGAGTTCGCGTTTGAGTTTGAGCCACCACTTCCCGCGCCGGCCGGGTACGTAGGGCGCATCCGTGCGTTTGAGCATGAGGCCTTCGTTGCCGCGTTCGCGCGCAGCATCGAAGAGCTCGGCGATCGCTTCGGGCGACGCGCCGGGCTCGAGCGTCCGCCACGGTGCGATCTCGAGTTCGACCGTCGGATCGAGGGATGCCGCAATGTGTGCGCGACGTTCGACGAGCGGCTCGTCGAGCAAGAAGCGCTCGCCCGCCGCGAGCACGTCGAACGCGACGAAACGAACGGGAATCTCGGCTTGCAATTCGCGCGTGGGATCGACGCGCCCTAACCGAGGCTGGAGATAGCGAAACGGCAGCACGACGCCATCGCGCATCGCGACGATCTCACCGTCGAAGATTGCATCGCGCGCATGCGCGCGTAACGCAGTGACGATTTCGGGAAATGCGCGCGAGACGTCACTCTGGGTGCGCGAGAAGAGCCGCACGTCGTCACCGCGGACGTGTGCCTGAACGCGGATGCCGTCGTATTTGTCTTCGACGAGCCACGTGCCCGTCGCGAGCTCGCGATAGGACGAGCCGAACACGACCGGTGACGCGAGCATCGACCCGATCGCCGCGCCGTAGCGGACCGCGATCGCATCGAGCGTGCCGGCGCGCGCGGCAAGGGCGACGGCGCCGATATCGCCCGCCGCCATCGCGGCTCGGCGCACGCTTGCGGGGTCGGCTGCGAACGCGTGGGCGATCGCATCGAGCACGAGGCCTTCGCGCAAACCGATCCGCAATTCGCCGAGCAGAATCTTGACGACGTAGGCGACTTCACGCGGCGTTCGCGATGCGCGCAGCGCCCGCTCCGTGACGGCATCGCGGCGCTTGCCGAGCGACGTGCCCGTCGCGGCCGCGAGCTCTTCGAGCATATCGAGCAGGTTTGCCGGCTCGAGCGTTTCGGCAAAGAGATCGAGCACGAGAGGCGGCCGCATGACGAGCGCCAGCGCTTCGCCGAGATCGCCCTTCTCGCGATAGGCTCGGCTGAGCTCATCGTCGGTCGGGCCGTAAAGGCGGCGCGCTGCGGCAAGAATCGTCCGCGAGCCGATCGCAATTTTTCGATCGTCGTGAGCGGCGAGTGGGTTGCCGGAAAAAAACCGGACGGACGCGAGAAGATTTTTTTCCGACAGCGAACTGAAGTACGCGCCGAGTCGTTCAACTTTTGCAGACTTTGCCGAAGTCCGAGCAACATCGTCGCACACGTTTGCAAAAGAAATCACCGTTGTGCACACACGCTAGGGCCGGGCGACGCGTCGTTCTGCCGCATCCACCGAGGTTCGATGAGCATTCTTCTTTCCAAATCCATCCGTGTCGGTGTCGCCGTCTTGATGCTCGCATCGATCGTTCCGGTCGACCAAGCGTTCGCGCAGGCAACGGCGCGACCCACCAGAGCCGCAAACGCGTCACCGCCGGGAACGATGGCCGCCGTCAATAAGTCGACGCCGGCATTCGATGCGTTCCGCAAGGCGTGGGAAGGCATCACGAATTACACCGAAGTGATTACCGCGCACGAGACCACAAACGACGGCAAATCGTCGCAAGATCGCACGTATGACTACACGTTCGTGAAGCCCAATGCCGTTTTGATCGCGATCACGAGCGGTCCCGGTAGGGGTGGCGGCGCGGCGTGGAATGGCGGCCCCACCGTCAGAGGCCATCAAGGTGGCTTCTTTTCCCGTATAAAGCTCACGATTTCGAAGGACGATCCCCGTGCGACCTCGCTTCGCGGCGATCAGATCGACGTGGCCTCGTTCGGCTACGAACTCGATCGCTTCGCGTCGGTTGCGGGCACGCTCGCCGAGAGCAAAGATGGCAGCGGCGACATCGTCATCACCTTCGTCCCGAGTACGGCGGATGCGAGCGGCATAACGAAGGAAATACTCACGCTCTCACTCGCCAACAATCTTCCGATCAAGCACGAAGCGTTCGTCGGTACGACGCGTGTAAAGATCGAGACGTTCTCGAACATAAAACTTAACATTCCGAACCTTACCGCAAAAGATATCGCGCGCGTATGATCACGGCTTTCGTCTTGCTCACCGTCGAACCCGGACGCGTCAAAACGCTGGCGGACGAATTGCTCGAAATTCCGGGGATCGCCGAAGTCTACAGCGTTGCGGGAACCTACGATCTCGTCGCGATCGCACGCGTACGCGCGCACGACGATCTCGCCGACCTCGTCACCGCGCACGTGGCGGGTCTCGTCGGCATTATCCGCACCGATACGCTCATCGCGTTCCGCGCATTCTCGAAACGCGATCTCGAGATGCTATGGGATATCGGCGACTAGAAAAGCGCGAGCTGTTGGTTCGCTTCTAAATATTCGGCATCGACGCCGAGCTTGCGTAAACGATGAACGAAATCGCGCCCACCGTGATTGAGCCAGACTTTCTTCGGTTGCGCGAGCTCGACGTAGCGCAGCAACGACGGGTAATCGGCGTGATCGGAAAGCGGAAATCCGATATCGGTGCGGCCGCCGAATCCGGTGCGCCCGAGGACCCACCCTGTGAGTGCCGCCGTGCGTACGGTCTTTCCGCGCACGGCTTTCGGCAACGCCTTTCCTGACGGCGGCCAGACGAGCGCGCGCGAGCCATCGAAAGTTTCGGCATCGTATCGTTCGTACGGTGGTAAAGCGACGCCCGCATCTTCATAGACGCGCGACATCGAAGCGACCGCGCCGTGTGTGGCGAGCGGAATGCCGCCGGAACCTAAGATCGCCATCGCCTCTTGCGCCTTGCCGAGGGAGTATGCGAAGAAGATCGGGACGGCGCCGTCTTCGAGCGCCGCTCGCGCCCATGAAACCATCTGGCCCGCGATCTCGGCGCGTGGCGGGAAGACGTACTGCGGTTTTCCGTACGTGCACTCCATCAGCACGCTATCGCAGCGCTTGACCTCGGGCATTTCCGCCGTATAGGACGGTTCGAGTTTGAAGTCACCCGTGTAGACGTGTCGGCCACGGTCGCTCTCGATGAGGAGTTGCGAGCTGCCGAGCACGTGGCCCGCCGAGAAGAGCGTGAGTTCGTGATCGCCTTCTCGCCACGGCTCGTTGAACGCATGCGTTTCCCAAACGACGTCGCGGCGCTCGGCAGCGGCAAGCTCCGGAAAGGCGGTTTGCCGGGCGGGCGCGCGGCGTCCGAAACGGTGCGCGCAGACCATCGCATTCGCGACTGAGGTCACCACGACGTCGTGAGGTCGCGCGTGGTCGGCGTGACCGTGCGAGACGTAGCACCGCGCGCGCGGCTTCATCGAATCGACCCACAGATCGAGATCGCGAACGTAAAGCGTTTTTTCATGCAAGGAAAACATACGGGACGAACGTACGTTCGGGGTCCGAGAAAAGCGCGCCTGCGTTTTGGAGCTTGGTCCCGCTCCAACCCTCACTGCAACGGCCAACGATGTGATGCGGTCCAAAGGGGCATCGCCACGAACGACTGGAGTACCATGGCTCGCATTTATGACAATCTCGCCGACACGTTCGGAAACACGCCGCTCGTCCGGCTGCCACGCATGGGTGCGGGCCTCCCCGGGACGGTGCTCGTGAAAATGGAGTCGTTCAATCCGGGCGGCAGCGTCAAAGACCGTATCGGCGTCGCGATGATCGAAGCTGCCGAACGCGAGGGTCGCCTGCGCCCCGATACCGTCATCGTCGAACCGACGAGCGGTAATACCGGCGTCTCACTCGCCTTCGTGGCCGCGGCCAAAGGCTACCCGATTATCCTTACGATGCCCGATACGATGACGATCGAACGTCGCAATCTTCTCAAAGCCTATGGCGCACAACTCGTGCTCACCCCAGGTGCTGCCGGCATGAAGGGCGCGATCGCGAAAGCGCAAGAGATTCGCGACTCGAACCCGGCGAAATTTTTTATGCCCCAGCAATTCGAGAACCCGGCCAATCCCGAAGTTCATCGTCGCACGACGGCCGAGGAAATCTGGCGCGATACCGATGGCACGGTCGACGTCTTCGTCGCGGCAGTCGGTACCGGCGGCACGCTCACGGGCGTGGGCGAAGTGCTCAAGAGCCGTAAGCCGAGTTTCATCGCAATCGCCGTGGAACCCGATGCCTCGCCCGTCCTTTCCGGCGGCGCGCCGGGTCCGCACAAGATCCAAGGTGCGGGTGCGGGTTTCATCCCGAAGAACCTCAACGTCGACATCTACTCTGAAGTCATCCGCATCACGAACGACGAGGCGATCGAGACGGCACGCCGCGCCGCGCGCGAAGAAGGCATGCTCGTCGGCATCTCTGCGGGCGCGAATCTTTGCGCGGCACTCAAAGTTGCGGCGCGGCCCGAGATGGCTGGCAAGATTATCGTGACGATCGGCTGCGATACGGGCGAACGCTATCTTTCCAACCCGCTCTTTGCCGACCAAGAAGCCAACGTCGTCGAGCCGGCGCTCGTGTAACATAAAGCGCCGAGCGGGGTAGTGCTTCGCGCGGCTTGATGCCGAAACATCCGATCGGGTCGGGACGTCTATGTGACGCCCGACCCGAACTATTGGAGACCCTTTTGCCGTATCGCCGTTTTCTCGCCGGCCTCGTCGCCGGGACATTGCTCGCGACCCTCGTACACCCGACGACCATCGCGGCGCAGACGCCCGTTCGATCGGGTGCGATCGCGGAGACGACCGTGACGCGCGCGACGCTCGACAACGGGCTACGCGTCGTGGTCGTTCGCGATCCGCTCGCACCGATCGCGAGCGTCTACGACAATTATCTCGTCGGTGCGAGCGAGACGCCCGCGGGTTTCCCCGGCATGGCGCACGCCCAGGAACACATGGCCTTTCGCGGATGTTCGGGCGTCACGTCGGATCAGACGGCGGCGATCTTCGCGCAACTCGGCGGTGAAGGCAATGCGGATACGCAACAGACCATCACGCAATACTTCACGACCGTTCCATCAGCCGATCTCGACGTCGCGCTCGAACTCGACGCGCGCTGTATGCGCGACGTCTCCGACACGCAAAAAGATTGGCTCTCGGAAAAGGGTGCGATCGAACAAGAAGTCGCGGGCAATCTCTCCAATCCGACGTACAAGGCCTTCAGCCGGCTCACGCAAGACCTCTTCGCAGGCACGCCCTACGATCACGACGCGCTCGGGACGCGCGACTCGTTCGAGAAGACCACGGGCGAGAAGCTCAAGGCCTTCTACAAATCGTGGTACGCGCCAAACAACGCGGTGCTCGTGATCGCGGGCGACGTCGAACCCGCCGCGACGATCGCGCTCGTCAAGAAATTATACGGCTCCATACCGTCGCGCTCGATCGCGGTCCACCCGGCCGTCGATCTCAAGCCGGTCAAGAGCGAGAGCTTCACGCTCGATAGCGATCTGCCATACGTGCTCACGTTTACGGGATATCGTCTGCCGGGCTCGAGCGATCCGGATTACGCCGCCTCGCACATCTTACTCGACGTCCTCGCGAGCCAACGCGCCGACGTCTACGCGCTGACGGTCGCGGGCAAAGCACTCGGAACGGGCGCGCAATTCGTTGAGAGCTATCCCAAAGCGAGCCTCGCAATCGTGTATGGCGCACTGCCCGTCGGTAGCGACGTCGCCGCGTTCAACACGACCCTTGCGACCGTTATCGCGGGATACGCCACGAAAGGCGTCCCGAGCGAACTGGTCGAGGCCTCGAAACGCTCCGAGATCGCATCGGGTGAATACGAGCGCAATTCGATCTCCGGCCTCGCCTCGACGTGGTCGCAAGCGATCGCCGATGAAGGGCGGGCCTCACCCGACGACGATATCGACGCGGTCCGCAAGGTCACGGTCGACGACGTCAATCGCGTCGCGAAAAAATATCTCGATGCGAGCCTCGCGGTCACGGCGAGTCTCATTCCCAAGCCTTCGGGAAAAGCGGTTTCAGCGAAGGGGTTTGGTGGCGGTGAGAGCGTGACATCCGCGCCGACGAAGCCCGTTTCGTTGCCGGCGTGGGCGGCGGCGAAGCTCGCGAAACTCGAGGTCGCCCCATCGACGCTCGCACCAACCGATACGCGTCTCTCCAACGGCATCCGGCTCATCGTGCAACCCGAAGGCGCGAGCGATACGGTAACGATCGTCGGTCAGATCCGCCATAACGACGCCCTTCAAACGCCGGCGGGCAAAGACGGCGTCGGCTCGGTTCTCGATGGGTTATTCTCCTACGGCACGACCACCTTAGATCGGCTTGCGTATCAAAAGGCGCTCGATGATATTGCGGCGAGCGTCTCGGCCGGAACCGAGTTTTCGATGCACGCGTTAGCGCCCGATTTCGATCGAGCGACGAGCTTGCTTGCCGATGGAGAACTGCATCCGGCGCTTCCCTCTGAGGCATTCGCCATCGTACGCAAGCAGACGGCAAATGGCGTCGCGGGCGAGCGCCAGAGTCCGGGCTACATCGTGCAACGCGCGGTCGCCCGCGCGATCTATCCCAAGGGCGATCCCGAATTGCGCGAAGCGACGCCCGAATCGATTACCGCGCTGACGCGTGACGATGTCGTCGCGTACCACAAGTCCGTCTTCCGACCGGACATGACGACGATCGTCGTGAGCGGAAAGATCGCACCCGATGTTGCGCAAGCAACGATCGAAAAATACTTCGGTGCGTGGCGCGCCGAAGGTCCGCAACCGATGGTCGATCTGCCGAAGATCGCGCAGAACATACCGAGCGCGGCGGTCGTTCCCGATGCCAGTCGCGTGCAAGACGAAACGCAACTCGTCGAAACGGTCGCGCTCACGCGCACCGATCCGGCCTATTACGCACTGCAACTCGGAGATCACGTGCTCGGCGGCGGATTCTACGCGACGCGGCTCTATCACGATTTGCGCCAGGTCGCGGGCCTCGTGTACGACGTGAGCAATCGCATCACGTCGGGCAAGACGCGCTCGACGTACACCGTGAGCTTCGGATCCGATCCGCAGAACGTCTCGAAGGCACGCGCGCTCGTCGCTCGCGATCTTCGCGCGATGCAGACGACGGATGTCACGCCCGCGGAATTGCAGCAAGCCAAGGCGATTCTGCTCCGTCAGTTGCCCCTTGGCGAGGGGAGTGTCGATGGTGTCGCCTCGGCGCTCGCGTCACGGTCGACGGCCGGGCTCACGCTCGATGAGGCACATCGTTCGGCACTGATCTATGCGAAGCTCACGGCAACGGACGTACGCAAAGCCTTCAAAACCTACGTGCGTCCCGAGAGCTTCATACAAGTCGTGCAAGGGCCGACGCCGCGTTAACGAAACGGCTCGCGTAATGGACGCGATTGCCGGAGTACCCTACGTTTACGTCACGCGCGGTGCGCTCGCGGAGTCCGTTCACGCGATCGTCGCGTGCGCGGTGGATGCGAGCGGAACCGTCGCGCTCGAATACGGCGATATCGACGCACCGATCTATCTGCGTTCGGCTGCGAAGCCATTCATCGCCGCAGCCGTGCTCGCATCTCGCGCGAACGAGCGATTTGGCTTCGACGAGCGGGAGATCGCCGTCATGGCGGCATCGCACAACGGCGAGCCGGAGCACGTGGCTGCGGTCTCATCGATTCTCGAAAAGATCGGCCTCGACGAAGGGGCGTTGCAGTGCGGCGCGCACGCACCGGCCTACGATCCCGCGGCAGCCGCCCTCGCGGCCTCCGGCGCGAAGCCATCGGCGCTCCATAATAATTGCTCGGGAAAACACGCGGGTATCCTCGCACTCTGTCGCGCCCGCGGGTACGATCGTGCGACGTACCTCACTCTCGAGCACCCCGCACAACAAGAGATCCTCGCGTTGTGCGGTCGGCTCCTTGGAGAAGATCCGACACGCATGCCCCTCGGTGTCGACGGCTGCGGTATCCCTGTGTTTGCAACCTCGATGCGTCGCGCGGCACGCGCGTTCGCGCGGTTCGCAACGCTCGATGAAGTCGACGACGCCGATGCCATCGCGCTCGAGCTCGTTCGCTATGCCGTTGCCGCCGAGCCGTTTTACATCGGTGGAACGGCGCGATTCGATAGCGTGCTCCCACAGGCGACGCGCGGCCGTATCATCGGGAAAGCGGGCGCCGAAGGCGTCCACGCCGATGCGCTCTTGGACCAAGGGCTCGGGCTCGCGCTCAAAATCGTCGACGGAGCGCGGCGCGCGGTGCCGCCTGCGACGATGGCGCTTTTGGGCGAACTCGGTGCGCTCGAACCGAGCGCGCGCGCATCGCTCGAAGGCTTCGCCGCAAGTGACGTGACCAATATCGCGGGCGCGGTCGTCGGCGCGATCCGCGCGGCTGCGCCTGACACAATCGGAGCCGGGTCGACGTCATAGCGGTCGTTCCCCGAACCTCCGAAGGACCGCCTGCGTGATCGATTTTTTTCTCCGACGCCCCATCTTCGCAGCCGTTTGTTCGTTGATCATCTTGCTCGCGGGCGTCGTGACGATTCCGACGCTTCCGATCGCGCAGTTCCCGAAGATCGCGCCGCCGGTCGTTACCGTTACGGCGCACTATACCGGCGCGAGCGCGCAAGCGGTCGAGGATTCCGTCACGACGATTCTCGAGGAAGCGATCAACGGCGTTCAGGGTCTGCGGTATATGTCGTCGCAGTCGAGCAACGCGGGCACGAGCACGATCACGTGCACCTTCGACCTCGAGCGAAATCTCGATCTCGCCGCGACCGACGTTCAGAACGCGATCCAAACCGCGCAAGCGCGTCTTCCCAACGAAGTCAAACAAGCCGGCATCACGGTTGGAAAGAACGCGGGTGACTTCGTCATCGGTCTCGGTTTCTCGTCGCACGACAAGGGAACCTCAGCGATCTTTCTTTCGAATTACGCCGATCTCTATCTCAAGAACGAGATCAAGCGTATCAAGGGCGTCAGCGACGTCATCATCTTCGGCGAACGCAAATATGCGATGCGACTCTGGCTCGATCCGCGCAAACTCGCCGATAACGGCCTCGCGGCATCCGATATCACGCAGGCGCTTCAAGATCAAAACGTTCAGGTCGCCGCCGGTGCGATCGGTCAACCACCGACGAACGGCAACCAGCCGTATCAGATGAGCGTCCGTGCGCTCGGACGTCTTACGAGCCCCGAACAATTTCTCGGCCTCATCGTCAAGAATACTCCAAACGGCGGGCACGTTTTCTTGCGCGATGTCGGCCGCGCGGAGATCGGCGCGGAAGATTACTCGAACGATCTCCACTTCAACGGGCGTTCCGCCGTTGGACTCGGCGTGCAGGCGTTACCGTCGGCGAACGCTCTCGACGTCTCGCGAGCGGTGCGCGAACGCATGTCCGATCTCGCGAAGAAATTCCCGGCAAATGTTTTTTACGACGTCGCATTCGATACGACGTCGTTCGTCAACGAGTCGATTAAAGAAGTCATCATCACGCTGCTGGTCGCAATCGTGCTCGTCGTCGCCGTGATCTATCTCTTTTTGCAAGATTGGCGCACGACGCTGATCCCGACGATTACGATTCCCGTCTCGTTGATCGGCACGTTCGCGCTGATGAAGGCGCTCGGTTTCTCGATCAATACGCTCACGCTCTTCGGGCTCACGCTCGCAACGGGTCTCGTCGTCGACGACGCAATCGTCGTCATCGAGAATATCGCCCGCTTCATTCAGGAGAAGAAAATGTCTCCGCTCGCGGGCGCGGCGGCGGCGATGAAAGAGATCACGGGTGCCGTGATCGCGACCTCGCTCGTGCTCTTTGCGGTCTTCGTTCCGGTTGCGTTCTTCCCGGGAGAAACAGGCCAACTCTACAAGCAGTTCGCGCTCACGATCGTTTGCTCGATCGCGATCTCGCTCTTCAACGCACTCACGCTCACGCCGACGCTCTCCGCGCTCTTACTCGGGCGTCAGGAACGGCCCGTCGGCGGGTTTTTCAAAGCCGTCAACACCGGCATCGATCGTCTGCGGCGCTTCTATCATGCATCGCTCGACGGACTCATCCGTTTCCGCTATCTCATCACGTTGCTTTTCGTCGGTGCGCTCGTGGTGACGGGCCTCCTTTTCAAAGCGGTCCCAACGGGATTCACGCCCGATGAAGATCAGGGCTACTTCATCGCGAGCGTGCAGTTACCCGAAGGTTCGTCGATCGATCAAACCGAGCGCGTGACGAAGAAGGTGGAAGATCTCATCCACACGCGCTCCGAAGTGCTGCGCATCTTCGACGTAATCGGGTTCGGGTTCTCGGGTAACGGCCCCAATCACGCGACGATGTTCGTCTTGCTTAAAGATTGGGCCGATCGCAAAGATTTCCAAAGCACGATCTTTCCGCTACTCTACGGCCCGCAGGGCCTCCAGCGCAAGTTTGCCGGCGTGACCGAAGCCTCGGTCTTCGCCTTCAATCCGCCATCGATTGCGGGCGTCGGCAACGTCGGAGGTTTCCAGTACGAGTTGCAAGATAAATCCAACGGTGATCTCGCAAACCTCAACCGGGTCGCGTATCGATTCATCGGCGCGGCGAATCGCGATCCGAACTCCGTGCTCTCCAACACCTACACGTCGTTTCGCAACGATAGCCCGCAGCTCGTCGTCGATGTGGATCGTATGAAATCGCAGAGCCTCGGTGTGCCGCTCGGCAATATCTTTAGCACGATGCAAATCTATCTCGGCTCGCTCTACGTCAACGATTTCGATTATCTCAATCGGTCGTATCGCGTCTACGTGCAAGCCGACGCCCCGTTTCGTGCGACGGTCGGGAACTTACAAAATATCTACGTGAAATCCAACACGGGTTCGATCATGCCGATCACGACGCTGATCAGCTCGACGCAGACGAAAGCCGCGCCCGTGATCACGCATTACAATCTCTTTCGGTCGATCGAAATCTCGGGCCAGCCCAAACAAGGCAGAGGCTCGGGCGATGCGATCGCGGCGATGGAAGGCTACGGGTCGCAGTTCGAACACGGGTCGATCTCGCATTCGTGGTCGGGCATCTCGCTCGACGAAATTCAATCGGGTGGTCAGTCGGTGCTCATTTTCGCACTCGGCATCATCGTCGTCTTTCTCGTACTCGCTGCGCAATACGAAAGTTGGACGGACCCGCTCATCATCTTGATGTCGGTACCGCTCGCGATCTTGGGTGCGCTCATCGCGATCTTCGCGCGCGACATTCTCGCGGCCGCGATCTCGCCCGCGATCGGCTTCGTGCTCTCCGATGTTTACGCGCAGGTCGGCTTCGTGATGCTCATCGGGCTCGCATCGAAGAACGCGATCCTCATCGTTGAATTCGCAAACCAACTGCGCGACCAAGGTCTCGATGCGGTATCGGCTGCGAAGCAGGCTGCGGAGACGCGGTTACGACCGATCCTCATGACGTCATTCGCGTTCATCTTGGGCATCGTTCCGCTGGTCATCGCTTCGGGTGCGGGAAGTTCGAGTCGGCATAGCCTCGGAACGCCCGTGCTCGGCGGCATGATCCTCTCGACGTTCCTCAACCTCGTTCTCGTGCCCGTGATGTACGTCATGGTCTCGAACATTCGCGATCGCGGAAAACCTCGTGGCGACAAAAACGCGAGCGTGAGTACGCTCGCATCCGACGAGTCGCTGCAGCTCGCACCCGCGCGCGTGTAGATCGACCCGGGGCCGCCGCGTCGCCTCAGTGGTAGAAGTAGGGGTCGAGGACGCTAACCTGAGTGATACTGTCGACGGGGAGATCGTTCTTCGCAGCTGACGCGCGAATCGCGGCCTCATTCGGAGCATCGTAGATACAGAATGTCTTGTTTTTGTTGGCGGTCACGTACGAATGAATCCAGGTGACGCCATCGCCGCCGTTGTTACCGACGACGATATCGCAAACTTTCGCACCTTCGTCGTTCTGCGGGATCGCGAGACCGTCGGGAAACGTACGCTCGACCATGAACCGTGGCATAGAGACTCCTTGTCTTAAGCGGTGACGGCGCCGCGCTTGCGGCGCGTTGCAGATTTGATTTCGTGGTGGCTGGGGTCGCCGATATTGTCGCTTCGGTAGGCGCGCGCCTCCGCGAGCGATTCGGTCGCGGCATGCGCCGCCCACTCGGCAGCGCGGCTTCCGACCGTCCGCCGGACGGTTGCGGGTGCACCCGCAGCGACGACGCCATCGGGTACGTGCTCGTCGACGGTTACGACACTCCCAGCCGCGACGACGCTATGTTTGCCGACGTTTGCGCCGTTGAGAACGACGGCGTTGCTTCCGATGAGGACGCCATCGGCGATCGTGCAATCGTCGAGCACGGCGCCGTGACCGACCGTGACGTCGTTTCCGATGACGGTGGTTCGATCGTTCGTGGCATGGATGACGACGTTATCCTCGATCGCCGTCCGCGCGCCGATGCGTACGGCGCCGTAATCAGCCCGAACGACGACGCCGAACCAGATCGACGAATCCTCTCCGACGACGACATCGCCTACTAAAACGGCCGTCGGCGCGACGAACGCGGAGGCCGACACGCGCGGCGTCTTGCCTCGATACTCAATGAACATAGATGCAAAACTCCTTTATCGTCAGTGCAAAGCCTTGGTTATATCGTAACACTCTCGCGGGATTTCATCGCACGTGTGTGAAGTCGCACGTGGAGCTCTCTAAATGCAAAAGGACGTCATCATTTGAGATCATTACGCGTATCGACCGCGCTCGTTGCAGCGCTCGCCGTTACTCTGCCTGCAGCCATTCCGCAAGCGAGTGCCGCTGCCGATGGCCCGATTAAAATCGCCGTTATCACCGACATGTCCGGTGTGTATGCGGCGCTCGCCGGCCGCGGCGCGGTCGAGGCGACGAAGATGGCCGTTGAAGATTTCGGCGGCTCGGTTCTCGGACGTAAGATCGAAGTCGACACCGTCGACCATCGTAACAATGGTCCGGAAGCCGCAACCAAAGCGCGCGAAGAGTACGACAACGGTGCCGAACTCGCGCTCGACATGACGAATTCCGCAACGGCGCTCGCCGTCGCCGGCGTCGCGAAAGAGAAGCACAAGCTCGCGATTGTCACGGGCGCGGGATCGTCGGCCATTACCGGAGCGGCTTGTAATAAATATACGTATCACTACGCATATGACACGTACGCGCTGGCGTCCTCAACGGGCCGCAACGTCGCGCGTTCGGGCGGTAAGACGTGGTACGGTATCGTCCCGAACTATGCGTTCGGCGCGCAGATGCTCACCGATTTTACCGCCAACATCAAACCCGAGGGCGGCAGCTTCATCCACTCCGATCTCATTCCGCTCGGCAATACCGATTTCTCGTCGTATCTGCTCGCGGCGAAGAATGCGAAGCCCGACGTGCTCGGCGTGCTCAACGCCGGTGCCGATACGGTCAACACGATGAAGGGTGTCAAACAGTTCGGGCTCGACAAGGTGATGAAGATCGCCGTCGGGCTCCTCTTCCTTTCCGACGTGGACGCACTGCCCGACGTCTTCTCGGGATCGCGGATCACGACGTCATGGTATTGGAACCAAGACAAAGCTGCGCGTGCGTGGGCGGATCGCTACACCAAGCGCATCGGTGGCGGCCTGCGTCCGACCGATATTCAAGCAGCAGACTATTCGGCGACGACGCAATGGCTCAACGCCGTCAAGGCCGTTGGTACGACCGACGCGGATAAGGTGCAAGCCTATCTCGACGGACGTTCGTTCAACGACTTCTATGCGAAGGCCGGCGAATGGCGCGCACGCGACCATCGCGTGACGCACGAAATGTACGTCGTCGACGTGCTCGATAAGAGCAAGATCAAAGAGCCGCACGCCTGGTTCAAGCTCGTCCAGACGATTCCGCCGAGCCGCGCGTTCCGTCCGGAATCACAGTCGCTTTGTAAGAAGGACTGGTAGTCGAGTAAGCGCGAGCGGGCCGATGTGAAACGTCGGCTCGCTTTTCGCATTCCCCCCAACCCCACGCCAAGCGATCGGAGCCCGCGTTCGTGAGTCCCGACTACCTCATCACCCAAATCTTCAACGGTCTCGTCAACGGCGGCTTCTACGCGTTGCTCGCGCTCGGACTTTCGATCATTTTCGGGATGTTGCGCATCGTCAATTTCGCGCACGGCGCGATGTATATGCTCGGCGCATTCGTCGCCTACTACGGTGCGCTGACGTTGCACATGCCGTTCTTCGTGGCGCTCGTCGTCGCACCGATCGTTATCGGCCTTTTCGGATTGCTTTTAGAAACGACGCTGCTGCGACGCCTCTACGAACTCGATCCGCTGTACAACTTGCTCTTCACATTTGCCGCCGTGCTGATCATCGAAGACGCCATGCGGCTCGCTGCGGGCGCGCTCGGATCACCGTACGAAACGCCGGCCCTCCTCGCGGGCGCGACGAACCTGGGCTTCGCGGAATACCCGACGTACCGTCTCTTCGTGATCGTCGTCTGCATCGTCGTTTGTGCGGCCGTGTACTTCATCGTCGAACGTTCGCCGCTCGGGGCGCGCATTCGCGCGGCGACGGAGAAGCCCGAACTCACGCGTGCTTTCGGGATCAATACCAGTCGGCTCGTCAGTGGCGTCTTCGCTTGCGGCGTCGCGCTCGCGGGCTTCGCGGGCGTCCTCGCCGCGCCGAATACGAACGTGACGCCGACGATGGGCGACGCGATTATCATCAACACGTTCGCGATCGTCGTGATCGGCGGACTCGGCTCGATTCTCGGAAGCGTCGTTGCGGGCTTCGCGCTCGGTGTGATCGCAGCCGTCGGTGCGGTGCTCTATCCGCCGATCGCCAACACGCTGATCTTCGTCGTGATGGTGCTCGTGATTCTCTTCAAACCGACGGGGCTCTTCGGGACGACGGAGCGGACCGCGTAGATGGCTCTCGCGCTCATCGAAGGTCGCCGCGGGCTAGCGGTCGGCGCGGCGCTCCTAGCGCTCGGGGTCGTGCTGCCGTTTTTACCCGGCGTGTACGTCGTCTTTGCGATCGATCTGCTCTGCTTCGCACTCGTCGCCGTTGCGTTCGATATGCTCCTTGGATTCACGGGGTTGCTCTCGTTCGGCCACGCGCTCTTCTGGGGCGGCTCGGGCTATCTCGCGACGATCGCAATCGCTCATGGCGTCACGTCGTTTCCGCTCGCGGTACTCTGTGGCGTGACGTACGCAGCCGTGCTCTCACTCGCCGTCGGCGCGCTCGCGGTTCGGCGTAGCGGCATCTACTTCGCGATGATTACGCTTGCGATCGGGCAGATCCAGTATTTCCTCGCGTTCCAACTCGTCGATCTCACGGGTGGCGAGAACGGTCTCCAGGTCGGTACGCGTGGAACGCTCTTCGGCCTTCCGCTCAATAACGATCACGTCTATTATTTTCTGGTGCTCGCGATCGTGGCTGCCGCGACGGCCCTCGCCGTGCGCATCGTAACGTCGCCATTTGGCGCGGTGCTCGCCGCCATGCGCGAGAACGAAAATCGCGCGAAAAGCGTCGGGTACGATACCGATCGTTTCAAGCTGGCCGCCTTCGTCATGTCGGGAACGATGGCGGGTCTCGCGGGCGCGCTTTTCGCGATCGGCAACCGACTTTCGGGGCTCGACGGCGTCGATTGGCACACGTCGGGTGCGATCGTCATCATGACGATTCTTGGCGGTATCGGCACGATCTACGGGCCCATCGTCGGCGCGGCCGTGTATGAATCGCTCGATTTCTTCGTCTCGAAAACGCCGATCGGCGATAAGACGAATATCGTCATGGGGCTCGTCTTCGCGATCGTCATTCTCGTCGCTCGTCGCGGGATCGTCGGCGAGATCTTGCACCGCCTCTTCGCTCGGGCGCCGATCGTCGAGGAAGACGAAGCCTCCGACGTCAAGCTCGCGAGTGTAAGCTAAACGCCGAGGTGCGCGAGAAGATCGCTCTCGCGCTCGATCGCTTTGGCATTGGTCATCGTCTCGATGATACGGCCATGAACCATCAGATTGTGTCGGTCGGCGACGCGCGTCGCAAAACGCATATTCTGCTCGACGAGTAAGATCGTGACGCCCGTTTTCTTGATCTCGAGGATGAGATCGCCGATCGCATCGACGATGACGGGCGCGAGCCCCTCCGTCGGTTCGTCGAGCAGAATCAACTTCGCGCCGCTGCGCAAGACGCGGGCGATCGCGAGCATCTGTTGCTCGCCGCCCGAGAGCGTGGTGCCCATCGCAGCGCCGCGTTCTTTGAGAATCGGAAAGAGCGCGTAGATGCGATCGAGCGGCCATGCCTTCTCGCCGACGACGGGCGGAAGCGCGAGGTTTTCTGCGACCGTCAGCGTCGCGTAGATACCGCGCTCCTCGGGCACGAAGCCGACGCCCATGCGTGCGATCTTGTCTGAGGTGAGGCCGATGATCGGCGTACCTTCGAAGGTGATCGATCCCGTGCGTTTACGGACGATGCCCATGATCGATTTCAGTGTCGTCGTCTTCCCGGCGCCGTTCCGGCCGACGAGTGTGACGACTTCGCCGCGCCGTACGTCGAGATCGACGCCGCGTAAGACGTGACTCTCATCGTAGTAGGCGTTGAGGTCGCGCGTCTCGAGCATCATTTCCGCGTTCATCGCTCGTGGGTTCGGGCGCGTGCGCGCCGCTCCTCGGGGCTCCAGGAGTGCCCGATCGCGATCGCGGCGAGATCAGGCGTGCACGCCCGCGCCTCCGCCGAGATAGGCGTCGATGACACGTTGGTCCGCACGAACTTCGGCGTACGAGCCTTCGACGAGGACGCGGCCTCGTTGTAAGACGGTGATGCGATCGGAGAGATCGGCGACGACGCTGAGGTTGTGCTCCACGAGAACGATCGTGCGATCGGCTTTTACGCGAGCGATCAACTGCGCGATCCGCCCGACATCTTCCGTGCCCATGCCGGCGGTCGGCTCGTCGAGCAAGAGAATCTTTGGATCTTGCGCGAGGGAGATCGCGAGTTCGAGCGCGCGCTTGCGACCATACGAGAGTTGCGCCGCCAAAAGATCGCGTTCGCGATCGAGGCCGACATCGGCGAGGAGTTCGCGTGCTCGCGTATCGAGGACGTTCGTAGCGCGGCCCGACAGCCAGAAGCGAGAGGGCAATGCCGTCTTGGATTCGAGCGAAACCTTGACGTTGTCGAGCACGCTGAGATGCGTGAAGATGCTATTGATCTGAAAGCTCCGGACCATACCGGATTGGGCGATCGCGTGCGGCGCGAGGCCGGTGATATCGCGGCCCTCGAGAGTCACGGTTCCCGACGTCGGCTTTGCGAACCCGGAGAGCAGGTTGAAGAGTGTCGTCTTGCCTGCACCGTTTGGCCCGATGATCGCGTGAATCGTTCCGGCCTCGATCGCAAGGGAGACACCATCGATCGCCCTGTACCCGGCGAAAGATTTGCAAAGGTCGGTCGTCGCGACTATCGGCGCCATGCGAGCGCGGTTCAACCGGCGTGTTGTGCTTCCTATCGAGCCCGGAGTTCTGCAGCGAGCGATACGCGACCGATAAGTCCAAACTGTCAAAAAATGGTCTCATCCGACAAATTAAGCTTCTCCTTGGTGTCGGCATCGCACATACTAATGCCATGGACATCGCCTCCTCACCGTATCTCGCTGCCCTCGCCGACCGCGTGCTCGTCTTTGACGGAGCCATGGGCACCGAGCTCATGGAGATGGAGCTTACGGAAGACGATTTCGGCGGGGCGAAATATCTCGGATGTCACGAAGCGCTCGTCCTGACGCGTCCCGACGTCATCCGTAAGGTTCACGATGCGTACCTCGCGGCCGGGGCGGACGTCGTGGAAACCGATTCGTTCACGGCCTCGCGGCTCAAGCTCGACGAGTACGGCCTCGGTGCAAAGACGGTCGAGATCAACTTTGCCGCAGCTCGCATCGCCCGCGAGGCGTGCGACGTGTTTTCGACGCCCGAGAAGCCACGCTTCGTCGCGGGTTCGCTCGGGCCGACGGGCATGCTCATTTCGTCGTCGGACCCGACGCTCTCGAAGATCACCTTCGACGAACTCGCCGACCTCTACCAAGAGCAAGCGACGCATCTCGTGGCCGGTGGCGTCGATCTCCTATTGCTCGAGACGAGTCAAGATCTACTCGAAATGAAAGCGGCGATCGCGGGCATCACGCGCGCCTTTACAGCCGGCGTCAAGCGCGTGCCGATTCAGGCGCAAGCGACGCTCGACGTCACGGGACGCATGCTCCTGGGCACCGATATCCGCGCGGTGACGGCGACGCTCGATGCGCTCGCGATCGACGTGATCGGTCTCAATTGCTCGACCGGCCCAACGCACATGCGCGATGCCGTGCGCTATCTCGTCGACAACTCGCGCTGTTTCGTCTGCGTGATCCCGAATGCGGGCCTGCCGCTGATGGGCCCAAAGGGCGAGACGATCTATCCCGAACGACCGAGCGAAATGGCAATCGAACTCGGTGCGTTCGTGCATGATTTTGGCGTCAACGCGATCGGCGGCTGTTGTGGCACGACGCCCGCGCATATCGCGGCATTCGTCGCAAACGTCGCGGGGAAGCGCGGCCGCATGCCCGAGCCTAAACCGCTGCAATTTGCGGCATCGTCGATGACGGCGACCGCGCTCAAGCAAGATGGCTCGCCACTTCTCGTCGGCGAGCGCATCAATTCGCAAGGCTCGCGAAAGATCAAGCGACTGCTGCTCGCCAATGATTACGACGAGATCACGCTCGTCGCGCGCGAACAAGTTGAAGGTGGCGCACACGTGCTCGATCTCTGCACGGCGCTCACCGAACGCGTGGATGAAGACGTGCAGATGGCGACGATCGTCAAGCGCCTCGCGCAATCGGTGGAAACGCCGCTGATGATCGATTCGACCGAAGCCAAAGTCATCGAAGCCGCGCTTAAAATCTACGCCGGCCGCGCGATCATCAACTCGGTCAATCTCGAAAACGGACGCGAGAAGATCGACACGATTCTGCCGATGGCCGTCGAAAGCGGCGCGGCGATCGTCGCGCTCACCATCGACGAAGTCGGCATGGCGAAGACGGCAGATCGCAAGTTCGAGGTCGCCAAACGTATTTACGATATCGTCTGCGGTGAATACGGCATCCCGCCGGGCGCGTTGATTTTCGACGCACTCACCTTCACCCTCGCCACGGGCGATCCCGAGTTCTTCCCCTCCGCAGTCGAAACGATCGAAGGCATCCGGCGCATCAAAAGCGAGCTGCCGGGTGTGCTCACATCGCTCGGCGTCTCGAACGTCTCGTTCGGCCTCAAACCGGCCGCGCGCGCCGCACTTAATTCAGTCATGTTGCATCACTGCGTGCACGCCGGGCTCGATATGGCGCTGGTGCATGCCAAAGAGATCACGCCCTACGGCGAACTCGATACGCGCGAACGCGATCTCTGCGACGATCTCGTGCTCAATCGTCGCCCGGACGCCCTCCAGCATCTCATCGAGTATTTCGAAAATGCGAGCGTACCTGCGGGCACGACGGCTGCCGTTGTCGCCGACGACGCGAACGAACCCGTCGAAACGCGGATCCATAATTCGATTTTACGCCGCCGCAAAGATGGCATCGAAATGAAGATCGACGAGGTGCTCGTCGGGCGCGGCCCCGTCGATGTCCTCAACAACGTGCTCTTGCCCGCGATGAAAGAAGTCGGCGATAAATTCGGCGCGGGCGAACTCATCTTGCCCTTCGTCTTGCAGTCGGCCGAAGTGATGAAGAAAGCCGTCGCGCATCTCGAGCAGTTTCTCGAGAAAAAAGAAGGCTCGACCAAAGGCAAGGTCGTGCTCGCGACCGTCTTCGGCGACGTGCACGATATCGGCAAGAACCTCGTCAACACCATCCTTTCCAATAACGGCTACACCGTCTACGATCTCGGCAAGCAAGTGCCCATGAATACGATCCTCGAGAAGGCCGCCGAAGTCGACGCCGATGCGATCGGTCTTTCCGCGCTGCTGGTCTCGACATCGAAACAGATGCCGATCTGCGTGAGCGAACAGGATTCGCGCAAACTCGCCTTTCCGATCATCATCGGCGGTGCCGCGATCAATCGCGATTTCGGTCGTCGGATCGGCTTCCTCGACAACGGAGAACGCTACTTCGAAGCGGGTGTCTTTTACGCGAAAGATGCATTCGAAGGTCTCGATATCATGGATCGGCTCACGAGCGAACCCGGCCGACGTAACGAATTTACCACGCAAATTCGCACGGATGCGCTTCGCGCGCGCGATGCCGTGCGCAATGCGGTCGCACCCGCAGGCCCGAGCGGCGCGACGGCGCGCACGCACCTCTCCGTCGTGGGCGCACCACGCGCGCCATTCTTCGGCCCGCGTACCATCGTCGATATCGCGCCGCGCGAGCTTTGGGAACACTTCGATCTCAAAAGTCTCTATCGACTCTCGTGGGGAGCGGCGAACCAAAAGGGCGCCGATTTCGAGCGCCTCAAAAGCGAAGAGTTCGAGCCGCGACTCGCGCGTTATCGGGCGGAAGCCGAGCGGTCGGCGTTACTGGAACCGAAGATCGTCTACGGGTATTTTCCCGCGGCCGGCCTCGGCGACGATATCATCATCTACGATCCGCTCGATGTACGACGGGAAATTGCGCGCCTGCCCTTCACGCGTCAGATCGGTGGCGAACATCTCTGCCTCGCCGATTATCTGAACGAGCCCGCAGACGGCGCGGCAAGTGATGTAATCGCGCTACAAGTCGTGACCGTCGGTCGTTCGATCTCGCATCGCATCGACGAACTCCAAGCGGCCAACGACTACAGTGAGAGCTACTATCTCCACGGCTTCTCGGTGCAGTCCGCCGAAGCGCTCGCCGAACACACGCATCGCCGGGTGCGCGACGAACTCGGGCTCGATGCCGATCGTGGGAAACGCTACTCGTGGGGCTACGGGGCGTGTCCCAACCTCGAACAGCATGCGATCGTTTGGGACCTTCTCGACGCGGAACGTGCGATCGGAACCGAGCTGACCGAAGCGTTCCAAATCATCCCGGAGCAATCGACGGCGGCGATCATCATGCACCATCCGCAAGCGTCGTACTTCAACGCGGCGGCCGTACGCGAACTCGTGGGCGCGTAGGCGTGGTCGACACCAGAGAGGATACGCACGTCGTTCTCGTCGGTCACGGGTCGCGGTCAGCGGAGGCGAACACGTCGCTCGTGACGCTCGCGCGCACGATGGCGCTCGACCTTGGGATGCCGGTGCATGCGGCCTATCTCGAAATGGCCGAACCTTCGATTCCGGTAACGATGCGGGCGGCCGTCGCAGCAGGCGCGCTGCGAATCGTCACGGTTCCCTACTTTCTGACGGCTGGAATGCACGTGCGCCGGGACATCGTCGAAATCGTCGATGCGGCGCGTGCGGAACTGGCCGTCACGATCGAGCTTTCCGACTTTCTCGGCAGTCATCCCGAGTTGCCGCGGCTGCTGACCGACATTGCGCGCGCGGCGTTGCCGGTGCGCAGCGCGTAATCCGTCGCCGGTCAGGCGAGAAATTTTTCAAACTCTACCTGTCCGATGATTCCTACGTGAATAGTGAGCGCCTATCCGTGCAAACGGTTTTCGAAGGCATCTCGTATCGAGTTACGCCGGCGTCCTGATGCGCGAGCCTTATGACGCTCCGGGCTGCGATGGTCGCTCCGACCGCGCGTGGCTTTGCAAAAAGTTAACGCGCCATCGCGATTTCGGCTTGCGGCGTCCGCGACTGCTTCCAACCGAGCACTTTTGCAACCATCGCCGCACGATTGCGCGACTCGGTCTTCGCGAGGAGGCACTTCACATATCCCTGAGCGGTGTATTCCGAAATCATCAAGGTGCGCGCGACGTCACTTGCGCTCGCGCCGCCGAGGACGAGGCCGAGCACTTCGGTTTGCCGCTTCGTAAGTTTAAAACGACTGGCCGCGCGGGTCATCACGCCATCGTCGCGATCGGCCTCCATAACGAGTGCGAAGAGCATCCCTTCGAGACCGACGAGCGGCGCCAAGCGCAGCGATTTTCCGCCATTGCGAAGAGCGACGGTCGACGTGACGTCGGTTTGATTCGCTCGGCTCGCGAGTCCGCACACAATCGTTTCGTACTCCGCACGAAAATGCGTCTCATCTTCGCATAGCTGCGTGCGGATTTCGTTTCCTTCAGTCCCTTTCCAATGGCTGAACTTGATGTGCGCTTGCGCGTCGACGATTACGAGCGCGAGATAAGTGCTCGGGCCTTCGCTCGAAGTCTCGACCGGTGCAAACGAAGTTCGTTCGAGGATCTGGGAAGCTAACACGATGTTTTTACTCTTTCGCCTGGGACGAACGCGAGGACGATCCTGTCCGTGGAAACGCTAGAATAATACCCGCCGATACCGATGGCTCTGCTTCTGGCACCCTGAGCGTATGCGAGACGCAGTGGACCAGCAAGGGACATTAGACCTAACGGATTACATCCGAACAAAATCTATACATTCATCTGAGCGCGCACGGCGCGCGATGAAAACGCAACGTGTTTACGGCGCTAGAAAATCGTACGTTATCGCGGCGTTTACCTAGCGTTCGGCGGAATGACGACAGTGGTCGCAACGAAGCTACGGCCAACGATGAAACGGCCAACGTATTTTGCCCGGACAACGCTCGCGGAACGAGGTTGGATGTGGAAGGTGCTATCTACGGTACCTGCCGCACCGGGCGATACGTCGATTTCCACATCGGTAAAGTCGAGCCACGTGGGCGAAGAAGCGAAGTGGCACTTGTAAAACGCCTCTTTCGCGCTGAAAACGATCGTCGCGCTGATAGCACGTCGCGCGAAGGGAAGCGCGCGGAGTCGTTCTTGTTCGCACGACGTGAAGAGCACGTCCCAGAGCTCCTCTTCAATCCGTCCGGTTCGCTCGACGTCGAAACCGATCGAGCCCGCTTCAGTCGCGCGTGCGACGAGTGCCGCGCAGTAATCGTGCGTGTGACTGATGCTGCCGACGAAGCCGTCGGGCCAGCGCGGACGACGATCATCATTAATTTGTAAAGGAAAGTTGACGATTCCGAATTCGGCGAGAGCAAACTTCGAACTCAAGCGCCCTGCCGCAAACTCACTACGGCGTTTCTCCCCGAAGGTCGTCATTTCGTCACGTTCTTGCGGGTAAAGTTCGCCCGCATCCGCCAGGCCTGCGAATTCGACTGCGATGAAGCCCGGCGGGCAAACGTTCGCGAGAACGAGCGACCGTCGTGGGAAATGCACGGAAGCGGAAGATGCGGACATGGGTGCGAGCGCCTCGAGCCGAGATGTGATATTTGTAAAGATCGCCGGACGTTTGGGCGCTAATGCGTCGGCTTCGCGGGATCAGATTCGGGAAGTCGGGACAACCCCCATTTCTAGGCCTAGGCGAGAATGCCAGACTTCCATACCATATGGAGATATGAACGGTTCGCTCGGGCGCTCGGCGACGTGCGGGGCGCGATGACGGTCTTGCCGTCGTCTTCGCATCGTGACGGTATCGCCATTGTTGGGATGGCGGGCCGTTTTCCTGGCGCGCCCGACGTCGCGACATTCTGGCGGAATCTTTGCGCCGGCGTCGAGAGCATCGTCGCCCTCGACCCGGCTTCGCTCGAGGACGACGCCGCGCTCCGCGAAGATCCAACGTACGTTGCCGCGCGCGCGATTCTCGATGATGTCGATCGATTCGATGCCGCCTTCTTTAGCATGCACGCACGCGAAGCGGAGCTGACGGATCCGCAGCATCGCGTACTCCTCGAGACGTGCTGGGCTGCCCTCGAGGATGCCGGGTGCGATCCGCGCGCGTCGGCCAAGCGCATCGGGATCTACGCCGGCTGTAGCGTGTCGACGTACTTTGTCCGCCACGTTTTGCAGGATCGCGAACTCGTCGAATCGTTCGCGCAGGAATATCAGGTTGGCCGGTTTCCCGAACTCCTCGGGAGCGGCGCCGATTTTCTTGCGACGCGGATCGCGTATAAACTCGACCTGCGCGGCCCCGCGATGACCGTGCAATCCGCATGCTCGACGTCGCTCCTTGCCGTCGCGCAAGCCTGCGAAGCGCTCTGGGCCGAGCATGCGGATCTGATGCTCGCGGGAGCCGTGTCGATCACGTTTCCGCAGCATCGCGGCTATCGTTACCAAGATGGCGGGATGGTCTCGAGGGATGGCCACTGCCGCACGTTCGATGCCGATGCGAGCGGAACGGTGTTCGGTGCCGGTGCCGGCGCCGTCGTGCTCAAACGGCTTGCCGACGCGCGCGCCGACGGCGACACGATCTACGCCGTCGTCCGCGGCGTCGGGATGAATAACGATGGGTCGTCCAAGGTAGGGTATACGGCGCCGAGCGTTACGGGGCAAGCCGATGCCGTCGCCGCTGCCCTGCGGATGGCGAATTTCGCACCGGAAACCATCGATTACGTCGAATGTCACGGGACGGCAACGCCGCTTGGCGATCCGATTGAAGTAGCGGCGCTCGCCAAGGCGTTCGCGGGCGTCGCCGCGACGGGAAAGCGCGTCACGCTCGGATCGGTAAAACCCAACGTCGGACATCTCGACGTCGCGGCCGGAATGGCCGGTCTCGTAAAGACGGCGCTTGCCCTTCGCGACGGCAAGATCCCCGGAACGTTGAATTATCGTTCGCCCAATCCGCGGATCGATTTTGCGAGCACGCCTTTCGACGTGACGGCAACGCTCGGGTCGTGGCCGACGACCGCCGAGACACGACGTGCGGGCATCAGCGCGTTTGGCGTCGGCGGCACGAACGTTCACCTCGTTCTCGAATCGGAACCGCAGCCGCGAAGCATGACGAATGCCGCACGACCTGAACTGCTCGTGCTCTCGGCCCGCACGGCGGCGGCGCTGGGCTCAGCGCGCGCTCGGCTCGCGGTGCATCTGCGCGCGGAACCCGACCTTGCGCTTTCCGATGTCGCGCGCACGCTTGCGACGGGTCGTCGGGCCTTCGCTCGTCGCTCGTCGCTCGTTGCCATCTCGACTGCAGACGCGGCCGCCCAACTTGAGGCTCTTGTTGCGATGCCGCCCGGGACGGATACGATCGCCGCTTCGGAGCCCGAGATCGCCTGGCTTTTCCCGGGCCAGGGTTCGCAAACCATCGGTATGGGGTCCGAGCTCTACGCAACGCAGCCGGTCTTCCGCGCGGCGCTCGATCGTTGCGCCGATGCGCTCGCACCGGCACTCGGCGTGGATCTCCGGACGCTCCTCGATCCAAGCCTTTCGGACGAGACGGCCCGCGCGGCGCTGACTGCGACGTCGGTCGCGCAACCCGCGATCTTTTCGGTCTCGTATGCCCTCGCGCAACTCATGCTCTCCTGGGGTGTCGCGCCTGCCGCGATGGCCGGGCACAGCGTCGGTGAATTCGTCGCGGCGACGCTCGCCGGCGTCTTCTCACTCGAGGACGCGCTCGCACTCGTCGCCGAACGCGGCCGCCTGATGCAGACCATGGTTCCGGGAGCGATGCTCGCCGTGCGTCTCGCCGAGGCGGATCTCCGCCCGTTCCTGGATTCCGATCTCGATATCGCGGCGGTAAATTCGCCCCGGCAGACCGTCGCGTCGGGAAGTTTCGATGCGATCGCGCGTCTCGAAGCAACGCTCGTCGGGCGTAACGTCCTTTGCAAGCGTGTCGCGACGTCGCACGCGTTTCACTCCGCGCTCATGGATCCGATCCGCGAACCGCTCGCTCGTTTCATCGAAACGTTACCGCTCTCGCAGCCGACGATCCCGTTCGTTTCGACCGTGACGGGCGGCTGGATCGATGCCGACGACGCGACGTCGCCGCAATACTGGTCCGACCACGCACGCGAGACGGTCCGGTTTTCCGATGCTCTCCAAACGCTCGCGGACGCGGGCATGACGGCCTATCTCGAAGTCGGCGCGGGAACGGCGCTCGCGTCGAATGCGCGCCAGACATTCGGCCGCGATACGACGCACACGATCGTCTCTTCACTTTCGGGCGACGATCGAGGCGAGCTCGCATCGGTGTCCACAGCCCTCGGACGCCTCTGGGTAGCGGGCGCGCAGCCCGACCTTGCTACGCTCTGGAGCGAGCGCGACGGGAGACGCATCTCCCTCCCTACCTATGCTTTTGAGCGTGGGCGTTACTGGATTGACGCGCCTTCGGTCGACGCGAAACCGGAGATTAAAAACGTGCCCGTCATTTCCGTCGATGCAACACAAAGCCGCGTGTCCGTCGTCTCGCGCGATCTTGCCGCGCTCTTAGAAGAACTCTCGGGTGAGCGTGTCGATGAGGCTGCGTTTGGCGCGAGCTTTCTCGAGCTCGGGTTCGATTCGCTCTTCCTCGGGCGGTTCGTCCAAGCGGTGGCGACGCGCTTCGGCGTCGCCGTGACCTTCCGCCAACTCCTTGGCGATCTGCCCTCGCTCTCCGCACTCGCGGGTCATGTCGTCACCGTGATGCCCGCCCCCGCGGCGATCGTTGCCGCGATCGCGCCCCTCGCAGTCGCAGTGCCCGGTGCCGTCGCTGCTCCGTCGTCGGCGATCGAGGCGATCGTTCGCGACCAGCTAGCGACGATGCAGCAACTGATGCGCGACCAACTGCTCTTCCTTTCGGGCTCTATCCCCATCGCGGCAAACGCGGGCGCCGAGGTTGCGGCTGGAACGCGCGTTATCGCAGCGCCGCAGGCGACGGTCGCTCCGAGCGTGTCGGCGGCGATCGATACGAATGCCTCACGCTTCGAAGTCTTTCGCGTCGCCCCGTCCGCATCGACCGATCTTACGGCCGCGCAGCGGTCGCACGTCGAGGCGCTCATCGCCCGGGTTACGACGAAAACGGCTAAATCGAAAGCCTACACACAGCGCTATCGTGCCGTACTGGCCGACCCGCGCGTTGCCGCCGGCTTCCGCTCGGAATGGAAGGAGATGGTCTACCCGATCGTGTGTGAGCGGGCCGCGGGTTCACGCCTGTGGGATCTCGACGGTAACGAATATATCGATATTCTCAACGGATTTGGCCAGACGGCCTTCGGCCACGCGCCAGATTTTGTGACCGAAGCGGTGAGGTCGCGGCTCGACCGTGGCTTTGCGATCGGTCCGCAAGCCGACGTCGCGGGCGAGGTTGCCGAACGCTTCTGCGCGATGACGGGGAACGAACGCGTCACTTTTTGCAATACGGGATCCGAGGCCGTCATGGCCGCGATGCGGATCGCGCGCACCGTCACGGGGCGCGACCGGATCGTCCTTTTCGGCGGCGCGTATCACGGACAATTCGACGAAGTCCTCGTCAAGGGCGCGCAGACTTCGGCGCGGTCGATCCCGATCGCGCCTGGCATCCCGGCGGGATCCGTCGGAAATATTACGGTCCTTAAGTATGCGACCCCCGAGAGTCTCGCATGGGTACGCGAGCATGCGAGCGAACTTGCTGCGGTCATCGTCGAACCCGTGCAGAGTCGTCACCCGGCGCTTCAGCCCAAGGAATTTCTCGCCGAAATCCGCGCGATCACGGCGGCTTCAGGGACAGCACTCGTGTTCGATGAGGTCGTCACGGGTTTTCGGATGCATCCGGGGGGTATGCAGGCCGTCTTTGGAATTCGCGCGGATCTCGCGACGTACGGCAAAGTCGTCGGCGGCGGAATGCCGATCGGAATCCTGGCCGGTACGGCGCGTTTCATGGACGCACTCGACGGCGGGATGTGGCAGTACGGCGACGACTCGCAGCCCGAGGTTCCGCCGACGTTTTTCGCGGGCACGTTCGTCCGACATCCGCTCGTTATGGAAGCGGTTCTTGCAGTGCTACGCCATCTTGAAGCGCATGGGCCGGAACTGCAAGCCGCGCTCACCGAGCGCACCACGGGAATGGTCGCGCGGCTTAACGCCGACCTCGAACGCCGTGGTCTTACGAGCCGCATCGAAACGTTCGGGAGCTTATTTTTCTTCAATTTTACGCCCGAAGAGCGGCTCGCAGGCCTGCTCCACTACGAGATGCGCGATCGCGGCGTATACGTGCAGGAAGGCTTCCCGTGCTTTTTGACGACCGCGCACACCGAAGACGATGTCGCTACGATCGTGGCGTCGTTCATCGATAGTCTAGACGCCCTGCAAAGCGCAGGAATCTTCACGCCGCTGGGGATTTTCCCGTCCGTTAACGCTTTCGTAGACGCTCCGCTCGACGTCGCATTGACACCCGAACAAACGGAGGTATGGCTCGCCGCGCAGATGGGAGACGACGCTTCCTGTGCGTTTAACGAATCGGTTACGGTACGACTTTCGGGAGTTTTAAACGAGCTCGCGTTGGAACGCGCTTGGGACCAGATCATCGCGCGACACGAAGCCCTTCGGGCGACCTTTGCGCCGACCGGTGAGACGATGCGAATCGTTCGGCCGGGCGCGACTCTTTTCGAAACGCTCGACTTCTCCGCACTCGCGCCGGCCCAGGCGCGGGTCGAGGTGCAACGCACGATTGCTTCCGAGGCGACCACGCCTTTCGACGTCATCGCGGGCCCGCTCGTTCGTGCGACGCTCGTGAGAATCGCCCCTGACGAACATGCTTTCGTCTTTACGGCGCATCACCTGATTTGTGATGGCTGGTCGATCAATACGATCTTGAACGAACTCGCAACGCTCTATACCGGCATCGCGAGCGGTGACACGCCGAAGCTCGGCGCACCCCTTCGTTTTTCGAGCTTCGCAGCGGGCCAAGCACGTCGGTCGATCGTGGAACGCGAGGCGACGGAAGCCTATTGGCTCGAGCAATTCGCCGAGACGCCGAAACCGCTCGATCTACGTCTCGACCGCCCCCGGCCCATGCGCAAGACTTACAATGGCGACGTCGTCACGTCGCTCATCGATGCGCAATCGTATATGGCGATTAAAAAGGCCGGCGCCCGCAATGGGTGCACTCTTTTCGTCACCCTACTCGCCTCTTATCAGCTGCTGCTCGGGCGATTGGGTAACACGAACGACGTCGTCGTTTGCGTTCCGGCGGCGGGTCAGTCGCTTCTCGATGGCGGGAACTTGGTCGGGCACTGCGTGAATTTTCTACCGGTGCGCATCCGTTGGGACGACCGGGCTCCGGTGACCGCGTTGATGTCGACCGCACGCAGCCGGGTGCTCGAAGCCTTTGAGCACCAACACTACACGCTTGGCTCGCTCGTGACGAAGAAGAAGTTTGCGCGGGATGCAAACCGGCTTCCGCTCTCGGAAGTCCAGTTCAATCTCGAACGCCTTGCCGACGATCTCGCTTTTGGCGACGCGATCGGTCGAGTCGATCCAAATGCAAAGGCCTTTGTAAACTTCGACCTGTTCCTCAACGTCATCGAATCCGAATCGGGCCTGCGGCTCGATTGCGAGTACAACACGAACTTGTTTAACAGGGAGACGATCGAGGGATATCTGCGCTCATACCGATTACTGCTCGACCAGATAATGTCGGACGGTAGTTTAGCCGCCGGAGACGCACTCATGGACGACGAGCGATATTCGAAAGAAGACGGACCCGCGAATTCGGTTTCGATCGTCGCCGGGCCGAGGGCCGCGCTTGCCAATACGACGATTCACGGCATGATCGAAGCGCGAGTCGAGTCGGCGCCGTTGGCAACTGCGATTATTTGCGGGGACGAGCGGCTGACGTACGACGAATTGAATCGTCGTTCGAACCAACTCGCTCGCGTCTTGCGCAAACTCGTGCTCGGCGACGGCCGTCGGATCGGCATCGCTTTAACGCGTTCGATCGATCTTATCGTAGCTGTATTGGGAACGTTAAAGGCCGGATTCGCATACGTACCTCTCGATCCCGCACATCCGGTCGCTCGCGGAAAGATCATGCTCCGCGAGGCTGACGTTGCCACGCTCCTCGTCGATACTGAATTCGCGCGCGCGTTCGCGCCCGACGGAGTTCCGGTCGTCGATTTGGCTGCCGAGCGCGAACACCTCGCAAGGCAGTCTGCCGACGCCCTGCACCTCCGCGTCGAACCGAAGAATCCCGCCTATGTGATTTTCACTTCGGGGTCCACCGGAACGCCGAAGGGAGTCGAAGTCTCGCATCGGTCGCTCGTTAACCTCGTGACGACGATGGCGCAGGAGCCGGGATTCGTTGCATCCGACGTTCTCCTTGCCGTTACGACCGTGGCTTTCGATATGTCCGCATTTGAAATATATACGGCGCTTTGCGCAGGCGGCACGCTAGTCGTTGCAAAGACTGAGGATCTGGCTGACGGTCATCGTCTTCGCGCCCTCATCGAGAAGACGGGGACGACGATGCTGCAATCGACCCCATCGACGTGGCGCCTGCTCGTCGAGGCGGAGTTTCGCGCGCCGGCGGGTTTTCGCATGCTTTCCGGAGGCGAATGCTTACCTCGGGCCCTTGCAGACCGGCTCCTCGAGGGCGACGGGGAGCTGTGGAACGTTTATGGCCCGACCGAGACGACCGTGTATGCGACGCGCGGCCGGGTCTTCCTCAACGAGTCGATCTCGATCGGTAAGCCGCTCGGAAACGCGTTCGCGTACGTTCTCGATGACCTCCTACGTCCGGTCGAGCGGGGCGCTTTGGGCGAACTCTACATTGGTGGTGACGTTCTCGCGCTGGGATATATCAACGCGCCGGAATCGACGGCGAGTCGTTTTCTGGTCGATCCGTTCAACGGAGGCCGGATGTATCGAACCGGCGATGCGGTAAGAATGCGTGAAAACGGAACGATCGAAACCTTTGGGCGACTCGACGATCAAGTAAAATTGCGCGGGTATCGTATCGAACTCGGTGAGATCGAAACGGCATTGATGCGCGTGGCAAACGTTTCCGATGCGGCGGTCGCCATTCGAGATGACGCCGGTTCCGCGCAACTGGTGGGATATCTGGTCCCTCGCGCATCGACGGTCGTGGACGTCGTGTCTCTGCGCGAGCGTCTGGCAGTGCAATTTCCGGAGTACATGATTCCGTCAGCGTGGGTGATGCTCGGGGCTCTGCCCCTTAGCCCCAACGGAAAACTCGATCGGCGTGCGTTGCCGATACCAGAATTCGTCGCTCCGAGCGCCAAGGTGACGTTATCGACGCCCCTCGAAGTGCTGCTGGGATCGATATGGAGCGATGTTTTAGGGCGCTCGGAAATTGGCCGTGATGACGATATTTTTGCGCTGGGCGCTGACTCGATCCAAATTTTCCAAATCGTGGCGCGTGCGAATCGTGCGGGTATCGTCATTCTCGCGCGTGACATCATGCAGAAACGAACGATCGGAAAAATCGTGTCGGGACTCGATGTTGCTAAACCCGGTCAGGGTCGTCGGCTCAGCCGCGCGCCCGTGTCACGTAATGATGAGTCCGAGTCGATCCAGGCGAACGCCCGTTGATCGCGGCCGGTACGACGGCTAAAGCCGACTTGACGACCTACCCACTGAGTTTCGCGCAGGAGCGGATGGTGACTGCAAGCCTGCAGCGTCCCGAGGACCCCTCGCATAATGCTTCAATGCGTTGGCGCATCCGCGGAGATCTCAGCCAAGCCGTGCTCGAGGCCGCTTGGCTTTTCCTTATCGCACGGCATGAAATCTTGCGCACGCGCTTTCTCCGCACGAGCTTACGTGCAGAGCAAGTCGTCGAAGCTTCCGTCGCATTTCGCGTCTCGATCGTCCATTGTTCGGCGCTCGACCCCACGATAATCGACCAAGAAATCGATCGAATCGCGGCGACCGACGCTGGCGCTCCGTTCGATATTTCCGTCGCTCCGTTGTTGCGCGTTACTCGGCTGATTCTCGGTACTACGGATTCGCTGCTTCTTGTAACGGCGCACCAGATCGTTTGCGACGGATGGTCCTTTGGGCTTTTGGCACGCGAGCTAGGAATCGTTTGCGCCGCACTCTCTGCGGGAAGCGTACCGGAGTTGCCAGAGCTGACGACGACGTTCGGCGCTTTCGCAGGTTGGCAACGAAGTGCCATGACCGACGTTGCTTTAGCTGAAGAATACCGTCTCCTCGCGGTTGACTTCGTTGGGCCTCTGTCGGTTGAAGTCACCACCGATTTTACGAGACCTTCGCTTTGGACGTCGCATGTCGATACGCGGAGTCGCGTAATCGATACACAGCGAATGAGAAATTACATCGATGAAGCACGTGCGAGCGGGACTACGCCATTTATGGCGACGCTCGCGGCGACGGCGCTCGCGCTTCGGGGGGGCGTAAGCGCCGGTATCCTGGCCATTACGACACAGGTCGTCGGCCGTGACGACGTCGACCTCGAAAGCGTAGCGGGTCCGTTCGTAAACACGATGCCGCTCCGGCTGGATATCGAAGGGTCGCATTCGCTTCTTACTGTTCTGGAACGCATCGGAGATGCGGTGGCGAACGCGCTCGAACTTCGGCACGTGCCATTCGAACTCGCAGCCTGCCGGTTATTCCCGATCCAAGGTGAGGACCGTGGTGCCGTGTGCGGCGTGAACTTTCTCTATCAGAAAGCTTTCACACAAGATATCGATTACGGTGCCTTTCGTATCTCGAGCGAACACTCGCATCCGGGAGGATCGCAGTACGACCTCAGCGTCTATATCGTCGAACGTCCGGGCGGGTGGCGTCTCACCTGCGATTTCAATCCCGATCTTTATCGGGGAGCCACGATCGATGCGATTCTCGACCGCTTTGAAGAAACGATCGCGGACGGTATCGATCGACGACCTCCTGTCCTATTTTTCCACAGCGATCTTTTTGCTGATGGCTTTTATGCCAACGAAATTGCTGCGAATATCGCCGACCGTCGAATCGTTCCGATCGGGCCGCACGGCATTGGAGATCGACCGCTCCTCTCCTCGATCGATGCGATGGCCGAGGACTATCTCAAAAACATCGACACGATTCAAGCGAAAGGCCCGTACCGCCTCATCGGTTTCTGTGCGGGCGCCCTCGTTGCATTCGAAGTCGCTCGTCTTCTAAAAGCGCGCGGCGAAGAGGTCGCTGCGGTGATTCTGATCAACGCGACGGCTCCAGCACGGTCGGTTCTTCCGTTTCGCGATTTCGTCATTCGCGCTGTCGCACAGAACGCGCGACTGAGTCCGCGCGTTCGCGAAATCGTATGTTACAACGTAGCCCGCTTTAATCGCGCTCTTTTGCGAGGACCGCGCGCGACGTTCGATTTTTTGCGCAATCTCGGCGCCTCGTCCTTGCGACCGCGTTCCGCGACGTCATCGCAACCGACCGGCGAAACGTTTATTCGATCGCGCGGCGATGCCGTCTCCGAACTATCTTTCGCGCATATCGGTGCGGCGCTATCTCACCGTCCGCACTTCTTCGATGGACCGGTCACGCTCATATGGAGCTCGGATCAATCGAATCTTACGGGCGAGCCTACGCAAGGTTGGGATCGTCTATCGACATCGGTTCGAACGGTCGGAATGAGTGGCGGTCATGTCGCCCCGCTACACGAACTCGTAGGCGATCTCTCTATCCTTCTCGATGATATTCTCGCCGTCGAACCGCCCGTCGCGTAACGGTGACGAGATGGGAAACGAAAAACGGGTGACTGCGATGCGACGCAAGTTTGGAATCAGTTTGCCGCTTTCCTGACGACGACGAATACGAGTGGCGGCCACGTGCCGCCCATGCACGAGCTCATCTTGGAGCTTTTGAAAGTTCTTTGGGGCGTAATTTAAGGAGTTACCGTATGGTACGAGAAGCACCGACCCAGAATATCATCGACCCGGAGTCGTTCGAAGAGCTATATGGTAATCATTCGTTTTCGTTCGCGCATCGGCTCGCCGGCCACCCCTTGTTTGAAAAGGATCGTTTGCTCGAACTCGCAGAGGCTATGCTGCTCGTTCCGAACGGGTACGCTTACAATTGTTCGCAGGTTGGGATCGGACAACGTTGGGATCAGATGCCAAAACCAAACGTCGGTCTTGTTGAAGCGCTGCGCGATATTGAAACGACCGATGCATGGGTGCAGCTCAACAAAGCCGAGACGGTTCCCGCCTATCGTGAGCTACTCGAAGCTTGTCTCGATGAGATGCAACAGGCGTCTGGGAGAGATCTGAGCGGCCTCGTAAAATATCGCAATTGCACCATCTTTATTAACTCTCCGAATCGCATAACGAACTACCATATCGATCGGGAGTGGAATTGTCTGCTTCAGATTCAAGGTTCCAAACGTGTCAGTGTCTTCGATCGGAGTGATCGGGAAGTGTTACCCGAAGAAGAGATCGAGCGATTCTGGACGGTCGATAACAACTCGGCGATATGGAAACCGCAGTTTGAAGACCGAGCGCGCGTTTTCGAACTGACTCCGGGTACGGGGATTCATATCCCGATCAATTCACCGCATTGGGTAAAAAACGGTCCCGAAGTATCGGTCTCCTTAAGCGTGAACTTCCATCTTCATGACAAATTATTGGGCTACGTTTACCGCGCGAATTACTGGCTACGGAAGGCTGGTTTGCGCCCATCGCCACCCGGCAGATCCAAATGGATCGATGCCGTAAAAGGCAACAGCTACGCTTCGATTCGATCCCTCGGCAACCGACTGCGTGGTCGGATCGGATGAATCGGAATCAACTCGCGGCGATCGTATTTTTTGCAATACTCGCCGGAGTGGCTTTCCGATTGTACCATTTAGATCATAAGGTCGTATGGTCGGACGAGATTTTCACTCGATTGCACGTCGTTGGCCTTACCGAAAGCGATGTTGTCGCGAAATCGAGGGGCGTCCGCGATGTGGGGAATTTGAGTGTTTACTTGGCGTCAGGCGACGTCGGACACGAGCGTGGATTCGACGCAACCGTCCGTTCCATCGTCGCTGAAGATCCGCACCACGCACCGCTGTATTATCTTGTAGAGCGATCGTGGATCAAAGTCTTCGGTGATTCGATTCTCACGGAGCGGTTACTCTCGGCACTTATCGGTATCCTCGCATTGCCGATTGCATTTTGGCTCGCCATGGAGCTGTTCAAATCAATTCGGTGCGCGTGGTTTTTCGTCGCCTTGATGGCGGTGTCGCCGTTTTTCGTTCTGTATTCCCAGGAAAATCGTGAATACGCGCTTTGGGAGCTTTCCGTGCTCTTACTGCTAACCTTGGCATTGCGTGCGGTTCGTACGATGTCTCGCCGAGACTGGGCACTTTATGGCGCGAGCATCGCATTTTCGCTCTACACCGACCCACTCTCGATCGCGGTTGTGGGGGGACAAACGGTCTACTTCATTGTGATGGAACGCGAACGTCTCGCGAAATTTGCGATACTCCCGATCCTCGCGACCGGAGCCGGCGTCGCCGCATTCGTACCCTGGCTCCTGGTCATCGCTCGCAACCGGCCGCAAATCGACCGCGGCTTGGCGGAAACCGTATCGGGCAAGGATCCAATCCTAACGACCATACGGACATTCGTTAGCGAGTGGCACTTAGCGACGCTCGATTTCAATGCCGTCGTTAGATCGTCGGCGAGTTTCGCCATTTCTTTCATCGCTCTCGGTATACTGCTCGTCGCTTTGATCGTTTTGCATCGCACGGCGAAGCCTCGTTCGTGGGCGCTCGTGTACTGTATCGTCGTATTTACGGCTGGGCCGATGCTCGCGATGGATATTATCTTTGGCGGCCACCGCTCGGCCAATTCGCGTTATCTGGTGCCGCTGTTCATCTGCATCGAACTCACACTCGCCTACGCGCTCTCGCGTGGCGTCGCGCGCGACCCGCGATGGGCGTTCGCATTCGTAACGCTCCTCTTTGGCGGCGTCGCGTCGTGCGCGGCAAGTGCCCAAGCCTCCACCTGGTGGTCGAAATACAACGAGCATTCTATCTCGGTCGCTCGCGCGATCAATCTCTCGGAGCGACCGATTATCGTGAGCGACAACTACGTCCACTTTCTTCTATCGCTCGCGCCGTACCTCAAACCCGGGACGCGCCTGGCTCTGAGTCCGCGGTGTTTCTTGTGTCACGATTCCGCTCGCTCTGAGGGTCCAGAACGTTTGAGTGCGATGATATCACCTGGCGACGATGTATTTTTGCTCGGTCCCTCTGAGCAATTACAGCGTTCGGTTCGGGAACGAAAGACGAGATTTGCAAGCCGGATCCGATGCATCGACGTTTATAGGAACTGTGCGAGTGCGCTCGAGCTGTTTTAGTAGGTTACGCACGGGCGCACGCGCGTGCCAAACGACCAACGGAGCGTGACGGTGTGACTGAATTGGCATGGACCCAAGGCGAACGCAGTGCGTACGAGCGAAATGGCTCGATCGTCGACGTTTTCGGAGCTGTTGCTGCTTTAGATCCTAGCGCGCTCGCCGTGGTCGACGAAGGACGTGTCGTTTCTTACGAGGATCTCGAACGAGCTTCGAACCAATTCGCGCAATATCTCCGTTCGCGCGGCGTTCTATCGGGGTCTCGCGTCGGCGTCGCAATGGAACGGTCGATCGACGTACCCTGCGTTCTGCTCGGCATTCTTAAAGCGGGCGCGTCATACGTCCCACTCGAGGCCTCGCAGCCGGCTGATCGTCTCTCGTATATCATCGAGGACGTCGGCATCGCGTGTGTCGTCGTGGAGACCTTATCGGATGGAGACGCATTTCGGGGCGTGGCCATCGTTAGCGTTCGTGAAGACGCGGGTGCAATCGCCTCATGCTCCGCGACCAGACCTGACGTTCTCGTAGCGGCGGACTCGCTCGCATACGTCATGTACACCTCAGGTTCGACCGGCACGCCCAAAGGGGTGGAAATTGTTCACCGTGGCGTCCTCCGACTCGTCCGCGGCGCAGACTATATTTCGATCGCCCGAGACGACGTGTTTTTCCAGTTTGCGCCTCTCGCTTTCGACGCGTCCACCTTTGAGATTTGGGGCGCACTCCTCAACGGGGCGACGCTTGCCGTACCGGTAAAGGGTGCGCTTTCTTTTGCGGAAGTTGGCACGGCTCTACGCAGGTTCGGCGTGACGGTGCTATGGCTGACGGCACCGCTCTTCAGCTTGATGGTGCGGACCGAGCTACCATTATTCGAGAGTCTGCGGTGTCTTCTGACTGGTGGCGACATCGTCTCTCCTGGGGACGCGGCCGCCTTCATCCGCACAAATCCACACTGCAGCTTAGTCGACGGATACGGACCGACTGAAAATACGACGTTTAGCTGTTGCTATCGAATAGATTCCTTAGACGCGATTGGCGAGTCGGTTCCGATCGGAAAACCGATCGCGAACGCCACGGCATACATCCTCGACGAATCATTGCTTCCGGTCGCGCCGGGAATTCCTGGCGAGCTCTTCGTCGGGGGAGACGGGGTAGCTCGCGGGTACGTGAATTTACCGGAGTTGACGGCCGAGAGATTTCTCATCGATCCGTTTTCTTCAGAGGTTGGAGCTCGTATGTATCGGACCGGAGATCGAGCACGACTTCGCGCCGACAATCTGATCGAGTTTCTCGGTCGTTCCGATGATCAGGTGAAGATTAATGGCTTTCGTATCGAGCTTGCGGAGGTCGAACGAGCCTTACGTGCAAACTCCCTCGTTCGCGAAGGAGCAGTAAGCGTCGTTTCTGACGATTCTGGGCGGAAATTCCTTGCGGCACATGTCGTTGCCGCACCAGGAAGTATGCTCAATGTGCGCGCGGTCCGCGATCATCTCGGATCGATCTTGCCCCAACATATGGTTCCGCATCGAATCCTGTTCGTCGAAGTTTTACCGAAGAATTCGAGTGGCAAAATTGACCGCACTGAGCTCACGCGCCGCGCGAGTGGCGTAAGGGATCCCGTCGTTCCGAAATTCCGAAAAATGCAAACCCAACTCGAGGCCACGATCTCTGCTTGTTGGGTCGAGGTTCTCGGCAACCGTGTCGACGCAGACCCCAATACAAATTTCTTCGATGCCGGCGGCGACTCGCTCCGCCTTCTCGCGTTGCACGAGCGGCTTGTCCGCGTGCTCGGGATCGACATCGAGCTTCTCGATCTGTTTGCCTATCCCACGGTCAGGTCGCTCGTTCAAGCGCTCGACGCTCGTAAGGTCTCGTAGCGCACGTGTTAGCGCGCTTCGTCGTCGCTTTCGTCGTCGTTGCGATGTGTTCGGTCGTCGTTGTTGCTGTAAGCCCGCGTCTCCCTAAACCGACTGGTCCGTGGCCCGTCGGGACGACCATCGTGTCGTTCGAAGCGAGCGATAAGACGCAAGTTCCTATCGTTGCTCGCGCGTGGTACCCGGCTCCGCTCGGCTCGCGCGGCGCGCACGCCTCCTATCAGTATGGATCGACAGCGCGAACGCTGAAAGAGCGCGTGATTGGGATGTTCGTGCATACCGATGCACTTCGTAACGTTCCGATCGTTCGCGGGCGCGCACCTGTGATCGTGTACCTTCCCGGAATGGGTGGGCGCTCGTTTCACAACAGTGCGCAGGCGCAGGATTTGGCGAGCCACGGATATGTCGTCTTCGCCGTTGACGACACGCAACCGACGTTCGACTTCGATACTTCGAGCGCTTCGGGCATCCGAAAAGGCGAAGCCGATGGCGACCGTAAAATTCGCTTACAGGCAAGCGATATCGGTCGTCTACTCGATGAACTCCACCGCCAAGAGGCGAGCCATTCGGGATTCTTTTCACAACATCTCGCGCTCGAACACGTTGGCGCCTTCGGCTTCTCGTTCGGTGGCGCAGTGGCTGCCGAACTCGCGGCGATCGATCCGCGCGTTGTTGGAGCGATCGACCTCGATGGCTCGATGTACGGCACGTCTGCCGCAGAGGGGGTCGCGAAACCATTTCTATACGTCACGTCCACAACGTACTCGAAGGTACCACAAGAAGCCGCATACGATCGTAAGCAGTTCGCCTCAGTCAAACGGGACTTGCATCGGCACGGCGGCTACCTGCTGAGCGTGGCTGGGACGGACCATTATAACTTTACGGATGCGTGCATTTTCCCATCGCTTCGGCGCACCGGTTTTGGTTCGATTGACGGAGCTCTCGGCGAGCGAATCGTCTCTCAGTACGTCCTCGCATTTTTTAATCGTCACTTGCGAGGTCGCGGAGTCCCGGAGATCGATGACGGTCTCCGATTCGATGAAGCCGCGACGCTCACGATCTATCGTCGTGGTGCGAACTAAGGTTTGCAACGGGCTTGCATCGCTTCCGAATCTTAAAATATATTTCGTCGTACTCGAGATACACAAATTTTTTAAGAATTGCGCAATGCTTGGGTCGCGGTCGGTAGAGGTGGTGGCGCTCGTCAGACTTTCTACCACGCTGCCGGACTTGTAAAGTTGAGCGAGAACACGTTGCTCGTCTTGCGGAAGAAACCGACCGACCTGCATGAACCAAACGTCGGGGGATCGAACGTTTGCAAAGTAATGGTGTATCCCAGAACCGTAGGATAAGACGAACGTATCGTACGATCGGCAAGATCTCAAAACTTGCGACCATTGCGCTTCCAACGCGCCGTCGGCGTAGAGACGTCGCCCCCCAGACGCAAATGTTCTGCAAGGAGTTGGTCGAGGGTTCAACCCGAGTGAGTCGTCGCTACCGAAATCGTACTTATTCTCCCAGTCGTGCGCGACTTTCGATGCCGCGCGGTGTGGTGTCGAAACTCACGAAGGTTTTCGTGTGACCGTGCTTACCAATTTTCGCACGATCCGCGCAGGGAGTCTAACGCGTTGCACGCCGGAAAAGATCGCTTGCTTTTGGCTGTGAGGATTGCGTTGTGAGATCGCTCTCATCAAGCCTATCTTCCAGCGGTCCGAATGAATCGATCGGCCTGGTGGGTTCGGTTTGAGCCCCAGTTGGCGCATAAATGAGTTCACTTGGTAGACGTGTGCGCGTTGATCGGTTTGAGGGAGAGTGAAGAATATGCTTACGCTGATCGAGACGCGATCGTGATTGAAAATCCGGTGGGGAGCGAGGGGCGGGTGGTGAACGGCATCCCCGGCGTTCAACACGAATCTGGACGCACGATTTTCCAAATCGGGACGGTACCTACCAGCCATCACATCGCCGTGATAAAAATTTTCAATTTCGGCTTCGGTGAGGACCGACCGGTCGGTTTGATCGAAAAGGTCGACCGTTTTGGTTCCTTGGACTTGCATCAAGAAATTCGTCTCGTGATCGAAATGGTACGGTACCGCGAGGTTGGGCGAATTCATGAAGATCGTCATCCCAGACCAGCTCATCGACTCTCGGATCGGAATTTGCGAAAGCGCAGCAAGTTCGTCTAGCAACGCGTCATGATTTTTCCCGTAGTCAGGATCCAATTCGTTCGCGTATGAAATTTTGATCCAGTCCTCGCGCTCGTCGAGCTGTCGGATTCGATCGGCCAGCGATAGAGCCTCCCCAAAACTTTTACGACTAAAAAAATGACCCCGCTGATTACGATGCGCGGCTCGCACTGCAAGTTCCGCGAGGCGCGGGAGCTCGAGGAGCGGATTATTGCCGAGCGTGTGACGAAATGCGAATGGTCGCCGATTGATATTCACCCAAAGAGGCTCATCCGCACTCGTTATTATGGGACCGCCGGTAAAGGCGCACGCTCGAGAAATCACCTCCGAAGACATCGTGGTGTCCCGTCCAAATTTCTCGTATTCTAACGCGCCAAGTAGTGAGTGCGAACCCCTGGTCGGGTCATAGAGAGGGCGTTTCTGCAGGTACAGTACGATCGAAATTAGGCCTTACATTCGAAGGAGAAGCCGACGTATTTTGCGACCGAGCGTATAACGTTCGCAGCGAGGGATTCCACGAGCTTCGGCTCGGAAAAGATTTGATAAGGACAGACCGCCGGCCCAATATCCTGTATCGTGAAATATCCGAGCGAAGGATGGGTTGGCGTGCGATTGAGGATCAATCCGCGCGGCTTTCTAGGCACCGCCCGAAGCACGCTGTGAGTGGCTGCGCTAGAAACTGCAATGTTCCGGCTATTAAAAGGACGTCGTGTCCGTCGCGATCCGTGGGATCCGAATCTAGCGCGAGTCTCGCTCCAACTCGCGTCACTTGCGGCACGTTACAGATCGTCCAGATGAGTTGCCGTGGATCGGTCAAGTCGTCTTGATATGCGTAATAGACTGTCCGACATTGCCACCCCAATCGAACGCACGAAGGCGGGCGCAAAAATTCTTCTGCATCCAGTAAATTACCGGATAATCGCTCGTGCGCATGTTCCGGAAGTCATGAAGATACATCTCGGCGGCTTCCGCGTGATCGTAACCGAAACGACGGTGGCGCGGAGTCGCCGCCACGGCCTCGGTGAACGTCGCGTATTTCCCCACGAAATGGCATTTCGCGCGCTTCAAGGATTTCTGAAAGTTGACCGTAGCACGCCTCGAACGAAGGTTTGCACAAAAACTCCACATCCTACGAGGTGACCGGTTCCAGCTCGACTTCGAGCACTCCATTGATCCACTGCGGGATTTGTGAGCCGCTCCGTTGCTCGTATATGCGAAATTCTTGTAGCGTTATACGACCTGCACCGCGTACCAACACCCCCTCGAGTAGGGCAGAATGAGGTGTCCCGATCGTACGAGCGACGTCGCCGCGAAAGCCACGTCGATAAGAAAGCCCCTATTCGGTCCATTGAAGGCGGCACGCAATCACTCTATCCTTTACATAAAGTCAGGGTGATTTGAAGCCCTTGCCCTTGTCAAAACGGCCCGGCGCTAGGGATTTTTATGTACATGGCGTCGACGGCACCCGATCATCCGAGCCGCTTGTAGAGAGGTTAGAAGCGATGTCCCTTTTACTGTCGCTCGCAGACACGCGAAATCCAAACTCGCTCGCATCGAGGCTGCGTCGCAAACGGTGGGGCGTGTTTCGAGACCTCATCGATATGGTTCCGCGGCCCATGAGAATCCTGGATGTCGGTGGTACCGAGGCGTTTTGGCGAGATACCTCCCTGCTAAACGACGATTTCGTGGAAATCACGATACTCAACGTTGAGTTCGCTTCACAAGCTGAACCACGGATGCGCTACGTAACAGGAGACGCGCGCAAGCTCCCTTTCTCGGACCGCAGCTTCGATGTTGTTTACTCGAATTCTGTTATCGAACATGTGGGTGATGCGGCCGACCAGGCACGCATGGCTGCAGAAATACAGCGCGTCGGCAAGCGCTACTTCGTTCAAACTCCGAATTATTTTTTTCCGATCGAGCCACATTTTCTCGTCCCGGGTTTTCAGTTTCTGCCCAGCGATGCGCGGGCACATATCTTGCACAATTTCGACCTTGGGTGGACGAAGCGGGAGCCGGATTTTTCGCGAGCACGCGATGTCGTGGATTCGATCAAACTTCTTAAACGTCGCGATTTCGCAACGCTTTTTCCCGCCGCGACCCTGTACGACGAACGCTATCTCGGGATGAGCAAAAGTTTTATCGCGCATGGTGGTTTCGGACGATAAGTTGCCGGCGGAACCCCCCTAATTGGGACATTGTTTCTCACGCGGCGCAGGCGCATTATTCTAGGGCGCAGGTTTCTCTCGCATCCGCTCTTTTCATGATGAGGGTACGTTGTCTTATTCGAAACGGCCGGTTTGTATTATCGGTACGGGATACGTAGGAATGGCCTGCGCAATTGGGCTTGCCGAACTTGGGTGGCGCGTGAATGCCTACGACATTCTTACCGATCGAATCGACAGATTACGACGTGGCATACCCCCCTACCGCGAACAGGGAATCGCCGAAGCTTTGCATGTTCATATGGACGCACATCGCATCGAGTTCTTCACCGATCTCGAGTTGGCGGCTCGCGACGCAGAGATCATCATCATCGCCGTTGGAACGCCGTCACGTGAGGACGGATCTGCTGATTTAGCGGCTGTACTCGTTGCCATCGAGCGGCTTTCGGCCGTTAAGTTCACGAGTTGGCCGACGATCGTCGTCCGCTCGACGGTTCCGCCGGGCACGAGCGATTCGCTCGCCGCAATAGCCGACGATTGGGCAGATTTGATCTACGCGCCCGAATTTTTACGGGAAGGCTCGGCTGTTCCTGATTTTCTTTCCCCCGATCGCATCATCATCGGGTGCGGTCAGCCTTCGGACGCGGTTCGCTACGTTAACCTACTCGAGCGTCTGCAGAAGCCGGTCGTCTTTACGTCACGCTTGAATGCCGAATTGATTAAAGGGTGTTCTAACGCCTATCTAGCCCTAAAAATAAGCTTTGCCAACGAGGTTGCGAACATGTGCGACGCGCTCGGCGGTACTTCCGACGACGTCTTGCGTGGCATCGGGTATGATCGCCGAATCGGGCCGGAATTCTTGCGTCCGGGCATCGGATTCGGTGGTCCGTGTTTCGAAAAAGATGTCAAGAGCATCGTGCATGTGGCTGAAAAGCACGGAATCGGACACGAGCTTTTCTCGGCGACGCTCCGCGTTAACGATGCTCAGCCGTTAAAAATCATCGACGCACTCGAACGAGAACTGAAATCTCTTACGGACGCGACGATCGGCGTTTGGGGCTTGGCCTTCAAGGCCGGGACCGACGATATTCGAGATTCTATCGCGGTGCGGATCGTTGACGAACTTTGTGTTCGGGGTGCTCGGACGATCGTCTACGACCCATCGGTGGCAGTGGCGCCCCTGCCTTCGGGAAGTCGCATGGTTGCGACGGCATTAGAAGCAACTCACGCCGACGCGTTGCTCGTGCTCACGGAATGGTCCGAATTCGCGCGCATAGACCCAGCGAGCTACGCTCGTAATCTCGCGCGCCATGTCGTTGTCGATGGCCGGAACGTACTCGATGCGGCCCGTGTCTCTGCAGCCGGCCTCACATACCGCGGCGTCGGCCTCGCATCGTTACCGTCGGTCGAGTGCAGTTCGCTTGCGTATATGGGGGCGTGATGGGTGAATCCGCCGAGCTTCGCTTTCGCATTGCAGACACCGATATCGCGCTTATCGGTCCGAGTAGCGTCCTCTCTATCGTCGATCGCATGCTCCTCAATGTTGAACGCGCGTGGAGTAAGGCGATGGACCCGGTGATGATCGAGGTATCTTGCGCGGCCGAAATCTGGCGAATTCACGGAGAGGCCCCGGCCAGCCGAAAGGTGCTCGGAGCCCGGAGTGCTCTGCCGCAGGTTGCCGGTGCGATCGTATCTGCAATCTTAGCTGAAGTGGCGTTTCAGAAAAACGTCGAGGTCTGGCGCGCCGCCGTCGTGGAACGCGAAAATCGAGCCCTCGTGTTCATTGGTGACGATTGGGAGTCTTGCGTCACGATGATCGCGCATCTGCATACCCGAGGTTGGAAGATTCTCGGCGGAGACTATGCGCTAATCTCCGGCGACACGCTCGTGGTTTCGGCCTTTAAGAAATTGCTTCACGCCAACTCCTCATGCATCGCCTCGTTTCCCCGCTGGTATCGCCAAGCGATCGAAGCTTCTCCCTGGTATTCGAGTTCACAGGCGATCGCGTTTTACGCGATCGATCCGCAACTTACGAACGGCACTTTGCCGTGGGGCGAAAGCGCGCCGTTGGGCGCCGTGCTCAAGGTCGACGGCCAATTCGCCGACCATCCGTACCTTGAGGCGACTGATCACATCGCTTTCTCCGGGTCCTTGCGCGCCGCGGATCTCAAACGCGCTGGCGTCGAGATCTCGAATCTCATCGTCGGCGACTTTATAGAGACGTGCGATCTGGTGGAACGTTGGGTCGCCTCGCTCGCAGTGCCGGCGTGAGCTGCGGTGCATCGAGAACCGGTCATGCAAGCTAAACCTTTACCGCCAACGCTTACAGAGGACGACGAGCCTCTTATCTCGGTCATCGTTCCCGTTTTTCAAGGTGAGCGCTTAATAGAAGGCGCGGTTCGCTCCGTTCTTTTGCAGAGTCACCGCAACCTCGAAGTTATCGTCGTCGATGATGGCTCGACCGATGCGACACTCGCGAAAGTTCGTAGGCTCGTCGACCCGCGCCTCCGCGTCATCGCGCAAAACAACGCGGGCACTGCAGCTGCGCGCAATTCAGCTATTGAAGTCGCGCGCGGCGAGTACATCGCTTTTCTGGACTGCGACGATCGATGGTTCCCGACGAAGCTTGAGGTGGAGTTGCGCGTGCTCCGTGATGCAGAACCGGATATCGGCATTGCCTACAGCTCTTACTATGCGGTCGACGATCGCGGGCGCCTCCTCAATGCGGCTCCGGCGCGCACCGTGTGCGGCGACGTCTTTGAGTTTCTGCTCGATGGTGACGACTTCTTAATGCCGAGCGTCTGTCTTTTCGATCGCCGCGTTGTTGAAGCCATCGGCCACTTCAACGCACGAAATTATCACGAAGATCACGAGTTCATCCTGCGTGCTACGAAAAAATACCCGATCTTTCCGACACGAGAGCGGCTTATCGTCTACCGGCAATCTACGAGTGGCAAGTGTCGGAGTATCCTGCAAGACTTCGACCGCGCTCGCGCAGCAGAACTCGCAACGATCGAGTACGTCAACGATGCATTGAACGAAGACCAGCTGGATCGCTTGCGCGAAAACGCGCTACGCTCGCTGTCGTGCCGGTTCTTAATGTATGGATTCAATCACCACGCGCGTCGGCTATTACAGGAAATCGACGCGAGCCGCCTGCGAACGAATAAAAAGGGCTGGCTCGCATGGATTTTCGCACGGAGTGGCATCAACTTGCTTCAAGCCGCTCGGCTCGTTATCCAGGCGATGCATCTTGTTTTTTTGCAGCCCGCGTGGAGTCGTCTCCTCGCTCGGGCGCCCTTGGCACTGGGCTATGATTGATGGTCGGAAGACATCACGGATTCGAGTTTGTGTTGCAATTCCGACCTTTCGTCGGCCGGCGCAACTCGAGTTGCTTCTCCGCGGGATCTCCCGACAAGAGATTAGTTCGACGTACGATATCGACGTCGTCGTATTCGACAACGATTCATCTGCCTCTGCTGCGCCGGTCGTCGAAAGCCTACGTTCGGTTCTCGGTCTCCAGCTCATGTACGTGCACGAGCGCGAACGCGGATTGTCGGCGGTCCGGAATTCGGCCCTCGCATTTGCGGAGGGGAGCTACGAGTTCCTCGCGATGATCGACGACGACGAAAACCCCGAACCGCAGTGGCTCGCACAACTGCTAGAAGTGGCGACACGTACGCGAGCCGATGCGACGTTCGGTCCGGTGCGATATGAGTTTCCCGATGGGGCGCCGCGTTGGCTAAAAAATGGAAATTTTTTCGATTTGCCCGTGGAAGCAGGCGATGGGGAACCGATGGTTACCGGTTACAGCGGTAACTGTCTGCTTCGGGTCGATTCGCTACGGCGCTTCGCTTTAAAGTTCGATCGAACGTTTGACTTTTCTGGCGGTGAAGATCTTTTATTTTTTCGTCAACTACGCGAGCGTGGTGCTTCATTCGTGTTTGCCGCGCGAGCGCAGACAACCGAAGGCGTCGTTCCGAAGCGCGCCTCTGCCGGTTACATCCTTCAATTGAATTATCGTCGGGGAAATACGCTCGCGATTTGTGACGTGCGAACGCGACCAGGAGTGCGGAGCGTCGCCCTGCGCGCGTTGAAGGGATCGTTGCGCCTTGCGCGTGGTTTCGCGCAACTAATTCCGCTATCGTTGCTGCGCGGGCGCGGCGGCGCGCTTACGGCGGCGTGCGATTTGGCCCATGGGATCGGGTCGATCGTCGGTCTTTTCGGCGTTGTCTATGAGGCGTACGGACGTGTCGATGTTCGCGTTTAGGTCTTTCGCCATTGAGTGCGGGGTATAAAATCATGTCGATCGAGATGTTGCCTATTCCTATTGGCCCTGGGAGCGATAAGGTGCTCTTGGTTCCGAAGAAATCCGCCCATATCGCGAACGTTCGCATAGACGTCGTCGGCTTCGGGGAGGCCGTCCAGGCAATCGTGGCACGGGCGACGGGTGAGCTCGAGAACGGCTATGTGGTCACGCCAAACGCACACCACGTCGTGCTATTGCAGCGCGACCCTCATTTTCGTAAGATTTACGAGGATGCGTGTCTCGTCGTTCCGGACGGCGTTCCGTTATTATGGGCCGGCAAGTTACTTGGCCAGAAATTACGAGGTCGCGTGAATGGAACAGACCTCTTCGAAGCGTTATGCGCGATTGCGGCGCGTCAGGGACTACGAGTATTTCTGCTCGGAGGCCGAGATCATGCGGCGAATGACGCGGCAGCGAATTTGCGTTCGCGCAATCCCGGCCTACAAGTGTGCGGGACATATTGTCCCGACCTTGGTTTTGAAAAAGACGAAATCGAAAATGCGAAGATTATCGATTTGATCAATGAGGCGCGCGCGGATATTCTCTTCGTTGGGCTTGGCGCGCCAAAACAAGAATACTGGATGTACGCGAATCGTTCTAAGCTCGACGTCAAAGTGTCGCTCGGTATCGGTGTCAGTTTCGAATTTGTAGCTGGAATGGTGCCGCGTGCTCCCGTTTGGATGCGAAGCACCGGCCTCGAATGGCTCTTTCGTCTCTGCAGCGAGCCGAAACGGCTGTGGAGGCGTTATATCTTCGGAAACGCGGCTTTCTGTAGTCTCATCATGCGCCAATACGTCGAGCACCGTCTCGACGTTCATCCGGCGACGCGAGACCGTTCGTCATCGTGAGCGCATCGACGGCGTTTGCGATTTTTTTTGCGACTCTGGACCACCCAAAGCGGGCACGGTAAGCGTTTCGAGCTCGCATTCCGAAATCGGCCGCGACGCTCGGGTCACTTGAAATCTCGCTCATTGCTCGAGCAAGCGCCGAAACGTCTCCAGCTGGCACCACCAGGCCTCCGTCGCCGATGATTTCGGGCATCGCGCAACGATCGGCTCCGATGCATGGAAGTCCGGCCGCCATCGCTTCGATAAACGCGATGCCGAATGGTTCGTACACCGACGGCATGACGAACGCCGAAGCCGACCGGTAGAGGTCTGCCATACGTCGCTTTCCTTCTTGGCCCGCGAGCGAAATGAGTCCAGTCGACGTCACACCGGGTGCGATCAAACCTGCGGGCCCGAAGCCGACGATCGTCAATCGTGCCGCCGGAAGGCTTTGCCGCAGTCGTGCGAAGGCCTCGAGAACTTCCGGCCCACCTTTGCGCTTGAAGTCACGGCCTACGAAAAGGAAATTAACGTTCGAATAGTCGCGCTCTCCCGCAAGGAGTTCCTCATTAATGTTGCTGCCCGCGCCGACGACTTCTATGCGCTCGCGTGGAATTGCGTGAAACGATGCCATTGCATCGGCCGCCCACGCGCTCATCGTAAAGATGCGATCCATCGTTTTGTAGATCTTGCCTTCGAATTCTAAGCGGCTGCGCGTATCGGCATGGGTCACACGTCGCAGGCTCAATGCTGCAGAGATCTCGTCGTCGAGATAGGACACGACCGGCTTTTCGGAGCGAGCGAGGTACGGGCCAAGTTGTAAGACGGCGTCGTAGTCCGCCGTGAGGTTCGCGACCTCTAAGCGAGCTCTGCGCGACGAGAAACGTACTGGCCAAACGCTACTGTGAAATCTCGCTCTCCATCGTTCCCGATTCGTCCGGAATTCGAGTGCCTGTGCGATGATCGTTTCCCGTCGGGTCACCCCGGCGTCGATCGCGTGGTCGACGTATCCGAGGGACCGTAGAGCTCCGAAGACTCCAAGCGAACTGCCGGACCAGGTGCGACTTCCGAAAGGTTCCCCGGACGAAATTCCGAGGATTCGCGTTTTAAATCGTGGTGGATCGGGCGGTCCGATTTCCACCCTGACGATGTCTTCCAAAGCGTTCTCCGAGCGACACTTCGACTGGGGCGAAACGAGGCTTCATGAACACACCGGAATTTCTGCGCTATTTTTTGGCGGCGACCTCTGGACCGATAAAACAAGAAGCTTGCTCCTCGCACTCGTTCCCGACTTGCGAATCCCCCCCTTGTTGCAATCCGATTTACGGTGCGTGGGTGGCTTCGCAGCACGCGCACCTCGGACGTCGCGAGAGCGAGTCCCAAGCATGTGCCGCAAGACCCTATTTCGGGTTATTGCGCGGTCGATACCCCCGCGTTACGGTTTAGGAGATGATACGCGCCGAAACTTGCCGGCTGGTGGCCACATGACCGAGGTCCGGCAATGATGCCGTCGGATTCACGGAACGGGTCGTGGAAGGTCGAGCGACTCATCCTCCTGTCGGTGATTGGTTTTGCGATCGCGCTTGGCATCGTGTTTCGATTTAGCGATCTCGATCGGAAATTTTTTTACGGAGATGAGGTCGTGAGTTCGTTGCGAGAATCCGGTCATACCGAGGCCGATTTTTCGCGTGATTTCGACGGACGCGTTCGAACCGTTCGTGACGTATCGCGGTATCTTTCGGATCGATCGACGAGCCCGAACGATACGATTCGATCGTTAGTCGCCGAAGATCCGCAGCATCCTCCGCTTTACTATCTGGCGGCGCGATACTGGAACCGGGCGGCCCGCTCGGCCCGCCGCGAGATCATCGAGCGGGCGCTGGCGCCGGTCGCGGTCGCCGCCATCATCGGCGCCGCCGTGGTCCAGATGCTGGCGCTGCCCGGCGACTACGGCACGCTGACGATGCAGGTGCCGTCGCGCATCGACGGCGTCGACTACATCCCGATCCTGACGCTCGGCATGCTGTGCGCCCTGGTCGGCATCGCCATCATGCGCGGCGTGACCCTGACCGAACAGATGTTCCGCCGCTCCGGCGTGCGGATCCACGGGAAGGTGGCGATGTCGGCGATGCTGTATTCGTCGCCCGCCGCATTGTCGGTCGGGATCGACGCGCCGTACAGCCTGACCCATGTCGCGCTGCTGTTCGTGCTGAAGTCGGTCGCCTCCGCGGTGTCGATCGGCTCAGGCTTTCGCGGCGGACTGTTCTTCGCCTCGCTGTTTTTGGGCGCGATGCTTGGAAAACTATTCACCGGCGTGCTGGCCATCGTCACCACGGCGCACGCCATCCCGCCGATCGTCGGCGCGCTGATCGGCATGAGC
>ENA-OFCD01000037-OFCD01000037.1-metagenomes-genome-assembly--contig:-NODE-37-length-82326-cov-6.818429_pt1 | contig 82326 bp, 75 predicted proteins | sample MGYA00153392_OFCD01 | MGnify analysis MGYA00153392 | reverse complement strand
CGACGTTGACCACGTCGAGGCCGGTCGTGAAGAACGACACGTCGCCGACGAAGATGCTCGCCGTCTGGCCGTTGAACAGGGTGATCTTGGGGGCCTGCATGGTGCTCACGCGGCGGTCGCCGGCGGCGGCCCGGCCACCGCTCAGCCTGTGCTGAGCCGGGCGGCGTCGCTGTGCACGCGCTGCACCCACAGCTGCGGTTCGCGGATCTCCTGGCGGGTGGGCAGCGTCTGCGGCGACTCCCACACCCGGTTGAAGTCCGCCATGCCCACAGCGTCAACGCAGTGTTTGACGAAGACCGAGCCCTCGGCGTACTGCAGGGCCTTCAGGTCCAGGCCGAGGACGCGGCGCAGCAGCCGATCGAGCGGGCCGCCGCGCTGCGCCCGGCGCTCCTGGAACCGCTCGCGGATCGTGTCGACGCTGCGCACGACCCCCGGACCGACGCCATCCATGACGTGCTCGGCATGACCCTCGAGCAGCGACATGAATGCCGTCACACGCTCCAGCACGGCGCGCTGCGCAGGGGTCTGCAGCAGCTCGGCGAGGGCGCGCCGCTCACCGATGCCCTCCTTGAGCCGGGCCAACAGCTTGGCCGGGTCGCCGAGGTCCGCGGCGTCGAGCAGCGCGTCGATCTCACCGCGGACGTGGCCGTGCAGCCAGGGGACGGCGGTGAACTGCGTGCGGTGTGTGACCTCGTGCAACGCGACCCACAGCCGGAAGTCCGACGGGTCGACGCCGAGGCGCCGCTCGGTCTCCACGATGTTGGGCGCGACGAGCACCAGTCGGCCCGGTCGGCCGGGCTCGGTGAACGCTTCGTACTGCCCGAGGACCTTGCTCGACAGCCAGGCCAGGATGCTGCCCATCTGCAGTCCGGCGATCTTGCCCGTGACGGCGGTGGCGACCCGGCCGCTCTGCTTGCCGGCCAGCAGCCGCTCCGCGACCGGCTCCAGGACCACCTTGAAACCCTCGACGTTGGCCTGCGCCCAGCCGCCCCGGTCGACGACGGTCGCGGGGCCGGGCTCTCCGGGTGGCAGCAGGCCGGTCACGTCGCGCACGTGCCGCTCCGCCTGCACCGTGACCGCGCGCAGCTCGCCGACGACGTCAGCCGCCTCGGTGAGCGACAGCGTCGGGCCGGCCGGGGCCAGCCGCCGGGCGGTGGCCGCGGCAAAGCCGTAGTCGACGGGGCTGGCCACCGTCAGACCGTACGTGCTGCCGGCGATGCCGCTCAGCGACAGCCGCAGGACGCCAGCGTGGCAGCGAGCCGGTCCAGCGCGGCTTCGGCGGCCAGGGTCCCCCCGACCGGTACCGCGTCGGCCGTCACGTCGAAGGCCAACAGCCGCCCCTCTGCCGTGCGTACCAGCCCGGCGAGCGCGCTGACCCCCTCCAGCGTCCCGGTCTTGGCGCGGACCTGCCCGGCGGCCGGCGCCGCTGGGCCGGCGCGGAACCGGTCGGCCAGCGTGCCGTCGAAACCGGCGACCGGGAGCCCGGTGAGCACGGGCGACAGGAGGCCGTCGTCGCCGCGGGCGGCAAGTACGAGCAGGGCGGTCACGCCGGCCGGCCGGACGCGGTCCTGGCGGGACAGGCCGCTGCCGTCAACCAGGGCGAACGTGCCGGCCGGCGCCATGGGACCCAGCGTCTCCTGCACGGCCGCGGCGGCACCGGTAAAACTCGCCTGGCGGCCATGCGCCACAGCGAGCCGGCGCGCCAGCGCCTCGGCCAGGTCGTTGTCGCTGCGGGTGAGCATCGCCTCGACCAGCTGCGCGACCGGTGGGCTGCTGACGGCGCCGAGTGCGGCGGAACCGGGTGCAGCCGTGCCCCGAGCGACGACGGCCGTCGGCGCGAGCAGAGCCGCCAGCCCGGCGCCGGCCGCCAGCGCCGGGTCGGCCACCCGAGCGAGCCTGGCGGGGTCGGCCCGGCCGCCGTCGACCGACAGCGCGCTGACCGGCGCGACGTCGCCGGCGCCCACGTAGCCGGGCCGCCAGCCCGGCCCGGTGCTCGGGCCGGTGAAGGCCGTGTCGTCGACCAGCACCCGGCGGGCCGGTACGCCGGCCAGGGCGACGCGCACCTGGTCGGCCAGGTCGACCAGCCGGGCGGCAGGGGGGCTCGTCGGGGCAGCCCGGGGCCCGGCGAGTGTCACGTCGCCGCCGCCGACCAGCACGACGTCGCCCGGCAGCGGGCCGGCCAGCGCGCGGGTTGTCAGGCGGGTGTCCGGCGGCAGACCGGTGAGCACCGCGACCGCCGTCGCGATCTTGACCGTGGACGCCGGCAGAACGGCTGCCTGACCGGCGATGTCGACCAGCGTGGCACCGGTGCCCGCATCGACAACCGAGACGCTGATGGTTGTGCCGAGCGCCCGGTCGGTGAGCCTGCCGGCCAGCGCGGCCGCGAGTCCGGCCGACGTCGGCTGCGGGGCCCGATCGGCTTGCGGGAGCAGTGGGGTGCGGCTCAGCGCGGGCCTTGGCGCAGCGGCCGCCGGCCGGTCCGCGGGCACCTCCCCCTGGCCGCGCGCCACCGCCAGGCCGACGGCGGCGGCGATGACGCCGACAGCCAGCAGCGCGATCCGCGGGGGTGGTCTCACGCGACCTCCCGCCTGTCCCCCGGTCTGGCGCCCGAGGCCGTACGGGACACTAGGCGTGACCCGACCCCAGCCGTCCCCCGGAGGAGCCCGCCCCGTGGAGTTCGACGTCACCATCGAGATCCCGAAGGGCCAGCGCAACAAGTACGAGATGGACCATCACACCGGTCGCATCCGGCTGGACCGCAGGCTGTTCACCTCGACCAGCTACCCGGCCGACTACGGCTTCGTCGAGAACACCCTCGGCGGCGACGGCGATCCGCTCGACGCACTGGTGCTGCTCGACGAGCCGACCTTTCCGGGCTGCCTGATCCGGGTCCGCGCACTGGGGATGTTCCGGATGACCGATGAGGCCGGTCCGGACGAGAAGCTGCTGTGCGTCCCGGTCCGCGACCCGCGCCAGGAGCATCTGCAGGACATCGGCGACGTCTCGGAGTTCGACCGCCTGGAGATCCAGCACTTCTTCGAGGTCTACAAGGACCTCGAGCCAGGCAAGAGCGTGGAGGGGGCCAACTGGGTCGGCCGGGTCGAGGCCGAGGCGGAGGTCCTCGCGTCGCGCCGCCGGCTCGCCGACAACCCCGAGGCCCTGGAGCACTCCGGCGAGCCGAAGCCGCCCGCGGCGGAGGCCGGCCACGCCCACACCCACACCCACGACACCTGAGCGAACCCGCAGTTCTGAGCTACCGGACGGTTTCGCCGTACATCTCGCCGAGCGGGTCGGCGATCAGCTCGACGCGGGCACCGTCCGGGTCGGTGAAGTAGAGCGAGGTGCCGCTGTGGTGCGCGTACTCCACCCCGGCCCGGTCGAGCTTGGCCCTCAGGTGCCCCCACCGATCCGGCTCGACGCTGATCGCGACGTGGTGCAGCCCACCGAGCACTTCGGCGTACGGGCCGACGTCAAGACCCGGGAAGTCGAAGAAGGCCAACAGGTTCCCGTTGCCGATGTCGAAGAAGAAGTGCGTCGAGCCCGCGTAGTCGCGGTTGTCGATCATCTCGGTCAGCGGGAACTCCAGCAGGTCCTGGTAGAAGCGCACGGTCCGCTCGACGTCACCGCTGACCAGGGCGGTGTGGTGCAGGCCGCGGGCACTGGACGCCGGCCGTTCCGCCGGCGGTCGCAGGTGCTCGGCGCGCAGCCGGTCCCGGGTGGCAGCCAGCGCGGCCGGGTCGGGGGCAGTGGCGGTGCGGTCAGGTGCGCTCATGACTCAGACGGTACGGCCCCGTGGACCTGAGCCACCTGCTGGTCCTCTGCGCGGTGGCAGCGCTCGCCGGCGGCCTGGACGCCGTCGTGGGGGGCGGCGGACTGCTGCAGCTGCCGGCGCTGCTGCTGGTGCTGCCGGGAACCCCGATCGTGTCGCTGCTGGGCACCAACAAGCTCGCCTCGGTCGTCGGCACCGGGTCGGCGGCGGTGACCTATGCCCGCCGGGTGCCGGTCGACCGGGGGATCGCTGTCCCGATGGTCGCGGTGGCCTTCGGCGGGTCCGCTGTCGGCGCGCTGTTGGCGACCCGAGCGCCCAGCGGCGCGCTCAAGGCCGTCGTCCTGGCCGCGCTGGTCGCCGTCCTGGTCTTCACCTGGCGACGGCCCCAGCTGGGCGAGGTCGAGGCGTTGCGCCTGAGCGTGCGCACCCAGCGGCGGGTCACGGTCGGCGGCGGCGCCGCCATCGGCCTGTACGACGGACTGGTCGGCCCCGGCACCGGCAGCTTCCTGGTCTTCCTGCTCGTCGGCGGAGTCGGCCTGTCATTTCTGCACGCAAGCGCGACCGCGAAGGCGGTCAACACGGCGACCAACCTGGCCGCCCTGCTGCTGTTCGCCCTCGGCGGGCACGTCCTGTGGGGGCTCGGGGCGGCGATGGCCGCCAGCAACCTGGCCGGTTCGCAGGTCGGCGCCCGGCTCGCGGTACGCCGCGGCAGCGGCTGGGTGCGCCGGGTCTTCCTGGTCGTCGTGTCCGCGCTGGTGCTGCGCCTGGCGTACGACCTGCTGCGCTGAAACCGAGCGGTCGCCCCGCAGCCCCGGGCACCTGTCTCGGCTAGACGGGCGTGGCGGTCACCACGACGTTGTCCGCGAAACTGTGCGTCGTGCGGTCGTAGGGGCCTCCGCAGGTCACCAGCACCAGGGCCGGTTCACCGGTGGTGCGGAACAGCTCGCCGCGGTCAAGGGCGGTCTTGGGCGCGTTGCGGATGCTCTGCACCGCGTAGCGCCGGGCAGTGCCGTCGGCGCTGGTGACGACCACCTCGGTGCCCGGCGGGACGCTCGCGAGCCGGGTGAAGGGGCCGGTCTGGCCGTTGTAGGACACGTGAGCGGCCAGCACCACCGAGCCGGTGCCATCGCCGGGCGCCGAGCCGCTGGCCCACCAGGCGACCTTCGCGGGTCCGTCGGGCAGGTCGAGGCCGCCGCTCACCGGATTGGTGGTGCGCGCCTCGACGGGCGCCGCGGTCGCGACGCCCGGCACCAGTACCGACACCGGACGACGCGCCTGCGCCGCCCGCAGCGCATCCAGCGTCGCCGGCTGCGAGCCGAGCAGGCTCGCGGTCGTCGACGCCGGCCCGGCGGCGGCCGGAGCCGGGGTGCTGCCAGATGTTGCTACGGGGGCCGACGGCGCGGTGGCCGACGAGGTGGCGCCGCAGCCGGCGAGGGCGAGCGCGAGCAGCGGCCCCGCCAGCAAATGGCGGGGCGGCGTCACGCCGGCAGCAGCCGGCGGCGCAGGGCGACCGCGCCGAGCAGGGCCAGCGGGAGTCCGAGCACGAGTGCTGTGCCGCCCACCGTCCCTGCTGCCGGTACCGGCCCGACGCCGGTGTCGACGCGCCGAGGCGCGGCTGCGTCCGCCGGGCGGATGGTCTGGGCGACCCAACCGAGCGTCGAGTCGGCCTGCGAACCGATCAGGTAGAGCACCACCGCACGACCTGCGACGAGTGGGACGTCCTGCGCCGGGACGCTCGCCGCGGACCCATCTGAGGGCGCGACGCTGACCGGGTAGGTGCCCGGCGGGATCTGCTGGACCTGCTGTTGCGTGTTGGCCAGCGACTCGGCGACGGTGCGGCTGCCGGCCACCACCTTCATCGGCGCCGCATTCGCCAGGCCACGGACCGCGAGCGCCGTGCTGCCGGCGTCGGTGAGCAGCCCGCGGTCGTCGAAGATGGTGACCAGCGCCTTGCCGTCCGGGCCCAGCCCGATGCCCAAGGTGGCCTGCTCACCCGCGGTCACCGTGATCTGCTGGTCGATCACCGGCGGCGTCGACGTGGCAGCACCGGACGGCCAGACCTGCAGGTGGTGGCTGCCGGGCGTGACGCTGAGCGGGTCGGTGACCCGCTCAGGGGCGAACCCGCTGAGCACCAGGGCATCGTCGAGCCGGACGTCGGCCACCAGCCCGCGTACGCCATGCACGACGGTCAACGTGGCGTCACCGGGGGCAGCCGACGCCGGCGCCGCCGACAGCGCCGGAATGGCGAGCGCCAGCACGACGGCACCGAGCAGGAAGGGCAGCGGACGGGACACGGGGGACCTCCGGGCGTGAGGGGCGAGGCGCAAATGTACGGGGGGGCGGACGGGTGCCGCCGTTCCGGTTGGTTCGTACGCCGAGCGCCGCCGGTTCGACTGGCGGGCCGTGCAGCCGGTAGACCGTGTGCAGCGGCGGGTACCGGCGCCTGGCTGAGGGGTGGGGATGCAGGTGACCCCGGGCTGCGCGTGGTCGGCGTTCGTGCGCGCTGCAGCAGCGGGTGGCCTCCTGGGCGTCCTACTTGCCGCCGCTCCGTCCGCGGCGTCCGACAGCGAGCTCGCCCTGTCGGCGGCCCGCACCACCGCCGACCTGGTGCTGACGGTGACCGCGACCGTCCCGCGGCTGATGACTGCCACGGCTCTGCCGTCGACGGCCTTCACCGCGGCGCAGGACGGCCGCCCCGTGTCGCTGACGTCGACCCGTGTCGTCAACTCCCCGGCCCAGCTCGTCGTCGTGCTCGACGGGTCCGTAGCCGGGGAACAGCTCAGTGCCGTGCAGAGCGCGGCCGGCGACCTACTTCGCAGCGTGCCTTCACAGCTGCCGACCACCGTGCTGCCCGGAGTCGAGCCCACGACCGCCCGCAGCGCGCTCGAGCGGCTCGCGGACCTGCGTCCGCAGCCCGGGAGACTGCTCGACGGCCTGCCCGGTGCCCCGACCGTGCGCCGGCTGGTTGTGGTGATCGCGACCTGCCGTGCGATCGACGCCGAGCAACGCGTGATCGGCGGTACAGACACCCAGGTGTCGGTGCTCGCCACCGGCGCCGACTGCGGGGCGGCTGCTCACCGCCTCGCGGGACCGGACCCCGGTGTCGTGCGGATCGGGCTCGACGGCCCCGGTCTGCTCGGCGCCGTCGACGCCGTCTCCCGCGCCCTGCTGGGCCAGTACGTCCTGCGGATCGACACCGGCGGGGGCGCGTCCCCCATCGAGGTGACGGTGCGCAACGGCGACACGGTCGCGAGCGCCTCGGTGCGGGTGCCCGCACTGCCGACCGGCCCGAGCCCTGCGGCCGGCGGGGCGGGGCAGCGACGCGCCCCACTGCTGGCCGCCGCGACGCTCGCGGTGCTGGCCGCGCTCGCGCTGACCCTGGAGTTCGCCAGACGGCTGCGCAGCCGGCTGGCCTGACCATGGCTCGGGCTGCCTAGCCCAGCACCATCAGCAGGTCGCCGGCCTCCACGGCGTCCCCGCTGGCGCGGGCGACCTCGGTGACGGTGCCGTCACGGGGGCTCGTGACCGTCGACTCCATCTTCATCGCCTCGACGACCGCGAGCGGCTGGCCCTGACGGACCGGGTCGCCGGCGGCGACCTTGAGCATCACTACGCCCGGCAGCGCCGAGCCGATCTGGCCGGTGTCGGCGGGGTCGGCACGACGGGCCCTGGTGCTGGTGACCTGGACACCGCGGTCCCGAACGCTGACCGGTCGGGGCGCGCCGTTGACGCGCAGGTGCAGGGTGCGCAGCCCGTCGTCGTCGGGCTCGCCGACCGTCTCGAGCTCGACCACGACGTCGACCCCGGGCTGCAGCCCGACGGTGACCGGGTGGCCGGGGCGCAGGCCGTACCAGAACGCCTCGGTCGGGATGACCGACACGTCGCCGTGGGTCTGGAGCACCCGGCAGTACTCCTCGTACGGCTTGGGGAACAGCAGCTGAGACAGCGTGCCGCGCCGGTCGCCGCCGGCCAACGCGGCCCGTTGCACCTCGGTAAGCGGCACCTCGCCGCCCACCGGCGGGCGCCCTTCGACGGCCCGGGTGCGGAACGGCTCGGGGAAGCCGGCGGGTGGCGTGCCGAGCTCACCGCCGAGGTAGCCCAGCACGCTGTCCGGCAGGTCGTAGCCGCGCGGGTCCGACCGGACGGCCTCGGGGTCGACGTCGCTGCCGGCGAGGAACAGCGCGAGGTCGCCCACCACCTTGCTGGTCGGGGTGACCTTGATCGGCTTGCCGAGCAGGTCGTTGGCGACGGCGTACAGCTCCTGGACGGCCGGCCACCGGTCACCCAGGCCCAGCGCGATCGCCTGCTGGCGCAGGTTCGTCAGCTGGCCGCCCGGGATCTCGTGGCGGTAGACGGTGCCGGTCGGCGCGCGCAGCCCGGACTCGAACGGCGCGTACAGGTCGCGGACGGCCTCCCAGTGCGGCTCCATCGCCGACAGCGCGGCGAGGTCCAGCCCGGTTGCGCGGTCCGTGTGGTCGGTGGCCGCGACCAGCGCGCTCATGTTGGGCTGGCTGGTGCCGCCCGACATCGGCGCGGCTGCGCAGTCGACCGCGTCCACCCCGGCGTCGACAGCGGCGAGCAGGGTGGCGAGCTGGCCGCCGGTCGTGTCATGGGTGTGCAGGTGGACGGGAGCGTCGAAGCGCTCGCGCAGCGCCCGCACCAGCCGAGCCGCGGCGGCCGGTCGCAGCAGGCCGGCCATGTCCTTGACGGCGAGCACGTGCGCTCCTGCGGCCACCAGGCCGTCGGCCAGCGCGAGGTAGTAGTCCAGCGTGTAGAGCCGCTCAGCCGGGTCGAGCAGGTCGCCGGTGTAGCAGAGCGTGCCCTCGGCGACCTTGCCGGCTTCCTGCACGGCCAGCAGTGCCGGGCGCATCTGCTCGAGGTCGTTGAGGGCGTCGAAGACCCGGAAGAGGTCGATGCCACCGCTCGCCGCCTCCGCGACGAAGGCGCGTACGACCTCCACCGGGTACGGCGTGTAGCCGACCGCGTTGCGGCCGCGAAGCAGCATCTGCAGGCACAGGTGCGGGGCCGCCTCGCGGAGCTGCGCGAGGCGGTCCCAGGGGTCCTCGTGCAGGAACCGCAGAGCGACGTCGTACGTCGCCCCGCCCCAGCACTCCAGCGACAGCAGGCCCGGGAGCAGGCGGGCCAGGGCGGGGGCAGCGGTGACCACGTCCAGGGTGCGCAGCCGGGTGGCGAGCAGCGACTGGTGGGCGTCGCGCAGCGTCGTGTCAGTCACCGCGACCGGGACCTGGGCGCGCAGCGCGGCCGCCCAGCCGACAGGGCCGAGGGCGTCGAGGCGGTCGCGCGAGCCCGTCGTGGCCGGGGGCGGCAGCGTGGGCAGCCGGGCGCTCGGGTCGGCCAGCGGCTGCGCCGGCCGGGGCAGCCCGTTGACGGTCGCCTCCCCGAGCGCGGCGAGCAGTCGGGTCGTGCGGTCGGTACCGACCGGTGCGGAGGTCAGCTCCGGCCGCTCCGCCAGGAAGGCGGTGCTCACGCCGCCGGCGAGGAAGGCCGGGTCGGACAGCATCCGCCGCAGAAAGTCGATGTTGGTCTTGACACCTCGTACCCGGAACTCGCGCAGCGCGCGCTGCGCCCGCAGCGCGGCAGTCGCCAGGTCCGGGCCGCGGGCGGTCAGCTTGACGAGCAGGCTGTCGAAGTACGGCGTGATCTGTGCGCCCGCGTAGACGGCCCCGTCGAGCCGGATCCCGGGGCCGCCCGGCGACTGGTAGCTGGTGATCGTGCCGGTGTCCGGGCGGAAGTCGTCGGCCGGGTCCTCGGTCGTGATCCGGCACTGCACCGCGACCCCGCGCACGCCGATCGTCTGCTGCGTCAGGCCCTGGGCGCGCAGTGTCTCGCCGCCCGCGATCCGCAGCTGGGCGGCGACCAGGTCGATCCCGGTGACCTCCTCGGTGACGGTGTGCTCCACCTGGATGCGCGGGTTCATCTCCATGAAGGTGTACGCGCCGGCCGGGTCGACCAGGAACTCCACCGTGCCGGCGTTGACGTAGCCGACGTCCTTGGCGAAGGCGACCGCCGCCGCGCAGAGTGCATTGCGGGTGCTCGAGGCCAAGCCGGGGGCGGGCGCCAGCTCCACCACCTTCTGGTGTCGGCGCTGCACCGAGCAGTCGCGCTCGAACAGGTGGACGGTGTCGCCGGTGCTGTCGGCGAGGATCTGCACCTCGATGTGCCGGGGGTCGGTGACGGCCTGCTCGAGGAACACCGTGCCGTCCCCGAAGGCGGCCGCGGCCTCGCGGGAGGCTGCTGCGACGCTGTCGTCGAGGTACTTGCGCTCACGCACCAGGCGCAGGCCGCGGCCGCCGCCGCCGGCCGAGGCCTTGACGAACAGCGGGAACCCGATCTGCTCCGCGGCCTGTGCCGCCCCCTCCCCGTCAGACAGGGGTGCGGAGGCCTGCAGCACCGGCAGCCCGGCCCGGACGGCGGCGTCCCGCGCCGACACCTTGTCGCCGGTCAGGCGCAGCACGGCCGCCGGCGGGCCGACGAAGGCGATGCCGGCGTCGGCGCAGGCCTGCGCCAGGGCGGCGCTCTCGGACAGGAAGCCGTAGCCGGGGTGCAGCGCGTCGGCACCGCAGCGCAGCGCCACCTCGATCAGCCCGCCGATCTCCAAATAGCCGCGCACCGGGTGCCCGGGCTCGCCGAGCTGGTAGGACTCGCCGGCCTTCGTACGGTGCAGCGCCTCGCGGTCCTCCGGTGTGTACACGGCGACCGTCTGGAGCCCCAGCTCGTGGGCGGCCCGCAGCACACGGACGGCGATCTCCCCCCGGTTGGCGACGAGGACCTTGTGCATGAAGCCTCCTGGGGACCGGTGCTGTGGGCTCGATCATGTCCGACGGCAACCCGCGGCAGGCACCCAGCCGCCTCCACCCAGCCAACCCTGAGGGGCCGTTCCTGGACATTGTGTGTTTCATCTTGAAACCAAGCACACAAAGTAGCGCCCTGCCCTCGTCCGCCGCGCTCGGTGAAGCAACCTCAGGGCGGACATTGTGTGTTGGCGGCACCGATCATGCACACAAAGTCCGTGCGGCGCGCGCGGGGTGGTGGAACAGCGCGCAACGTCAGCCCGGCCGACCCGACGTCGTGCCGGCCGAACACACCCTGGCCGCTGTGGGAAGGCCGTCGCTGCGTGTCCGTGGTGGATTGGCCACGGCAGGGATGTCGCCCCCGTCGGCCATAGCGGCAAGGGGAGAGCGCCCGCGTAGCCCGCGGCGGGTGGCCGACGTCGCGATCGCAGCCAGCGCCGCACCGGCGAGCACGTCAAGCCAGTAGTGGTTGCCGGTGGCCACCACGACCAGCACCGTGACCAGGGGGTGGACCAGCCACACCCAGCGCCATCTCGTGGTGCTGGCGCCGATGCACACCGTGGCGATCAGCACTGACCAGCCGACATGCAGGCTGGGCATGGCCGCGAACTGGTCTGCCAACGAGGTCGGACCGCCGGTGCTGTACACCGACTGCCCGAGCAGCTGGGCGGTGTCGACGAAACCTCGCCCGGGGATCAGCCTTGGTGGGGCGACCGGGAGCAGCACGTAGACGACCAGAGCGGCGCTGCTCGCACTGACGATGGCCCGACGAGCCCACCGGTAGCAGTCCGGGCGTCGCAGCAGCAGCCAGAGCAGCCCCACGCCCGTGACGAGCAGGTGCGCCGTGGAGTAATAGGTGTTCGCAAGGCTCGCCATGGGCTCCCAGGCCAGCAGGGCGCGCTGCAGGTGCTGCTCGGCAGGCAGATACAGAAGGTGCTCGATGTCCAGCACGGTGTAGGCGTGGTGGTAGGCGGCGGAAATGTCGGCGTCGGCGACGATCCGGGCACCGGTGTAGACCCACAGCAGGGTCAGCAGCAGCGCCAGTTCTCGGACCAGGACCAGAACCGACCGCCGGGCAACATCGGGGACGATCCGCACCCACGCCCGAGGGTCGGTCGACCGCGGCGGGGCGGCCCCGGGTCGACCACCGGATGACGCTTCCGGCATCCGAACGCCGACGGTCGTCAACGCACGCCGCTGCCGTCGGCCCGCCCGGGGAGGCGGGGCTGCTGCCCGGTGCCCACCGGGCGGTCGCCGCGTCGGGCAGCCCCGCTGAAGCGCCCCAGCACGCCGGGCAGGTGCGCTGCGTTGCCCTCGGTCAGGTCGACGTCGCCAGCGTGGAGCATGATCCTGGCATTGGCGTCGTCCGCAGCTACGTCGTCCTCGGGCAGAGGGACCGTCCGCTGCACCACGCGCTCCACCCTCTCAGTAAGCCCCCAAGGTGCGGCGAGCGAAGAAGAGGTGCAGCCGCAGGGCAGGGGCGTCACCCTGAAGGTGCCGCGGTGCGGCCGCCGGAAGACGCCAGAATAGCGCTGCCGACGGGCAACTGGTCGACAGGGCAGCACGTGTCGGCTCGAGTCAAGGCGCCGGCGCTGCGACCGAGCTACCAGCGGTTCTCGGATGAAGGGATGATCCGCCGCAGCCCGCCCGGGGTCGGCCCCGGCCTCCGACAGGCTCTGCCCGACCCGCTGACACAGGTCAGACGCGGAGCCGCCTCGGAGAATCGAACTCCGGACAACCTCATGACGAGTTCCTGTTGGGCGGCTTGGCCAGCGTAGTCGAAACGTGTCGTCGCAGGTCAGAGGGGGTGCGTGGGGTCACGTCGAGAACGGCGCTGCCCGGTCGAGAATGGCACAAGAATGGCAACCACGGATCTCGGTGGTGCGGCCATCGGTCAGCACGCCGCCCGTATCCACCGGCGAGATGACGGTCTGCGATCGTGATGAGCTCAATTGTCGCGGCCGGCTCTGGGCCTTCGGTGCCTTGGGGTTCGGCACGCGGCGCGCCAGCGTCGCTTTCCTGGGGTGTGAGTCCCAGCGACTCAGCCCCGCCCAGACGCGTCGCCGCCCAGCCTGGCCCGAACCCTGGCTGTGACATCGCAAGCAACGGCGGACAAGCGGCGCCTACTCCACGGTGGCCAGCAGGCGCTCTTCGCCGTCCATGAACTCCGGGGAGCTGCCCCGCCGCGGAGCCCTCCCGACTTAGCCGAGTCTCAGGATCACGTGCCGACTGCCTGGCTATGCACTCGCCCAGCCGCTCGCCGCGCGGCAATTGCGTGTGTCCCTGACCGGTTCCGTCCTCGATCTTCTGGCAGAAACCGGCCAGAACCGGCCTTCTGGTCGCTCTATCGCGGTATCCGTGCGGCCTCAGATGACGACTGCCGAAGCAATAAGGGTCGGGTAAACACGCCGATCATCTGCACCTTCACCACCCTGGTGAGAGCAACACGCCGCCCGACCCCTGGAATCGATCATCTAGCGGTAGCAAGGCCGGGCGCGGGCGGCTCAGAAGGTGATCAAAGGCTTGATGATCCCGTCCTGCTTGCTCGACATCATGTCGAAGGCCCGCTCGATGTCGTCGAAGGGGAACCGGTGCGTGGTCATGGGCGTGGGGTCGATGCGCCCGGACTGCATGAGACGGAACAGCCGGTTCATGCGCTCGCTCCCCCCTGGGCACAGGCCGGTGTGGATGGCCTTGTCATTCATTCCTAGCCCGAAGGCCTCGAGCGGCAGCTGCAGCGGGCTCGGATTCTCGCCGTGGTACCCGATGTTCGACACCCGACCGCCGGCCTTCGTGACCCGCACGCACGCCTCGAAGGTCTGCGGGAAGCCAAAGGCCTCGATGGCGGCGTCGACGCCCTGACCGCCGGTGAGTTCCATGATCTGCTCGACGGGGTCGCCCTGGGTGAAGTCGACGATCACGTCGGCACCGAACCGCTTGGCCAGCTCCTGCCGCTCCGGCCTGGACTCGACAGCGATGATCTGGCCGGCGCCCAGGAGGTGGGCACCCATCGTGGCGCAGAGCCCGACGGGGCCCTGGGCGAAGATCGCCACCGTCTCACCGAATTGCAGGTAGGCGTGCTCTGCGCCCATGAACCCGGTCGAGAGCATGTCGCAGGCGTAGACGGCCTGCTCGTCGGTCAGGTCATCCGGAATTGGGGCGAGGTTGGCCTGCGCGGCCGGGACGATGAAGTACTCGGCCATGTTCCCGTCGATCTGGGCGGTGTACTTGTATCCGCCCAGGGCACCGCCGCACTGGCTGGTGAACCCGCGCTGACAGTAGCTGCACGTGTAGCAGGGGGTGACCGCGTTGACTGCCACCCGCTGGCCCTCGGTGAAGCCGGTGATCGCCGAACCGAGCTGATGGATCACCCCGACGGACTCGTGGCCCAGCGTGCGGTCGGCCGGCACAGGTAGGGCGCCCTTGACCGTGTGCACGTCTGAGGTGCAGATCAGGGCAGCAGTCGTCCGGACCACCGCCTCTCCCGGTCCGGGTTCCGGGATGGGCTTCTCCATCACCGCGGTCTTGCCGATCTCCTTGAAGACGAGGGCCCGCATCGTGCTGCTCATGGCAACTCCTGTGTCCGTCGACGGCTCGTCCGCACCGTAGACCCATCCGCTTCCGGGTAGTGCATTGCCTAACACCCGTTGCTCGCGGTCCGGCGGCGGGCGGCGGAGCCGCCGTCGACCGTTACTCGGAGCTGGCAGCCCGCCCCGTCACGTCGACGACGTGCAGCACCAGCACCCGGTCGACGCGCTGGTCGGCGTACAGAGGGGCCGTGCCCGCCGGTCGGGCAGCCAGATCGTCCACGTGCGCCGGGGACGGGTCATCCTCCCGCCGCAGGCCCGCCGGCACCCACCACAGGCAGGTCCAGTTCGCCCAGTCCTCGTGCCCGATCAGCAGCGCGGCCCGCGCGGGTCGGTCTCCAGGTTGCGCTCACGCTGCATTCGCGACGACGCCTCCAGTTTCACGCGGTCGATATGAATGCCCGACGGAGCCGTCGTCTTCGAGCACGTACATCACGGGCACGGGGTCCGGACCACGCTCCGGGTGCCCCGTGCAACACACCGTGGACGTACGCGTCACCGCGCACACACCGCCGCCGCCGCCGCCGCCGATCACGGAGGCACCGGACACCGCCCTCTGCCTTGCGCGTAAGACGAGATTTCCGCCGGCGCGCATAGCCCGACTTGCCGCTAACGCTACCGTCTTCCCGAAAACCACCGTGATTCCAGACCAGTCGGGGACAACGCCAGCATGTAACCCCAACTGTCTCATCTGACTTGACCGAGTTGGCTGACGGTGTGCGACTGCTGAGGTTCATGTCCGAAGAACGAGTCGGCCTGCTGGCTCCATTCGTCGTGGCGTTGCTGCCAGACGCGTGGTGCGACTGGGCGTTTTAAGCGCGCCAGCAGCAGTACACGTCGGCCAGTCGCGTGGTGCGGCGGATAAGTGGAGCCAGCTACACGTCGGCCATTCGGATGTGGCGATCGCGCACGTAGTCCTCTGCACGCAACGCTGGACCCGACGGCCGCGAGGCCGAGCTCACGCGACGGCGCAAGGGAGGCGTTGAGGTCCGCCATCCCGCCACAGTGCGCGGCACTGCTCGGGTTTGCCATCGGCCTGTGGAGTGACGCCAGCGGCCGAAGTGGGCGATGTTGGTTGCATGCTTGCAGCGCAAGCACCAGGATCGGGCGTCCATCGGCCTCGCCGAGGGAGGGCCCAGCACGATCACTGCCTCTGTGATGGACCCCGTCCGCTGCGAGGCCACTCACGTCCGGCTCAGCGATCCCCGAGGAGCGATCATCAGCAACACAGAGACCCTTTCCGTGCCCCACCTCGGCACGTCGACCATCGGCTACAAATTCGGTTCGCCCTACGAGGCCTCGCTTCCGACGCTGGTCATGGTCAACTCGTTCAGCACCTCTGTCGAGCTGTACCGACCCCAGTTCGCCCACGCGGAACTCAGCAAGACCGCCAACCTGCTCGCCATTGAGTTGTACGGCCACGGCGAGACGCGTGCGTCGTACGAACAGTTCACCTACTGGGACACCGCCGTCGCCAACCTGCAGGTCCTGGAAGCACTGGGCATCTCCGAAGCCTTCGTTCTCGGTACGTCGCAGGGCGGATGGGTCGCCGCACGCATGGCCATGCTGGCCCCCAACGCCGTCAAGGGCATCATCCCGCTCGGCACCTCGATGGACTACGAGAGCCAGCGGAGCCGTGACCTGGGTTGCTGGGACGGGATCGGATTTTGCACCCCCTCCATCGATGCCCTCTCCGAACCCGTCGCTGACGACTGGGTGGTGCCGACAGAGTTCGTCGACGCCGTACTCGAGGCCGGTCTGGGTGACACCGTGTCGCCCGACGAACGCTCCTTTTGGCACGCCACGTACCAGAAGAATTACAGCGGAGACGCAGGGCGTCAGCGGCTCCGGATCAGCACCATCAACCTGCGTGACCGCGACGGCTTGCACGGCCGCCTCGACAGCGTGAAGTGTCCCGTGCTGTGGATGCACGGCACCGATGACCAGGTCTACTCAGTACGGAACGCCGAAGACGAGATCAGCCGATTCGGCAACGCCACCGAGGCCGAACTTCGTGTCGTCGAAGGTGGTCAGCACTTCCTGAGCGCGTCCAACCCGGACGACGTCAATGCCGCAGCAGTCGACTTCATCAAGCGCTGGAGGTAGCTGACGGCGCTCTGCGCTCTGGTTGACCCCCGGCGCGACCTCGCGCTCAACGCCCATTGACGACCGCATCGCATGACTGTGCGCCGCGTCGGGACATCGGCGCGAGCGCGACTCGCGGCATGGGTGGACGTTCGCGCCGACAGCGGCATGCGCGGACGCTCGCGGGTGCAGGGCAACGACGCCTGTTCGCGGTCGAGCCGGACAGGGCCGCTCGTGGCCAGCCTGATCGCTCCGAACTCCCCGGCGTTCGCCGCGTGCGGGTACCCAGCCCCCGGCTTCCCATGGCATCACTTCGTGGAACTGCGCTGTATCAGCGGCCCTCAGGTGGCAGGTCTCGGTCGGAACCACACCGCTTTGCCGCAGCTGTAGTCGTCCTGCGCATGCTTAACGCCCCAGGCGTCGCTGAGCAGATCAGGGGATCGACACTTCCGCTGCATGGGTTGAGCCCTTGAAGAGAGCCATACGGCGGGCTGGCACGCACGGCAGTCTGGAACAGCGCCGCCTACGTTGGGCCACCCTGTTTGTGCGACGGCGTTGAACGTGACGGGTCGTTCAGCGCTCGAGCAGGAATGCCTCCAGGGGGCGTGGGGGGCGGTCCGGGAGCGATCGGGCCGGATGGCCGATCGCCACTGAGCCCAGTGGCTCCCATTCCGGGGGCAGGGCGAGGACGTCACGGACGACGTCGGGGCAGAAGATGGTGCTGCTCACCCACGCGCTGCCGAGTCCCTCGGCCGCGAGTTGCACGAGCAGGTTCTGCACGCCGGCTCCACCCGAGACCGCGAACATCCGCTCTTCGGCGGCGCTGCGCACTGCGTCCGGGTAGGCGTGCGCGCCGTCCCGGACCAGGAAGGGCAGCACGAGGACCGGCGCGCGTCGCAGGACGTCCCCTCGGCTGAGGCGTCGATCGATCGAGGGCTCGTCGAAGCCGTCGGCGCGCAGGTCGCGCGCCCATGCCGCTGCCATGGCCTCGAGGAGTTGCGCTCGCTGCGTGTGCAGGAGCACGAACCGCCATGGGGTGCTGTGGTGCGGCGCTGGCGCCGTCAGGGCGGCCGCGACCGCGCTCCTGACGAGGTCGAGGTCTACCGGCTCGTCGCTGAACTCGCGGACGGTGCGCCGCAGGGCGACGGTGGAGCGGTGGGCGTCGGCCGTGCCCAACCGGAACCAGTCGCTCTCCGGCTGGCGGACCAGCGCGGAGGCGCCCCGGCCGTCGTCGGTGAGCGCCAGACCGCGCACGATCGCGGCCGCCACGCCATCGGATTTGCCCTTGACCAGCTCTGCGGCGGACGCCAGCTCGTCAGCGACGGCGATCTCGGTGACCTCGAGGACCGCCCCGTAGCTGTCCGGCGTCCCGCGCGCGTCGCGCACGGGCGCGAGGCCCGCCACCCCGATGGCCAGGTCGACCTGCCCGATGCGCCAGGGGCGACCGAGGGTGTCGCTGAGGACGACGGCGACGCGTCGCCCTGTGAGCTCGTGCAGGCGCCGGCGCAGTGCTGCTGCGCTCGCGTCCGGGTCGACAGGTAGCAGAGCGATCTCGTCGGGCCGCACGTTGCTGGCGTCGACGCCCGCTGCTGCCAGCACGAGTCCGTTGCGGTTCTGGACGATGACGTTCGGCCCGCGGCGGGCGACGACGCGTACGGTCTCGGACTCGATGGCGGCGAGCCGGACGTCCTCGCGCGCGGCGCCGGGCGGCACCGGCACGAGTCGGCCCTCCACTTTGCTCACCACCTTGCTGGTGACGACGAGGACGTCGCCGTCCTGCAGGTCCGCGGCGTCCGCGAGCAGACGGGCGAGGTCGTCGCCGGGCCGCAGCTCGGGTAACCCACGGACCGGCAGCACGCGGTAGCCGTCACCCGTCGAAAGGCTTGATGGTGACAAGGCGAAGGACGGGGTCACGGCCGACATCTCCTGCAGCTCGATGTGCGCTCTCCTACGTCGACGGGCTGACGGCCGCCTACACGGGACGCCGAGCAGCGTGCCTGCACCGATCTGGCGGCGCGCGAGTGTGGCACGGTGCGAACGGGACTGCCGCCGCGCCTGACGACGAAACCGGCCCTGGCAGCTGCTCGCCATCCCTGACAGAGTCGGGCGCGTGCCCGACGACCTGCCGCTGCTCGGCTTCGGCCTGCCGGTGTCGGGGAGTTGGGCGACGCCCGAGACGATGCTCCATGTGGCCCGTCGGGCCGAGGACTTGGGGTACGCGTCGCTGTGGACGTTCCAGCGCGTGCTCTACCCGGCCGAGGGCGGCCTGGACCCGGCGTTCGACGCGGACCACAACCCCGCGGCGCGGCGGGCGGACGACCCGTCATACCGGGCGGTGCACGACCCGCTGATCCCGCTCGCCTACGTCGCTGGGCATACGACCCGGATCGGGCTGGGCACGGCGACGGTCTGCGCGCCCTTCACGCCGCCCGCACTGCTCGCGAAGTCGATGACGTCGCTGGACGTGCTCAGCGGCGGGCGCCTCACGGTCGGGCTCGGGATCGGTTGGCTGCCGCAGGAGTACGCCGCAGCTGGGATCCCCTTCGCCAGGCGGGGAGCACGCATGGACGAGTACCTGCGGTGCCTGGAGGCGCTGTGGACACAGGACCCCGTCGAGTTCGCCGGCGAGTTCTACACGGTGCCGCGCTCGCACACCGGACTGAGGCCCGTGCAGCGCCCGCACCCTCCGGTGCTGCTCGGCGGTGCGGCACCCGCGGCCCTGCGCCGCGCCGGTCGCCTGGCGCAGGGCTGGATCAGCAGCAGCCGGCAGGATCTGGGACGCATCGGTGAGTCGGTCGCGCTGGTGCGCGAGGGCGCCCGGGACGCCGGGGGCGATCCAGGGGCCGTCCGCGTCCTCGTGCGCGGCCTCGTCGAGCTTGTCGACGGGGATGCCGGTCGGGACCGCCGCCCGCTCTACGGGACGCGCGAGCAGGTGCTCGACGACCTTGCGGCTCTTCGAGGGCAGGGCGTCACCGAGGTCTTCTTCGACCTCAACTTCTCCCCCCGGGTGGGTTCGCCCGACGTCGACGCCGGCGAGGCGACCGCCTACGCCGAGCAGGTGCTCGAGGCCCTGGCCCCCGTCCACTGGTCGCGCTGACCCACCCACCCGCACGCGCCGCCGCGGGGACCCGGTCGGGCACTCGCGACAGCGCGTCGGCTGCTCACCGTGGCCGGTCTAGGAGGCCTCGACCTTCGGCATGATGTCGTTCTTGAGGCGCTTGAGGTCGTCCAGCGTCTTGGACACGGGCACGTCGGCGAAGGGCGGCCACAGCAGCGGCATCGTGAGGCCCGCGGCCTTGTAGTGCTTGAGGCGCTCGGTGATCTGCGCCTCGGTGCCGACCAGGAGGTTGGACACCTTGCGGTTGTCGGTCTGGTCGACCTCGGTGTCGGTGATCGTGAACCAGATCATGCTGCACATGTCGAGGTCGTCGATGTTCTTGCCGAGTTCGTCGAGCTCCTGGGAGATGGTGGTACGCCATTCGGTCAGTTCGCGCGGGGAGTCCTGGATGCCGATCCAGCCCGACAGGCCGTACTTTGCGACCCGCTTGGCCGAGCGCTTGGCGTCCTTGAGCCCGCTGAAGTAGATCGGCGGAAACGGCTTCTGCAGCGGCTGGTGGCCGAAGCCGGCGGGCTCGAAGTCGGCGAACTCACCGTGATACTCGAACGTCTCGTTCTGCCAGATGCCCTGACAGATCTCGATGGTCTCGCGCACGTGCGCGTGCCGACGGGGGAACAGGTGCGTGGCGCTCGCGGCGGCGAACTCCTCGGGCATCCACCCCGCCCCGAGACCCACGTTCAGCCGGCCGCCCGACAGGTGGTCGATGGTCGCGCACTCAGCGGCGAAGACGCCCGGGGAGCGGTACGGCGTGTCGGTGATGCTCATCCCGATGCGCACCTTCGAGGTGCGGGCCGCGAGCCACGGCAGCAGCGGCCAGCCCTGGAACCACTTGCCGCGCGCGGCGACCGGCATCTGGAGGGGGAACTGCTCCATCATCCCGAACGGGAACTTCATCTCCGAACGGTCGGACGCCTCCGGGACAATCACGCGGTCGAGCGTCCAGACCGAGTTGAAATCCAGTTCCTCAGCAAGGTCGGTGAGGTCTTCGAGCTCCTTCACAGTCACGTTATTGCGAAAGTTCGGCAGGTACAGGGCCAGCTTCACGAAGACGGCCTCCTCAGGCCTCAAGGGATGGAAGGGCAGGACCAGCAACGTACGGGCGGCTCCGAAGTCGCTTGTGATGCACCTAACAGCACGACCGAACCGACGTCCAGCGCTCCCCGGGTCAGGACAGGTCCGCCGGCCCCGCGGGGTCCCGCAAAAGCTCTCGAAGCTCGCGCTTGAGCACCTTGCCGTAGTTGCTCGTCGGCAGGGCTTCGACGAAGCGGTACTCCTTCGGCCGCTTGAAGCGCGCGATCCGCTCCAGGCAGGTGCGGTCGAGGTCCTCGATCGAAGGCGGCTCGCCCGCCACCGTGACGACGAACGCCACGACCGCCTCGCCCCACTCCGGGTCGGGTCGCCCGACGACCGCGGCGGCTTGGACCGACGGGTGGCACAGCAGCGCCTCCTCAACCTCGCGCGGGTAGATGTTCATGCCGCCGCTGATGATCAGGTCCTTGGAACGGTCCCGCAGCGTCAGGAAGCCGTCGTCGTCAAAGCTGCCGACGTCGCCGGTGTGCAGCCAGCCCTCCCGCAGCGTCTCGGCCGTGGCGTCCGGCTGGTTCCAATAGCCGGACATCACGACGTCGCCGCGGACGACGACCTCGCCGGACTCGCCTGCCGGCAGCGGGCGACCCTCGTCGTCGACCACGCGGACCTCGACGTCGGTGCGCGGGAAGCCCACGCTCTGTATCCGGTCGCGCCAGTTCGGGTGGTCGCGGTCGGCGTGGTCCGCCTTCGACAGCGCCGTGATCGTCATCGGCGTCTCGCCCTGCCCGTAGATCTGCGCAAGGCGCGGACCAAAAATGTTCAGAGCCGTCTCGAGGTCGGCCAGGTACATCGGCGCACCCCCGTACACGATCGTCTTCAAGCGTGAGAGGTCGGCGCCGGCGAGGCCGGGGTCGGCGGCCAGCCGCTTGACCATGATCGGTGCGGCGAAGAACGACATCCCCGACCAGCGGCGCAGGAGGGTGGCGAGCTGTTCGCCGTCGAGACTCGCCGTACCGGGGAAGACGCTCACGGCGCCGCGCGCCACGTGCGGTAGCCCGTACAGCCCCGCGCCGTGCGAGAGCGGCGCGGCGTGCAGGACGCAGTCCTGCGGGGCCACCGGGTCGATGTCGGCGAAGTAGCTGAGCGACATCATCAGCAGGTTGCGGTGCGTGAGCACCGCACCCTTGGGCCGCCCGGTCGTGCCGCTTGTGTAGAACAGCCAGGCCGGGTCGCCCGGCGCCCGGTCGACGATGCACATTGGGGGGGCCGCGGTGAGCCGGTCCCACTGCTCGCCGGGCGCCAGCACGGCAGCCTGCAGCCGGTCGAGCCGATCTACCAGCGGTCGGACGTCGTCCGCGTGCTCGTCGTCGGTGACGACGACAGCCGATCCGCTGTCCTGCAGGACGTAGGCGATCTCGTCGCGGTGCAGGCGGGCATTGACCGGGACGGCGACCAGGCCCGCGTGCCAGACCGCGTACATCACCTCGAGGTACTCGGGGCGGTTGCCCATCACGATCGCGACCCGGTCCCCGAGCAACAGACCAAGGTCGTTGCGCAGGCCGGCGGCAGCAGCAGCGGTGCGAGCGGCGAACTGCCCCCAGGTCGCGTGCACCCGCTCGCCCTCGGCCAGCGCCGGCTCCTGCCGGAACCGCCGGCCGTTGCGCTCTACCCACGTCGCCAGGTTCATGCCCACCACTTCCGCCAAGGGTCAAGGCCCCGGATGCTGCCGGTCCGGACACTGGCTAGGCAACCCACACGGCGTTACCGTCCGGACATGTCGCATCCGCAGCACCTGGCCCTGCTCTCCGTCACCGTCGACGGCCGGCGATGAAGCTCACCAGCGAGCAGGCGCGCAGCCGGCTCGCCGAGCACGTGCACGGCGTCCTCGCCACGCTCCACCCCGAGCGGGGCCCCGACCCGCAGCCCGTCGTCTACGCGGTCAGCGACGACAACCACGTCGGGGTCCCGATCGACCGCGTCAAGCCCAAGGCATCCTCCCGGCTCCAGCGAGAGGCCAACCTGGAGGCCGACCCGCGTGGCTCGCTGCTCATCGAGCACTGGGACACCGATGACTGGTCGCGCCTGTGGTGGGTGCGTGCGGATCTCGAGCACGTGAACGACCCGCCGACCCAGCTGCTGGACGACCTCGCCGACCGGCTGGCGGGCACTGTCCCCCAGTACGCAGACAAGCCGTTCCACCGCGTGCTCGTGTGCCGGATCGTCAACGTGACCGGGTGGTCGGCCTCCGAGGAGTGAGCGCACCGGCGGTCACCCTCACGCCGTCAGCGACGCCGGCGGTCCAAAGCGGTCCAGCGCGGCGACCTGCGCCGCGGTACGGGCACCGAGGCCGAGGGCGGCGGCGGCCCGAAGGTTGGTGAGGGTGTCGACATCGTGCCGGGCACCCGCAGGCGCGCCGTGCAGGCTCCGCAGCCCCAACGCCAGGTGCTTCGCCGCGGAGCCCGGCCCGTACCGAGCGACCATCGGCTGCCCCGGGGCAGTCACCACGAAAGTCGTGCCGGTCGTCGCCCAGTCCGGCACGAAGGCGCCCTCGGCGCGCTGAGCGAGGTGCAGCACTTGGGTGACGTCGTCACAGGACAGGCACGGGAGGTCGGCCGGGACCACCGCCACCCCCGCACCCGGCCACCGCGAGGCAGCCACGCGACAGCCGGCGGCCACTGCTGGCAGCAGGCCGACCCCTGTGTCCCGGACCAGGTGCGCCGGCTGTCCCTGCAGGCAGCGCTCGACGTCCGGGTCGGCCGTGACCACGACGATCGCCCCCACACAGGGACTGCCGGCCAGGGCGGCGACCGTGTCGAGTGCGAAGGCGAGCGCCAGGGCCCAGCGCTGCTCCACCGGCAGGGCCAGGCGCGACTTCGCGAGCGCGAGCTGTTTGACGGGCACGACAGCGGTCACCGCGTACCTCTGCTCCGGAACATCGGCGACCTTCCCGAGCCGCACTCTGTCCGGGCTCACGGCAGCAGCGGGAGCAGAGCGGGCGCACCAGGACGCCGGGCCGCCTGCCAGCGCTCGTCGGCCACTGTCCCGTAGGTCGTCGTGCGCTGCCGGGGGGTGCGTCCGGCGGCCCGGACCATGGTCTCAAGGTCGTCGACGCTCTTGCGGCTGCCGTGCTGGCTACCGGCCATCCGGCTGATGGTCTCCTCCATCAGGGTGCCACCGAGGTCGTCGACGCCGCCGGCGAGGACCTGATGGCACTGGTCAGGACCGAGCTTGACCCAGGAGCACTGGACGTGGTCGATCCGTCCGTGCAGCAGCAGCCGGGCGAGGGCGTGGACCGCGCGGTTGTCGCGGACGGTCGGGCCGGGCCGGGCGACGCCGGCGAGGTACAGCGGCGCGCTGGTGTGGACGAACGGCAGCGGTACGAACTCGGTGAACCCGCCGCTCTCGTCCTGCAGCCGGGCGAGCAGGCGCAGGTGGGCGATCCAGTGGTGCGGCTGGTCGACGTGGCCGTACATCATCGTGCTGGTCGTCGGAAGGCCGATGTCGTGGGCGGCCTGAACGACCTCGATCCACTGCTGGGTCGGGAGCTTTCCCTTGGTGAGCACCCAGCGGATGTCGTCGTCCAGAATCTCCGCGGCGGTCCCCGGCAGGCTGTCCACGCCGGCCTCGCGGGCAGCAAGGAGGAACTCAGGGATGCTCACCTGCATCCGGGCCGCGCCGTTGACGATCTCCATCGGCGAGTAGGCGTGCAGGTGGATGCCCGGTGCGCCGCGCTTCACGGCCCGGGCGAGGTCCAGGTAGGCCGTCCCGGGCAGTTGCGGGTCGATGCCGCCCTGCATGCAGACCTCGGTCGCGCCGACGGACCAGGCCTCGGCGGCCCGCTGCTGGACCTCCTCGAGCGACAGCGTGTAGGCGTCGGCGTCGGTCCGCCGCTGGGCGAACGCGCAGAAGCGGCAGCCGGTGTAGCAGACGTTCGTGAAGTTGATGTTCCGGTTGACGACATAGGTGACGTCGTCGCCGACGGTGTCGCGGCGGACGTCGTCGGCGAGCGCGCACACCGCGTCGAGGTCCGTGCCGTCGGCCGTTATCAGCGCCAGCGCCTGTTGCTCGGTCAGGGTCGCGGGGCGGTCGCGGGCGACCCGCAGTGCGGCGGCGACGTCGTGCGTGAGCCGGGCGCGAGGGGCCGGTACGGCGGCGGCGATCGCTTCCCAGCCGCCGTAGACCTCGTCGAAGTCGGTGCGGCGCTCAGCGGTGCGGCCGGTGGTGTCGACGGTCCGGTGCAGGTCGGTGCGGCCCGAGCTCACCAGGGCGTCGTCGGGCTCCTGCCACGGCAACCCGATGGGCAGGACGTCGGCCGCCAGCCCGTCGGGCCCGCGCAGCGCGGCGACGTGGCCGGCCAGGCGCGGGTCGAGCCAGGGCTCCTCGAGGTACGGCGGGTGCGCGGTCAGGCGCTCGCGCAGCACGAACCCGGCGTCGGCAGTGGCGCGGGCCAGGTCCTCGAGGTGCGGCCAGGGGCGCTCGGGGTTCACGTGGTCCGGCGTGAGCGGGCTGACGCCGCCCCAGTCGTCGACACCGGCAGCCAGCAGGGAGGCGGTCTGCGCGAGGTCGACCAGGTTCGGCGGTGACTGCACCCGCATCCGTGGCCCCATCACCAGGCGGGTGACCGCGACGGCGGCGAGGAACTCCGGTATCCCGGCGTCGGGTTCGTGGCGCATCGCGGTGTCGGCCTTGGCCCGGAAGTTCTGGACGATCACCTCCTGCACGTGGCCGTGCCGGGCGTGGCTGGCCCGGATCGCGAAGACCGTCTCGGCGCGGTCCCGCACGCTTTCTCCGATCCCCACGAGCAGCCCGGTCGTGAACGGCACGCTCAGCCGCCCGGCGTCCTCCAGGGTCCGCAGTCGCACCGCCGGGACCTTGTCCGGGCTGCCACGGTGGGCCGGGACGTCGGCGGTCGTCTCGAGCATCATCCCCATCGACGGCGCCACCGGCTTCAGTCGCTGCAGCTCGCTCCAACTCAGCACCCCCGGGTTGAGGTGGGGCAGCAGGCCGGTCTGCTCCAGCACCGCCACCGCGCAGGCCCGGACATAGGCCAGGGTGCTGTCATAGCCCGCCTCGTCCAGCCACCCCCTCGCCGCCGGCCAGCGCGCCTCCGGCCGGTCACCGAGGGTGAACAGCGCCTCCTTGCATCCCAACGCGGCGCCCTGCCGGGCGATCTGCAGCACCTCGTCCACACTCAGGAACGGCGCTGGCAGCCGGTGCGGCGTCGTCGCGAAGGTGCAGTAATGACAGCGGTCGCGGCACAGCCGCGTCAGCGGCACGAAGACCTTGCGGCTGTAGGTCACGACGCCCGGTCGACCGGCGTGCTGCAGCCCCGCGTCGCGGACCCGCGCGGCGTGCGCCATCAGCTCGGACAGGGCCTGGTCACGTGCGGTGAGCAGGACCGTGGCCTCGCCGACGTCCAGGGGCTTGCCGTCGCGAGCGCGCGCCAGCGCCCGCCTCATGTCATGGGCGAACTCTGGCATCCGGCCACCCTCCCTGAGCCAGAGACGCCCCGCGCCGATCAGCTTCCGGAGCCGGAGCGTCTGGAAGGCAGGACGGGGAGGCCCTACTCCTGTTCGAGCGGTCGCCGTCGGATGGCCGTCGTCGACGCGAAGGAACCATGTGGGAAGCACAAGCGGCGGGGGACAAGGCCACGAGCGAAGTGTAAGGCTGATCACACGCGGCTGGCGAGAGGCTTCCACGACCAGAGCCGCACCAGGAGCCTGGGCGTCGACGGGGTCACAAGAGTGGCAGTCCAGGACTGCCTGAGAACGTTGGGGCGCGGCGTCCTCGGCCCTCGACCGGCGGACCCGCACGGGGAACTGGCCGGCTCCCGGGGACGTGGCCGGGAGCGGCGCGACGAAGGTCGCGATCCCAAGTAGCAACCAAAATGGCACCGCGCCATCCGATGGAGGGCGTGGTGCTGACCTGTCATGCAGGTCAGGGGTGGAGCCGCCTCGGAGAATCGAACTCCGGACAACCTCATTACGAGTGAGGTGCTCTACCGACTGAGCTAAGGCGGCGCACTGCCGTGGCGAGTGTAGGGGACCGGCCGCCCTCGCTCGTCAGGCTGTACGCAGCGCCAGCGCCAGCGCCTCGACGGCAAGCAGCGGCGCGACATTGGCCTGCACGGCGGTGCGGCAGCCCAGCACGGCGTCGATCCGGCACAGCGTCGACTCCGGGGTGGTGGCCCGCGCGATCGTCGCGGCCTGTTCACCCAGATCGCCGTGGACCAGCTCGCTGCCGCTGCCGAGCTGCAGGACGAGCACGTCGCGGTAGAAGGCCGCGAGGTCGACCAGGGCCCGGTCGAGGGCATCGCGGCTGGTCCGCGTCCCCCGGCTCTTCTGCCGCTTCTCCAGCTCCTTCACCGCGCCCGCACTGCCGCGGCCGCCGGTCATGCCCCGGCCGGTCGCGCCCACCCCCAGTGCGTTCTCCAGCGAGGCCCTCTCGGCCGCGTCACGCGGGGCCGTCCGGCGCTCCGCCTCGTCCTTTGCCGACTCGACGAGCTCGCGGGCGGCGGTGAGGGCCGCGGCGACCGTGCCGAGCGACCGGGGCAGCATCAGCGCGTGACGGCGCTCGCTTCTGGCCTGCTCATCGGTGGCGAGCCGCTTGGCCCGCCCGACGTGGCCCTGCGCTGCACGCGCGGCGAACGCGGCCATCGCCGGATCGACGCCGTCCCGGTCGACAAGCACCTGGGCGACGGCGCCGGCCGGCGGCGTGTGCAGCGCGGCGAGCCGACAGCGCGACCGGACGGTCGCCAACAGGTCCTCGGTGCTCGGGGCGCACAGCAGCAGCACGCTGTGCGGCGGCGGCTCCTCCAGCGCCTTCAGCACCGCGTTGGCGCCCTCGTCGGTGAGCCGGTCGGCATCCTCGATGAGGGTCACCTGCCAGCGACCGCGGGTCGGCGCCCGCGACGAGCGCACAATGATCTCGCGGGCTTCGGCCACGCCGAGCGACAGGCCCTCCGGGACGATCAGCGCGACGTCGGGGTGGGTGCCGACCAGCACCTGGTGGCAGTCGGCGCACTGCCCGCACGGGCCGCCGCCTGCAAGCGGCGCCGAGCACTGCAGCGCGGCGGCGAAGGCCCGCGCGGCCGTCGAGCGCCCCGAGCCCGGCGGCCCGGTGAACAGCCACGCGTGGGTCATGGCGCCCCGCCCCGAGCCCGCGCGCCGGCTACCCGCGCGGGCGTCTCGGGCAGCCGTCTCGAGCTGGTCGACGACAGCCGGCTGGCCGACGAGCTCCTCGAACGGGGTCACGCCGGCACGACCTCGACCGCCGCCGCGGGCACCAGCCGCTCCAGCCGGACCCGCACCGCGGCGGTCACCTCGGCGACGCTCTGGTCGGCGGGCACCACCAGGTAGCGGTCGGGAGCCGCCGCGGCCAGGGCAAGGAAGCCCTGCCGTACGCGAGCGTGGAAGTCGGCGGACTCGGACTCCATCCGGTCGGGCGTGCCCCGACGGCCGGCGCGGCCCAGCCCGACCGCCGGATCGACGTCGAGCAGCACCACCAGGTCCGGCCGAATCCCGCCGGTCCCCCAGGCCGACAGCCTCGCGACCTCGTCGACCTTGAGGGCTCGGCCGGCGCCCTGATAGGCCACCGAGGAGTCGACGTAGCGGTCGGTGACGACCACCGCACCGCGCTCGAGTGCCGGCCGGATGACGGTGTCGACGTGCTGCGCCCGATCGGCGGCGTATAGCAGCGCCTCGGCCCGCGGCGACAGCTCGCTGTCCGGGTCGAGCAGCAGCTCGCGCAGCCGAGCCCCGGCGGGCGTCGAGCCCGGCTCGCGGGTGACGACGACATCGCGGCCGCGGGTGCGCAGCCAGGCCGCTGCAGCCTCGACCTGGGTGGACTTCCCGCCGCCCTCACCACCCTCGAAGGCGACGAACACCCCGGGCAACCCGGGTACGGCCCGACCACGGTGTATGAGCGCCCACAGGTCGCTGCGCAGCGGTACGCCGGGCCGGTCGTCCATGGTGCGGTACGACACCAGCCCGACGAGCACGGCGAGCAGTCCACCGACCAGCATCGTCACGGCGATCCCGTTGAGGCCCACCACACCGGGGCCGTTGCCGGGCAGCCGGATGCTGCGCTGGCCGATCGCCCCGGCGAGCGGCGGGGTGACCGCCAGCACGAGCAGCAGGTCGATCCGCATCAAGGCGTTGACCAGCCCGAAGGTGCGTCCGCGCACCTCGTCGTCGACCTCCTGGCCGAGCAGGGTCAGGCCCAGGACGTACGCCAGGCCGGCGAAGGCCCCGAGCAGCAGGGTGGCCAGCACGACGAGCGCGAGGACCGGGACGATGGCCATGAAGGCCAGGCACAGGCCCGCGCAGGTGATGACCGGGCCGAGCGCCCGGCGGCGCGACAGGTCGCCGAGCAGCCGTGGGCCGAGCGCCACGCCGAGGGCGATGCCGACGAAGACGGTGCCGAACAGCAGCGCGAAGGCCGCGTCACCGCCCCTGAGGACGGTGGTGGCGAACAGCTTGCCGTTGGCCACGACGGTGCCTGCTGCTGCCAGCGCCCCGAGCATGGCCACCAGGACGCCCTTGACGACCGGACTGCTGCGGGCGAAGTCCAACCCCTCGCGGATGCTGCTGACGACCGACGGCGCGGACGAAGCCGGCGGGGAGTCCGAGCGGCGCGGGATCTCACTGATCCGGGCGACCTGCAGGGCGGCGAACAGGAACGTCGCGGCGTCCACGTACAGGCCGAGGTCGGCCGCGGACACCCCGGAGCTGCCGGCGACCAGCCCCAGCACGCCGAACACCAGCGCGGCGAGTGGCGCCGTGCCGTATGTCGCCACCAGCGAGACCTGGTTGGCCGACTCGAGGTCGTCCCCCACCAGGTTGGGGACCGAGGCCTCCTTGGCCGGAATCCAGAACAGGCTCAGGGTCTCCACGAGCAGCGTCGCGACCAGCAGCCACAGCAGGGTGTGCACGATCGGAATGGAGACGAACAACGCGAAGCGCATCAGGTCGGTGACGACCATCAGGCCGCGCCGGTCGAACCGGTCGGCCAGCACCCCCGCGATCGGTCCGAGCAGCACGGCGGGCAGCAGCCGGAAGGCCAGCACACCCCCGACGGCGTAGCTCTGCGCCCCGAAACCTTGTACCAGCTGGGTAGCGAACGCCGTGGTGGCAAGAAAGCCCAGCCAGTCACCGAAACTCGAAAGAACCAGGGCGAGGTACAGCCGCCGGAAGCCGCGGTGCCGCAGCGCTCCGGGCCACCACACCCCGGTTGCCACGCCAGCAGCGTACGGGCGGGTCAGCCCGAGGGCTTCGCCTGCTTTGCGGCGGCTTTCTTCGGGGCAGCGGTCCTGCGCGGTGCGGCCTTTTTGGCCGCGGCCTTCGGAGCGGCCGTCTTGCGCGGGGCGGACTTCTTGACGACCGGGCCGCGGGCCCTGCGCTCGGCGAGCAGCTCGGATGCGCGCTCGTCCTCGAGCCCGGCGGGGGTGTCGCCCTTGCGCAGGCTGGCGTTGGTCTCGCCGTCGGTGACGTACGGCCCGAAGCGGCCCTCCTTGACGACCATCTCACCGCCGGACACCGGGTCCTTGCCCAGAATCGCCAGCGGCGCCTTGGGGGCGGCGGCGCGGCGGCCGTACTGCTTGGGCTGGGCCAGCAGGTGCTGTGCCTCGGCGAGCGAGACGGTGAACAGCGCCTCCTCGCTCTCCAGGCTGCGGGACTCCTTGCCCTTGCTGACGTACGGGCCGTAGCGACCGTTCTGCGCGGTGATCTCCTCACCGTCGTCGGCGCCGAGCACCCTCGGCAGGGTCAGCAGCTTGAGCGCCTGCTCCAGGGTGAGACTGTCCAGGTCCATCGTGGCGAACAGCGAGGCGCTCGGCGGCTTGTCATCGGACCCCGCCGGCAGCACCAGGCTGACGTACGGGCCGTAGCGGCCGGCCTTGGCGATGACGTCATAGCCGGTCGTCGGGTCGGGGCCGAGCACCCGGTCGCCGCTCGGGGCGTTGGCGAGCTCGACGGCGCGGGCGACGGTGAGCTCATCGGGCGCGAGGTCCTCGGGCAGCGACGCCCGCGCGGCCCCCTCCTCGCGGCCGAGCTGCACGTACGGCCCGTACCGCCCGACCCGAACAACCACCTCGACGCCGTCATCGGTCCGACCGATCACGATCGAGTTGACGTCCCGCGCGTCGATCTCGTCGAGGTTGCCCCCGACCAGCTTCTTGAGCCCGCCCTGGCTGGCGACGCCGCCCGCCTTGCCGGTGTCGGAGCCGAAGTAGAAGCGGGTCAGCCAGTCCACCCCGTTGCCGTCGCCGCCGGCGATGACGTCGAGGTCCTCCTCGAGCGAGGCGGTGAAGTCGTAGTCGACCAGCCGGCCGAAGTGCCGCTCGAGCAGCCCCACCACGGCGAACGCCAGCCAGGTCGGGACCAGCGCGCTGCCCTTCTTCCACACATAGCCGCGGTCCTGCACGGTGGTGATGATGCTCGCGAACGTGCTCGGCCGGCCGATGCCGAGCTCCTCCAGGCGCTTGACCAGGCTGGCCTCGGTGTAACGCGCCGGCGGGTTTGTGGTGTGGCCCTGCGCATCCAGGCTGCTGACCCCGAGGCGGTCGCCGACCGCTACCTGCGGCAGCCGCCGCTCGGCCGTCTCGAGCTCGGCGTCCGGGTCGTCGCTACCCTCGACGTACGCCCGCAGGAAGCCCGGAAAGCTGATGACCTTCCCGCTGGCGCTCCACTCCGCGTCCGTTCCGTCGGCTGTCCGGGCGCCCAGCCGGATCGTCGAGCTGGTGCCGCGGGCGTCGGCCATCTGGCTGGCGACGGTGCGCTGCCAGATCAGCTCGTACAGCCGCAGCTCGTCGCCGGAGACCTCGCGGGCCAGCTCCCCCGGCGTACGGAACACGTCGCCGGACGGGCGGATGGCCTCGTGCGCCTCCTGCGCGTTCTTCACCTTGTTGGCGTAGCGGCGCGGGGCATCCGGTACGTACTCCGGGCCGTACAGCTCGCGGGCCTGCTGACGGGCGGCGTTGACGGCGGTCTCCGACAAGTTGCTGCTGTCGGTACGCATGTAGGTGATGTGGCCGTTCTCGTACAGCCGCTGAGCGGTCTGCATCGTGCGCTGCGCCGAATAGCGCAGCTTGCGGCCGGCCTCCTGCTGCAGCGTGCTGGTCATGAACGGCGCGTACGGCTTGCGGGTGTACGGCCGGGAGTCGACAGCCCGGACGGCGAACTCGGCGACCGCCAGGCGGGCCTGCAGGTCACGCGCGCTGGCCTCGTCGAGCAGGATGACGTCCAGGCCGGGCTTGAGCGCCCCGGTCTCCTGCACAAAGCTCGCGCCGGTCGCCAGGCGCGTGCCGTCCAACGCGACCAGCGTCGCGTTCAGCGTCCGCGGCGCCGTCGGGTCGGCCTGCTCGGGCGCGGTGAAAACGCCGTCCAGGTCCCAGTAGCCGGCCTGGATGAAGCGCATCCGGGCGCGCTCGCGCTCGACCACGATCCGGGTGGCGACGGACTGCACGCGGCCCGCCGACAGCTTTGGCATCACCTTCTTCCACAACACGGGACTGACCTCGTAGCCGTACAACCGGTCCAGGACCCGCCGGGTCTCCTGGGCGTCGACCAGCGCGGTGTCGAGCTCGCGGGGGGTGTCGACAGCGTGCTGGATCGCCTGCGGGGTGATCTCGTGGAACACCATCCGGCGTACCGGAACCTTGGGCTTGAGCGTCTCCAGCAGGTGCCAGGCGATGGCCTCGCCCTCGCGGTCCTCGTCCGTCGCCAGGAAGAGCTCGTCGGCGTCCTTCAGCAGCGCCTTCAGCTTGGCGACCTGCTGGCGCTTGTCGGCGCTGACGACATACAGCGTCTTGAAGCCGTGGTCGACGTCCACGCCCAGCCGGGCCCACGCCTCGCCCTTGTGGCTGGCCGGTACGTCGGCGGCGTTTCTCGGCAGGTCGCGGATGTGGCCGATGCTCGACTCGACGACGTAGCCCGCGCCGAGGAAGCTGGCGATCTTCTTCGCTTTTGCGGGCGACTCGACGATGACCAGCCGCCGGCCGCCGGCCGCGGCGGCTGGGCGCTTGGCCGGCGCCTTCTTCGCGGCGGCCGGGGCGGCGGTGTCGATGTCGGTCACAGGTCTCCAACCTCGGGGCGTTGCGTAGCGCAGTGTGCACGACCAGTCGCCAACAGGAAGGGCGCTGCTGCTCCTGCTGCTCCCGGACAGTAGGCGAGCCGCCGGTCAGCCGGCCATGAAGCCCTGCTCGACCAACCTTCGCCGGACGGGCAGACCGTACCGATCGGCCCCCTCCCCTGGGAAAGTGCACCTCCCTTCGAGGGTGCGCCTTGGACGAACACTCAAGGGGGAGGTGAGCGCCCGCGACGGCCCGACCCCCACTGGGGACCGGGCCGTCAGGGCGGACGGGGACTCAGACCTTGACCGGCGCCCCGGCTTCGGCATCGGCGCCCGCGACGGTACGGCGGTTGCTGATCGTGACGGCCACCACGATGCCGGCTACGGCAAGCAGCCCGATGAGCAGCCGCAGTCCGACGTTCTCCTGAGCCCCGTTCGTGCCGTACTTCACGACGCTCGGAGCAATCAGTAAGGCCACCAGGTTCATCACCTTGAGCAGCGGGTTGAGGGCGGGCCCGGCGGTGTCCTTGAAGGGGTCGCCGACGGTGTCGCCGATGATGGTGGCCTCGTGGGCCGGCGAGCCCTTCCCACCGTGGGCACCCTCCTCGACCAGCTTCTTCGCGTTGTCCCACGCGCCGCCGGCGTTGGACAGGAACACCGCCATGAGTACGCCGGCCGCGATCGCGCCGGCCAGAAAGGCACCGAGCGGCGCGTACCCCAGCAGGAAGCCGACCGAAAGGGGTGCGAGTACGGCGAGCAGACCGGGGGTGGCCAGTTCTCGGAGCGAGTCGCGGGTGCAGATGTCCACGACGGCCGCGTAGTCCGGCTTCTCGGTGTAGTCCATGATCCCGGGCTTGGTACGGAACTGCTCGCGCACCTCGAAGACCACGCGACCGGCGGCGCGCGAGACCGCGCTGATCGCCAAGCCGGAGAACAGGAACACGACCGCGGCACCGATGATCAGGCCGAACAACAGGTTGGGCTTCTCGATCGACAGCGAGAACGCGCCGTCGGGACCGAGCTCGCCCACCACCGCCTCGCGGAACGAGCCGAACAGCGCGGTCGCCGCCAGCACGGCCGTCGCGATCGCGATGCCCTTGGTGATGGCCTTGGTCGTGTTGCCGACCGCATCGAGCTCGGTGAGGATCTGCGCCCCCGCCGGGGTGACCTCGCCGGACATCTCGGCGATGCCCTGGGCGTTGTCGCTGATCGGGCCGAAAGTGTCCATCGCCACGATGACCCCGACCGTGGTCAGCAGCCCGGTCCCGGCGAGCGCGACGGCGAACAGGGCGAGCACGGTCGAGCCGCCGCCGAGCAGGAACGCGCCGTAGACAGCGCCACCGATCAGCAGCGCGCTGTAGACGGCTGACTCGAGGCCGACCGAGATCCCGGCAAGCACGACGGTTGCGGCCCCGGTCAGCGAGCTCTTGCCGATCTCACGGACGGGCTTGCGACTGGTCTCGGTGAAGTAGCCGGTGAGCACCTGGATGGCTGCCGCAAGCACGATGCCGATGACCACGGCGCCGAGCGCGAAGATGCGGGGATCGCCGTTGATGGCGCGGACGCCCTCGTCACCGTTGCTGAAGTCGGCGAACGAGCCGGGTAGGTAAGTGAAGGCAGCCAACGCCACGAGCACCCCGGACACGACGGCGGACAGGAAGAAGCCGCGGTTGATCGCGTTCATGCCGGTGCGGTCGGTATCGCGGGGGCTGGTGGCGTAGATGCCGACGAGCGCGGTGAGTACGCCGATCGCGGGCACGATCAGCGGGAAGACCAGGCCCTTGGAGCCGAAGGCGGCCTGGCCGAGGATCAGCGCGGCGACCAGCGTCACGGCGTAGGACTCGAACAGGTCGGCCGCCATCCCGGCGCAGTCGCCGACGTTGTCGCCCACGTTGTCGGCGATCGTCGCGGCGTTGCGGGGGTCGTCCTCGGGGATGCCCTGCTCGACCTTGCCGACCAGGTCGGCGCCGACATCGGCGGCCTTGGTGAAGATGCCGCCGCCGACACGCATGAACATCGCGAGCAGCGCCGCACCGAACGCGAACCCCTCGAGCACGTTCGGCGCGTTCTGGTTGAAGCCGAGCAGCACCACGGACGCTCCGAGCAGGCCCAGCCCGACGGTGAACATCCCGACGACGCCGCCCGCGCGAAAGGCGATGCGCAGCGCCCGCTTGGTGCCTGTCGTGTTGGCGGCATTGGCGACCCGCAGGTTGGTGCGGGTGGCCAGCGTCATGCCGATGAAGCCCACCAGCGCCGAGAAGCCGGCCCCGACCAGGAAGAACACCGAGCGCGCGATGCGTACGCCGGCAGTGTCGGCGGGCAGCAGGAACAGCAGCAGGAAGACCAGCGCAGCGAAGACCGCCAGCGTCGAGAACTGCCGGCGCAGGTACGCCGCCGCCCCTTCCTGTACCGCCTTGGCGATCTCGATCATCTTCGGGGTGCCCTGGCTCTCGGCCAGGACCTCACGGGCGAACAGGCCGGCGAAGCCGAGGGCGACGAGCGAGATCACGAGGATCCCGACGACGAGCCCCTTGTCACCACTGGTGACGGAGGCGCTGCTCCCGGCCGCGACAAACTCGAGCGCGGACAATGCGTCCTCCTGGTTTGGCGAGCAGGACCGGTCCGCGTCCGCGACCGGCCGGCCGGAGGCACCCACGCCACCGGCCGCCCCCCTGCAGGGGGAGCGGCCCGGAGCATAGCCGGGCCGCGGTCGGCCCCGGTCACTCGCGGCGAGCGACACACCCGCAACAGGGCCGCCGCGCCGCGGAGCCGTTACGGCGAAGTGGCCGCGGCCCCGAGCCGCGCTGCGAGCGGCCAGCGCATCGTGACCGTCGTGCCGGAGGCACCGCCGGAGCTGGCAGTGCCGGAGGCACCACCGGGGCTGACCTCGACCTCGCCGACGAGGTCGCCGAGCAGGGCCAGCGACACGTCGGGATCGACGTCCTCATCCTGCAGCGGGCCGTCGTCGAGCAGCCCCCCGGTCATGTCGTCAACCGCCGGTCCGGCCGCCGGTCCGCGGTCCCGGACGGCCACGGTGAGCCCGCGAAGATCATCGGTGATGGTCACGGCGACCCGCACGTCGGGCGCGTGCCGGGCGTGCAGGCCGACCGCACGGGCGCACGCCTCTCCCACGGCGAGCCTCAGCTCGTCGACCAGTGCGTCGCTCAGCCCGGCCCGGCGGGCCACGGCGACGCACACCAGGCGGGCGGTGCGGACATGCGCGGGCAACGCGGGGAGCAGCAGCTCGACCACGGCCATAGCGGCGCTGCCTCCTAGTCCGTGGCCGCGACGGCCTCGTCGACCGAGGAGTAGATCGGGAAAACCTTCGTCAGGCCGGTGATCCGGAAGATCTTCAGGATGCGCTCCTGCGTGCAGACCAGGTGCAGCGACCCCTCGTGGGCCCGTACGCGCTTGAGTCCGCCGACCAGCACCCCGAGGCCGGTCGAGTCCAGGAACTCGACGCCCTCCATGTCGACAATCAGGTGGTACTGGCCGTTGCTGACGAGGTCGATCAGCTGCTCACGAAGCTTGGGCGCCGTATAGACGTCGATCTCGCCGCCCACCACGACGACCGTGCGGGGGCCCCCGGGGCCTTCTTCCGAGCGGGTCGACAGGGACAGGTCCACGGGATCTCCTCCAGGTGCGCGTGACGTCAGCCCCGTCGCGGGGCCGCTGCGCCGTGCCCGGCGCGATCAGATCAAACCGCACCGGGCGCACGGGCGGGTTGCGGGAGGTCTGGGACACTGGTAGCCGATGACCGGCACCGGTACGGCGAGCTCAGCCGCGGGCTCGCTGCTGACGCGGTTGCTGCGCGACCCCAGCAGGGCGCAGCGCGTCACCCACGTCGAGCACGTCCCCGCCCGGGACGGTCGGCGGGCCGACTGGCCGGTGTGGGTGCCGCCGCTGCTCGTCGACCGGCTCTCGCTCGCCGGCATCCCGGCACCCTGGGAGCATCAGGCGGTCGCGGCCGATCTCGCCTGGGGCGGTACGTCGGTCGTGGTGTCGACCGGGACGGCATCCGGGAAGTCGCTGGCATACCTGCTGCCGGTGCTGTCCTCGCTCCTGCTCGACGACCGCGCCACCGCCCTGTACCTCGCGCCGACCAAGGCGCTTGCGACCGACCAGCTGCGCTCCATACGCGCCCTCACGCTGATGGCCGTACGGGCGTCGACGTACGACGGCGACACCCCTCGCGAGGAGCGGGACTGGGTCCGCAGGCACGCCTCCCTCGTCCTCACGAACCCGGACATGTTGCACCGCGGGATGCTGCCGCGGCACAGTGCCTTCGCCCGGTTCCTGCGCGGCCTTCGGTACGTGGTCGTCGACGAGTGCCACACCTACCGCGGGGTCTTCGGGTCGCATGTCGCTCAGGTCCTGCGCCGGCTTCGCCGGGTGTGCGCGCGCTACGGCGCCGACCCGGTGTTCGTGCTCGCCTCGGCGACCTCCGCGGACCCGTCGGCGTCGGCGTCGCGACTCACCGGGCTCGACGTCTTCGCGGTCCGGACAGATGCGTCACCACGTGGCACAACGGAGTTCGCGCTGTGGGAGCCGCCGCTGATGCCGTCCTACGGCGGGGAGCACGGCGCGCCGGTACGCCGCTCCGCGACGGCCGAGACCGGCGAGCTGCTGGCCGACCTGGTCGTGGAAGGTGCCCGGACCCTGGCTTTCGTCCGCTCGCGTCGGGGGGCCGAGGCCGTCGCGCTGTCGGCCCGCCGGGCGGTGGTGGAGGCCGCGCCGGAGCTCGGGCGGCGGATCGCGGCCTATCGGGCGGGCTACCTGCCGGAGGAGCGCCGCGAGCTCGAGCGGCGCCTGCAGAGCGGCGACCTGCTCGGTGTCGCCGCCACCAACGCGCTCGAGCTGGGGGTCGACGTCGCCGGACTCGATGCCGTCGTGCTCACCGGCTGGCCGGGCACGGTCGCGTCGGTATGGCAGCAGGCCGGCCGCGCCGGGCGCGCGGGGCAGGGGGCGCTCGCGGTGTTCGTCGCCCGCGACGACCCGCTCGACACCTACCTCGTACACCATCCCGAGGCACTTTTCGGCCGGCCGGTCGAGGCCACCGTGCTGGACCCGACCAACCCGTATGTCCTTGCACCGCACCTGTGCTGCGCTGCCGCCGAACTGCCGCTGACCGAGGCTGACCTGCCGCTGTTCGGCGACCCCTCGCCGGCCGGCCAGCTGCAGGTGCGGCTGCTGCTCGCCGACCTGGTCCGCCGCGGGTTGCTCCGGGCCCGGCCGGCCGGCTGGTTCTGGACCTCACGCGAGCGACCCGACGCCGACCTGCGCGGTGGTGGCGGACCGCCGGTCCGGCTGGTCGAGACCGGCACCGGCCGGCTGCTGGGGACGGTCGGTGCCTCCTCCGCGCACACCCAGGCGCACACCGGTGCGGTCTACCTGCATCAAGGCGAGACCTACGTCGTGGAACAGCTCGACCTCGAGGAGTCCGTCGCCCTGGTGAGGAGGGACGAGCCGGACTTCTCGACCACGGCCCGGGATGTCACCGACATCCGGGTGGTGCAGGAGCTCCGCGGCCAGCAGCACGACGGCGTGCGGCTCGCCCTGGTCACCGTCGACGTGACCAACCAGGTGGTGTCCTTCCTGCGAAAACGGACGATCACCGGCGAGGTGCTCGGTGAGGAGCCGCTGGACCTGCCTGCCCGCCAGCTGCGGACCCGCGCGGTCATGTACACGGTGTCCGCGCAGCTGCTGGACAGCGCCGGGCTCAGCTGGGGCGATGTGCCGGGCGCGGCGCACGCCGCAGAGCACGCCGCGATCGGGCTGCTCCCGCTCTTTGCGACGTGCGACCGCTGGGACATCGGCGGTGTCTCGACGGCCCTTCACGAGGACACCGGTGCCTGCACCGTCTTTGTCTACGACGGTCACCCGGGCGGTGCGGGTTTCGCCGAGCGCGGGTACGACCGCGGGGCGGCCTGGCTGCGCGCGACGCGGGACGCGATAGCCGCGTGCGAGTGCAGCAGCGGTTGCCCGTCCTGCGTGCAGTCGCCCAAATGTGGCAACGGCAACGAGCCGCTGGACAAGGCCGGGGCGGTCCGGCTGCTCGATGCGGTGCTGAGCAGCGGCCTGGGTGGGTAGGAACGCGGCCCGACCCCGGTCGACCCTTCCAGACCCTTCCAGAATCCGGAGCTCCCTGTGATCGTCCTCGGCGCTGTCCTGCTCGTCGTCGCAGCCCTCGTCACGCTCGGCACCATCTTTACCAACAGCACGGCCGCCCCTGACGCGAGCATCTTTGGCGTGTCGCTGTCCAACGTCTCTGTCGGCGGGCTCTTCCTGGCCGGAGTGGTCGTCGGGGTGATCGGCATGCTCGGGCTGTCGCTGATGCTCGGCGGCGGCGCGCGCAAGCGGCAGAAGACCGTCACGCGCAAGCGCGAGGTCAAAAATGTACGTGGACAGGCCGACAGCCTGGAGCAGGAGAACACCCGGCTGCGCGAAGAGCTGGCCGGCGGCGAGCGACCGGCCGTGGTCCGGGACGACGGCGGGCAGCGGCGCTCCTAGGGCCGAGCGGTGTTGTCCGTGCCCTGAGGCAGTGGGCCGGCCTGGACATCCTCGTCCTGCAGGTGAACAGTTGGCCGCCAAACGCTGATGCGGGAGGCTGGCACATGCCACGGTTCATGGACTTCCACGACGACTTGAAGCTGCCCGCCGAGGCAGTTGAGCAGATTGGCCAGGGCGCCCGCGACGGTGCCGTCGATGAGTTCGGAGTGCGCCAGATCGAGCTCTTCCACAACGCGGAGGGCAAGGTCTACTGCCTTCTGGACGCCCCCGACGAGGACGCCGTCCGTCAGCACCACGCCGCGCTGGATGTCCCGTGCGGTGCTGTGCACCGGGTGGACAGCCTGCTGTAGTCATCACCGACCGGGCGGGCGCAGCGCCCCCGCCGGTCCTGCGCGGGCACGGCCCCGCGCAGCGCCCAGCATCCCGACGGTGCCGCCTGGTCGGACGCTCACCTCGATCTCGGAGATCTCGCCATCCACCCAGCAGCCGGTGAGCTGACCGCCCTGTGCGCGCACGATCTGGTCGGCCAGTGCGCAGGCGGCGGCCGGACCCTGCAGGGCGCGACCGGCTGCGGCAAGCGCGCCGAGATCGGCGGCCACCGCGGCACGATGCCGACTGGTACCGGCCACGGCGAGGGCGACCAGGACGCACGCGATCAGTGCCAGCACGCTGGCCAAGGCGAGCACGAGCACCGAGGCCGCACCGGCATCACCGGCGTCGCGGGTCGCCGGGTGCGCCCGGCTCCGGCCAAGGTGGCCGGCCGGCCCGATGTGGCCGGCCGCCGCGATGTGGCCGGCCAAGTGAGCGGCCAACCGCTGGTGGGCGCACGCGTCCGGCCGGATCACGCGCCCACCCGGTCCTCACGGGCGGCCACGGCCCGACCGGACACCTCGAGTGCGGGCAGCGCCGCGAGCGCCCCGCCGAACGGTCGGACCTTGGCGCGGACCACGACCTGGACGGTGTCTGCGGTGTTCGTGACCTGCAGCTCGGCACCCCCGGGAGCAACCGCGAGCCCGGCCCGCCGTACCGCCGCCGCATCGTCGCCGCGGGCGGCCGCTCTGGCAGCGACACCAGCCGCGTCCGTGCAGCGCAGTTGAGCGCCGACGGCGGCCAGGACCCAGACGCCCATCGCCAGGACGACCAGCAGGACGGGCAGAACCACGGCGGTCTCGGCCGTGGCGGTGCCCCGGTCGCCCCCCGTGCGCGCCCGGGGGCGCGAGGTAGACCGATGGGTGGCTCGGTCCGGATCGCGGTGTCGCATCACGGGCTCCCCCCGTCGGGCCCGGGCCGGCAGACGCCGGCCCGGGACGGGGGCGGGTCAGAACGACAGCGTGAAAGCCTTCGAGATCACCGACTTCAGCAGCTCCAGAACCGTCGGACTGGTGATCACTTTGTAGAGCACACCGCCGAATCCACAAGCCGCCACGGTGCCGACTGCGTACTCGGCGGTGGTCATGCCGGCCTCCGCGTCATCGGCGTGCAAGCGGGCCGCGAGGCGGAAGGGGGCGGTGCGGATGGACGCGAGAGCACGCATGTGTACCTCCGGAAAGGCGCCGGCCGGCTGGCCGTACGCGGGTTGCCGGACGGTCGTCCGGCTCCGGAGACGCTGTCGTGGGCCGGAGCCCGGCAACAGCCCCTGGAGCCGGACTGTGGACGGGGCAGTCGGTTGTGGAGGGCCGCTCCACGGGCCGGCCGGCCTGGCCGACGCGCCGGTGCGACGACGCAGACCGCTGGAAGCACCGGCAAGCCTTCACAACCCGGCCAGCAGGGGTCCGACGAGGCCGGCGACCACCGGCACGACGCCCAGCAGGACGAACGCAGGCAGGAAGCACAGTCCGAGCGGCGCGACGGCGAGGACCCCGGCGCGTTCGGCGGCCGCCTGCCCCGAGGCACGGGCGACCTCGCGGGCCTGCTCGGCCAGTCTGGCGATGGCAGCGGCGACCGGGGCGCCGCCCTCGGCCTCGGACCGCCCGCACCAGAGCGCGTGCAGCGGATGCAGCCAGCTCTTCACCCGCGTCCGGGGAACGCGACGCCGACGTGGCTGGTGCAGCCGGCGTCGGCCCGGCCGCAGCCAGCAGGGCTGACCAGGCCTCCTCGGGTCGGCTGCCCACGTCGAGCGCGGCGGCGACCCGGGTCAGCCGCCGGCCGCACGGACCGGGCAGAGCCACGGCAACAGCACTGACGGCGGCCGGCAGCGGCGCCCCGCCGGCGAGGCAGGCCGCCAGCAGGTCCAGGGCCAGCGGCAGGTCGGCGGCAAACTGCACGCGCTCCTCGCGGACGGATCGGGGTTCGAGCCGCCGCAGTGCCCGCGGTCCGAGCAGGCCCACCGCAAGCCCGAGGCAGACGCCGCCCGGACCACCCACCAGCAGGGCGAGCGCGACGGCGCCGAGAGCACAGGATGCCGCGGCCGGGGAGACCCGGGCCGGCCGGTCGCCGGGCGACGGGCGGTGCGTGACAGCCGGCAGGGCAGCCTGCAGCCGACCGGGAGTGGGCGACCGCGCCGATGCGAGGGCAGCTGCGGCGGCGAGCAGCAGCGCCGGCAGGGCGACGCTCACCCGCCCACCCTCGACGCACTGGACACCAGCCGCGTGGTCCACCAGAGCCCCAGCGCGTCCAGCGCCGCACCAGCGAACAGGCAGCCGACGCCCAGCGGGGTGTGCAGCAGGACGTGGACGGGGTGCGCGCCCAGACCGGCCGCCAGTGCCATCCCGGCAAGCGGGAGCATCGCCAGCAGTCCCGCCGACGCGCGCGGGCCACCCAGGGCCGCGCTGATGGCCAGCTCCTGCGCCTGACGGGCACGCAGACCGTCGGCGAGCCGGTCGATGGCGGCCGCGAGCCCGCTGCCCGAGCGGTCACACACCTGCCAGCATGCCGCGAGCGCGCGCAGCACCTCCGGCACGGCACTGGCCGTCGCCGCGGCGAGCAGGGCCGCGGCGACGTCGCCGCCCCAGTGCGCAGCGCGCGCCGCCGTCAGCAGGGCCTGCCTGCAGGCCCCCACCGCCACCTCGCTCGAGGCGCCGAGGGCCTGCGCGGGGGTCCGCCCGGCGCGCAGCTCCGCGGCCAGCACCGCGCAGGCCTCGACCGCCCGCCGGCGTTCCTGTGTCCGGACGGCAGCGGCAGAGCGGGCAGCCAGCACCCTGAGTGCGGCGAAGGCGGCCAGCGCGGTCAGGCCGGCCCCGGCCGGTCCCAGCAGGAGCAGCCCACCCACTCCTGCCGCAACCGGCACGGTGCGCCGCCACGGCGCTGCCCGCTGCGCAGCGGGCAGCGGGCCGAGAGCGGGCAACGCGCGCAGCCGCAGCGTCGCGGCCGCGGGCAGCGCACCGGCCAACGCGACAGCCACGCCGGCGAGTGCAGCGGGCAGGACCGGGCTCACTCGTGCAACGCCAGCAGCGCATCGAGCGCGCCCCCGCCTGGGCCCGGCGCCCCGGTCGCCGCCGTCCCGTCCCACGTCCAGGCTGGCACCGCGACGACGAGCCCGGCGTCCCCGCGCACCAGGACGGCCAGCTCGGCGACCCGCCGACGGCCTCCCCCGGCGGCCCGCCGTAGGTGGACGACCACCCGTAGCCCGGAGGCCAGCTGGCTGTGCAGCGCTTCGCGCCCCATCCCGGCGGCGGCTGCCAAGGCCTCCAGCCGCGCGGGGACGTCGAGGGGGGAGTTGGCGTGCAGCGTCCCGCAGCCGCCTTCATGGCCGGTGTTCAGGGCGGCCAGCAGCTCGACGACCTCAGCGCCTCGGACCTCCCCGACGACGACCCGGTCGGGCCGCATGCGCAGGGCCTGCCGAACCAGGTCGCGCAGGGTGACCGCACCAGCACCCTCAAGGTTCGGCGGCCGGGCCTCCAGTCGCACCACGTGCGGGTGCAGGGGCTGCAGCTCGCCGGCGTCCTCCACGAGCAGCACCCGGTCGCGGACGTCGACCAGCCCGAGCAGGGCGGACAGCAGCGTCGTCTTGCCTGTGCCGGTGCCGCCGGTGACCAGGAAGGCGGCGCGCGAGGTGACCAGCCGGTTGAGCAGTGCGGCGCCCTCGACCGGGATGGCCCCCGCGTCGACGAGCTCCGCGAGCTCGAACGCCCGGCGCCGGGGCACCCGCAGCGACAGGCAGGTACCGCCCGGTGCCACCGGTGGCAGCACGGCATGCAGGCGCACGCCGCCGGCCAGCCGGGCGTCCACCCAGGGCTGGGCGTCGTCGAGCCGGCGGCCGGTCGGGGCAGCCAGCCGGGCGGCCAACCGTCGTACGGCGGCATCGTCGGCGAAACGCACCGCGGCGCGCTCCAGTCCCGCTCCTCGGTCGATCCACACCTCATCCGGACCGTTGACCAGCACGTCGGTGACCCGTGGGTCACGCAGCAGGATCTCCAGTGGCCCGGCCCCCACGATCTCGTTCTGCAGCGCCTGCAGCACGGCCCGCAGCTGGGCATCACCGCGCAGCGCCCCGCCCTCCTGGCGCAGCGCCGTCGCGACCGCCGAGGCAGACGGCCGGTCGCCGCTGTCGACGACCCGCCGGCGGACCCGCTCGAGCAGCGCCGCATCGACGTCGCTCACGCCGCCCGCCCAAGTGCGGGGGCGAGCTCGTCGATGAGTCGCGCGCACAGCTCCGCGAGCGGGCCGCGACCGCGTCGGGCCGGCGCCTCCCCGCGCTCGAGCGCCAGGTCCAGCCCGGGTTCGGCGCGCAGCTGTCCGGCCAGCGGGAGGCCGAGCAGGGTGGCCACCGTGGCGGCCTCGAGCCCGCTGGGCGCCGGGCCGCGCACGACCAGCCGAAGGTCTTGGCACAGGGTGCCAGCGCAGGCTGCCACCCGGCCGGCAGCCGCGGCCGCGCGCAGCTCGGCGGGAACGATGAGAAGGACGCAGCCCGCGACGTCGAGGGCGACGCGAGAGGCGTCGTCGAACGTGCGTGGCAGGTCCACAACGACCAGGTCGTGCGCCCGACGGGCCGCGCCCAGCACCGCAGCCATGGCTTCGGCGGGCACCGCGAAGGCCGATCCGCGGTCCCACGACAGGACGGACAGGCCGTCCATCCGTGGCAGGGCCTCGGCCAGCGCGGCGGCCGGCACCCGGCCCTGGGTCCCACCGAAGTCGCGCCAGCGCAACCCCTGGTCGCCCTCTCCCCCGAACACCAGGTCCACGCCGCCACCGAGCGGATCACCGTCGACCAGCAGGGTGCTGCGGCCGGTTCGCGTCGCCGTGACCGCGATGGCGCACGCCAGCGTGGTCGCGCCCGCACCGCCACGGCCGCCGACGACGGCGACGACCGCGCCGGACCGACCGCCGCCGTCTGCGGCGTCGGCGAGCCGCTCCACCAGCCACTGCTCTCCGTCGGGCAGGAACAGGACCTGCTCCGCGCCGAGCTGCATGCCCCGTTGCCACACCGTCGCGTCATCGAGGTCGGTCCCGAGCAGCACGACGGCACCGCGCCTGTGCAGCCGCACCCGAAGGCAGTCCTGCACGGCGTCGGCGCCGACCACCACGCAGGGGGCGCCGCTCCACCAGCGGCGGGCAGCGCCTGCGTCGGCCGCGACGTCCACCTCGGACCCGGCGGCCGCCGCCACGCGCAGCAGCTCGTCGAGCAGGTCGGGGTCGGCGGTGATCAACAGGGGTCGGGCGGCGGGGAGCCGGCCGAAGCCGGCGGGGACGGGACTCACGCGGTCCTCCAAGGGGCGTCGCCGCGGGTGCGGCATGACGACGCAGGGTGGCGCGAGCGGCCGCTCCGGACGGCCCGGCGTCCACAGCCGCGGCGGCCGTCCACAACTGCGCCGTCCACAGCCGGGTTGCACGATCGGCCCCGAGCGCGAGCGCGCTGACCGCTGCGGACCTGCCGGACGTCGCCGAACACGCAGAGCAAGACCGCATCGCCCGTAGTGTCGACCGGCGTGACCGCTGCCGCGTTCTTCGACCTGGACAAGACCGTGATCGCGAAGTCCAGCACGCTGGCGTTCGGCAAGCCGTTCTACCGGGGCGGGCTGGTTAACCGCCGCGCGGTCCTGAAGAGCTCGTTCGCGCAGTTCGTCTACTTGCTGCAGGGCGCCGACGAGGACTCGATGGACCGGATGCGCGACTACCTGAAGACGCTGTGCGCGGGGTGGCCGGTCGAGCAGGTCAACGCCATCGTCGCCGAGACACTGCACGAGCTCATCGACCCGATGGTCTACGCCGAGGCCGTGCAGCTGTTCGACGAGCACCACGCTGCCGGTCGCGACGTGGTGATCGTCAGCAGCAGTGGCGAGGAGGTCGTCGGCCCGATCGGCGGCATGCTCGGTGTCGACCACGTGATCGCCACCCGGATGGTCGTGCAGGACGGCCTCTACACCGGCGACATCGCTTTCTACGCGTACGGCGAGGGCAAGGCCGTGGCGATCCGCGAGCTCGCCGCGCGGTGCGGCTGGGACCTGGCGGAGTGCTGGGCCTACAGCGACTCCTGGACCGACCGGCCGATGCTGGAGCTGGTCGGCAACCCCGTGGCGGTCAACCCCGACAAGGCGCTGCGCCGCCATGCCGCGGGGGCGGGTTGGCAGCTGCTGGAGTTCCGCCGGCCTGTGCGGATGCGGACCAGGCTGCCCAAGGTCCCGACGCCACCCGGGCCACCGCTGGTGTACGCCGGTGCCGTCGTCCTGGCAGCAGCAGTCAGCCTGGCCTGGTGGTCGGGGCGACCCCGCCGGGCGTGACCGCCATCACACGAAGTGCTTGACCGGCGCCGTGCAAGGGCGTACGAAAGACGTACGGACCACCGCCTGCGGGCGGACTTGTTCCCTCCGACGGCGGTCCGTGCGCAAGACCTGAGCACCCACGTGCGACCGGCCACGAGATGGCACGTCGAGCGGGCCCACCGGACCCGGGACGACGAAGCGACAGCACGCCTGGTCACCCAGGTCCTGCGCATGGCGACGGCGCCCCGCCTGCCGGTGGGGCGCCGTTCCTGCGCTCGACCAAGCGTGGCGTTGGCCGGTCCGGTAACCCGGGTGGGCAGCCTGACCCGGGTGGGCAGCCTGACCCGGGTGGGCAGCCTGACCCGGGTGGGCAGCCGCCGACCGGACGCTCAGGCGGTGGCGCGTGGGGTCTCGCGGGCCAGGGCCTCGCAGACCGCTCGCCCCTCGAGCGCGCCGAGGCCGATCGCCTCGGCGCAGTGCACCAGCCACACGGCCACGCCCTGAGGGCCGCCACCGACGTAGGCACGCGCGGCACGGACGTACCCCTCACCCAGCTCGACGTGCCCGACCTCGGGCGCCGAGACCGCCTTGGGGTCCAGCCCGCGCTCGATCAGGACCAGGCGGGCCGCGCCGCGCGCCACCAGCCCGTCGGCGACACCGAAGGCGCGCAGCGCCAGCAGCTCGCCGTGCACGACTCCCGCCACGACGACCGCCGGGGCCCGCGTGGCGAGCAGCACCCGGGAGAGTCCTTCGAGCCGCGCGGACACCTCTAGGGGGTCGGGCGCGGGCCCGAGGCCGAGCGGGTCGGCCGGCTCGACGCCTGCTGCCCGGGGGCGCCCCAGCAGGTCCGGGTCGTCGACCAGACCGGCAGCGGCGATCACGTGCAGCCTGGCGAGCGCCTGGGCCGGCGATCGGCGCCACGCGTCCAGGACCTGCCCGAGCTCGGCATGCAGCCGTACCGCTGCCTGAACGACGGCGCCGGTGTGGGCATCGCGGTCGTGCGGCTCGACGGTGCCGCCGGCCAGCAGCTGACCACGTAGCCGCTCCAGCTCGATGCCTGCGCCCTCGAGCTGCGCACTGGCGCGGGCCCCTCGCAGAGCCGACTCGGCGGTGACCTCGGCGGAGCGGCGGCGCAGGAGCCGGTTCCCGAGCAGGGTGTCGATCGAGGCCCGGGCACCCACGACGGCCTCACGAACACCGGGCAGCTCCAACAGCGGGGCGAGCGGGTCGGCAGGCACCCGGACACGCTAGTGCGCGGTCGCCGGGCTGACGTACGGTCGCCACAGCTCGCTACCGCAGCGTGTCCCACTCGCCGCCGCCTGGACCTTCTGTCAAGGTGAGCGGCGTCACAGGTGGTGACAGCCCGGACAGGAGGCTCGTGAGTACGACCGACACGTCGCGCGACGGCGGCAACGACCGCATCGACCCGCCCGACGGCGCGGGCACCCCGTGGGAGGCCACCCAGGCGACGGAGGAGTTCCAGTCGCTGAAGCACTCGCTGCGCCGGTTCGCCTTCCCGGCGACGGCAGCGTTCCTCGCCTGGTACCTGCTGTACGTGCTGATGTCCGGCTACGCCCGCGGCTTCATGGACACCAAGCTGCTCGGCAACATCAACGTCGCGTACGTCTTCGGCCTCCTGCAGTTCATCTCGACGTTCGTCATCGCCTACATCTACTCCCGGTACGCCGAGAAGCACCTGGACCCCACCGCGGACAGGATCCGCGAGCGCCTCGAAGGAGGAACGCAGTGATTCTCGCCGCGACCGCCATCAACGGGGGCCAGCGCGCCCTGACGATCGGGCTGTTCGTCGTCTTCGTCGCCCTGACGCTCGTGATCACCATCCGGGCGAGCCGCAACAACTCCACGGCTGCGGACTTCTACTCCGGCGGCCGGTCGCTGACCGGCCCGCAGAACGGCGTCGCGATCGGCGGCGACTACATGTCGGCCGCGAGCTTCCTCGGCATCGCCGGCATCATCGCCCTATCCGGGTATGACGGTTTCCTGTACTCCGTCGGCTTCCTGGTCGCCTGGTTGGTGGCCCTGCTGCTGGTCGCGGAACTGCTGCGCAACAGCGGGAAGTACACGATGGCCGACGTCCTGGCGTTCCGGATGCGGCAGCGGCCGGTGCGCGTCGCCGCAGGCATCTCGACGATCACCGTGTCGATCTTCTACCTGCTGGCCCAGATGGTCGGCGCGGGGGCGCTGGTCAGCCTGCTGCTCGGTGTCAACAGCCAGGCGGCGAAGAACATCACCATCGTGGCCGTCGGCGCGCTGATGATCTTCTACGTCACGGTCGGCGGGATGAAGGGCACCACCTGGGTGCAGATCATCAAGGCGGTGATGCTGATGACCGGCGCCACCCTGGTGACCATCCTGGTGATGATCCACTACGGCGGCAGCGTCAGCGCGCTGCTCGGGGCCGCGGCGGACAGGAGCGGCAAGGGCCAGGCCTTCCTCAACCCGGGCCTGCGTTACGGCACCGCTGCCCAGGGCGTCTCCGGCAAGCTCGACCTGGTGTCGCTGGGCATCGCCCTGGTGCTCGGCACCGCCGGCCTGCCGCACATCCTGACCCGCTTCTACACGGTGCCGGACGCCAAGGCGGCCCGGAAGTCGGTGCTGTGGGCGATCGGCATCATCGGCAGCTTCTACCTGATGACGATTGCCCTGGGCTTCGGCGCAGCGGCGCTGGTCGGCTCGAAGGCGATCGTCGCGCAGAGCCCGAGCGGAAATACCGCGGCCCCCCAGCTGGCCCAGGAGATCGGTCGGATCTTCTTCGGTGAGACGGGTGGAACGATCATCCTGGCCGTCATCGCCGCAGTCGCCTTCGCCACGATCCTGGCGGTCGTCGCCGGCCTCACCCTGGCCTCCTCCAGCTCGTTCGCCCACGACATCTACGCCAGCGTGATCAAGCGCGGCCAGGCGAGGGAGGGCCAGGAGGTCAGGGTGGCGCGCATCTCGGCCATCGTCATCGGTGCCGTCGCGATCGTGCTGTCGATCTACGCCCAGAAGCTCAACGTCGCCTTCCTGGTGGCGCTGGCCTTCGCGATGGCGGCATCGGGCAACCTGCCGGCGATCCTGTACTCGCTGTTCTGGAGGCGCTTCAACACCTCCGGGGCCGTCTGCGCCATCTACGGCGGGCTGCTGTCGGCCATCACGCTGGTGATCCTCTCGCCGGTCGTGTCGGGCAAGCCCGCCGGCGCCGACGGCAAGAGCCTGTCGCTGATCACCGACCCGAAGATCGACTTCTCGGTCTTCCCGCTGGAGAACCCCGGCCTGGTCTCGATTCCGCTCGGCTTCTTCTTCGGCTGGCTCGGCACGGTGCTGTCCAAGGAGCACAACGAGGCCAAGTACGCCGAGATGGAGGTTCGCTCCCTGACCGGGGCGCACGCCGAGAAGGCCGTCGCGCACTAAGGGGGCCGGCCGGGCAGTTGTCCCGGCGGCTCCGGTACGCGAAGGTGCGGGGCCACCCCTGCACGCCCGCAGCCATGAGGAGCAGCCACGTGAGCACCACCGAGTCCGGCCTGGAGGCGCTGTCGCGCGAGGACCGGCGGTTTGCGCCGCCGGCCGACCTGGCCGCGGTCGCCAACGCGACAGCGGCGACGTATGAGCAGGCCGCGGACGACCGGCTCGCCTTCTGGGCGGAGCAGGCCCGCCGACTGCAGTGGGAGACGCCGTTCACGCAGGTGCTGGACTGGCAGCCGCCGTTCGCGCAGTGGTTCGCCGACGGCACCCTCAACGTCGCGGTCAACTGCGTCGACCGGCACGTCGCGGCCGGTAACGGCGACCGGGTGGCGATCCACTGGGTCGGCGAGCCGGAGGGCGAGCGGCGCGACCTGACGTACGCGGACCTGCAGCGCGAGGTGAGCCGGGCCGCGCACGCCCTCACCTCGCTCGGCGTGCAGGCCGGCGACCGGGTCTGCCTCTACCTGCCGATGATCCCGGAGGCAGTGATCGCGATGCTGGCCTGCGCCCGGCTCGGCGCGCCGCACTCGGTCGTGTTCGGCGGCTTCTCCGCGCAGGCCCTCGTGGACCGGATCACCGACGCGCAGGCCACCGTGGTGGTCACCGCCGACGGCGGCTACCGGCGCGGTGCGCCCAGTGGCCTCAAGTCGATCCTGGACGAGGCGCTCGAGCGCTGCCCCGACGTCGCGAGCGTGCTGGTCGTCAAGCGCACCGGGCAGGACGTCGGCTGGGTCGAGGGCCGCGACGTGTGGTGGTCCGACGTCGTCGACGCGCAGCCCGACACCCATGAGGCGCAGGCCTTCCCGGCGGAGCAGCCGCTGTTCCTGCTCTACACCTCGGGCACGACCGGCAAGCCCAAGGGCATCCTGCACACCTCCGGCGGCTACCTCACGCAGACCGCGTGGACGCACTGGGCGGTGTTCGACCTCAAGCCCGAGACCGACGTCTACTGGTGCACCGCCGACGTCGGTTGGGTGACCGGCCACAGCTACATCACCTACGGCCCGCTGGCCAACGGCGCCACCCAGGTGATGTACGAGGGGACGCCCGACGCCGGTGGCCGCGACCGGCTCTGGAAGATCGCGGCCGAGTACGGCGTGACGCTGCTCTACACCGCACCGACGCTGATCCGTACCTGCATGAAGTGGGGCGAGGAACTCCCGGCGGCGCACGACCTCAGTGCGCTGCGGCTGCTCGGCTCGGTCGGGGAGCCGATCAACCCGGAGGCCTGGATGTGGTACCGCCGGGTCATCGGCGGTGACCGCTGCCCCATCGTCGACACCTGGTGGCAGACCGAGACCGGCGCGATGATGATCGCGCCGCTGCCGGGTGTCACGAACACCAAGCCAGGCTCCGCGATGGGGCCACTGCCCGGCGTGTCGGTCGACGTGGTGGACAACGAGGGCGTCAGTGTCGGCGAGGTGGGCGGCGGCTTCCTGACCCTGGACGAGCCGTGGCCAGCGATGTTGCGGGGCATCTGGAACGACGAGGAGCGCTTCCGCGAGACCTACTGGGCGCGCTTCGAGGGCAGGTACTTCGCCGGTGACGGTGCGAAGTGGGACAGCGACCACGTCCTGTGGCTGCTCGGGCGCGTCGACGACGTCATGAACGTGTCGGGCCACCGGATCTCCACGACCGAGGTGGAGTCGGCCCTGGTCAGCCATCCCAAGGTCGCCGAGGCCGCTGTGGTGGGGGCGCAGGACCCGACGACCGGCCAGGCCATCGTCGCGTTCGTGACGGCGCGGGGGTCGGTCGACGACGAGGAGGCCTTCATCAAGGAGCTGCGGGACCACGTCGCCAAGGAGATCGGCCCGATCGCCAAGCCAAGGCAGATCCTGATCACCCCGGAGCTGCCCAAGACCCGCAGCGGAAAGATCATGCGTCGGCTGCTGCGCGACGTCGCCGAGCACCGCGAGCTCGGCGACGTGACCACCCTGGCCGACCCGACGGTCGTCGACGCCATCAACAAGCAGATGGGCAAAGGCAAGTAGGACTGACGCCGGCAGGGCCTCCGTGTCGTCCTGCCCGCGCGGGGGTAGTCGGGCTCGAACGGGCTACCGTCCCGCGTCGGCTGTCGCCAGGACGAACAGACCACCACCATCGAGGAGCAGGCGTGACCACCTCCGCACGGGACAAGAGCCTCGGCGAGCTCGTCGCCACCGCCACCGCCGACATCTCGACCCTGCTGCGCAAGGAGGTCGAGCTGGCCAAGGTGGAGCTCAAGGCGGAGGCGAAGAACGCCGGCAAGGGCGCCGGTGCGTTCGGCGCGGCGGGCCTGCTCGGGGCGGTCGGCGGGCTGTTCCTGTCGATCGCGCTCGCGTACGGCTTCAGCTTCGTCTACGGCGGTCACCGTGAGGGGCTGGGCTTCCTGACCGTCGCGCTGCTGTACTTGGTCCTCGCGGGCCTTGCGGCACTGTTCGGCACGAAGGCCATCAAGAAGGTCGGCCCACCGACCCGCACGATCGAGACCGTCAAGGACGATGTGGCGTTCGCCAGGCACCCGACGACCGCGCCGACCCGTCGCAGCTCGGTCTGAGCCCTCGCCTGCTGCCGCCGGAGGAGAGCGTCGTCCTCGTCGACGGGCCCTGGAGCCACCGTGACGTCAGCGCCGGCGGCCTGCGTTTCCACGTCGCGGAGACCGGTCCGGCCGACGGTCCACTGGTGCTGCTCCTGCACGGGTTCCCGGAGTTCTGGTGGTCCTGGCGCCACCAGCTCGTGGCGCTGGGCGAGGCGGGCTTCCACGCGGTCGCGCCGGACCTGCGGGGGTACGGCGGTAGCGACAAGCCACCGCGGGGCTACGACGCGTACACGCTGTCCGCGGACGTCGCCGGGCTGGTGCGGGCACTCGGGGCAGCCGACGCGCACCTGGTCGGCCACGACTACGGGGGCTACCTGGGCTGGACGACTGCGACGCTGCACCCCCGCAGCGTCCGTACGCTGACCGCGCTGTCGATCCCGCACCCGCTGCGCATGCAGGCGGCCGTCCGGGGGTTCGCGCAGGCCCGGGCGTCGGCGTACATCGCCATGTTCCAGCTGCCCATGCTGCCCGAGGCACGGCTGTCCCGCGGCACGCTGGTCGCCGAGCTGCTGGAGCGCTGGGGCGGCCCGGGCTTTCCCGACGCCGAGGTGCTGACTCGCTGCCGCGAAGCGATGGCGGTACCGGCGGCGGCGCACTGCGCGCTGGAGTACTACCGGTGGGCGGTCCGCTCGCAGGTGCGGCCCGAGGGCCTGCGCTTCGCCGAGGTCATGGAGCGCGGTGTCACCGCCCCCGTGCTGCACCTGACGGGGGCGCTCGACAGCTGCATCCTCACCGCGAGCGTGCAGGGGTCGGACGACTGGGCGCACGGCGGCTACGACCTGAAGGTGCTGCCCGGCGTCGGCCACTTCCCGCACCAGGAGGCGCCGCAGGTCGTCACCGACGAGCTGCTGGCCAGCCTGGGCAGGTCCGGATGACGGCGCCGGCCCGGGGGCCCGGGCGAGGCCGGGACCGGCTCGGCCGGCCGATCCCCGTGAACGACCCGCAGGCTGTTCCGCCGGTGCCTGAGCAGGCACTGCCGCCCCATGCCTCGCTCGCCCTCGCGCAGTCGCTGCTCGACCAAGGCCGGGCCTTCGGCGCCCACGAGGTGCTGGAGGCGTCGTGGAAGGCCGCACCCACCACGGAGCGCGACCTGTGGCAGGGGCTCGCCCAGCTCTGCGTCGGCCTCACGCACCTGCAGCGCGGCAACGCCGTCGGAGCCGCCCGGCTGCTCCGGCGGGCGGCGGGCCGGCTGCCGGCGGCGCCGCCGTACGGGGTCGACCCGGCGCTCGCGAGCTGGGCCGAGCAGCTGGCCGACCGCGTCGACGCGGGTGAGCCTGGCTTCCCGCAGCTGCGCCTGCGGACACCCGGAACTCTCAGTCGCAGGCCTGGGTGCTGACCTTCGCGGCAGCGGTACGCCCCTGCTCGGCAGCGGACGCGACCTCCTTGGCGGTCAGGGCGTAGCCGGTGTCCGTGCGGTCGGCGGCAGCGGCGAACACGACCCCGAGCACCCGTCCGGTGGGGTCGAGCAGCGGCCCGCCGGAGTTACCCGGTTGGACGAGCGCCCGCAGCGCATAGATCTCGCGTACGACGGTCCGGTCGTTGTAGATGTCCGGCCCGCGGGCCTGCTGGGTCTCGCGGATCCGGGCGGCGTCGGCGCGGAACGGCCCGTCCTGCGGGTAGCCGACGACGATCGCGCTGTCGCCGGGAGCAGCCACCCCGGCGAAGGCGAGCGGGGTGGCCCGCAGGCCGGGCACGAGCAGCACTGCGACGTCACGGGCCGGGTCGTAGACCACGACCCGGGCCGGCAGCTGGCGGGCGCCGACCTGCACAGAGGGGTTGGTGACGCCGGCGACGACATGCGCGTTGGTCATCACGCGTTCAGGCGCGTACACGAAGCCGGTCCCCTCGATCTTCCGGGAGCACGATGGCGCGTTCCCCGTGACCTTGAAGACCTCGTTGCGGGCCGCCGTGACCGCTGGGCTCGCCGCCAGCGCCGGGTCAGGTGGCGCGACGTCCGTCGAGCGGGTCGGGTCCAGCCCGCCGAAGACGTCCGGGAAACCATGGTCCTTGATCAGGCGCCGAAACCCGTCGAAGTAGGTCCGCGCCTGCGCCGGCAGGGCGGTATCCACGGCGGCGATGACGACCGAGCGCCGCACCTGCGACGCCAGCGCCGGGTAGGGCGCGGAGGCGACGGCGGCGGCGATCAGCCAGGCGACCAGCAGCAGGCTGACGACGCTGACCAGGCCGCCGGCGATCGCGTCGACGAGCCGCGCCGGCCGCCAGGTCAGGGCCCGGCGCAGCCGACTGCCCACAAAGCTCGCCAGCAGCTGGCCGGCGAAGGCCAGGACGAGCACGGCGGCCAGTCCGACCAGGGTGGGATCGAGGCCGGCGAACGGCCCGCCCAGCACGAGCCGCGGCGCGAGCCGGGCGCCCAGCACGCCGCCACCGAGGAAACCGGCGAAGGACAGCGCACCGACGACCAGGCCCTGCCGGTACCCGCTGAGCGCGAAAGCCGCAGCCGCTACGAGCAGGACGATGTCGAGCAGGTCACCGCGCACCTGCAGACCCTAGGCGGTGGCACCGGTCGCAGCCCGCCGCGAGGGGCGCGTTGATCACCGACCTGCCCGCGTCAACCTGAGCAGCTCCGGCAGCGCCGCCATGACGCAGGCCTTGCCAGTTGGCAATCCTTGCCTGACGGCTGATCGCGTCCGCGCTACTGAACGATGACCTGGCCGATCATCCCGCTGTGGATCGTGCAGACGAAGCTGTACGTGCCGGGCTTGGTGAAGGTGTAGGTCTGGGTGCTCGACCCCGACGGGATCGTCGGGATCGGCGTGCCGAGCGCGGCCTGGTCGAACACCAGGTTGTGTGGCACGCCCCCCTGGATGGTCATCGTCAGAGCCAGTGCGCCGACCTTCGCCTGGACCGTCTCCGGCACGAACTTCAGCCGGGTGTTGCCGACCACGGTCGCCGTCTGGGCGTCGGGGGGGCCGACTGCGGTCACCGCGCCGGCGGTGCTCGCGGTGGTGCCACCACCGCCGCAGCCGGCGAGGACCACGGCGGGCAGCAGGAGCAGGACGGCGAGGGGGCGGACGGTCACGGTGCAGGGCTCCAGGAAGGCTCGGGGGCGGGACGGCTGAGGGCGGGCAGGTCGGTGCGCGGCGCGCCGGCCCGGTCGTAGGCCGGCGAGCTGGCGCGGGCCAGTGCGGCGACATCCGGGTCGAGGTCGCGGGTACGGGTCGGGTCCCACGGCTGCTCCCAGCCGCCGACGGCCAGCAACCGGTCCAGCACGCCCGCGGTGAAGCCCCAGACGAGCATGTCGCGGGTGTCGAAGGCCGGGCCGACGAAGCCGCTGGGGTGGCGTACCCGCAGCCGATGGCGCGAGTCGGTGAGCCGGGCCAGCGGCACCCGGTCAAGCCTCGCGACCTCGGCGGGGTCGACTGCGCGCACCGGGTGCGGGTCACGCCACCAAGCGACGACGGGCGTGACGAGGAAGCCGGACGGCGGCAGCCAGAGGTCGGGCAGCGTGCCGAGCACCTCGACGGAGGCTGGGTCGAGGCCGACCTCCTCCTGTGCCTCGCGCAGCGCCGCACCGACCGGGCCGTCGTCACCGGGATCGACAGCCCCGCCTGGGAAGGCCGGTTGGCCGGCGTGCGAGCGCAGGGTGGCGGCGCGCTCGATGAGCAGCAGGTCCGGGCCCGCGGGGCCCTCACCGAACAGCACCAGCACCGCGGCCGGCCGGCGCGGGCCTTGCACCGGTGGCAGGAAGCCCTGGTCGAAGTGGACCAGCGGCAGCGCGGCGGCCAGCGTCGTGAGCCAGCCGGGCAGCCCGTCGGGCGGACTCACCGGGACACCGGGGCTGGCTTCGCAGGCAACCGGCGCGCCCGCTCCTTCGCCACAGGGCTGCTCACAGCCGTACGCCCAGGTGATCGGCGACGACGGCCTGCACGGCGGCGAGCGAGGTGAGCTCGCCCACCTGTACGTAGGCGATGCTGCCGTCCGCTCGTACCAGCACCGTCTTGGGCACTCCCGCGCCGTAGGACGCGAAGTGTCTGAGCACCTCGCCCATGTCGTCGCGCAGCTGCGGGTAGTTGACACCGAAGGCCTTGGCAAACGCATAGACGCTGGCGGGGCTGTCCTCGGTCGCGACGCCCAGGACGGCAACCCGGTCGCCGGCCGACGCCGCGAACTGCACCAGCAGCGGCACCTCGCGTACGCACGGCCCGCACCAGGTACCCCAGATGTTGACCAGCGTGGGACGGCCGGGGGCGCCGGAGACGTCGACGTCGGGGCCGCCGGCCATGCAGGGCAGTCGCAGGGCAGGCAGGCCGGTGCTCAGGCCCTTGGGACAGGGCGGCAGGGCCGCGGCGACGCGAGCCTGCTGCAGCTCCTGCGACAGGGCAGCGAGCCCGGGCGTGGCCGCGGGCTGCGCGCCACGGGCACCGAGCACGAGCGCGGTCGCCAGCAGAGCCAGCACAGCGAGCAGCCCGGCGAGACGGGGCCGGCTCACGTCGTCGTCTCGACCTGGGCGGGTGTCTTCACCAGCGCCCGGGCGACCTGCGGGTCGATCGGTCCCAGGCCGTACGACGGGCACCACCGGGCCAAGCCGCAGGCGCCGCACGCCGGCGTGCGCGCGTGGCAGACCCGCCGGCCGTGGAAGATCATGCGATGGCTGAGCACCGTCCACTCGCGCCGTGGGACGAGGGCACCGACGGCGTGCTCGACCTTGACCGGGTCCTGCTCGGCGGTCCAGCCGAAGCGCCGCGCCAACCGGCCCAGGTGGGTGTCGACGGTGATCCCCGGGACGCCGAAAGCGTCGCCCAGCACCACATTGGCGGTCTTGCGGCCGATGCCGGGCAGGGTCACCAGGTCGGCGAGCCGGCCCGGTACCTGGCCGTCGAAACGCTCGACGAGGGCAGCCCCCAGCCCCATCAGGCTGGTTGCCTTGTTGCGGAAGAACCCGGTCGTGCGGATGAGTTCCTCCAGCTCGACGCGGTCGGCCGCGGCGTAGTCGGCGGCGCTGCGGTAGCGCGCGAACAACGCCGGAGTAACCAAGTTGACCCGCTTGTCGGTGCACTGCGCCGAGAGCACGGTGGCAACGGCGAGCTCCAGCGGGCTGCTGAAGTCGAGCTCGCAGTGCGCGTCGGGGTGCAGCACCGCGAGCTCCCGGGCCATCCTGCGGGCCCGGCGGACCAGCGCCAGTGGGCTCTCCTGCCCCGCGTGGCCTACTGTCCCCGCTGCCTTGGCCACCCCCCGACGATACGGCGGCCCGAGGTACCGCCGCCTGGCGGAGCGGCGTGGTCCGCACGGGTGACGCTGCTCAAGCAGCAGCGCGCGCGGGACGACCTCTGCAGGACAGACGGACGCATCCGCCCGTCGACCGAGGAGGACCCGCATGGACGCGCCCACGGCGTTCGACGCCGGCACCGCCGTCCCCGTCACGCCGATCGTGACCGGGCGACGGGCAGCCCGACCACGGCCGGCGCGGCGACCCGTCCCCGAGCTCTCGGGCGACTACGGGCACCTCACTCTGGCGGCGCTCCGGGCCTACCGTGCGGCACTGCAGGCCGAGGAGGGCCGGGTGTCGTACTGGCGCCGCATCCTGCAGGCGCGCCTCGACGTCGTAGGACAGGGCCGCACGCATGGCGGAGCGGGCAACCTGGACGCGGCCAGCCTGCGCCCGATCCTCACCGAACAGCGCGTCAGCTCCGGGCGAACCGCGCTCGTCGAGGTGCTCCCCGTCGACGACATCCCGCCGCTGCCCGCGCTGGGCGAGCTGTGGGAGCGCTGCGTCGAGCCGTCCGACGCCGTCGGCCTGACCACGCTCGAGCGCGATCTGACAGCTGCCGAGCAGCAGCTCTCGGAGTACCGCAGCGCGCTGCACCGGCGGCTGGCGGCCGCGACCAGCGAGCTCATGGCGCGTTATCGCCACGAACCTGGGCTGTGCCTGTCGGCGCTCCCCCTGCCTGCATCCCGTCGGGCCGGGCCCTGAGGCCGGACCCTGACACTGCTGGCGTGCGGGAGTGGTGACGTGAGTGGACTGACGGTGGCGCTGCTGTTCCCACTGCTGCTGCTGGCGTTGCTGCTGGTGATGGAGCGGGTCGAGCGGCCACTTCGAAAGGGCTCGATCAGCGACCAGCTGGAGGGTTTCTTGGACACCGCGCGGCCTGAGGACGTCGAGGCCTTCATCAGCGAGGGTCTCGCGCCCGCGCTGGAGCGCTACTGGCGACGCCGACGGCTCGCGCGCCGGTTGCCCGGACGCAACCGATGACGTGGAACACTCCGCTATCCGGGATCAAGTCCGGGTGGATCGGGAGGTACGGGCGTGGACGAGGTCTTGGCAGCCGCCGGGCTCTTCCAGGGCGTGGCGCCGGAGGCCGCTGACGCCCTTGCGCAGTCCCTGCAGCATGCCGACTACACGCGCGGCGAGACGGTGTTCGCCGAGGGCGAGCAAGGCGACACGCTCTTCATCGTCGAGACCGGCAAGGTCAAGATCGGCCGTCGGGCCGCCGACGGCCGGGAGAACATGCTCTCGGTGATGGGGCCGTCCGACATGTTCGGCGAGCTGTCGCTGTTCGACCCGGGCCCGCGTACGGCCACCGCGACCGTCCTGACCGACGCCCGGCTCGCGTCGCTGGCGCACAGCTCGCTGCGCCCGTGGATCAGCGACCGTCCGGAGATCGCCGAGCAGCTGCTCAGAGTCCTGGCTCGCCGGCTGCGCCGCACCAACGATGCGCTCGCCGACCTGATCTTCACCGATGTGCCCGGTCGGGTCGCCAAGGCGCTGCTGGCCCTGGCCGAGCGGTTCGGCACCCCGGAGGGCGACGGCGTACGCGTCCACCACGACCTGACCCAGGAGGAGCTCGCGCAGCTCGTCGGAGCCTCCCGCGAGACCGTCAACAAGGCGCTGGCCGACTTCGCCTCGCGCGGCTGGATGCGCGTCGAGTCCCGGGCGGTCACGATCCTGGACGCCGACCGCCTGGCCCGGCGCGCCCGCTAGCCCTTCCGCCCGCGCTCCTGCTCCGCCAGATGCGCGAGCTGAGCGCGTACCGACAGCTCGGCAGCCGGCCAAAGCGCGCGGTCGATGTCGGCGTAGACGGTCGCGAGGACCGCCCTGGGCGAGCTCGCACCGGCCGCGACGGCTGCGCGGACCTGCTCCAGGCGTCGTCGGCGGTGCGCGAGGTAGTGCTCCGCAGCTGCCCCGGCAGCGGCCAGCTCCGGGCCGTGCCCGGGCAGGACGGTGCGGTCGCCGAGCTCGCGCAGGCGCTCCAGGGACCGGAGATAGTCGCTGAGCACCCCGTCGGGATGTGCGACGACAGTGCTGCCGCGGCCGAGCACCGTGTCGCCGGTGAGGACGGCGTCGTCCAGCAGCAGGCTCAGCGAGTCCGAGGTGTGGCCGGGCGTCGCCAGCACCCGCACTTCCAGACCGGCCGCGGCCACGACGTCGCCCTCGCCGAGCCCACTTCCGCCGAACCCACTGCCACCGAGCCCGCTGCCGCCGAGACGGTGGGCGGGGTCGAGGGCACGGACGGCCGCCCCGGTGAGCTCGGCGAGGCGGGCCGCGCCTGCGCTGTGGTCGGCGTGGCCGTGCGTGAGCAGGATGACCGCGACCGGGCCACACGCCACGAGCGCCGCGAGATGACCCTCGTGCAGCGGGCCGGGGTCGACCACGATGCAGCTCTCCTGGTCGGGCGCGCGCAGCACCCAGCTGTTGGTGCCCTCGAGCGTCATCGGCCCCGGGTTGGGCGCCAGTACGACCGAGGCCGTGCCGGTGACCTGCCGGGATCGGCTCACGCCCCGGCCCGGTGCTCCCCGGCCCCGGGCATGCGCAGGGCCAGTCCGTCGGCTGCGATGACGAAGGTCGGCTGGACGGGCGCGATCGTGCGGCGGACAGCCAGCGCGGCAGCGACGGTCGGCGCGTCGGCCACGTCGCGGAGCGCCGCAGACGTCGGCGGCATCATCGCCAGACCCTGTGCCAGCGCGTCGGCCGGCCGCACCCACACCCGCGAGTCGGCCTCGGTGCCGGCCACCCGGCAGACCTGGCCGGCGGGCAGCTCGGCGAGGAAGAACCGGGTGTCGAAGCGCTTGGGCTCGGCCGCCGGGGTCACCCAGTGCGCCAGGGGCCGCAGCAGGTCGGCGCGCAGCATCAGCCCCCGGCGCGCCAGCAGCTCGGACAGCGAGTGCTCCCGGGCCTCGAGCGCGACGCGCTCGGCCTCCCACTCATCGGTGCTGACGTCGTCAAGCACGTCCCCGGGCCCCGTGCCGGCGAGCAGCACCCCGGACTCCTCGAAGGTCTCGCGGACGGCCGCGCAGACCAACGCCCGGGCCAGCGGCGGGTCGCAGGACAGCCACCGCGCCCAGTCGTCGGCCGGCGGGCCGGCCCAGCCGATCTCGGCCTGCGCGTCGGCAGGGTCGACCGAGCCGCCGGGGAACACGTGCATCCCGCCGGCGAAGCTCATGGCCTTGACCCGTTGCAGCAGGTACGCCTGCGGGCCGCCCGGCCGGTCGCGCAGCAGTACGACCGTGGCGGCGTGCCGGGCGACGGCCGGCGTGAGGGTGCCGTCGGCCAGTCCGCGCACCCGCTCGGCGATGCTGTCCCAACGGCTCACGGTCAGCCCGTCGTACCCGGTGCAGGGAGCGCTGCCACGCGTACCACGACCTCCACCTCGACGGGGGCGTCCAGCGGCAGCGCGGCGACGCCGACCGCCGATCGGGCGTGCCGGCCGGCGTCGCCGAACACCTCGCCGAACAGCTCCGACGCGCCGTTGACCACCCCGGGCTGGCCGGTGAAGTCCGGCGTCGAGGCGACGAAGCCGACGACCTTCACCACCTGCTCGACCGCGTCGAGCCCGACCAGGGCGTCGATGGCGGCCAAGGCGTTGAGGGCGCATACCCGGGCCAGCTCCTTCGCCCGCTCGGCCGACACCTGCGCGCCGACCTTGCCGACGGCCCCCAGCTCGCCACCCGTCATCGGCAGCTGCCCGGAGGTGAACACCAGGTCGCCACTGCGGACGGCCGGCACATACGCCGCCACCGGCGGTACCACCGGCGGCAGCGTCAGCCCGAGCTCAGCCAGCCGCGTCGAGGGCCGCCCCGCCGAGCCGCCCGCGCCGGTCATGGCTTCGGCCGTTTGAAGTACGCCACCAGCTGGTCGCCACCGGTGGGTCCGGGTACGACCTGCACGAGCTCCCAGCCGTCGGCGCCGAAGTTGTCCAGGATCTGTTTCGTGGCGTGGACGAGCAGCGGCGCCGTCAGGTACTCCCAGGTCTGCATGCGTGAAGCCTAGCCAGCGCGCCGGAGCCGCGGCCGGTCCGCCGGGGGCTCCGGGTCACTGCGGCGGCCCCGGCCCGCGCTGCATCGGGCAGGCTCGGCGGACTCCTGCCACAGCCCTATTCTGGTCGGGTGGCGGACTTCCCCGGCGTGCGGCTGCACGTCGTCAGTGGCAAAGGCGGCACCGGCAAGACCACGGTGGCCGCTGCGCTCGCGCTCGCGCTCGCGGCAGGGGGCAGACGGATCCTGCTGATCGAGGTCGAGGGTCGACAGGGGATAGCGCAGCTGTTCGACAGCCCGCCGCTGCCTTACCAGGAGCGCTCGGTCGCCCTGGCGGCCGGCGGCGGCGAGGTCTACGCCCTCGCGGTGGACCCCGAGGAGGCGCTGCTGGACTACCTGCACATGTTCTACCGGCTGTCGCCGACGGGGATCCCGGCCCGGACCCTGCGCCGGATGGGCGCCATCGACTTCGCCACCACCATCGCCCCGGGTATGCGCGACGTCCTGCTCACCGGCAAGGTCAAGGAGGCGGTCGTCCGCACGGAGAAGGGCGGCCGCCCGGTCTACGACGCGGTCGTGCTCGACGCCCCCCCGACGGGCCGGATCGCCCGGTTCCTCAACATCAGCCAGGAGGTCAGCGGCCTGGCCAAGGTCGGGCCGATCAAGACGCAGTCGGAGGGCGTGATGGCGGTCCTGCGCTCGCCGCTGACCGCCGTGCACCTGGTCACGCTGCTGGAGGAGATGCCGGTGCAGGAGACCGTCGACGCCGTGACCGAGCTGCGCGCCATCGAGCTGCCGGTCGGCGGGGTCGTCGTCAACGCTGTCCGCGCTGCGCTGCTCTCGCACGCCGACCTCGTCGCCGCCGAGCGGGGCACGCTCGATACCGCCGCACTCGCGGCCGGTCTGGAGAAGGCCGGGCTCGACGCCCCGGAGGTCCTCGTGACCGCCCTGGCCGGCGAGGCTGCCGACCACGCCAGCCGGATTGCCCTCGAGGAGCGCGGCCGCGACGCGCTCGCGCACCTGTCGCGCCCGACGTACGAGCTGCCGATGCTGCCGGACGCGGTCGACCTCGGCGGCCTGTACGCCTTGGCCGAGCAGCTGACCGAGCAGGGGATGGCATGACCGCCGCACCGGTGCTGGACATCGACCACACCCTGCTGACCAGTCGGATCCTGGTGTGCTGCGGCTCCGGTGGCGTCGGCAAGACCACGACCGCGGCGGCGCTGGCCCTGCGCTCCGCCGAGCTGGGCCGGCGGACCGTCGTGCTGACGATCGACCCGGCCCGGCGGCTGGCCCAGTCGATGGGCCTGTCCGAGCTGGACAACACCCCGCGGCCCGTTTTGGGCGTCGAGGGCACCGGAACCCTGGACGCGATGATGCTGGATATGAAGCGGACGTTCGACCAGCTCGTGGTCGACCACGCCGAGCCGGGCAAGGCCGACGCGATCCTGGGCAACCCGTTCTACGAGGCGCTCTCCTCGTCCTTCGCCGGGACGCAGGAGTACATGGCGATGGAGAAGCTCAGCCAGCTGGTGGGCACCGGCGACTACGACCTGGTTGTCGTCGACACCCCACCCACCCGGTCGGCGCTGGACTTCCTCGACGCTCCGCAGCGGCTGACGACGTTCCTGGACGGCCGGATGGTCCGCATCCTGCTGGCTCCGGCAAAGGCCGGTGGAAAGGCCTATCTGAGAGTGGTGACCGCCGGGCTGAGCGTGTTCACCAACGTCCTGACCCGCATCATCGGGGCTGACGTCCTGAAAGACCTGTCGCAGTTCGTGGCCGCCCTCGAGACCATGTTCGGTGGATTTCGCGAGCGCGCGCAGGCGACGTACGACCTGCTCAAGGCGCCGGGCACGGCGTTCGTGGTCGTCGCCGCTCCGGAGCGCGACGCGCTGCGCGAGGCGGCGTACTTCGTGGAGCGGCTGGCCGCCGAGCAGATGCCGCTGGCCGGGCTGGTCGTGAACCGGGTGCACCGGTCGGCGGTTGGCGCGCTGACCGCCGAGCGGTCACTGGCCGCGGCGCAGGCGCTGGAAGAGCGCGGTGACGGCCCGCTGGCGGCAGCCGTGCTGCGGCTGCACGCCAGTCGGGTCGCCCTGTCGGCGCGCGAGGCCCGGCTGCAGGAGCGGTTCAGCCGGGCCCACCCCGGGGTGCCGGTCGTCGAGGTCGCCGCCCAGCCGGGCGACGTGCACGATCTGGCGGGGCTACGCGCGGTCGCCGAGGACCTGGCCGGTGGCCCGCAGGCGGTGGCGCCCGCAGTCCCAGCCTGACGCCAGGCCTGATCGCCGAGCGCCCAACGGCTCAGCTGGCGCGGGCAGCCCGGTCGTGAGCCAGCTTGGCAGACTGCAGCAGCTCGGCCCAGCTGGTGACGTCGGGGCGGCGGCGCAGCAGCGCGCGGCGCTCGCGCTCGGTCATGCCGCCCCACACGCCGAACTCGACGCGGTTGTCCAAGGCGTCGGCCAGACACTCGGTGCGCACCGGGCAGGCCAGGCACACCAGCTTGGCGCGGTTCTGGGCGGCACCGGTGACGAACAGCTCGTCCGGGTCGCTGGTGCGGCAGGCCGAGAGGGCGGTCCAGTCCCGCAGGGCCTCGATGCTGATCGTGCTCATGTGGCGTGTCCTTGGCAGAGTGGTGAGGCCGCCCCGGGCGGTACGACAAGCGTAGGAACAGGACGTGTCGGACGGCAGGACCCGTTGGGAGGGTCTTTGCTAGTCCCTTCGGGCCATCCCGACACACCGGACTAATAACCCACAACGGGCAATCAGCCATCGACATGGGCGGCGCCGCGCTGGCGCGCACGCAGAGGCGGGGCCGGACGGCCCAGTCACACGTACTCTCGGCAGGTGGCCCGCCTCCCCTCGCCTGCCGGCGCCCTGCTCCGTATCGGTCTCGCACTGCTCGTCAGCGTCCTGGCCGGGGTGCTGGTCGCCGGGCTCGCGGCCCCCGCCGTGGGCGGCCTCGGGCTTGTCGTCAAAGCGGGCGCCGACGACTTCCTCTCACTGCCTGCCGAGCTCGTCACACCGGAACTGGCGAGCCGGAGCCGGGTGCTGGCGGCCGACGGTTCGGTGCTGGCCACGTTCTACAGCGTCAACCGTATCGAGGTCCCGCTGGCCTCGATACCGGTGACGATGCGCCAGGCCATCGTGGCCATCGAGGACAGCCGCTTCTACGAGCACAACGGCGTCGATTACAAGGGAACGGTGCGCGCGGCGGTAACCAACCTGCGTTCCGGTGCGGTCTCCCAGGGCGGGTCGACGCTCACCCAGCAATACGTCAAGAACGCCCTGTTGCAGGCCGCGACCGACAAGGCGGGGCAGGCCGCTGCCACCGACTTGTCCGCCAACCGCAAGCTGCGCGAGGCCCGCTACGCCCTCGCTCTGGAGCAGAAGCTGTCCAAGGACGAAATCCTGCACCGTTACCTTGAGATCGCGTACTTCAACAACGGTGTCTACGGGATCGGCACCGCGGCGCAGTACTACTTCAACAAGCCGGTCGAGCAGCTCACGCTGGCCGAGAGTGCGCTCCTCGCGGGCGTCGTGCAGAACCCCGGCTTGTACGACGTCTCCAGCAAGGACCCCGCGGTCCTGGCCGAGCTGCTGGCTCGGCGAAACGTGGTCCTGGCCCGGATGCGGGACGTGGGTGTCATTACGGAGCCGGTTCGGACCGCGACGAGCGCGCTGCCGCTGACCGCCGTCAACCCTGTCAAGGTCGGTCAGGACTGCGGCGCCGCAGGCATCGTCGCGCCATTCTTCTGCGACTACGTACGGCACGAGCTCGAGGACACCCCGGTCGGTGCGGCGCTCGGCGCCGACAAGGCCACCCGGGCACGGCGGCTGTTTACCGGCGGCCTGACCATCCAGACCACGCTGGACCCGAGGGTCCAGGCGGCCGCCCAGACGGCCGTGGACTCCCAGCTGCCCAACGGCGATCCCAGCGGCGTCGCGGCCGCCAGCGACATCGTCGAACCTGGCGTCGGCGCGATCCGCGCGATGGCCGTCGACCGCCCGTACGGCGAGAACAAGGCCAAGGGGCAGACCCAGGTCAACCTCGCCACCGGCGGTACATTCGGCGTCCAGCCCGGCTCGACGTTCAAGCCCTTCTTCCTCGCCGCGGCACTGCAGCAGGGCATTCCGCTGTCGACGCAGTTCTTCGCCCCGGCGAAGTACTCCTCCCCCGCCAACGGCTGCCCCAAGGCCGACAACGGCAGGCCCTTCGTGTTGAGCAACGCCGGCGACAGTGAGTCCGGCACCTTCGACCTGCGCACCGGCACCCAGGACTCGGTGAACACGTACTACGCCCAGATCGCGGAGCTCACTGGCCTCGACAAGCCGCTCGCGCTCGCCGAGTCGCTCGGCGTCAAGCAGCTCGACCGCGGCACCGAGAAGCCGCTACCCCGCGTCTGCTCGTCGTTCCTGGGCAGTGCCACGGTCAGCCCGCTGGCCATGGCCGGGGCCTACGCGGCGTTCGCCGCGCACGGCGTCTACTGCACCCCGCGCGCCGTCGTCGCCGTCACCGGCCCTGACGGCAAAGCCCTGGCCGTGCCACCCACGCCGTGCGCGCAAGCGATCGAGGCCGGCGTCGCAGACACCGTCACCTCGGTGCTCACCGGCGTCATCGACGGCGGCAGCCCGGGACGCACCGGCGGTGCCGCCTCGATCGGCCGGCCGGCAGCCGGCAAGACCGGCACGACGGACCTCAGCCTGGCAGCCTGGTTCGTGGGCTACACGCCGCAGTACTCCACGGCGACCTGGATCGGGCACGTCCCCAACCCGACGCCGATGACCAACATCAAGATCAATGGCCGCGGCTACGCGCAGGTCTACGGCGGGACGCTGCCCGCGTCGATCTGGCACCAGACGATGCTCGAGACGATGGCCCCGCTACCGGTGAAGGGCTTCGCGCCGGCCGACCCCAATGTCGCTGACGGCAACACCGCCGCCGGCACCAGCGTGCCGGACGTCACCGGCCGGTCTTACGACGACGCCGTCCGCCAGCTGACCGCAGCGGGCATGGCGCCGGCGCCCGGCCGGGCCGTCCCGAGCGGCCTGGCCGCCGGCCTGGTGGTCTACACCGCACCTCGGGCCGGTCGCAACGCGCCGCCCGGCTCCACCGTTTACGTCTACCGCTCCACCGGCAGCCGGCCAGCGCCTGCCCCGGTGCCGAAGCCGGCCGTGACGACCCCCGCACCGGCCGCGTCCCCGCCAGCACCGCCGGCCGCGCCCCCCGCGCCACCAACCCCGCCAGCGCCACCAGGGCCGCCAGGGCCGCCAGGAAAGCCCAACCCCACCGACAAAGCACGCTGATCCGCGGGGTCTTGACGTACGCCGACGAGCCGCGGCCCGGCGGCCCGTCAGATGGCCAGCGCCGCCCGGACGGCCGCGGCAACCCGGCCGCCGTCGGCCAGACCTGCGACCCGGGGCCCGACCGCCTTCATGATCGGGCCCATCGCCTGCGGCCCGGTCGCGCCGGCGGCAGCCACGACGTCGCGGACCACGGCGGCGAGCTGGTCATCGGACAGCTGCTGCGGCAGGTAGGCGTCCAGGACGGCGCCCTCGGCAAGCTCCCGGTCGGCGCGGTCGGGGGCGCCGCCCGCCCGGAACGCCTCAGCCGCCTCGCGGCGCTTCTTCGCCTCCCGCGCGACCACTGCTCGAACCTCGTCCTCGGACAGCTCCCGCGCGGCCCTGCCCGACACCTCAGCGTCCTTGATGGCGGTCAGCGCCATCCGCAGCGTCGCCCGTACGACGTCGTCCTGCGCTCTCATCGCCGCGGTCAGGTCGGCCTTCAGCTGCTCCTTGAGGGACACCCGGGCAGGCTACGCGGGGCGCGTCCGGCGGCCACTGCCACGGCCCACCGGCCTGTAGGCTGTCAAGCGCAACGGCACGACGACCGGGGTGTGGCGCAGCTTGGTAGCGCGCTGCGTTCGGGACGCAGAGGTCGCAGGTTCGAATCCTGTCACCCCGACCAGCAGTCCTCCCGAAGCCGAAGGCCGCTCCCACCAGGGGCGGCCCTTCTGCTGTCGTCCCGGCCGTCCCGTCTGCTCGGCACGTAGCCTCGCCAGGTGACCGAAACCGTGCCCCGCAACAACGTTCCGGTGTGGGAGCAGCGCGTCCGCGCGACCCGCGTCTCGCTGCCCGAGTGGGCCCGCGACGCCGCAGACCGGTGCCTCTATGTCAGCAATGCCACCGGCACCTTCGAGCTCTACGCGTGGGACCGGGCCTCCGGCAGCACGCGGCAGGTGACCGACCGCGCCAACGGCACGTCCGACGGGGCGCTTGCACCGGATGGCGAGTCGGTGTGGTGGTTCGACGACAGCGACGGCGACGAGTTCGGGATCTGGCGACGCCAGCCGTGGGCCGGTGGTGCCGACGACGAGGCGCTCCCGGGAGTGCCGGCCGCCTATCCCGCTGGGCTCGAGATCGGTCGGACCCTGACGGTGGCCGGCTGCTCCGACGACGGCGGGTCGACCGCCTGGCTCGTCGACGACGACGGGGCCCGGGTGCTCTACCGCCACGAGCAGGACGCCGACGTCGCCGGGCTGTCGCGCGACGAGCGGCTGGTCGTCCTGGAGCACAGCGAGCACGGCGACAGTCGGCACAAGGCGCTGCGGGTGCTCACCATCGCCGGCGACGTCGTGGCCGATCTGTGGGACGGCGAGGGGCTGGGGCTGTCCGTCCTGGGCTTCTCCCCGGTGTCCGGCGACGACCGGTTGCTCGCGCTGCACGAGCGCAGCGGCCGGCCACTGCCGTTCCTGTGGAACCCGAGGACCGGCGTCCGGGTCGACCCGGACCTCACCGCACTGCCCGGCGACCTGTCGGCCGACTGGTACGAGGACGGCGCCGCCCTGCTCGTGCACGCCGAGCACCGCGCCCGCTCGACCCTGCACCGGCTGGACCTCGCGACCGGCGCGCTCGAAGCGCTGCCGACGCCGCCGGGCACCGTCACCGGCGCGACCACCCGCCCCGACGGCACCGTCGAGTACGCCTGGTCCAGCGCCGCCGAGCCGCCCGTGGTGCGCTCGACGAAGGGCAACGTCGTGCTGACGCCGGCCGGCCCGCGGGCCCCCGGCTCGGTGCCCGTGGAGGATCTCGAAGCCCCCGGCCCGGGCGGCGCGGTGCATGCGCTGCTCGCCCGACCGGCTGGACCGGGCCCGTACCCCACCGTCTTCCTGGTGCACGGCGGCCCCACCTGGAACAACAGCGACGCCTTCGCAAGTGACCGCGCCGCGTACGTCGACCTGGGCTGCGCGACCGTCGAGGTGAACTACCGCGGCTCGACCGGCTATGGACGCGAGTGGCGGGACGCCCTCACCGGCCGGCCGGGCCTGACCGAGCTCGAGGATCTCGCCGCCGTGCGCACGCAACTCGTCGAGCAGGGCGTCGCGGACCCCACCCGGATCGCGCTGACCGGCGGCTCCTGGGGCGGCTACCTGACCTTGCTCGGCCTGGGCACCCAGCCGGAGCTGTGGACGGCCGGGGTCGCCGTGGTCCCCGTGGCCGACTACGTCGCGGCGTACGAGGACGAGATGGAGCCGCTCAAGGCGTTCGACCGCTCGCTGTTCGGCGGCTCGCCGCAGGAGGTGCCGGAGGTCTACCGGCGGTGCTCGCCGTTGACGCACATCGCGCAGGTCCAGGCGCCGGTGCTCGTCCTGGCTGGGGCCAACGACCCGCGCTGCCCGATCCGGCAGATCGACAACTGGCTGGCAGCGGCCGCCGAGCTCGGCAAGGACGTCGAGGTGTACCGCTTCGAGGCCGGACACGGCTCGCTGGTCGTCGACGAGCGCGTCCGACAGCTGCGCGCCGAGCTGGAGTTCGTGGCCCGACGACTCGGACTTCCCGCCCCCGGCTGATCCCGGTCCCGACGCCACCGGCGGGTGGAGCGCCGAGACGGTCAGCCGGTGGGCGGCCCGATGCTCACGCTGCCGCTCGGAATGACGACGTCGCCGGCAGCCGTCGGGGTCGGAGTCGGGCTGGCAGTCGGCGGTGCCGTCGAGGTCGGAGTCGGGCTTGGCGTCCGGGACTGCGTGGGGCTCGGTGTCGGGGTCGCGCTGGGCGACGCCGACGGGCTGGCGGTGCGGGTTGGTGTCGGGGTTGGTGTCGGGGTTGGTGTCGGGGTTGGTGTCGGCGTCGGCGTCGGTGTCGGCGGGGCGTCGAGCAGGGCGGCGTCGACGCGTAGCTTCTCGACCAGGGCGCGGATCCGCTGAGCCTTGTCCAGCGGCAGGTCGGCGGCGCTCTGCCGGTTGACGACCGCCCCGAGGCGGTCGAGGGCGCCCCGCAGGCCAGGGGCGTCCTTGGCATTGGCGGTGTTCGTGACGTCAGCCAGCGCCGTGTTCAGGTCGGCCTTCGGTGAGGAGGCGCAGCCGCTCAGCAGCGCGGCGGCTACCAGCGCGACCAGTGCCGGTCGCATCCTCATGACGCCACCTCGTCCTGCAGCTGCTGCAGGTCCTGCCTGAGCTGCTGCGGGAGGTCGGTGCCCACGCGGGCGGGGGTCGGCCCCGGGGCGTTGCTCGCATGGTCGTACGCGACGAAGCTGAGGACCGCCGCGCCGATCAGGGCCACCAGCAGCAGCGCCCACAGCCAGCCGCTGCTGCGGGGAGCAGGCACGACGGAGGGGGCGGCCGCGGGGCGTGCCGGGCGGGCCGGCGGGGTGGCCAGCGAGCGGTCGAGCAGCCTGCGGTCCAGCACCTGCGTGCGGTCGTCAGCCAGCGGCGTCACGACGGTGGCCGCCTCGCCGCCGGCCGAGATGGCGGCGAGCTCACGGGCCGCCTCGTACGCGGTGGGCCGCGGGCCGGACTCGCGGGCGGTCATGGACGTGAGCAGGCCAGGCCAGCCCGAGGGCAGCGTCTGAGGCACGGCGGGCTGCCGGTTGAGCCGGGCGAGCGCCACCTCGATCGCGTTGCCGGGGTACTCGCGCCGCCCGGTGAGGCACTCGAGCAGCACCAGGCCGAGTGAATAGACGTCGGACAGCGGGCCCACATGGGTGCCCAGCACCTGCTCCGGTGACAGGTAGGACGCCGTGCCGACGGTCAGTCCCGTGGCTGTCACCTTGGCCGCGTCGACGAGCCGGGCGATGCCGAAGTCGGTGAGCCGCACCCGGCCGTCGCGGCCCAGCAACACATTCGCCGGTTTCACGTCGCGGTGTACGAGCCCCTCGCCGTGCACGTGGGCAAGGGCCTCGGCGAGCACCCGGCCAATCTGTGCAGTCCGCTCAGAGCTGAGCGGGCCGCGCAGCACCGCATCGGCAAGCGTCTCGCCGACGACGAGCTCCATCACGACCCACGGCCGGCCGGCGTCGTCGGTGCCCGCGTCGTAGACCGGGACCAGACCCGGTGCATTGAGCTTGGCGAGCAGCCGAGCCTCGTCGCCGACCCGGCCGGTGTCGTCCCCGCCGCTGGCGGTGACGAGCTTGACAGCGACCCGGCGGCCGAGCGACTCGTCATACGCCGCCCAGACCTCGGCGGACCCACCGCGGCCGACAAGCTCCTCCAAGCGGTAGCGGCCGCCCACATGCGAGCCGGGGCGGCCCGCTGACAGCGCGATGGAGTCGGTCACGTCGTCCTTCCGTACGGTCGTGCCGCCCGCGGGGTCAGCGGGTAGCGGCGGTGAGCTGCGGTGCGCCGCACTGCGCGCCCAGGTTGCGCGCGACGAGCTCGGCGATCTGCACCGCATTGAGCGCGGCGCCCTTGCGCAAGTTGTCACCGCAGATGAACAGCGCGAGCCCGTCGGGCCCGTCCTGGCGCAGCCTCCCGACCAGGCTCTCGTCGTGGCCGGCGGCGGCCAGCGGCGTCGGTACGTCGACCAGGCGTACCCCCGGAGCGTGGGCCAGGAGGTCGCTGGCGCCCTCGACCGTGAGCGGCCGGGAGAACTGCAGGTTGAGTGACAGCGAGTGGCCGGTGAAGACCGGCACCCGCACGCAGGTAGCGGACACCACCAGAGTGGGGATGCCCAGGATCTTGCGGCTCTCGTTGCGGAGCTTCTGCTCCTCGTCGGTCTCCCGCGAGCCGTCCTCGACGACCGACCCGGCCAGCGGCAGGACGTTGAACGCAATCGGCGCGACGTACTGCTGCGCGGCCGGGTAGGGCACCGCAGCGCCGTCGTGCACCAGCTCGCGGCCACGCCCGCCGACCGCCGCGACCTGGCCGGCGAGCTCCTCGACGCCGGCGAGACCGCTGCCCGACACCGCCTGGTAGGTGCTGGCGGTGATCCGCAGCAGCCCGGCTTCATCGTGCAGCGGCTTGAGCGCCGGCATCGCCGCCATCGTCGTGCAGTTGGGGTTGGCGACGATGCCCTTGCGGGCGTCCTGCAGGGCCCGCGGGTTGACCTCGCTGACCACCAGCGGCACGTCCGGGTCCATCCGCCAGGCTGAGCTGTTGTCGATGACCAGGGCTCCAGCGTCCGCGAACCGCGGGGCCTGCTGCCGGGAGGTCGCGCCACCCGCGGAGAACAGCACGATGTCCAGCCCGGTCGGGTCGGCGGTGGCGGCGTCCTCGACCACCAGGTCGCCGCCGGCCCAGGACAGCGTCCGGCCGGCAGAGCGCGCGGAGGCGAACACCCGCAGCTCAGCGACCGGGAAGCCGCGCTCGGCCAGCAGCCGCAGCATCACTGCACCGACTTGGCCGGTGGCGCCGACGACACCCACCCGCAGCGCGCTCACCGCCCAGTCCCGCCGTGCACGGTCGCGCGCTCGCCCTCGTCGACGCCGAGCTCGAACGCCTCGTGCACCGCCTTCACCGCGCTCGGGACGTCGGTGTCGCGGCAGACCACCGAGATGCGGATCTCCGAGGTGGAGATGGCCTCGGCGTTGACACCGACGGCGGCGAGCGCCTCGAAGAACGTCGCCGTGACGCCCGGGTGGCTCTTCATGCCGGCGCCGACCAACGACACCTTGCCGATGTGCTCATCCGAGAGCAGCGCCTCGAAGCCGACGCTGCTCTGCAGCCGCGACAGGGCCGACATCGCGGTCGTCAGGTCGCTGGTGGGCAGCGTGAAGGACACGTCCGTGCGACCGGCCGCCCCTGACACGTTCTGCACGATCATGTCGATGTTGACCTGGGCGTCCGCGACGACCCGGAAGATCGCCGCTGCCTCGCCGGGCTTGTCCGGCACGCCGACCACGGTGATCCGGGCCTCGGACAGGTCGTGGGCGACCCCGCTGATGATGGCCTGCTCCACGGGGGTGTCTCCTGTGATCGTGGTACCGGGACGGTGCGAGAAAGACGAGCGCACCACGAGCCGCACGCCATAGCGCCGGGCGTACTCCACGCACCGCAGGTGCAGAACTTTGGCCCCGCAGGCAGCGAGCTCGAGCATCTCCTCGTAGGACACCGTCGTCAGGTGCCGCGCGTCCGGTACGAGGCGCGGGTCGGCGGAGTAGACGCCGTCGACATCGGTGCAGATCTCGCAGACCTCGGCCCCCAGAGCAGCCGCCAGCGCGACGGCTGTGGTGTCGGACCCGCCGCGACCCAGCGTGGTGATGTCCTTCGTGTCCTGGCTGACGCCCTGGAACCCGGCGACGATCGCGATGTGGCCCTTGTCCAAGGCGTCACGGATGCGCCCGGGCGTGACATCGATGATGCGCGCCTTGCCGTGCGCTCCGTCGGTGATCACCCCGGCCTGCGAGCCGGTGAACGAGCGGGCCGACGCGCCGAGGTTGGCGATCGCCATCGCCAGCAGCGCCATCGAGATGCGTTCGCCGGCGGTCAGCAGCATGTCGAGCTCGCGACCTGGCGGCAGCGGCGAGACCTGCTGGGCGAGCTCGAGCAGCTCGTCGGTGGTGTCGCCCATCGCGCTCACCACGACGCAGACCTCGTGGCCGGCCTTGCGAGTTGCCACGATGCGCTCCGCGACACGCTTGATGCGCTCCGCGTCGGAGACCGACGAGCCACCGTACTTCTGTACGACCAAACCCATGGGTACGCAGCCTACCGGCGCCCGGACGGCCGGACCGGTCAGGGCAAGGCGTATCGGCGGAGCGCCTTGGGTTCGTTACTCGTCGGGCAGCAATGGCCGTACGACCACCTCGGCGCGGTCTGCGGTGCCAGGCTGCCCACACTGCCGGCGTCAGACATCGACCCGGCGGCGCCCCTCGAAGGCCCGGCCGAGGGTGACCTCGTCGGCGTACTCGAGGTCGCCGCCGACCGGCAGCCCGCTGGCGAGGCGCGTCACGGTCAGCCCCATCGACCGCACCAGCCGGGCGAGGTAGGTCGCGGTCGCCTCACCCTCAAGGTTGGGGTCGGTGGCCAGGATGAGCTCGGTGACGGTGCCGTCCTGCAGGCGGACGAGCAGCTCGCGGACCCGCAGGTCGTCCGGGCCGATGCCCTCGATCGGGCTGATCGCACCACCGAGCACGTGGTAGCGCCCGCGGAACTCCCGGGTCTTCTCGACCGCAACAACGTCCTTGGGCTCCTCGACGACGCAGATGACGGTGAGGTCGCGGCGTGGGTCGCGGCAGACCCGGCACTGGTCCTGCTCGCTGACGTTGCCGCAGACCGTGCAGAACCGCACCGAGTCCTTGACGGTCGTCAGCACCTTGGCCAACCGGGCGACGTCGGCCGGGTCGGCCGACAGCAGGTGGAACGCGATGCGCTGCGCGCTCTTCGGCCCGACGCCGGGCAACCGGGCGAGCTCATCGATCAGATCCTGGACCGCACCCTCGTACAAGAGGCCTACATCCCGGGCAGGCCGAGGCCGCCCATACCGCCGGTCACCGGGCCCATCCGCTCAGCCTGCAACGCCGCCGAGGCTCTGGCGGCGTCGTGCAGCGCGGCCACGACGAGGTCCTCCAGGCTCTCCATGTCGTCCTGGTCGAGCGCCTCGGGCGCAATCTTCAGGCTGATGACATCACCGGCCCCCGTGACGGTTGCGGTCACCAGGCCACCGCCGGCGGTGCCCTGAACCGTCGCCTGAGCCAGCTCCTCCTGCGCGGCCAGCACCTGCTGCTGCATCTTCTGCGCCTGCTTCATCAGCTGCTGCATGTTGGGCTGGCCGCCTGGCTTCACGCTGCGCTCCTGGATACGTGTGGGGGTGACTGCGAGCGTACGGGGAGCATCCGACACCGCCGAGCGCCGCGCCCGGGCGCCCTTGCCCGGAGCGTCCCGGCGAGCAGCCCGGCCGCAGAGCACGGCGTTCAGGCATCGGCCCGGAGACGTGGCTGACCGGCTCGTGCCCGGCTCAGTCCTCGCGCCGGTCGAGGACCCGGCCACCGAGCGCCTGCTGGACGAGCCGTAGAGCCGCGTCTTCGCCGCGCTCGACAGGCGGCTCGCTCCCGTCGTCGTCGGCGGCCTCGTCGCCCGGCGCGAAACCCTCGTGCACCGGCGTCTGCGGGGGGCTCGCCGGTCCGGAACCCACCGGTCCCGACCCGGCCGGCCGCTGCCCCGCCGGTCGCTGGCCTACCGGCGCGGGTGCGGTACTGACGCCGGGGAGGCAGACCACCTCCAGGTCGACGCCGAGGACCTCGCGAAGCGCCTCCCTGAGGACCTCGATGTGCACGCCCTCCGAGAACTGCCGGGCAAGTGTCGGCGTCGTGAACAGCACCGACAGCCGTCGTCCCTCGACGGCGGCCACAGTGGTCTCGGACAGCCGCGCGTGGGTCACTCGCTTGGACTGCTTGACCTTCTGCAGCACGGTGTCCCAGGCGCGGCGGACCTCGGCGGCGTCCAGCCCGCCGGCCCCGGCCGCATCGATGCCGGACGGGGTATCGGCGGCGGGTGCGACACCGAGCGTCGCGATCGTCGGCCAAGCCGGCGCACCGGCGTCCGCAGCCGACGGGCGGTCCGGTGCGGCGTCCCCCGCCGACCCGGTCACGCCCGCTTGGTCGGCTGGGCGCCCGACCGCAGGTACCGCTGCGGGAGCGGCCGGGCGCCGGACCGCAGGTACCGCTGCGGGAGCGGCCGGGTCGGCTGGCAGAGCCGGGGCCGCCCGGGACCGGTCCGTCACGACCCGGTCCCGGGCGGGTAGCGCGGCCGGGCCGGGGACAACATCGGTCCCCGCCGGCTCCGCCGGGGGGAGTTCGCTGCGAGGCGCGGCCGGTACGCTCCGCGGCGTCGCCGGCACGGCGGTCCCACCGATGTCGAACCGTCGCTCGAGCCGCTCGACCCGGCTGACGACAGCGTCGGCGGAGGCCGTCGGCAGCAGGACCCGCGCGCAGACCAGCTCGAGCAGCAGGCGGGGGGCGGTCGTCCCGCGCATCTCGGTGAGTCCGGCGTGGAACAGGTCGGCGGCGCGCGACAGCCCTGCGGTCCCGTACGCCGCCACCTGACGGGCCATCCGCTCCAGCTGCTCGGCGGGGCAGTCAAGGACACCCTTGGCGCCGGCGTCGGGTACGGCGTCGAGGATCACCAGGTCGCGCAGCCGCTCCAGCACGTCGGCGGCGAAGCGCCGCGGGTCATGCCCGCCCTCCATGACGCGGTCGACCGTGGCGAAGACCGTCGCCGCGTCGGCCACCGCGAAGGCGTCGAGGACGTCGTCGAGCAGCACGTCAGGGGTCACCCCGAGCAGGTCGGCGGCGTCCTCGAGTGTCACACCCGCCGGGCCGGCCGAGGCAAGGACCTGGTCCAGGATCGACAGGCCGTCGCGCGCCGAGCCTGCCGCGGCCCGTACGACCAGCGGGACGACTGCCGGGTCGACGGCGATGCCCTCGGCGGCGATGACCTCCGTCAGCAGCGCGGTCAGGTCACGTCGCGGCATCAGCCGGAAGGGGTAGTGGTGGGTACGCGACCGGATGGTCTGCAGCACCTTCTCCGGCTCCGTCGTCGCGAAGACGAACTTCACGAACTCCGGCGGCTCCTCGACCAGCTTCAGCAGCGCGTTGAACGCGGCCGACGTGACCATGTGGGCCTCGTCGATGATGTACACCTTGAACCGCGACGAGATCGGGGCGAAGAAGGCCTTCTCGCGCAGGTCACGGGCGTCGTCGACGCCGTTGTGCGAGGCCGCGTCGATCTCGATGACGTCGAGCGAGCCGCTGCCGTTAGGGGCCAGCGCGACGCACGAGTCGCAGACCCCGCACGGGTCGGGCGTCGGCCCCCGCTCACAGTTCAGCGACCGGGCCAGGATGCGGGCGCTGGAGGTCTTGCCGCAGCCACGTGGTCCGCTGAACAGGTACGCGTGGTGGATCCGGTCGTTGGTCAGCGCCTGCCGCAGCGGGCCGGTGACGTGCTCCTGACCCTTGACCTCCGCGAAGCTGCCCGGTCGGTACTTGCGGTAAAGCGCCAGGCTCACGTGACCTCCGGGCCGTCGAAGGACCCCTCGCACACCCGCACAGAGCCCGCCTGCCCTTGCTGCCTTCCGGCCCTGGGGGGGTTGAGCGAGGTGCGCGCCGCGCGAGGGGCCTGCCGTCCACTGTAGACGCCCGGGATGGGGGCGCGGGTGCCCCGGCCCGCTAGGATCGCGGGCGGAGGATTCGCCTAGTTGGCCTATGGCGCACGCTTGGAAAGCGTGTTGGGGGCAACCCCTCGCGAGTTCGAATCTCGCATCCTCCGCTCAACGACCACGCCGGGGCTCAGTTGTTGTCGTCGCGTTCGCCCGACGCGGTCAGCCGCACCACCTGTCCCGTCGTCCCCGACAGCACGCCGGTCGTGTTGCCAAGGACGTAGAGCTCGCCGCGCCGGTCCTGTGCCCAGCCGGTGACCGCGAGGCCGAGGTTGTCGCGTCCCTGTATGGCGAGCGACTGGACCTGGCCGCCGCGGGCCACGAACAGCCGGCCGAGCGGCTGAGCGAAGGCGCGGGAGTAGTCACCGAACACGTAGTCGCCCTTGAGCGCGTCGATGTCGTGACCCCGGTAGACGAAGCCGCCGACGATGGCGATGCCCTCACACGAGGCTGGGCCGCCGGTGGGGCAGCGGACCCCACCGGGCGCGGTGTGGTCGTATTCCGCAACCGGATCGGTGAGCCCGGCCGGCACGCCGGGGCTGTCGGCGGTGACGAACCCGGCCCCGGCCCCGTTGTTGTCGAAGGTGAAGGTGCCCTCCTTGATCGGCCAGCCGTAGTTCTGTCCGGGCCGCACGACGTCGACCTCCTCGATGTCGTTCTGTCCGACGTCACCGGCGACCAGCGCGCCGGTCCGCCGATCCAGCGACATCCGGTAGGGGTTGCGGAAGCCGTAGGCCCAGATCTCGTCGGCGCCGTCCCGGCCGACGAACGGGTTGTCCGCCGGGATGCCGTACTGCCCGTTGGCCGAGTTGTGCCCCCGCGGGTCGATCCGCAGGATCTTGCCGAGGACATTGCCCGGTGCCAGGCTCTGCCCGTTGCCGCCGGCGACGTGGCCGGGGCCCTGGTCGTCCGCGGCGCCGCCGTCACCGACCGAGAGGTAGAGCAGGCCGTCGCGGCCGAGCGCCAGGTCGCCGCCGTTGTGGTTGAACTGCGGTTTGTCGATCCGCAGCAGCACCCGGCTGCTCGCCGGGTCGATGGTCAGCTGGTGGCGCGAGAGCCGCCACTGGCGCAGCACAAGTTGCGAGTCCGCTTTGACACCGGCCGGCAGGGTCGAGAAGTCGGCTGGTTGCGAGGCGTTCTCATTACCGAAGGTGTAGACGAATCGGGCCTTGCCACGGTTCGGGCCGAACGCGATGCCCAGCAGACCGCGCTCGTCGTAGGCGAGGCCGGGGATGACCTTGCCCAGGTTGCTGACGGCGAGGTTGGACAGGTCCGCGACCAGCCGCGGCGCGTTCGGACGGGCGGCCCGGTCGTCGCCGGTGTCGACCGACCAGATCTTGCCGCCCTGGTCGATGACCACGAGCCCGTGTTCGCGGTCCGGCGCCGGCACCCCTCTGGTCGGGGAGACGAGCCGGTCGGCGACCACCTCGAGCCCGACGGTCGTACCGCTGGCTGGGATCCCCGCCGGGATCGGGTCGGGGAGCCCGACCCCGGGAGCGCTCCACGCCGCACTGGCGCTCCACAGGGTCGTCGCGCAGCTCACCGCGACAAGGCTGGTCAGAAGGTTGCGTCGCATGGGTCCTCCAGGCATCGCGTCGGTCCGCCGGGGGCGGGACGCGCCCAGCGGTTGTCCGGTTGGGATACGCCGGCTGGTGGGCGTGGCGTTCACCCGCCGACGACATTGCCCGCCCGGTCCCTGACAGCCACCTGAGTGAACGCCGGGGGACAGCCCGGTAGGCCGTACCGGGCTGCGACGATGCGTCGGTGCTGCGCGACACGGTCCTGCTGGTGGAGGACGACCACGCCCTGCGCGACGTGGTGGCCCGGGCGTTGCGCGAGGACGGCCTCACCGTCGTCACGGCCAGCGACGGCCGGTCCGCCCTCGCGAGCGCGACCGCCGAACTGGCCGCGATCGTGCTCGACATCGGCCTGCCGGACGCCGACGGTCGCGACGTGTGCCTGGCGCTGCGGGCCCGCGGCACGACCGCGCCGGTGCTGTTCCTGACCGCCCGCAGCGCGGTGGTCGACCTGCTGTCGGGGTTCGCCGCAGGGGGCGACGACTACCTCACCAAGCCGTTCCACGTGGCGGAGCTGCTCGCCCGCGTGCGCGCCCTGCTGCGCCGGGCCGCCCCCGACCGGCGCCCGGTGGACGGCGGCCTGGTGCTCGACCCGGCCGCGCACGCGATCCGATGTGGGCAGCTCGAGATCGCCCTGTCCCCGACCGAGTTCCGCCTGCTGGCGCTGCTGCTGGGCCGCCCGGACGTCGTCGTACGCCGGCGCGAGTTGCTGCGGGCGGGCTGGCCGGACGGCGCGATTGTCAGCGAGAACACCCTCGATCAGTACGTTGCCCGGGTGCGCCGCAAGCTTGGTGCGGTCGGGACGACGACGAGGGTGGAGACGGTCCGCGGCGTCGGCTACCGGGCGGTCGGCGATCCGGGGTGAAGCGGCGGGTGCTGCGGCCGCATCGGCCCGCGACGCTGCAACGGCGGCTGGCCCTGTCGGCGATGATCGTGACTGCCGCCAGCGTGCTGGTGCTGACGGCCGGCTTCGACGTGCTGCTCTCGCATCGGTTGGACGCCGAGGCGCACGCCGTCCTGCGGGCCCGCGCCGCCACGATCAGCGGGGCCATCACCGCCACCGCGTCCGGCCAGCTGACCGTGCCCGAGCGCGAGGACGACGCCACCCTCGACGCCGGTATCTGGATCTACCAGGGCCTGACGGCGGTCGAGCGGCCCCCGGGATCGGCCCGGTTGCAGCGTGGCGCCGATCGACTCGCCGGGACTGATGGCCGGACCCGGCGCGACGGCGGACCCAAACCGGTGGAGTACCTCTCGGTGCCGGTGCGCGCGGGTGGCCGCCAGGTGGGCACCGTCGTCGCAGCCGTCCCACTCACGCCGTACCGCAGCTCCATCCGCACCACGCTGCTGGCCTCGGCGCTGCTCGCGGCCCTGCTGATCGCGGCTGTCTACGTCGTCACGCGGGCCGCGGTCGGACAGGCGCTGACACCGGTCGCGGCGATGACCCGGCAGGCAGCCGAGTGGTCGGCGACCGACGCGACGCTGCGCTTCGGCGACCGCAACCGGCCCGGTGAGCTGGCTGCCCTGGCGTCGACGCTGGACGGGCTGCTGGACCGGCTGGCGGCCGTCCTGCGCCGCGAGCAGCAGCTGTCAGCCGAGTTGTCGCACGAGCTGCGGACTCCGCTGGCTGGCATCACCGCCGAGGCCGAGCTGTTCGCGACGCGGCCACGATCGGGTCCGCAGGCCCTCGCCGCCATGGAACGGGTGTCGCTGGGGGCGCGACGGATGGACCGCATCCTGGACAGTCTGCTCGCGGCGGCCCGGCTCAGCGGTGACCACACGCGGGGGCGCTGCGCACCCGCCGCGGCGGTGGCGGCCGTGCTCGACGACGTCCGGCCGGTCGCCAAGGACCGTGGGATCGAGCTGCGGGTCATCGACGACATCGCCGACACCCAGGCTGGTCTCGACGTAGAGGTCGTCGAACGCATCCTGGCCCCCGTGGTCGACAACGCGGTGCGCTACGCCGTCAGCGAGGTGCTCGTCCAGCTGCGCCGCACCCCGCAGGCGGTGGTCATCGAGGTGCGCGACGACGGGCCGGGGTTGCCCGAGCCGCGCTGGGAGGACGTCTTCGAGCCGGGGCTGCGCCTGCAGCCAGACGACGGGCACGATGGCGCCGGGCTCGGTCTGGCGCTGGCCCGAAGGCTTGCCCGCGCCGGCAGCGGGGACGTCACCATGGTGGCGGCCTCGACCTTTGCCATTCGGCTGCCACCCGGCTGAAGCCCCCTGACCAGGCAGTCAGAGGTGTGTCAGGACCTGGGGTGCAGTCTTACGGGAATCCGAGTCGACCGGAGGTGCGGTGATCATGGGCGCAAACCGCCTCACCCTGCGTTGCTGGCTCGCGATCCTGCTGGCCCGGTTGGCAGGCGCCTGCTCGCGCGCCGTCGGTTATGGCGCCGGCCGGACGCTGCCAGGTCGGGTCGCCCTGACGCTCGCACCCGGATCGCTGGCCGAGCTGGCCCGGGCCCACCGGGTCATCCTGATCTCGGGTACGAACGGCAAGACGACGACCACCCGCCTCGTCACCGCAGCGCTGAGCCCGACCGGCCCGGTCGTGACCAACGGGGACGGCTCCAACCTGGTCGCCGGGCTCGCGACGGCTCTGCTCACGACGCGGCCCGGGCGCGGCAGCATAGCCGTGCTCGAAGTCGACGAAATCGCTCTGCCGGCAGCAATCAAACAGACCGAACCGGTCCTGGTGGCGCTGCTCAACCTCAGCCGCGACCAGCTCGACCGGGCCGGCGAGGTGGCCAGCCATGTCGCCCGCTGGTCGGCAGCACTTGCCGGCCGGGAGCACATCACCGTCCTCGCCAACAGCGACGACCCCCTCGTGGTCGCTGCAGTGCTGGGCGCGAGACCCACTGCCAACGATGTCATCTGGGTGTCGGTCGGGCAGCCATGGCGGCGCGACTTCGCCGTCTGCCCCCGCTGCCGAGCCGCCTGGCACCCGAACCCGATCGACTGGGCTTGCGACGCCTGCGGCATGCGCCGGCCGGTCTCGCAGTGGAGCCTCGAACAGGGTGCGCTCACCGGTCCGGACGGCAGCTCGGTCCAGCTTGGTCTCACCCTGCCCGGTCGGGCCAACGCCGCCAACGGAGCCGTTGCGGTGGCCGTCGCCGAGCAGTTCGGTGTCGGGATCGAGGCGGCCCTGGCCCAGATGCGTACCGTGGCCGACGTCGGGGGCCGCTATCTGGTGCGGACGCTCGGGTCGCACAGCGTCCGGCTGCTGCTCGCCAAGAACCCGGCCGGCTGGCTCGAGGCACTCGACGAGCTCCGGCTCGCCGACCGTCCGGTGGTGATCGCCGTCAACGCCCAGACAGCCGACGGCACCGACCCGTCCTGGCTCTGGGACGTCCCGATGGAACAGCTGCGCGGCCGCCAGGTCGTCGCCTCGGGAGAGCGGGCCGCGGACCTCGCCGTCCGACTCCACTACGCCCAGGTCGAGCACACCGTCGAGGCCGACCCGGCACTGGCGCTGGCCTCGCTGCCGGCCGGGCCGTGCGACCTCGTCGCCAACTACACGGCCTTCGTCCGCGCCCGCACAACCCTGGACGGCGGGGCGGCGTGACCGCCGGCTCCGCACTCCGCATCGTCTCGGTCTTCCCCGAGTTGCTGGGCACCTACGGCGACGGCGGCAACATCATGGTGCTCGGCCAGCGACTGGCCTGGCGTGGGGTGCCGCACGAGGTGGTCACCGTCGCCCTCGACCAGCCGGTGCCGTGCAGCGGCGACCTCTACGTCCTGGGCGGCGGCGAGGACGACGCACAGCTCGTCGCCCTCGCTGCGCTGCGCCGCAACTCCGGCCTGATCCAGGCCCTCGACGGCGGCGCGCACGTCTTCGGGGTCTGCGCCGGCCTGCAACTGCTTGGCCAACGCTTCGACACCGCCACCGGCACGGCGTACGACGGGCTGGGGGTCCTCGACGCCGTCACGACCCGGCTCACCCGCCGGGCAGTGGGCGAGGTGGCCGCCGAGTTCGACGCCGAACTCGCGCTGCCGACGCTGACCGGCTTCGAGAACCACGCCGGCGCCACGACGCTGGGCCCGGCCGCCCGACCACTTGCCACCGTCACCCGCGGCACCGGCAACGGCGCCGACGGCAGCCGGGGTGAGGGCGCCCTCCAGGGGCGGGTTGTTGCCACGTATCTGCACGGCCCGGTGCTCGCCCGCAACCCTGCGCTGGCCGACCTGCTGCTGTCCCGGGCCTTGGACCGGCCGCTGGACGAGCTCGACCCAGGGCCGCACGAGCTGCTCCGCCGGCAACGCCTTGCCGGGCTGCCCTAGGTCCCCGCACGGACGGGACCACGACCGACGGCAGGCGTAGCTGACCACAACCAACAAGCCCGAGCAGAATCACCAGGTCCCGGCCGCACGTGTTCCGTTCACCAGCGGCAAATGTCACCTCCAAGCACGCTCGAGACGTCCTCGCACGTCGACCTCGCGATGCGGGCAGCGGCGGCCAAGCTGATCGCCGCAGGTCTCTGCGCTGCGGGAAACGTCCGAAGTCCCTGGCTGGCGG
>ENA-OFCD01000036-OFCD01000036.1-metagenomes-genome-assembly--contig:-NODE-36-length-83115-cov-5.868541_pt1 | contig 83115 bp, 79 predicted proteins | sample MGYA00153392_OFCD01 | MGnify analysis MGYA00153392 | reverse complement strand
TCGGTTACTGCATCGGCGGGACGCTCACGTCGATGGAACTGGCGTACCTCGCGAAGACGGATCCCTCGCTCGTCAACGCGGTCACGCTCTTTGCGGCACAGGTCGATTTTTCGGAATCGGGCGAACTCCGCAATTTCTTGCCACCCCCGCCGAAGGCTAGCGCTTCGGGTGAAGGTGCGGGGCTCTTCCCGGCGATCAGCATGGCGGATACGTTTAGCATGCTTCGTGCGAACGATCTCATCTGGAACGTCGCGGTCAATCGTTATCTTCTCGGAAAGGACGCGCCGGCATTCGATCTCCTTTACTGGAATAGCGATGCGACGAGCATGCCCGGCGCGATGCACGCGTTCTACCTCGAAAATATGTACGGTAAGGACGCCCTCGTGAAAGGCGAGATTTCGGCGCTCGGCATGAAGCTCGATCTGCACGATATCCGCAACGACGTTTACTCCGTCGCGCCGATCGAAGATCATATCGCACCGTGGCGCTCCGTTTACAAGATGACGCAGATCTTCTCAGGCCAGACGCGCTTTCGACTCGGCCACTCGGGCCACATCGCGGGCGTGATCAATCCCCCCGCGAGCGGGAAGGGGCAGTACTGGAGCAACGATACCAACCCCGCGAAACCCGACGAGTGGTTCGCCGGCGCCGACGCGCATAAAGGTTCGTGGTGGCCCGATTGGATGGCGTGGCTCTCGAAACGCTCCGCGAAACGGGTCCCCGCACCCACGTCGCTCGGAAACGAAAAGTACCCGGTGCTCGTCCCCGCACCAGGTACTTACGTGATGGAAAAAGCCTAACGCGCGATTATTTTTTCGCGCCGCTTTTCTTCTTGGCGGTACGAACGGTCGCGGGACCGGCGGCTGCCGCTGCGGCCTTGACCACGGCGGTGGCCTTGATCGCTTTGATGAGGCGCGACTTCTTACGAGCGGCCTTATTCGGATGAATGATGCCCTTCTGGGCGGCCTTGTCGAGTTGGCTCTCAACGGAGGGTGCCACGGCCATTTCGCCGCCGACGCGCGCTTTTTTGAAGAGCGTCTTGAGGCGGGTTTTGACGTCGCGGTTCCGCAATTCGCGCTTTTGCGACTGCTTGACCCACTTGATAGCGGCTTTAATATTCGGCAACGAGGTCTCCAGTTGGGACGGAAATCAGCCTTTCCGGCGAGCGGGAAGGCACGCGCGGCAGTATATCACAGCCATCCCGGAGCGTAAAGCACGATGATCGTCCCCGACCTGCGATTCGGTTTCGCGCCCCTTCCCGACGTCTTCCCCGGCTACGACCCTGCGGGCGACGCACGGGCGCTCGTGCCCGTCGGGTACGCATCGCCCGCCCTCGCGCCCGTGCCGGGTCGGCTCCTGCGGGGATCGCTCCGACCGGGCCAACGCTTCTTCGTGCGGATCCCCGATGCGTGGAACGGGAATCTCGTCGTTTGCGGAACGCCCGCGACGCGGAGCGAACACGCAAACGACCTTACCTTTGGGGAATGGTTCCTCGCACGCGGGTATGCTTTCGCCTCGAGCAACAAAGGGATTCCGTACAACGCGATTGTCGAACCGTGGGATCGGACGCCCGACCCTGCGCACGCGTATCGCGTGCCGTTCGCCTTCGGCGAGTCGGCGCCGGGCGAGACTGCAATTCGCTTTGGCGCGCTCGACCCCGTCGCCGTTCCCGTGGCCGGGTGGCACGCCGATCTCCCGGAGGTCGTGCGCGCCACACGCGACGTCGTGCACGAAACGACGGGCCGGGGGCCGACGCGTACCTATGCAGTCGGACTCTCGATCGGCGGCGGCCAGGTCCGCGCGTTGCTCGAACGCGAGCCCGATCTCGTCGACGGCGGCTTGGAATGGGCGAGCGTCTACTGGCATCCCGAGCACAACATCTTGCGCGATCTGCCGCCGTTTCTCGCCGCAATGGCGCCCTATCTGGAAAGTGGCTTCACCGATCGCGACGCGCACGAAGCAATCGTCGCTGCGGGCTATCCGCCCGACCGCCTTCGAGATGCGCCGCGTCTGCGGTCGCTTTGGGACGCGTACTACTCGGGTTTGCCGCCGTTCTATGCGGACCTTACGACGTTTGCATTCGCGCGGCTGCTCGATCCCAAAGCTGGCGCCCTCGATTCACTCGCCGCCCGCGCCGCATACCGTCCGTCGGCTGCGGCGAGCGAGAACGTTGCCGCGTTCGCGCATTCAGGGAGGATCGAGAAACCGCTCATCGGTTTCGCGGGCGACGCCGACGTCTTCGTGACGCCCCATCACAACTTCGAGGCCTACGTCCGTGCCGTGTGCGCGGCGGGATGCGGCGACCGGTACTGGCCGACGCTCGTCGCGGGCGGCACGCACGTCGACGGCTTTGCGGCGCTGGGCTGGAACCTACAACCGATGCTCCCCTACGTGTGGCGCGGCTTCGAAACGCTCGTCGCCATCGTTGAGGACGGCGCGCGACCGCCCGGCGCCGGGAGCATCACGCGCGTTCGCTAGACGTTTCGGCTGCGACACTATCGGAACGTCGTGCGAATATATGCGGCGATCTGCTCGACGTTCGTCGCCGAAAGCGGCGAAGGGTAGAGCTTCGGCATCATGCCGCCTGGTTTTTCGATGCGAGCGATCGTCGTTGCAAGGGACTGACGTGTCGCGATGCCGTGCAGATTCGGCCCGACGCCACCGGCTCCATTTGCTCCGTGGCATGACGCGCAATTTGCGGCGAAAGCCGTCTTTCCCGCGGCGATCGCCGCGACATCGACGGCAGGCGCGGTCGATGCTACGGCCGACGTTGCGAGGGTCGGCTTCGACGGAAGCGTCGACGCTCCAGGAACCGGAGCGACGGTCGACGGCGAGGCTGTTGCAGCAGTGGCCGCTAGCGTCGCCGGCGGCGTCGTGTTCGCGACGTTCGTGGCGGGCGTAGCACGGAGCTTGCTGATCGGAATCGTGAGCCACAGCATGCCTTTGAACGTCGGTCCGCTCGAAGCGCCGCTCAGCGCCGAATTCGCGCCGACGTTCATTTCTACATAGCCGTGAAGATACTGGACGTGTGGCACGTTGAAGGCCACATTGACCGCGTTTCCGTTTGTGACCGGACCGCCGGCACCGCTATCGTTGAAATCGTGGCGGAGGCTCACCATGACGCCGTTGCGGAAAAGTGGTTGATAGACTTCGAAACTCGCGCCTCGACTCTTCGTCGGCCCGAGCGGCGTACCGGCCGGACCAGCGCCCGGATTATCATCGAATTGTGCCTGGTAAATTGCGAGAAGCCCGGGTCGTCCGTACTGCCCTGGATCGACCTGAACGTAGACCGCGCTCGAGCGGTAGCGATCGATGCCGGAGTTCGTCGAAACCGGCGTCGATCCGTAACTTCCGAACGCCCCGACTTCATAGGGCTTAGTCGGTATTGCGTACGCGAGTTTCCATTGAAACGTCTTGTCGCCGGCGCTGAAATCCGTCGCGCCATTGAGATCGGAACTCGCGAGATAATAGCCGGCCTCGGCGTCGAGGGCGTCGTGAACGTAGGCGAGGCGCGTGCCCCAGCGATTCCCGTAGGTCGCGTTCCAATCGTGTTCGCCGACGAGCGTCGCAGATGCCGCCGGCCCGTCCAGATCTGCATTCTGGCTGTACGGCGACGGCGCGGCACTGAGGATTTTCCCGACGAAAAGATGGCCGTCGTGGTGGAGGAGGTTATTATATGTCAGCCACAAGGTGTCGACGCCGCCGGGTTGATCGAAAGCCGTAATGAATTGCTGGGCGTGATACGTGAAATCGGGCGCCGCGTATCCGACGGCGTGGAGCGCGAGATTGCCGAATGAGAATCGCGGCGTTCCCGTCCCGGCACCGGCCGACGTATCGAAGTTGGCGCTCTCGCCGATCCAAACCGGGAGTGCTCTCGCGAGCGTCTTCCGATCGAGCGCTGAATATCCGGTTCGTTGAAGGTACCGTCCGTACGCATTGAGGGACGGGACGGTGGTATGACACGCACTACATTGCAAGCCGAGCGCTTGTGCGAACGGGGGCATTGCGGCGGTCGGTTTCGGCGCGGAAAACATCCCGGGTATTAAGATCGCTAGCGCACCGAGGAAACCGAAGAACCGCACGTCGGGCCGGAAACGGATATGCTTCACCATCGAACGATGATCGGCTGTCTGTAAGAAGTTCCTGCGAAGACGTTATTCGCGAGTGGCGGGCGTCGGTTAGCCGGTCGTGCCGCGGTCGGTCGTGCGATCGAGAATGGTCCGGTAACTTCGGTACCGCGTCGTGGCGATCGCGCCCTCCGCGACGCCGGCCGCGATGCGGCAGCCGGGCTCGTCGCGGTGGACGCAGTCGGTGAAGCGACACGAGCCCGGCAACGCGGCGAATTCGCGAAAGCCCATCGTCAGTTCTGCGGGCGTGATCTCGTGCAGTTCGAACTCGCCGACGCCCGGGCTATCGATGAGGAATCCGTCGGCGAAACGATGGAGGCGACCCGTCGTCGTCGTTTGTTTGCCGCGGCCGATCTTCGAGACTTCGCCAACGTCTGCCGTGCCGCCGAGCGCCCCGAAGAGCGAACTCTTGCCGACGCCCGATTGACCGATGAGTAGCGTGCGATGGCCCGCGAGCGTCGCCTCGACGGCATCCATGCCGAGGCCCTCTTTTGGATTCGCGAGTAACGTGACGTAACCGAGCGACGCATAGGTGTGGACGAGCGCGGGCACGTCGATGTCGTCAGCGATGTCGGCCTTTGTAAGGATGAGCCGCGCGACGATATCGTGGATCTCCGCGAAAGCGATCAGTTCGTCGATCATCGCGAGATGAAACACCGGTCGTGCGAGCGCCGCGACGATCGCGATACCGTCGATATTCGCCGCCATCGTTTTCGTGCGTCCGCCCGCCGTCGTACGTTCGAGCGCGAAAGTGCGCGGTTCGCGGCGTTCGACGATCACGCGTTCGTCCTCGAGCCGCGATGCCGCGACGAGATCGCCCGGCACGAGTGCGAGACGTTCGAGGCCCTTGCGCAGCTGGGCGAGCCGAACGACGTCTTCATCCTCGAAACAAATCCAGGCGGCATTGCGTCCCACGCTCACGACGCGCGCAGATCGGCCGGGTGCGTCGTCGCGCATGACTCGCGTGCTCGGGCGTGTAAAGATTCGAAAGCCTCAGGTTCGCAAGGATTCCATCGTGAAACGGTTCGCAAGCGTAACATTCGATCGTGTGCTCGCGATGTGCGAGCGCGATGACATCACGCGTTTCTTAGGTTCGCTCGGTGCGACCGTGACATCCTGGAATGCGAGCACGCACCGAACCTATGCGAGCGCCGAACTCGCCCCCGAAGCCGACATCGCGGCGATCGATCGCGGTGCGAATGCTCGCGTCGACGAACCGGCGCTCGTGGTTTTACGCGTCACACCACGATTCGCCGACCGCTCGCGTGGGTTGCTCGATGCATTTGCCGGAGCCGGATGCCCGGCGGGCGTTCGAGACGCGCGCGCGGAAGCCGGCGGCGCCGTCACGATCGAGATCGACGCGACGCAGACCGCGCCACTCGTGGCCCTCGCTCTCATCGATGTGGAGACGGGCGGCACGGCTTTGCGGCGCATCGAGGCACTCGTTCCTTTTTCCGATGCGACGCTCGCCGCGTTCGCGGGAGCGGCACTGCGCGAACCGACGCTCGATGCGTCGCGCATTATCGAGACCTTTCTCGAACCGCTCCTGGCAGGCGGAGCGAGATGATCGAGAAACTTGCGATTCCGATTCCGACCCTTACCTTCGGCCTCAGCGATGCGATCGATATCATCGCAACGGCGCTCTTCGTCTATTACGCGCTCTTGCTCATCCGCGGGACGCGTGCCGTTCCGATCTTGTTCGGAATCGCGGTGCTCGCGGGCGTGCTCGGGCTCGCGAACGTCTTCCACCTCTTGGTTCTCGCGACGATCTTGCAATTCGCGCTCGTCGGAACGGCGGTCACGTTGCCGATCGTCTTCCAGCCCGAATTGCGGCGACTGCTCGAGCAACTTGGGCGCGGCGGAATGATCACGCGGCGCGAAGCCGAGGGCGATGCGCACGCGCTCGAAGAAGCGGTTTCCGCACTCGCAGCCGCAGCGATTGCCCTCTCGCGCAATCGCGTCGGCGCGCTCGTCGTGATCCAAGGCGCGACGGGTCTGCGCGAATACGTCGAGAGCGGGACTCGGCTCGATGCGAAGCTTTCGGTGGGATTGCTCGTCGCGATCTTCACACCGCAGTCACCGCTCCACGACGGCGCGGCGATCGTCAAAGGTATGCTCGTCGAAGCGGCGGGCTGTTTTCTGCCGCTTTCGGAAAACGTGTTGACCGAGAGCCATCTCGGTACGCGACATCGTGCGGCAATCGGTCTCTCCGAACAGACCGACGCCGTCGTTCTCGTCATTTCGGAACAGACGGGCATGATCTCGATCGCGCGCATGGGGAAACTCTCGCGCGAACTCGGCGACGAGGCACGCTTGCGTGCGGTGTTGTTGGCATGCTGTCGTGCGTCGAAGAGCGTACGCCCCGAAATCTTGTCGGCGCGCGTGCGGTTCGGTCGCCGCCGTCGCAACGCGGCCGCCGCGACCGGTCCGTCGGGCGGAGATTTCATCAATCCTCGTGCTTGATCGTCTTCGCAATAATTTACCGCTGAAGCTCTTATCGCTTGCGATCGCGGTGCTCGGCTGGACGTATCTCCGCCTCACACCAAATCCCGTTATCGCGGCGCGTTTCGTGCAGCAAGTCACGGTGCCGATCGCGACGACGGGCCTGCGCGTCGACGAGATCGCGCGGTTCTCCGAGCGTGAAGCCGTGGTCGCCGTCGACGTTCCCCGTGCGGGCGCGCCGCTGCGGCCCGAGATGTTGCGCGCGGTGCTCAATCTCGAAGGTCGCGAGCCTGGCGTCTATAATGTGCCGGTTGACGTGATCGCACCCAAACTCGAGATAAAATCGCTTTCGCCGGCATCGGTGACGCTCTCGATCGAGAGGATCGAGGCGCGCACGGTTCCGGTAACCGTGCACTATGTCGGTGACGCGCGGCGCGGTGTCGTCGTCGGCCGTGTCGGCGTCTCTCCGCTTGCGGTGACGCTCCGCGCCTCCACGAGCGATCTGCGGCGTGTCGCAAACGTGCGTGTCGACGTGCCGCTTCCGACTGCCCCTGTGACGTTCGATTCGATGTTGCGACCGATCGCGACCGACGATCGCGGCGTGGAGATCGGCAACGTTGCCGTCGCTCCCAATCTCCTACGCGTTACGGCCACGTTCGTGGCGGCGGGGCGCCAACACTAAATATGGGACGCATCTTCGGAACCGACGGCGTACGCGGAGTCGCGAACGTCGATTTAACGCCGGAACTCGCCTTTGCGATCGGACGTGCGGGTGCTGCGATCCTCACCTCGGGCGGCGATCCGAATAAACCCATCATCGTCGGTCGCGACACGCGTCTTTCAGGCACGATGCTCGAAGCTGCGGTCGTGGCGGGAATCGCATCGACGGGACGCGATGCGCTCTCGGTTGGGGTCGTGCCGACGCCTGGCGTCGCGCGAATCACCGCACTCGCCGATGCCGCCGCAGGCGTTATGATCAGCGCTTCGCACAACCCGGTTGCCGATAACGGGATCAAATTTTTCGGCCCCGACGGCTTCAAACTCAGCGACGCGCAAGAGCACGCGATCGAAGAAGCGCTCGACGATCCATCGCTTCCGCGGGCGAGTGGTATCGACATCGGCATCGCGCGCACGGCACTCGGACTCGTCGATCGTTATTTCGCGACGCTCGTCGAAGGCGGCGAAGATCTTTCGTCACTGACGATCGTCGTCGACGCGGCGTATGGCGCCGCGTATCGCGTGGGACCGCGCGCGCTCGAACGACTCGGCGCGACCGTCATCGCGCTCCACGCCGAAGACGACGGATCGCGCATCAACGTCGCGTGCGGTTCGACCGATCTCTCGACGCTCGTGCGAACCGTCCGCGAGATCGCGGCGCAACGACCGCAGGCGCACGTCCTCGGCGTCGGATTCGACGGCGATGCCGATCGCGCGCTCTTCGTCGATGAGACGGGCGAGATCGTCGACGGCGATCGCGTCATGCTGGTCCTCGCAGTCGATAAGAAGAAGCACGGGAAGCTCGTGGGCGATACGGTCGTCGGGACCGTCATGAGTAATATTGGTCTCGAACGCGCGCTGCGCGCCGAAGGGATCGCCCTCGTTCGCGCGGCCGTCGGCGATCGTTACGTGCTCGAACACCTGCGCATGAGCGGCATGACCTTCGGCGGCGAGCAATCGGGCCACATCATCGATCTCGATCGTAACACGACGGGTGACGGCCCGGGGACGGCCGTGGCGCTCTTCGCAATCGTCGCGCGCGAACGGCGCACGCTACGCGATCTCGCGAGCACGCTGCACGTCGCGCCGCAAATCCTCGTCAACGTTCGTACGCCGCGCAAAGAGGTGCTCGATCGTGACGATATCCGCGCGGCGATCGCGCGCGTGGAGTCCGAGCTCGGCGAGGGCGGACGGCTCCTCGTGCGACCGTCGGGAACGGAACCGCTCATTCGCGTGATGATCGAGGGCGACGATCACGCGCGCATCGGTCGCCTCGCAAACGATCTAGCGGACATGGTACGCGCTGCGGCGCAATAGCTCCCCATGATTGGTCGCATATTTTGCGTCGCGCTAAGCGCGGCGCTTTCTGTTTTCTCGATGCTCGATGCGCGTCCGGCTCTTGCGGAAACGACGAACCCCATCGTCGTGGCGGTGGACGCGACGCAGGCCGCACAAAAAATTTACCACGTCACGGTCACGATGCCCGCGCATCCCGGCGCTTTCGCGTTCGTCTATCCGAAATGGATCCCGGGGTATCATGGGCCTGTCGGGCCCGTCGAAGCGGTTGCGAACATGCGCGTGAGCGCGGGCGGATCGTCGCTCGCGTGGCGACGCGATCTCGTCGATCCGTACACGATCGTAACGACGCTCCCCGCGACTGCGACGAGTCTCGACGTCGCCTTCGATATCGTGACGGCGCCCTCGCACAACGGCCAAAACGAGGCGATCAGCACGGCGCAACTCGCGGTCATCGAGTACAGTAATTTCGTCGTCTATCCGCAGGGTGCCATCGCCACGGAGACACCCGTGCGTGCCTCGCTCAAACTGCCTACCGGATGGACGATGGGCACGGCACTCCCCGTCGCCGCGCGTGCGGGAGACGTCGTGACGTTCGCACCCGCCTCGCTCTACACCGTCGTCGATTCGCCGATCATCGCGGGTGCGCACGAGCGTTCGATCGTGCTCGACGCCAACCACACCCTCGACGTTGCGGGAGACAGTGCCGCCTCGATCGACGTTTCGCCGAAATTCCTCACCGGAATGAAGCATCTCGTCGCCGAAGGACCGGCGCTCTACGGTGGTCGCCATTATCGCACGTATCACTTTTTGCTCGCGCTCTCCGATCGCGTCGAATTCAATGGAATCGAGCACCACGAATCGAGCGATAACCGCGCGTCGGAAAAATTCGTGATGGATGAGGCGGGTTTCCGCGTCTCAGCCGATCTCTTACCGCACGAATTTTCGCACTCGTGGAACGGGAAATACCGCCGCCCGGCCGATCTTTCGGTACCGGACTATCAGGCGCCCGAGAAAACTGATTTGCTTTGGGTGTACGAGGGCCTCAACCAGTTCCTTGGCGAGAAGCTCACGACGCGCGCACGGCTCACGAGTTTCGAGGATCAACTCGACGAGCTCGCGATCGCCGCGGCCGCGATGGACAACGAGAACGGTCGCGCGACACGACCGCTGCGCGACACGGCCGACGGCGCGTATTTCCTCTATCAGGCGCCGGGGCCGTTCCACGCGCTGCGGCGCAGTGCCGGCGATTTCTACACCGAGGGAAACCTCATCTGGCTCGAGGCCGACGTGACGATTCGCAAGCTCACGAACGGCGCGCGCTCGCTCGATGATTTTTGCAAACTCTTCGCCGGCGGAACCTCGGCGGAGGTTCCGCGCTTCAACACCTATGACGAAGCTGCGGTTATTGCGATGTTGAATAAGATTGCGCCGTACGATTGGGCGGGGTTCTTCGAGAAGCGTGTGGCGACAGCGCAACCGCGGGCGCCCCTCGGCGGGATCGAGGGCGGCGGATACAAGCTCGTTTACACCGATAAGGCTTCGGAGTTCTTCAAAGCGTCGGAGACGGAACGCAAGGAGCTCGACGCGATGTACTCTCTGGGTCTCGCGATCTCGACCGACGGAGATTCGAGCAGCGTCATCCGCGATATTCGCGTCGACTCCCAAGCATTCGCGGCGGGCCTCGCGCCCGGGATGCGTATCGTCGCCGTCGACGGCCGAAAATTTTCGCCGGAGACGTTCCATGCCGCGATGCGCGCCCACGCGGGGACCGATGCGCCGCTCGCGCTCATCGTGAGCAACGACGATTTCTTTCGCACGGTCCTCGTGACCGCGCGTGATGGGGAGCGCTTTCCGCATCTCATCCGTGAAGCAAATACGCCCGATCTTCTCGAAAAAGTCTACGCTCCGACCACATTCGTGCCCGTCCGTGACCACGCAGCGCTAAAAACCCGTTAAACAAGCCTCTTTTCTTGCCGATGGTACGCAGGACACGTTAACTTCGCAGCTAAAGCGGCCCCGGGGATTGCTCGACTCTCTTTACAGAAGTCGGGCATCGACCGGGTGAGATCATTCGGAAATTTCCTTTCCACTACGCCAAAATCGCCAAATTCGAGCAAAACTCGAAGCGGGGGACTTCCAAGGTGGGGTGAATGCGCCGGTCGGCGCACGGGCAAACTCTCGGCCCGAACCCGTCAACTAACCTCGTAGGCGTCGAAAGAGAAACATGATTCGTTCCTTTGGAACGGCGTTGTTCGCCGTTGGATTTGTCGGTCTCGCAAGCGGGATCGCAGTCGCCAAGCCTCATGTATCGGCCCCGATCGTCGCAACGGCCTCACAGGTCGGTATGGATCGGCGTGGCGACGAGGCCACCTCGAATCTCGCAGAGCCCTTCAGCGTTTCGATCCAGGCGCGAGCCGAGCTTCGTGCGATGGAGACGATGTCGGTGATGCCGAGCGCGACCGCCGACCTCGCGATGTGGACATCGAATAGCAAGGCCACGGGGATAACCGAAACCCCGCAGATGACGCTTGCAATGAAGCATTCGGACACGATGCACCGCTTCGCACGCGGGATCATCAGCCGGACGTCGTCGATTGCGATGAGTCTCACCCGGAGTGCCATGCGGTTTATCGGCACGCCGTACGTTTTCGGCGGCACGTCGCCGTCGGGTTTCGACTGCTCGGGATACACTCAGCACGTCTTCGCGATGCTCGGCATAACGATTCCGCGCTTGGCCGACGCGCAGTTCTACGCCGGTCATCCGACGAGCGGCGGGATGGCGACGGGCGACCTCGTGTTTTTTCAAACGTACGAACCTGGCCCTTCACACGTCGGCATCTATCTCGGCAACGGTCGCTTCGTCCACAGTTCGAGCCACGGCGTAATGGTTAGCCGCCTCGGCGACAATTATTGGCGCTCGCGTTACCTCGGCGCCAAGCGCCTCGCGAGACTCTAGGTCAAAAACGAACGGATCCATTCTATGATCGACGGCTTCCGCCGGTTTCTCTTCCGCGGCAACGTCATCGACCTCGCGGTTGCCGTCGTCATCGGCGCGGCTTTCGGGGCGGTCGTGACGGCACTGGTGAAAGATTTCATCACGCCCCTCATCGCGGCGATTTTCGGGAAGCCGGACTTTTCAGCGCTCGTCTTCACGATAAACGGGAGCGCATTCTTGTACGGCGATTTTGTCAACGCCGTGATCGGCTTCGTTCTCGTGGCAGCGGCGATCTATTTCGTGGTGGTCGTCCCGATGAATCATGTCACTGCTCGGTTCGCTCCTGCGGCGCCAGACGCGCCCATCCTCAAGGTATGCCCGGAATGTTGTAGTGATATTCCGGCGGCGGCGCGCCGCTGTAAGTTCTGTACGGCGGCGATCGCGTAGCGGCGAGCCGATCGAAACGATTCCGATGGGGTACGCGAAAATCGAGGATGTCCAAATTTGCACGGCTTGCCGTCATCCTGTCGCTTCGCATACGGCGAGCGGATGTACGAGCAACGAACCTGGGACCGCAAACCGGGCCCCGTGCGTCTGTCCGTGTACGAGGAGCTCGCTCGAAGCCGAACACGCTCGTTCACCGATCGCACGCATTACGCCGAGGTAACGCACGCAGTCCCGTCGTACGAGGCTGGTCGCGACTTCATTGGGGCGTCGCCAAGCGGTAAGGCAGGGGCCTTTGAAGCCTCCATTCGTTGGTTCGAATCCAGCCGCCCCAGCAAAGTTCTTTCATAACGCGAATCGATACTAAAAAGGCTTCGTCAAGCACACTGCGTAGCGAAGAGCGATGACTCACCACGAAGCGCTTACGCGCCTCTTCGATTCTTGGAAGGTGGGCGATGCGTTACGATCGGGCGCGCATTTTGCGCCCGAAGGCACCTATCGTGAAGCCGGACGGGAGCCGCTCGTCGGGCGCGATGCGATTGTCGCACACTTTACGCGCTTCTTTCGCGACGGTCCGCGTTTCGAATTTTTCGTCGACGACATCGTCGTGGAGGACAATCGCGCGGCTGTGCGCTATCGCTTCGCCATCGCCGATACCGGAACGTCGTGGCGCGAGCGACCGGGTTGTGCGTTCGTGACGTTTTCGGACGGAACGATCTCCGAGTGGCGCGAATACGAAGGGTAGCATGTCACAAGATTCGCTCAGCATCGACGTCACGGCCGCAGCCGACGGTCGCGTTCAACTCTTCGGGCTCGGTGGGAGCCTCGATATCGCAACCTCGCCGACGCTACGTGCCGGCTTGATGGAAGCGGCCGACCGCGACAACCACGAGATCGTCGTCGATCTCACGCATCTCGAATTCCTCGATTCGACGGGCCTCGGCGCGTTGATCGGCGCCCACAAGCGCGCGGCCGAACACGGCGGATCGGTACGACTGGTCGCCCAAGAAGGTCAGATTTTACGGTTGTTGAGGATTACGGGTCTGCTCGACGTCTTCTCGGTCTATCCGACGATCGATGCGGCACTCGCCGACAAAGCACGGCTGATCGGCCTCTAGCTCCTGCGGTCTGGACGCCGAGGACCGTTGCTTCGCCGCGACGTAAGCGGCGGCGTGGGATACGACATCAAAGCCAACAGCGCGACGATCACCAACGGCCGCGATCGAGCGGGTGCGCGCGCGATGTTCAAAGCCGTCGGTTTTTCCGACGAAGACCTCGGCAAGCCGATCGTCGGCATCGCGAACACGTGGACCGAGACGATGCCGTGTAATTGGAATTTGCGTGGCCTCGCCGAACACGTCAAGCGCGGGATTCGCGACGCCGGCGGCACGCCGATGGAATTCAACACGATCGCGATCTCCGACGGCATCACGATGGGTACCGAGGGCATGAAGGCCTCGCTCGTCTCGCGCGAAGTGATCGCCGACTCGATCGAGCTCGTCGGCCGCGGCCATATGTTCGATGCGATCGTCGCACTCACGGCATGCGATAAGACAACGCCCGGGGCCGCGATGGCACTCGTCCGGCTCAATGTTCCCGCGCTCATCCTCTACGGGGGTTCCATCGGGCCCGGCAAGCTCGACGGCGAAGATCTTACGATCGTCGACGTCTACGAAGCGATCGGCGCACACGCCGCAGGCAAGATCGACGATGCACGGTTGACCGCGATCGAAAATGCCGCGTGCCCGGGTGCCGGTGCCTGTGGTGGCCAGTACACCGCAAATACGATGGCGATGATCATGGAATTCATGGGCCTCTCGCCGATCGGGAGCGCATCGCCTGGTGCGAGCGATCCGCGCAAGGAGCGGAAGGGATACGAAGCGGGCGTCCTCGTTATGGATCTCTTGCGCCGCGGCGTACGGCCGCGCGATCTTTTAACTCGCGAAGCATTCGAGAACGCGATCGCGGCGGCGGCGGGAACGGGTGGCTCGACCAATAGCGTGCTCCACCTCCTCGCCCTCGCGCGCGAAGCAGGCGTGCCGCTCGAGATCGATGATTTCGATACGATCAGCCGCCGCACGCCGATCATCGCCGATCTTCGTCCGGGCGGCCGTTATGTGGCGCTCGACGTCGATCGGGCCGGCGGCATCCAGCTCATCGCAAAAAATATGGTCGCCGCCAATCTCGTGCACGCTGGTACCCAAACGGTTTCCGGGCGCACGCTCGGAGAAGAAGTGGCAAACGCCGTCGAGACGCCGGGTCAGGTGGTCATTACGACGGCCGACAAACCGTTCAAGCCGACGGGCGGGATCGTCGTCCTACGCGGCAATCTCGCACCCGAAGGCGCGGTCGTGAAGATGGCGGGCCACGAACGGCGGTACCATCGCGGTCCAGCCCGCCTCTTCGACCGCGAAGAAGCGGCGATGCACGCCATCGAAGCGGGTCTGATCGTCGCGGGAGACGTGGTCATTATTCGCTATGAAGGTCCGCGCGGTGGGCCGGGTATGCGCGAGATGCTCGGCATCACGGGCGCGATCGTGGGTGCGGGGCTCGGCGAAACGGTCGCTCTGGTCACCGACGGACGGTTTTCCGGCGGTACGCGCGGGCTCATGATCGGTCACGCCGCGCCGGAAGCCGCGATGGGCGGCCCGCTCGCCGCTCTCTGCGACGGCGACTTCGTCGTGATCGACATCGACAATCGCCGCCTCGATACCGAGGTGTCGGCGGGCGAAATGACCGCACGGCTCGCAACGTGGAAAGCGCCGAAGCCGCATTACACGACGGGTGTCTTCGCGAAGTATGCGGCGCTGGTTTCATCGGCCGCCGACGGCGCAATCACGCGCGTCGGGTAAGTGTGGGCCTATCGACGTATTTTTTCCAGGGCCTCAAAGCGACCGACATCGATTGAAGCGAGCGCCTTCATTGCCGTATCGACATCGACTCCCGTACTCGTAACGCCGACTGCGACACGGTCGTCGATCATTTCCAGAAGTTCCGCTCGTTTGGCGGCGTTTTCCCACGAAACGTGCACGGCGCGGCCGTCGATTTCGACTTTTTTCGTGTAGCCCGCGTTGGTTTCTTCCTCCGGTACGTTATTCGTGCCGATGCGCGCGATCATCCCCAAACCTTTCGCTCCGCCGAAATCCATCACGTCGAGTTCGAGGTGGCCCCCGGAACCCGACGCGTCCCCGTAGGATGCCGTCGCAGACGAAGCCGACATGCCGAAGGCGGTACTCGTTCTGCTATCGCCAGAGGCACGTGATAAGCCCACGACCGTATCGGGCAACAACGCGTTGAGCTCTTCTCGCGGGATCGGATGCACGTTTTCGGAGCCGCCGGATGCGATCGATTTGAGCATTCCGATGCCCGCTGCCATTTGCCCCGCGCTGTCGCCGGATTTCTCCGCCGTTTCCGCTTGTTTCGCGGCCTGCGTCGCACCGTCGACCATTTTCTGAGCAGCTTCCGAGTCGCCGGGTTTTCCACCCATCGCCTGACCCATGATATTTGCGATGACGGCCTTACCCTGGCTCTCACTATCAGCTTGCGACGAGACGGGCCCATGCGATCCGAAGCCGAGGGCACCAGCTCCCAGACCGGCGACTCCAAGGGTTAACGCGAGCGTTACTTGGAGCACGACTCCAGCGACGATCGTGCAAGCAATCGTGACGAGCGTGTACGGGACGACTTTATCCGCTGCGAGATTCATGAGAATCGGCGCGCCCCGGTAAAAAAGATACAACCCATATAAGCTAGCGAAAATGCTCAAAATAGCGAGCGGCGGGAAAATGTAGAGAACGCCTGCGAGAAGAGCCGGCGTCATGGAATAACCGACGAGTTTGACGGCTGCTACGACATCTTTGCGACCGCCGAATGAAGGCGACAGAATATTTGCGATGAGCGCAAAAAGAAAAAGTCCGGCGAGTACCGCAACGAACGTTACGACCGCTTGGACGATACCTTGTACCGCGGGCATACGGTAGGTACCGACAAACGGAATTCCGATGCCGATGATCGATAGGCCGACGAAGAGAGCCACGGGCCCAATCGCCGCAAGCGGAGCGACGTAGCCCGCGTATGTGGAGGCCACCGTGCTCGGCTCGCTCGCAATCGCGGGCCATGCGAGTCCGGGATGAAGCGTGATCTCTTTGGCGCGAGTCGTGATGTTCATGTACGTCTCTCTTTTCTCTTTCGCCTCAACGTTGCGCGGAATCCAATCATCGTGCATGTCGAGCGTCCGAAGAGCGTCCGAAATTCGTTCGGGAAGCGCGCGGCTTGGTGTTCGTTGTCGCACGAGGCGACGTTGGCTCGATCGACGCCAGACCGCTCGAGCTTCATGCGCATGCGTCGTCTCGTTTTCTGCAGCACGCTCGCCCCGTAGTCGCTTGCCAAGGCGATGCCGGGGCCGCCAATCCCAACATCGCGTACGACGAAATCGTCAAAGTCATCGTCAGCGGCACGCCACCGTCGATCGGCAAATGCCGCGGCCGACGCGGGCGATGCGATGGCGAGTCGGATGGGTGGTGGCATGTTCGAGGGAATGTTAGCCGGCTTCGCACGTTTCACGAACGGAACCTTACTCCGCAACGCGTATTACAATGGTTACGAACGAATTTACGCCGTGCAGAACGACACCGCGACGATTCTCAAATGCGCGCAGCACCAACGCATCGCGCTCGATCTCACTAAAATGACCTATTGCTGCATGCCCTCGAAAGCGCCCCGCGTGATGCCCGGCACCGCCGTGACGGCGATGACCTCGACGACGAAGCTGCTCGCTCCCGCGAAACGGTCGGGGATGGCGGGCGTCGCGTAAACCGCGTTTTTTTCCGATTACCCGATCGCGCATGCGTATTGCCCGTTGCCCAAATCCGTGCGTCATCCCGAAACCGTCACCGAGATGATGCCGCCGCGAGGGCAATATAAATGCGCTCGGCACCGCCGACGCGAGCCTTTTTGAGATTCCGGTAGACGACAAAAAGGCACGGTAATGCCATCGCGAGTTCGCGAGTATTTCGTTCCGCGAAACGCACCGACGGGACGATGCGAGGCGCAATTCGTCCACGAGCGGAACGTTACCGCGATGCACCTCGCCTGTAGCGAGTGCGGCGCCGTAGCTACGAGCGGGCAAATCTTTTGCTCATCGTGTAACGGCTTACTCGCATTCACGATCGATCCCGAGCGCTTCGATGGCCGCGCTCTCCGTGCGACCTTCGACGAGCGTCGTCTCTCCAACGACCCGCTCGATACGAGCGGGGTGTGGCGCTTTCGCGAACTCTTGCCGGACATCGCTCGCGAACACGTCGTGACGTTGCGCGAGAACGCGCTTCCCGTTTATGGCGCGTGCCTCGGCGGCAGCTACGCGGATGCAACGAACGCATCGTACGTGCATCTCGGCATGAATCCGACCGCTTCGTTCAAAGATGCCGGCATGACCGCCGCAATCTCGCACGCCAAATCGTCGGGCGCGCGCGTTGCGATCTGCGCGAGTACGGGCAATACCGCAGCCGCCATGTCGGCGTATTGCGCGCGTGCGGGCATTGCGGGCCTCGTGCTGGTTCCCGCAGTCGGCATCAGCGCATCGAAGGTCGCGCAGACGCTCGACTACGGTGCGACCGTTGCCGCGATCGACGGCGATTTCGATCGTGCGCTCGAAGTGGTGCGCGGTCTCGATCCAACGCGCATCGCGATCGTCAATAGCGTGAACCCCTATCGTATCGAGGGCCAAAAATGTGCGGCTTTCGCACTCTTACAGGCCCGCGGTTGGCGCGTTCCCGATTGGCTCGTCTTACCCGGCGGCAATCTCGGCAATACGAGCGCGTTCGGGAAAGGGTTTCGTGAGGCGCTCGCGCTCGGACTCATCGAACGCCTCCCGCGCATCGCCGTCGTGCAAGCTGCGGGAGCGGCACCCTTCGCGAAACTTTTTCGCGATGGTGGCGAGATGGTGCCCGTTCACGCACGTACGACGGCAACCGCCATCAAAATCGGCGCGCCCGCATCGTGGCGAAAAGCGCTCGCGGAAGTGCGCGCGTCGCACGGCACCGTCATCGACGTGAGCGATGATGAAATCGCCGATGCCCGCGCCGTTATCGGTCGCGACGGCATCGGTTGCGAGCCCGCTTCCGCCGCATCGCTCGCAGGTCTACGGATCCTGCGCGATCGCGGCATTATTGGGCGCGACGAAGATGCGGTGCTCGTGCTGACGGGACACGTCCTCAAAGATGGCGCGTATGCGACGACGTACCACGAATCGGCTGCTCCCTTCGCCAATCGTATCCGACAAACGCCGACCGATGCGCTCTTGCGCGATCTCATCGCTGAAGTGACGGCCGTCCGTGTCGAGTAAACCACCCTTTCGCGTCTGCGTGCCCGCAACGAGTGCCAATCTCGGACCGGGCTTCGATGCCATCGGGCTCGCACTCGATCTGTGGAGTCGCGCGACGATTCAATCCGCCGTCGAATTTTCGATCTCGTTCAAAGCCGGCACGTACGTGCCGACCAATGCGGGATTCGAAAACGAGATCATCCGCGGCATGGATCGCGTGCTCGGTGGCGTGAGGCCCAACGTCTCCGTACAGATCGCGAATGATATTCCGCTCGGCAAAGGTTTGGGCGCGAGCGCGGCCGGTGCCGTGCTCGGCATCGTGATCGGCGCCGAGCTCGCAGCCGAGAGCCCCTCGGAACGCACGCTCGCGCGTTATGCAGCCGAACTTGAGGGCCATCCCGATAACGCGCTTCCGGCGTTGCTCGGGGGCGTCGTCGTTGCGGCGATGCCGGAAGGAGAAGACCCCGCGTATCTGCGCTTCGATCCGCCGGCCGGGCTCGCGGCCGTCGTGGTTACGCCGCGGATCGTCTTGCCGACTGCGGCCGCGCGCGCGCTCTTGCCCGCAACGTACGAACGTCGCGATGTCGTCTTCAATCTGCAACGTGTCGCTCTGCTCGCGGCGTCACTCGCGACGGGGGATCTCCACGCGCTGCGCATTGCGGTTGGCGATCGTATTCACCAACCGTATCGCGCGCCGCTCGTTCCCGGATTTTCCGAGATGCTCGGCTTCACGATGCCGGGTTTACTCGCAATCGCGCTCTCCGGGGCCGGTCCGAGCGTCATCGCGTTCGTTTCGGGTGAATCGGAAGCGATTGGGAAAGCGATGACGGCTGCCTTCGCGCGCGAAGGCATCGATAGCGACGTCTTCCATTTGGGCATCGCGACGCGGGGCGCGTACGTCGAACAACTCGCCCCGGCTAGCACGCCCGGATAATCGCCGTAGGATGAGAATTCGTTGAACGCAGACCCGATCTCCGTCGCCCAACTCCGCGCGCTCGAGGCGCGCCAGGTCACGCTCCGCACGCCGAATGGCGAGCTGACTGGTCACGTCGCCCAGGGATCGATTCCGGAAGCGGCGATGATGGTCATGTTCGCCCTCGACACGCCGCCGGAGACGCTCGTCGTCGTCGCGATCTCCGACATCCTGGAGATCGTGGAAAGGTAGGGTGCATCGGCACTCGAAAGTTCGCAAGCGAATGGTTCATGTCAACGTGGGGTCTCCGGCGGGAGCGTATAGCGTCGGGAGCACCGCGTTCTTCCGCTATATCGTGCGGCTCTCGGATGTCGGGCTCACGCTTCGCCCCGCCGATGCGGCGGCGATCGATGTCTTGAGCGCCATCCCCAACGCGTTCGTCGACGAAGATGAATACTCGGGAAACGGCTGGCGGGTCGTGCCCGCGGCGACGTACGAAGACTGGCCCGTCTTGGAAGCGACGCCCGAACGTTTGCGGAACGCCCTCGAAACCGCGCGCCGCGTTCTCTGGGAGAACGCGCAACCCGTCGGCATTACCGCGCGCGAGATCTCGCTCATCGATGATGAAATCGAAAATGTGCTCGCCGTGCTCGCGCGTGCGGAGGCAGCCGGGTTCAGCGTAAACGTAACATACGTTTCGTAGGTGCTCTTCCGCGAAAGCGGTCCTAGCGCACCGTTCGTAACGGTCGCATCGGTTTGCGTCGCGCCTGCAACCGGCCCGCGCGTCCCGTGAAGTAGTCGAACGAGAAATCCGTCACTAAATTACGACGGTCTCTTCGCCGTGTTCTCGAGATCCTTCGCGAGCCGAATGGTACCGATTTCTCAATCTTTACGCTTTAATTCATGAATTCATCACACGATGAATTCTATGGCAAACGCGAATTTGCGAAGAAAGGAACCGTTTGCCCACGCTCCGATTCTTAGAAGAAGAGAGATTGGTCTAAGCCGCCATCCAACTTGTATTCTAGAAATGAGCATCGATGAAGATCCCGATATCGGCCCTGGCGTTCGCCTGCGCGCTCGGCATAACTGCGAGTGCCGCAATCGCGCCCGCCTCCGCAGCGAAGCCTTTGCAAGTCCACCTCGTCGCACAAAATGCCTCCGGTGAGACCGGAACGGTGACGATGCTCGACGGTCCGCTCGGCCTCATCGTGCACGTTCGCGTCAACGAAATGACGCTGGCACAACCGGCCCACATTCATAAGGGCACCTGTGCGAAGCTCGATGCCAAGCCCGCCTACCCGCTAACGACGATCGCTGACGGCCAATCGCAATCGACGATTCCGGGCGCGACGATCGCCTTGGTTACAGGCCAGCCCTATGCCGTCAATGTCCATAAATCAACGAAGGACGTCGCCACGTATGTCGCCTGCGCGAATATCGTGATGTAGACGATTCACGCCCTCGATGGGATGAATTCATCCGCTGATGAATTTAGTAGCCGTGCCCAAATCGAGCGTTAAGAAGAGCAAGCGTGGGCGTCGTCCGGGAGTTCCCGTGACGGCGCTTGCGATCAAACGAGCTGCCGCGCGCGCCTTCGCCGAGCGCGGATATGGCGGTGTAACGATGCGAGAAATCGCCTCGACCGCCGGTGTTGATGCCGCGCTGATACACCATTACTTCGGAACGAAACGCGCGCTCTTCGAGGCCGCAATCGAACTTTCCGAAATCGCGCAATTCCGGAATGTGGTACCACCGAAGGGCGATTTGCCATCGGGCGAAGCGCTCGTTCGCGTGTTTCTCGAGCGCTGGGATATCGCAGCCGAAGGCGACACCTTACCGGCCTTACTGCGAGCGTCGGCATCCGATTCGAGCGCCGCAGCCGCGATCGACGCGCTTCTCGAACGAGATTTCATCGCGCCCGCAATCGCGCGCATCGACGCCACGCGCGGGATGCCTAAATTACGCGCCAGTCTCATCGGCGCACAACTCTTGGGCCTCGCTTGGATGCGGTACGTCGCTCGCCTCGAGCCGATCGCATCCGCCTCGCGGCGGATCGTTGCAAAAGCGTTTGGTCCCAGCCTCGATACGACGCTCGCTGGCCGCGATTACGGAACGACCGCGAACGATCGGCCGCCGAAGTCCGCGTAATCGATCGGCGAATCGGGCGGATTCATCTGCCAAACCTGTGCGCAACTTCTACATCATGAAACTATGATTCTAGGATGTTGAAAGCCGGTGGAGAAGCTCGGAGAGATGGCGGCAAAACCACCCGAACGGCGCGGCCGGGCGACGCGGGATCAAACGCTCTATCTGCCCGAAGATCCGATCGTTCGCGCGTTTGTGACCGAATTGCATTTCGCTGCGGGGCGCGGCGCGAGGACGTGCGAGGCGTACGCGCGCGATATCGAATTCTTCGCGAAATTTCTCGGCCGGGATGTGGTCGGGGCTCAGCGCGCGGACATCAAAGCGTTCGTGCTGCAGCTCGCAAGCGAACTGCGCTACCAACCCGCGGCGATCCGGCGAAAACTCGTAGCGCTCCGACGGTATTTTCGCTATCTCGTCGTCGAGGGGCGTCGAGAGGACGATCCGACGGTCGGCGTCGACGCGCCGAAGCTCCCCAAGCGTTTGCCGGTCGTCCTGAATGAAGACGAGGTGAGCCGGTTGATCGGCGCGCCGCAGCCGGCGGGTCAAACCGAGTTCCAACGTTTCCGCGATCGCGCGATCATGGAGGTTCTCTACGCGAGTGGAATCCGGCGCGCCGAGGTCGCGAGCCTCAACGTCTACGACGTCGATACCAAGCGGCGCATGATGCGCGTCATTGGCAAGGGCAACAAACAGCGGACGGTACTCATGAACGAGTCCGCTGCCGACGCGATGGAAAAATATCTCGGCCATCGGCCACAAACATCCGATGACGCGTTTTTCGTGGGTAGGCGCGGCACGCGACTTGGCGCTCGTGCGATTTGGGAGATCGTGAAAAATTTCGAAAGGCTCAGCGGGATTCGACTTCACGCCTCACCGCACGTCTTGCGACATTCCTTCGCGACGCATCTCCTCGAAAACGGCGCCGATCTCATGACGATCAAAGAATTACTCGGTCACGAGAGTCTCGCGACGACGCAGATCTACACGAACGTCTCCGTCGAACATATGCGCAAGACGTACGATAGCGCGCACCCACGCGATAAACGCGACGATCGGTAGCGTCGACATCTTGTTAAGCGTTCGATCGATGCGTGCGGTACTTGTACAATGCCCGTGCCTCCTTCTGCGATTACGATAACGTAGCCGATGCGCACGGTCCGTCCCGCGTCTTGTTGCTCGACGAACCGCTCGGAGCGCTGGATCTTTGGGAACGTTGCACGATGATGCGCGGACCGGGTGATACGACCGCACGCAGCCGGAACGCCGCACCCCGCGCAAGAAACGGAATCTGATGAACACCCAAATTACGACGACGCCGACGGCCGTCTTGCTCGACGAACTGCTCGAAGATTTACGCGCTCGCCGTCGCGAACGTGGCTTGAGCCTCAACGCTCTCGCCGAGGCGATCGGCAAGAGTCCGATTTACGTCGGCGCCGTGCTTTCCGGTCAGGCGACGCTCACGAACGAGACGGCGAAGAAACTCGCCGAGGCTCTCGGCATCGATGAATCGTCGCTCGCGCCGATGACGACGCCGCCGATTCGTAACTCGGATCCCTTGGTCTATCGTCTCCACGAACTCGTCGACGTTTATGGCGACGCGATCCGCGAGTGGACGTTCGAGACCTTCGGCGATGGAATCCTGAGCGCGATCGATCTCAAAATCCACGTCGAACGCAAGGGCGAACGCGCGATCATCACGCTCGACTCGAAGTTTTTGCCTTACCGGGAATTTTAAGGCGCTAGGCGATGCGCTCGAGTTTCGATCGCTCGTCTTCGCGTGTATCTTGATTGTAAAACGAGGCGCTTCGGCTCCCGGCCGCAGCTTCGCGAGCGAAGGTAATGAGATGGTGACTGACCATGCCGATGTGAAACATGGCTTCGACATTTCCGGACGCTAGCGTTTTCTTCGCCATCCGCCAGAAAACGTTGCGGTAATCGCCGAGTAAACCAACGCGCACGAGGAGATTCCCGAAAATACGCAGCGCCGTGCGGATGTTGCGAGCGTTGACGCGCTGCTTGCTATTGGGCGGCGTTATGCGGTTTGGAAAGACGTGATCGATATGGTACTCGAAACGTCGGTAGAGCGATTCGGGCGTATACGCGGCGGTAAACGTGCGTCTCCACATCGCGACCATCTCGTCGTACGGGATTTTAAAATCGACGTTCGACTCGCGACCGGGCTCGTCGACGAGTCGGCCTTCGGCTTCGAGGCGCCGGTAGAGCGGCGTGCGTGGCAGCGCCTGCAGAAGGTTGATCGTGAGCAACGGGATGTTCGAGACTTCGACAAACTCGAGGATCTTATCCGCGGTATCGGCCGTATCGCTGTCGAGGCCCATGATGATGCCCGAGACGACTTCCATGCCGAAGCTGTGGATGATTCCGATCGCTTCCATGATCGGCATGTGATCGTTATGACTCTTATTCATCGCCTTGAGCGCAACGGGGTCGGGCGTCTCGATGCCGCAGAAAATCGTGCAGAAATATGCCTCGCGCATCATCGCGAGTAAGTCGGGTGATTTCGCGATATTGAGCGTCGCTTCGCACGCGAGCTGCACGGCGAAGCCGTTTCGCTTTTGCCAGGCGATGAGATGCGGCAACAACTCTTTCGCAGCTCTACGATTACCGACGAAGTTGTCGTCGACGAAATAGATCGCGCGCTCGCCGCCATTCGCGAGAATCGCGTCGAGTTCGGCGACGATCTTTTCGGGCGTCTTGAGGCGTGGGTTATTACCGTAGAGTTCCGGGATATCGCAAAATTCGCAGCGATACGGACAACCGCTCGAAAATTGCACGCTGCCGAGAAAATATTGCGAGACGTCGATCTTATCGTAAGCGGGAATCGGGAAATCGCCGAGCGGGTGACGCTCCACGGTTTCAAAGCGCATTTGCGCGCGCGGTCGCGCGGTCGTCTTTTCGAGGCGCGAGACGAGGGCGTCTGTCGCATCGCCGAGTTCACCGACATGAAGGTAATCGAAATCGGGATAATACTCGGGACAACCCGAGACCGATGGTCCTCCGAGCACGGTGACCGTGCCGTAGAGATGCGCGCGGCGGTTGATCTCGTTGATCTGCGGTTTTTGAATGTGCATCCCACTCACGAAGACGGCGTCCGCCCACGCGAAATCGGCAGCCGTGGCGCGATGAACGTTCTCATCGACGAAGCGCACGTGCCAGTTTTCCGGCATGTAATTCGCAATAACGAGGATGCCTTGCGGCGGCATGAACGCCTTGACCCCGACGAAGGGATACGCGTGCTCGAACGTTCCGAACGAAGGCGAGTAGTGCGGGAAAACGCAGAGAACATTCCGCGTCACAAATGCCGTCGCGCGCTTCATCGAGCGAACCGCCAGAGATGGGGTTGCGAATTTCTGCAGAATCTCGAGAGAAGCTCGAAAGTGGGTCGCATACGCGCGACTGTGCCGCGAACCGGTCGCAGTCCTGCGCGTGGGAGCGGCGATCGAACCGTCACCATGACACGCATACTCGACGAACCACGTACGCTTGAAGGAACCGCGAGACCGAAGTATGTCGACGACCGTAGCTCCCGCAAATCCATCCGCGCCCGAGACTCAAGCGACGGCGCTCGCATTCGCGCGTGGAATCATCGGTCGCGTCTCGCGCACGTTTGCCATCGGTATCTCGGTGTTGCCGGGCGACCTCAAACGCGCCGTCCTCGTCGGCTATCTTTTATGCCGGATCGCCGACACGATCGAAGATGACGGCACGGCGACAGCGGCTCGCCGCCAAGAGTTGCTCGCGAGATTTCTGACGTGTTTCGACGATCGTGCCAATGCCGAAACTTTTGCAACCGAAGCATCCGATATTTCCGCAGACGAGAATTATCTCGAGCTTTTGCGGGGTACGAAACGCGTCTTCGTGCTGCTCGATGGCCTGCCGCTCGCCTCTGCTGCGATCGTCGAACGATGGACGCGCGAGATGACGATCGGCATGAGCGAATTCGTTGGTCGCTATCCCGAGGGCATTCGCATCCAGACCATGCCGGAATATCGGCGTTATTGTTACTACGTGGCCGGCACCGTCGGCCATCTCCTCACCGATCTTTGGTTTGCGAGTTCGAAGCTCGTAGGAAAGCGCGAATACGGTCGCCTCCTCGCGAATTGCGAAGCCTTCGGTGAAGCGCTTCAGACGATCAACATCCTGAAAGATATCGCGTGGGACATCGAGCACGAGAACGCCGCATTCGTCCCCGAAGAACTTTTTCGCGCGCACGGCTCGAGCCACAAGATGCTCTTGGACGGCACGCTACGTCCGGCCAATCGCGAAGCGCTCGTGGCCCTGGTCGCCCTCGCAAAAGACGATCTGCGTGCGTCGCTTGCCTACATCACCGATATCCCGAAATTCGCGCTGCAAATCCGCCTCTTCTGCCTGCTTCCGGTGCTCTTCGCCGTCGCGACGTTGCGCGAGATCGAAAAATCGTCGGCGATGCTGCAATCTGGCGGCGGCGTGAAGATCACGCGCGATGAAGTCCGCTCGCTCATCTTCGCAGGGTCGCTATCGACGATCAGTAACACGTGGACCCGGTGGCTCGTCTCGAAGACCAGCCGGTCGCGCTTCAATCTCGGACCGGCCAAACCCTAAGGCGCCTCGGCAGCATCTCCGAGATCTCGGTCGTCTTCCCCCGGGTGACGATCATCTTCTGGATCGTGCTTTCCATCGTTGGTACGGTCGCGTTCTTCAATCTCAAACTCGCGCTCTTCCCCGATATCACGTTTCCCGTCGTCATCGTGTCGGCGACGACGAACCAGATCGATGTCGCAGCGAGCGAACGCAGCCTCACGACGCCGCTCGAGCACGTGCTCGGCGCGCTCCCTGGCATAACGCGGATTCACTCGCTCACGTATCCACAATTCGCCGTGATCGATCTCGCTTTCGACGTGAGCGCGCCGCTAGAAACGCGTCGTGCGCAAGTCGAATCGGCGCTCGAAACCGTGCCTCTCGACCGCGGCACGAAAACGACGATCTCCACACTCAACCTCAACGAAACGCCGGTAGCAACGTACGCGATCACGCAAGCGAACACGCCCTTGCGCGATCTCGCTCGAGTTGCCGAGCGTGCGATCGCGCCGCGCTTGCGCGCGATTCCAGGCGTCTTACGCGCCGACGTCATCGGCGGTCAATCGACGGGCGCGCACGCGTCCGCGTATCGCTTCGACGGCCTTCCTGCCGTCGCGATCGCGATCGTCAAACGTGCCGATGCCAACACGCTCGAGGTTGCCGATGCCGCGGAGGCAGCCGTTCGCGATCTCGATGCCGCGCGACCGCAGATCCATATCGTGCGAACGACGGAGCAAGCGACGTATATACGCGAAGCCACGCAGGCCACGCAAGAAGCGCTCGGCCTGGCAGTCGTGCTCGCAATCGTCGTCATCTGGCCGTTCTTGCGTGACGTGCGCGCGACGACGATCTCTGCCATCGTGATTCCCGTTTCGTTGCTCGGCACGGCGTGCGTGATGTGGCTCTTTCATTTCCGGCTCGAAACGATCACGCTTCTCGCCCTCGCACTCGTCGTCGGCGTCATCGTCGATGATGCGATCGTTATGGTTGAAAATATCGTGCGTCATCTCGAAGCGGGCGAATCGCCACGCATTGCCGCGGTTTCCGCGAATAAAGAGATCGGTCTCACGCTCGTCGCCGCATCACTCACGATCGTCGCCGTCTTCTTACCGATCGGGCTGATGTCGGGTACGCTCGGTCAATTTTTCCGTGCCTTCGGCATCACGGCTTCGGCGGCGATCCTCTTCTCACTCTTGGCCGCACGGACGCTCTCGCCCACGCTCGCGGCCATCTGGCTGCGAGCGCGGCCGGCGACGCGGCGCATTCACGAACGCGAGCGCGAATCCGGCGCGCGCTACCGGCAGATCCTCGCGTGGTCGCTGCACCACCGACGCGCCGTCGTCGGTATCGCCTTCGCCGCGCTCGCAGCGGGCGTTTCGCTCATTCCATTCATTCCCAAAGGATTTATCCCGCATCTCGATCGTGGTGAATTCCGTGTCAATTTTACGGCGCCGCTCGGCACGAGTCTCGCCGATTCGCAAGCCGTCGCTCGCCAGATCGAGGCGATCGTTCGGGCGAACCGCGATGTGACGCACACGTATACGACGATCGGCGCTCGTGCGAATGCGAGCAACATCGGTACGATCGACGTTCACCTCGCACCCGATCGCCACGCGAAGACGATCGAGGTCGAGAATGCGATTCGCGCGCATCTGCCCGCGATCGACGGCGTCGTGACGACCGTTGCCGACGTGCCCTTCGTCGGTAGCGATACGGCCAAAGCGTTGCAATTCGCACTCGTCGGCGACGATCTCGAAACCCTGCGTCGCGTCGGCCGCACCTTCGAACACCGCTTGAAAAAAACGCCGGGATTCGTCGATGTGGGTGCGACCGGACTCTCCGATGGCACGCCGTTCTCCGGGATCGAACATCTGGGTGAGAAACGGGCCATCGGCATCACGAGCGACCTCGTCGCGAACCTCCCGATCGGCGACGCGAACGATCGCGTGATCGCCCTCGCTCACAAACTCGTACCGCGTTCCGTCGCGCTCACGTTCGGTGGCGGCTCTGCCGATGCGAGCACGACTTTTCGCGACTTCGGCATCGCGCTCGGGCTCTCGGTCGTGGCGATCGTTATCGTGCTCGGCGCGCTCTTTCGCAGCATCGTCGATCCGATCGCGATCGTCGTTGCGCTTCCGCTCTCGATCGTCGGCGCGCTCTTCGCGCTCTGGGTGACGCGCGCCGATTTCGGGATCATCTCGCTCATGGCCGTCATCTTTCTCTTCGGCCTCGTCAACAAAAACGCAATCTTGCTCGTCGATCGGATTAAGAACGTACGTGCGCTCGGGATCTCGCGCGAAGCCGCGATCGCCGAAGCCGGGGCGCAACGTCTGCGACCGATCGTGATGACGACTGCGGCCACGATTTTAGGGATGCTCCCGATCGCGCTCGGTTTCGGTGCCGGCGCCGAACTGCGCGCGCCGATGGCCGTAGCGATCATCGGTGGCCTCATCACCTCGACGCTGTTGACGCTCGTCGTCGTGCCCGTCGCCTACACGCTCGTCGACGATTTCGTGCGTCGCGGGAAGGGAAGGGCGTGAGTCGCACGGCTTTTCTCACCGGTGGTACCGGATTCGTCGGTGGAAATCTCGCGCGGACGCTCCTCGCCGACGGGTGGCACGTTCGTGCGCTCGCCCGCCCGGGCAGCGATACGCGTAATCTCGACGGCCTCGACTGCGAGCGTATCGAGGGCAGCCTTTCGGACGACGATCTCGCGACGAAGATCGGTGCCGTCGATGCGGTCTTTCACGTTGCCGCGCATTACACGCTCTTCCGCCGCGATCGCGACGAACTCATGGCGAGCAACGTCGCGGGCACGCGCGCACTTCTCGCGGCCGCACGTCGCGCGGGCGTCGGACGCACGGTGTATACGAGCTCCGTTGCCGCGATCGGCGTGAAGCACGGCGCGATCGCCGACGAACGCCATCAAAGCCCGCCCGAAAAGCTCATCGGGGCCTACAAACTCTCGAAATACCTTGCGGAACGCGAAGCGCTCGCCGCCGCGAACGCGGGCCAAGACATCGTGATCGTCAATCCGACGACGCCGATCGGCGCCTGGGATCGCAAGCCCACGCCGACGGGTGGGATTTTCGTGCGCTTCCTTACCGGCAAAATGCCCGCAGCGATCCCGGAAACCACGCTCAACTGGGTCGACGTCGTCGATGTGGCGCGTGGACACCTGCAAGCGTTCGAGCGTGGGACGAGCGGCGAACGGTATATCTTGGGCGGTGAAAACCTTCCCTTGCGGACCCTGCTGCAGCGCGTCGGCGCGATCGTCGGGCGACCGGCTCCGCGCTACGTGCTTCCGATTTGGATTCCGCTCGCGGCCGCTTACGTCGACGAAATTCTCCTCCCGCAGTTCGGCCACACGCCGACGATTCCGATCGATGGCGTACGGATGAGTCGGGAGTCGATGTCCTACGATTCGTCGAAGGCGAGAAGTCAATTGGGCTACGACCCCAGACCGATCGACGGGGCGATCCGCGCGGCGATCGACTGGTTTTCCGGCGACTTTCAAAACGGAGCAGAGAAACACACACCATGGCAGTGACGCTCAAACAAGCGGCCAAAATCGGCGGCTACGTAATCGCACAAAAGCTGAAGGGCCGCAAGAAATTCCCCCTGACGCTGATGCTCGAGCCGCTTTTCCGGTGCAATCTGGCCTGTTCGGGTTGCGGAAAAATCCAGCATCCCGTCGAGGTTCTGCGCCGCCATCTCACGCCCGCCGAGTGCTTCGCTGCAGTCGACGAATGCGGCGCACCCGTCGTCGCGATTCCCGGAGGCGAGCCCCTGCTCCATCCGCAGATTCAAGAGATCGTCGAAGGCATCATCGCGCGCAAGAAATTCGTCTACCTCTGTACCAATGCGATCAAGCTCGAAGCGAGCCTCGATAAGTTCGTGCCATCGGAATATCTTTCGTTCTCGGTCCACCTCGACGGACTCAAACCCGCGCACGATAAAGCCGTCGCGCGCGACGGGGTTTTCGACGTCGCGGTCAGCGCGATCAAAGCTGCGAAAGCGCGTGGCTTCCGCGTCACGACGAATACGACGATCTTCAACGACGCCAAAGCCGCCGACGTCCAAGCCTTCTTCGATTTCGCGACCGACGAACTCGGCGTCGACGGTATGATGATCTCGCCCGGTTATCCCTACGAGAAGGCGCCGGATCAACAGCACTTTCTCCATGCGGCACAGACCAAGGCGCTCTTTAAAGAGATCTTCCAACCGTACGCGGATAAAGAGAAAAAGTGGAACTTTAACGCGAGTCCGCTCTTTCTCGACTTTCTCATGGGTAAAAAAGACTATGACTGCACGCCGTGGGGTATGCCGTCCTATAGCCTCTTCGGTTGGCAGCGTCCGTGCTATCTCATGCAAGACGGCCATTACGCCAAATCCTATCGCGAGCTCATCGACGACACCGATTGGTCGCTCTATGGTCACAAGAGCGGTAATGCGAAGTGCGCGGACTGCATGGTCCATTGCGGCTTCGAACCGACGGCCGCCGACGACTCGATGAAGGTCGGCAACATCTGGCGTTCGATCACCACGGTGATGGGCAAGAACTGACTGGGGGCGAAGTGATCGACACGCTCTTCGTTCCGCGCGGCCCCGAAGAACGTGCGGTGCGACGCGCGCTCGGACGAGCGAACGCACCGCATCGGGTCGTCGCAACGGGCATCGGCCCGCTCGCGGCGACGCTCGCCGTGCACGATGCCCTCGCGGGACCGACGATGGGTCGCGCGCTCGTGGTCGGGCTCTGCGGCCTCCTCTCGCCTGCGTTTGCAGTAGGCGAGACGCTCGTCTATGGCGAGATCGTCTCGGCAACCGACGCCACCATGACGATCGATCGGGCGTTTGCGAGCGATATCGTGCGCACTCTCGGGTACGTGCAATCGGGTATTCGCGCACTCGGCGTTACCGACGTCGTGACGTCGGGTTTCGAAAAACTCGATCTCGGCCGGCGCTACGACGCGCAAGCGGTCGATATGGAGAGTTTGCCGCTCGTGCGGTATCTCCAACGTGCGGGCGTCGCCGTGGCAGTCGCACGCGTGGGAAGTGATGCCGCAAGCGATGATCTCCCCGACCTCCACATGGCCCTCGATGGATCGGGCGGCCTCGACAGCTTCGCGCTCGCACTCGCAATGCTCCGCCGCCCGATCGCGGGTGCGCGTCTCGCGCGCAACGGCACGCTCGCGCTCGCGGCACTCGAAGCGATGATCGGCGCACTCGTCGCCGCTTGACCTAAGAACGTCCTCCGCATAAGCTCCTCCTTTCGGCGGCGAGAATCGTTTTTGCCATGCGACGTGACGCGTGCACGGTCTATCCTCGGAGGACCCGATGCCGCGCATGGCCGAGCCCGGCGTGATGTCGCCCGCGTCGGAAAGCGCAACGGCACCGGAGTCGACTGCGACGTTGCTCTTCACCGATGTCGAAGGGAGCACGCAACGCTGGGAGCGGCATACCGCTGCGATGGCATCGGCATATCGTGGCTACTTGGTGGTCCGACGGCACTCCGATCAAGAGGAGTTCGATCTCGCCGTGCCCCTTCTCGAACGCCGTCCCGACGATCGTACCAAAAGCGACGACGACGTTGCCAACATCATCGAAGCCGCAGACGGTTTACGTGGGGCTGAGCCTTACGTTGCGGGCGACGCCTGCGTGACTTCGCCGAGCGTATCGTACGTGCGGCCCTTCCAGGCGCCACCACGACGACGTGCGTGCGCGATTGCGGAATCGACGGTCATGGCCATGTAGAGGGCGGCCGCGGCGGGAAGGGCGAGCGACTCGTGCGGCGCGCGGCGATAGAGACGTAGCGTCGGTAGATACGCGAACGCCATCGCGCCCCACCCCGCCGCGCCCGCGAGGATGAGCCCGTCATCGCCGCGTGCGATACCGATGGCCGTCGCGACCGGCGGGACGAGATAGAGAAAGGTCAATCCCGCAACGGAGATCGCAACGAGGGGATAGGAGTGCGCGAGTTGCGTGAATGCCGTGCGTTTCACCATCGCCCAGAGCGGCGGTAATCCGGCGTACGGCCTGATGCTCGTCGTGCGATCGGTCAGCCCGAGCCACGTCTTCCCGCCACGTTTCTTCACTTCGGCCGCGAGCGAACAATCGTCGATTAACCGGCCCGCAACGCACGGCAAGCCGCCGATGCGAACGAGCGCGGCGTGCGAGATGAGCATACATCCACCTGCGGCTGCGGCCGTCGTGCGCGTCGGTTCGTTCGACCACGCGAATGGATAGAGTTTTTGGAAAAAGAAAACGAATGCCGGCACCAGGAGCGCTTCCCACGCACTCTCGCATCGCAAGCGCGCCATCAGCGAAACGAGATCGAGGTCGTCGCGCTCGGCTTTCGCAACGAGCGCCGCAACGTTCGTGAAATCGTGCGCGATATCGGCATCGGTGAAGAGCCAATACGCGGGGGCACCGCGTTTGGCGAGCGCGTGCCGTACCCCGGTTTCGAGGGCGTTGAGTTTCCCCGTCCACGGCTTTTCGAGCGCTCGCGCGCGTATGACGGTGAGGCGGTCGCGCTTCGTCGAGCCGAACGCGGAGGCTTGCGCGACGGCGCCCGTGCCATCGGTGCTGCCGTCGTCGACGAGCGTGACGTTGAGATCGGCGTAGCGCTGTGCGACGAGCGACCCGATCGCCGTCCCAATCGTTTCGACCTCATCGCGCGCGGGCACGATCGCTTCCACGCGCGGGACCCGCAAGCGAAAGGGTTCCGTCGGCCCGTCGTGTGCGTCGACGGGCGCGTTCCAGAAGTTGCCGCGGGCCGCAAGCAAGAGGGCCCAAGCGGCGGCGGACGCGAGCGATATGGCGAGCAATGGCGAATGCTTCACGTCGTGTGCGCTATTCGAACGCGATCCAAGCTCGCCTTGTGTGACGCCTAGTGCGCGTCTGCATCTTCTGCGGCTCGAACGACGGCGATCGGCCGGCTTATCGTGATACCGCGATCGCCGTCGCGCGGTCGCTCGCGCATCGTGGTATCGGCATCGTCTATGGCGGCGGTCGCGTCGGGCTGATGGGCACGGTTGCCGACGCTGCAATAGCGGCCGGCGGCGAAGTCATCGGGATTATTCCCGAGATGCTCGCCGAGCGTGAAGTCGCCCATCGTCATCTCTCGGAATTGCACGTCGTGGGCTCGATGCACGAGCGCAAGGCCATGATGGCGGCGCTTTCCGATGCGTTCATCACGCTGCCCGGTGGTTTCGGGACGCTCGAAGAGATCTTTGAAGTCGTCACGTGGCGCCAACTCGGCTATCACCAGAAACCTTCGGGTATCGTCAACGTCGAGGGCTACTACGATTCGCTCATCGCGTTTTGCGACGACGCGGTCGCGCGTGGTTTCGTGAATCCCGAAGATCGCAAAAACCTCATTGCGAGCGACGACGTCGAGACGCTCATCGACACCCTGCTCGCACTCGTCAAACCGACGACGATACGCGAGTAGTCCGAGCGGTCACTCGCGCGGGGCGTTCTCTTTCGCACGTACCAATCGCAAGAGCGCGTCGTTATACGGCGTGGCAATACCCAGACGCCGTCCGGCGGCAACGATCGCTCCGTTGACGTGATCGATCTCCGTCTTGAGATGCGCGCCGAGATCGACCGTCATGGAATTGCGGCTATCGGGAGCATTTGCGAGAATACCGCGCACGTATTCCCACGGGTCGCCGAATGGAAGGTTGATGCGTAGCGCCCGTGCCACGGCCGCGCTCTCGTTCGCGACGAGACGCCCGAGTTCGGCGGCATTGGGATCGCTTGCAACGATGCCATTGCGTGCGTCGGCAAGTGCGGAAATCGGGTTGATCGTCGCGTTCGCGAGCAACTTCCCCCATTGATGCGGCCGAATATCGTAGGCGATCGCGCAATCGAGGCCCGTCCGCGCGATGAGGCCCTGGACCGATCGCACCGTCGCCGTCGACGCGCCTGCAGAACCGACGACCGTCGTACCGATCCCCTGCCGTCGCGAACGCCCGTGTCCGATCGCGAGACCCGCTTCGTTGGTGATGCCGATGACGAGCGCGACGGTACCGCCGAGGGCGGTCTTGATCGCTTCCTCGTTGCCGAGTCCGTTCTGCAACGACACGATCGGCGTGGCGGGATTGAGTTGTCCGGCAAACGGTCGCACGGCGCTGAGCGTGTTGGGCGCCTTCACGAAAACGAAAAGAAAATCGGTCGCGAACGCTCGCGCGGGATCGCGCGTCGCGACGACGCGCCGCACGGGAAGATCGTCGACCGAGACGCCGCCGTTCGAAGTGATCGTCTCGACGACGTCCCCGCGAACGTCGACGAGCGTCACGTCGCTCCGCTCGGCGAGGTAATAGGCGAAGAGCGTGCCCATCGCACCTGCCCCGAGAATCGCGATGCGCGTTCGTACGTCAGCGGTCATAGAGCCTCAAAAGTAATACCGATACCGCCCGCGGCGCGGTGATCCCGCCCCAGGCGCGAACGCGATGAGAAAGATGCCGGCCAAAAAGCCGCCGATGTGCGCGAAGTACGCGGTACCGCCACCTTGCTCGGAGAGGACGCGATCCGAGAGCGACCCGAAGCCGTGGATGAATTGCACGATCGCCCACAAGCCGATCACGAGAAAAGCCGGAAGCCGTAGGAAAATCGGAAAGCAGCCGATGGGGACGATCGTTTGGACATCGCGCGTCGGAAAGCGCAACAAGAACGCACCGAGGATACCCGCGATCGCTCCCGATGCGCCGATGCCGGGAACGTGACTACCCGGCATCATCGCGACCTCCGCAAGGCCGCCTAAAATTCCGCACGTCACGTAGACCGCGACGAACCGGACGTGACCGAGCACGAACTCGATCTCCGGTCCGAAGACGAGTAAGAAAAGCATGTTGAAAAAAATATGCAACACGCTTCCGTGCAAGAATTGCGCGGTGACGAGAGTCGACAACGTCGGCGGTGCGGGCGTATCGAGCTGGATGCCGTGGGTGAGGTCGAACGGAATAAGCGCGTAGGCGTTGATGAACGCTTCTCGCGCCCCCACACCCGGGCTGCCGAGTTCCTGGATGAAGACCGCGATATTGATCGCGACGATCGCATACACCGCGACGGGGAAGATGGGATCGCGTCCCAAAACGCGCAGCGGAATCACCGCCTAAAAAGAAAACTGCAGCCCGAGGACGCTGCGACGCTGGGCGTGCGTGATATCGCGTTCTCCGCCGAAGATCTTCACTTTACGATTAGCCACAAAGTTGATGTATGAATCGAGGGTCGGATGGCGCAGATCGTACGCCCGCGCTTCGAGGCCGAGCGCACCGCGCGCGATACTCGCCGTAACACCCAAACGCGAATATTCGATCCCGCCGCCGTACGTGAAACTGCCGCTGCGGCTGAGCAACATCGCATTTGCCGTTCCGGTACGTTCCGACCCGATATCGTTGACGCCGAGTTCGAGGCCCGTCGTGCCGCGTGGCAAGATCAAGAGATTGAAATCCGATTGCGGTCCGCGATCGGACGTGAGCAGCGGCGAGACGTTACGGTTGATGCTTCCGGGGCGTTGCGGCGAGAGCTCGCTCACGCGAATCTGCAACTCGACGAGATCTTTCGTAAAGGTGCCGAGTTTGGCTTTGAGCACCGCGAGTTTTGCATTGGTCGCGACAGTCTTGGCACGACCCGCACCCGTCGAAGCGTTCTGCGGAGCGCTTGCGTCGACCGTCGTACTCGGTGAGACCGTCGAACTCGATGAGGAACGCGGCGATTTGAAGAGAGGCTTCGACGTGGGCACCGCGCCCGGGTCGGCGGTCGGCGCCGCGGGTGGGGGCGTCGCGTCTTTGTCGACGCCGTAGACGTTCGAGGTGCCGCCGAGCGATCCGACGAGCGAATCGACTTTTTGCGCGGTCGCATCGAGTTGCGCGACGGTATCGCGCAACTGCGTTTGCGTCTGCGTGTTCCCCGTGACCTGACGGAAATCGTTCGTCAAGTCCGAGAACGTCTTTGCGGTCGCCGCGAAGTCGCGCGTCGTGTTGATGAGGTTCTGCTTTACTTGCGGATTCGTTGCCACGTCGCGCAACGAATCGACGGTCTGGCCGAAGGATTTCGAGGTCGACGAGAGCTGCGCGAGCAGCGCGTCGACTTGGCCCGAGTCGCGCTTGACGACGTCGTTGAGCGAGCCCGTGAGATCGACGACGTTATTGCTCGCGACGGTAAGATTCTTCTGCAACGAATCGGTTAATGTCTGAACTTTACCCGTCAGCGTCGTGAGCGAGCGATTGGCGTTGGTCGTGAGGTCGTTTGCGTTGACGAGCGTCGATTTGAGCTCGGCGAGGAGTTCGGGTTCGGTCTTCTGCAAGGTTGCGAGAATCGTGTCGAGCCGACGGACTTCGCCTTGGCCCTGTTCGAGAAGATCGGAGATCGAGGCGGGGTTCACGCCACGCGGCTGTTGGGCGATCGGGGCGATTTCGTGCGGGAGCGTTTGAACGCGGGCATCGACACCCTTTGGTGGCTGAATGAGGATCGAGGGTTCGCCCGTGAGCGGTGCCTGAATCAGAAACTTCGAGCCGACTGGGATTTCATATCCGGGTTTGATCGCCATCACGACCTCGGTCGTGTAGTCGGGGAGCAGGTCGATCCTATCGACCGCACCGATCGGCACGCCGCTAAGGAAAACGCCGGCTGCCGTGCGCAAGCCGGAAGCACCCGTGAAGTGCGCGGCGATCTTGTAGCCGCTCGAGCGCGTCCCGATATCGCCGAGAATGTAGAACACCGCGAAGACGGCCGCGAGACCGAGAATGGTGAAGAGTCCGACTAGGGCTTGTTTCGACATACGTTACAACAGGTCGCGCGCGATGCCGCTAGAGCGGAATCGGCCCGACCTCACTCCCCTGCAAGAATTGCTGGACGATCGGGTTCGGCGACGACTTGATTTCCTCGACGGTCCCGTAGGCGATGATGGCTCCCTCGAAAAGCATTGCGACGTAATCGGCCATCGTGAAAATACTATCGAGATCGTGCGAGACCACGACGGCGGTTCCGTCGAGTTGTTCCCGCAAGCGTTTGATCGTATCGGTGAGCACGTGCGTGATGATCGGATCGAGGCCGGTCGTCGGTTCGTCATAAAGCACGAGTTTGGGATTCGTGACGACCGCACGGGCGAACCCGGCGCGCTTGAGCATGCCGCCGGAAAGCTCGGATGGCATGCTCGCGCTCGCATTCGCGAGCCCCACGCTCTCGAGCGTATCGGCGACGAGTTTTTCGATCTCGGACGCGTTCATCTTCGTATGTTCGCGGAGCGGCAACGCGATATTCTCGCCGATGGTGAGACTATCGAAGAGCGCTGCAAACTGAAACGAAAAGCCGACTTTGCGCCGGAAATCGATAAGTTCGCGTTTGCTCAAGCTCGAGAGATCGACGTCACCGATGTAGACCTTGCCTTCACTCGGCATCCGCAAGCCATTGAGCAAACGTAAGATCGTCGATTTTCCAGCACCGGAAAGGCCGATCAAGCACGTGATCGCGCGCTCTTTGATCTCGAGCGAACAATTCTTCAAGACGTACTTATCGCCGTACCGCAGCGTCGCATTTTCGATACGCGCGTAATTCTTGGCAGTCATTTTCCGGCGCCGTAACCGAAGAGCAAGATCGACATGACGAAGTTCGAGATGAAGATGAGAATGATCGAGGTGACGACGGCGCCCGTCGTAGCCCGGCCGACACCCGCGGCGCCGCCTCGGACGCCAAACCCTTGGTAACAGCCGACGATGACGATGATGATCGCAAATACGACGGCTTTGAGCATCCCTTTGAGATAGTCTGGGAATTGGCTGTAGACGCGCGCGGAATCGAAAAATTGGCCGTAGCTAATATTGGCGACCGTCTTCGCAAGATACATCCCACCGAGAATCGAGATGATATCGGCGAAGATCACGAGGATCGGGAGCATCGCGATCATCGCAAGGAGGCGCGGCACGACGAGCATCCGCACGGGTGAGAGGCCGAGCGCTTCGAGGGCTTCGATTTGCTCCGTGACGACCATCGATCCGAGTTCTGCTGCGATCGCAGCCCCCGCGCGACCGGCGACGACGACGGCCGTGAGCATCGGGCCGAGTTCGCGGGATGAGACGTAGGCGACGGCACCGCCGACGAGATCGGTCACGCCGTATTGGCGCGCTTGATTTGCCGATTCGAGCGAGATAACCATGCCCGTAAAGAGCGATGTCAAGAGCACGATCGGCGTCGACTGGACGCCGAGTAAGAATGCTTGCGAGAACGTCTCGTTTACGCGAATGCGCAACGAAGCCGTGTAGCTCGCAGATTCCGCAACGAGCGATGCCGCGCCGCCTGCATATTCGAAGAATCCGACGGTCGTGCGACCGACATCTTCGAAGACTTTCATCGCGCGTCGCATTCCGCGATGCGCGCGAGAACGCCTTGCGTGATTTCGACGCGTTTCGCGGTGACCCCGCGCTCGGCGGTGAGATTGTATTGGAGTTGACCGACGCGCGCGAGACGACGGTCGAGATCCGCGAGATTGCTTAGCGCTTCACGTTCGAAGCCGCCGAAATACGCCCGCACGATTCCGAGATACGCGACCGCGTCGCGATCGCTCACGGCTTCGTTTTTCTCGAGTCGCGCCGTCATCACATCGTGCGCGTGGCGCATCTTGCGTTCGCGAATATAGAAGCGCGAGACGTCGCCGACGAGCGCCTCGAGCGCTCTGCGATCAAGCGACACGTACGGCCTCGAGCGCCGCACGCTGCATCGCGAAGAGCGAGGTGATCCCGCCCTCGGCAAGCGCCAGCATCGCATCGAGTTGGCCACGATCGAAAGCCGCGCCCTCGGCCGTCCCCTGCACTTCGACGAATGCGCCCGCATCCGTCATCGCGACATTCATATCGACTTCGGCGCGGCTGTCCTCGGTATATTGAAGATCGAGGTGGCCGACGCCGTCGACGAAGCCGACGCTTACCGCCGCGACGGCATTCGTGAGCGGCCATTTCGCCGAGCCGTAGGTAAAATCGCGGCGCAGTGCGAGTGCGAGCGCGACGTATGCGCCCGTGATCGCGGCAGTGCGTGTCCCGCCGTCGGCTTGCAAGACGTCGCAATCGACGACGATGCTTCGTTCGCCCAGCGCCTTGAGATCGGTGACGGCACGTAGCGCGCGGCCGATCAGGCGCTGGATTTCGTGCGTGCGACCGCCGATTTTCCCCTTGCTCGATTCGCGCTGCGTGCGATCGTGCGTTGCGCGCGGGAGCATCGCGTACTCGGCGGTGACCCAGCCCTTCCCTTGGCCGCGTAGCCATGGCGGCACACGGTCTTCGATCGTTGCCGCGCAGAGGACGCGCGTATGCCCGACGGAGATCAGCGCGCTGCCCTCGGCGTATTTGAGCGGATTCGTTTCGATCGTAACCGTGCGGAGCGCGTCGAAAGCGCGGCCATCGGCGCGCGAGAGGGGCGTAGTCGTCATCGCGAGCGACCTACCCCGTTTCGCGCGCGAATTCCCGTAACCCGGCCTTATTCGACCGTGACGGTCTTCGCGAGATTACGCGGTTGGTCGACGTCCTTACCCTCGATATCGGCGATGTGATACGCCAAGAGTTGGAGCGGGACGATATTGACGATCGGCGAGAGCAGCTCGTCGACCTTGGGTACCCAGAAAATGTGGTCGGCGAGCGCGGCTGCTTCCTTGTCGCCATAATTTGCGACGACGACCGTGATCGCTTCACGCGCCTTGGCCTCGGCGAGATTGGAGAGCATCTTCTCGCGCACGCGCCCGTCGGTAACGATCGCGACCACGGGAACTTTGTTATCGAGCAGCGCGATCGGGCCGTGTTTGAGTTCGCCTGCCGCGTAGCCCTCGGCGTGGATGTACGAGATCTCTTTGAGTTTGAGCGCGCCTTCGAGAGCGGTCGGAAAGTTCACGTAGCGACCGATGAACATGACGCTGCGCGCTTTTTTAAGTTTCTTTGCGACTTTGCGGATCTCGTCGGATTGGTTCAGACATAAATCGATCGAGACCGGAAGCAGTTTCGTCGATTCCGCGATCTCGCGGAGACGTTCGATCGGCTCGCTCTCGCGCACGCGCGCGAGGTAGAGCGCGAAGAGCACCATCGCGATCGTCTGCGAAACGTACGTCTTGGTTGCGGCGACGCCGATCTCGGGCCCGCCACGCGTGTAGAGTACGCCGTCGGCGAGGCGCGTGAGGTGCGAGCCGAGCACGTTGCAGATACCGAGCACGGGCGAGCCTGCGGCCTTGGCGATCTTGACCGCTTCGACGGTATCCGCCGTCTCGCCCGATTGCGACATCGCGATCGTCAGCGTCCGCGGGTCGAGTTTGCGATCGCCGTAACGGAATTCGCTCGCGAGTTCCATTTCGACGGGTAGCTTGCACAGCGCGCGCAAGAGATACATGCCGACCATGCCCGCGTGGTACGCCGTGCCGCAGCCCGTGATCGAAATTTTCGTAATCGCACGCAACAGATACTCGTTCATCTTGAGTTCGGCTGCGAGTTGCGAATCGCCCGATTCGTCGATGCGTCCGGCGAGAGTCTCCTTCACGACGCTCGGCTGGACGAACATCTCCTTGAGCATGAAATGCTTGAAGCCGTCTTTTTCGGCCGAACTCGCATCCCACATAATCTGCGTGACTTCACGTTCGATCGGGTGGCCGTCGAAATCGGTGAGCGCGTAGCCGTCCTTCGTGATGACGACCATCTCATGTTCGCGTAAGATGATTTGCTTGCGCGTATACTTCAAAATTGCGGGCGTATCCGAGGCGACGAACATCTCGCCGTCACCGATGCCGACGACGAGCGGGCTCGCGCCGCTGCGTGCGAAAACGAGTTGCCCGGGTGTTGCCTGCGAGATCACGCCGAGCGCGTAGGCGCCCGTCACCTGCCGTAGCGTCGTACGCACGGCTTCGATGAGATCGCCCGCGTCGTTGCTCTCGATGAGGTGCGCGAGAACTTCGGTATCGGTCTCGCTGCGAAACGTGTGGCCTTCGGCAATCAGCTTCTCGCGAAGAACCGAATAGTTTTCGATGATCCCGTTGTGGATCACCGCAAATTTACCCGAGCAATCCATGTGCGGGTGAGCGTTGGCGTCGGAGGGCCGACCGTGCGTGGCCCAGCGCGTGTGCCCGAGTCCGGTCATCCCATGGAGCGGCTCCGTAACGAGGCGCTCGGCGAGGCGGCCGAGTTTCCCCTCAGCTTTCGAGCCCGTGAGCGCTCCGGCACCGTCGATGACGGCGATGCCGGCGCTATCATAGCCCCGATATTCCAGACGTTGGAGCGAATCCATGATGATTCCGACGCTGTCGCGGAATCCGACGTACCCAACGATGCCACACATATCGCTCTATCGTTTCGGAGGCGAGTTTTGTTGCGCTACTTGATGCCGTCCTTAACGCGTGTGTAGGGAATCTTGCCAAGTTCGACTTCGGCGAAAGCCGTCGAAACGGGCTTATTCGGGTTCGCGTCGTCGGTAAGGGCGGGCGCGCCGTTGTTGAGTTGCTTCGCGCGCTTGGTCACCACGTTCACGAGGGTGAATTTCGAATCGACGTGCGTGAGGAGGCCGTCGAGGTCGCCGAATACCGTTTTGCTCATGCGTTTTCCACGTTTCTGAAAGTGTCGTCGTTGTAATGATGGATGCGGAAGCGTTCCGCGCGCACGATCGCTTCGAGATCGTCGACCGCCGCGAGATGATCGCGACGGTCCGGTGGCGCTTGCTCGTTGATGATCACGTAATCGAAGTTGCGAATTTGCTTGAGTTCGTCGTGCGCGATCGCCAGACGTGCGGCGATTTCGTCACTGGATTCGGTGCGTCTGGCCGCAAGACGCATGGGCAGGAGAGAGAATTTATCGGGAAGGAGAAAGATGAGGACCGCGCTTTCGTACGAGCGCCGGATCGCGAGGGCCCCGTTGACTTCGGGCTTGAGGATCACGTCGTAGCCCTCGGCAAGTGTCGCATCGATGAACGACCGAGGCGTACCGTAGAGATTGCCGTTGTATTCTCGTGTCTCGAGGAATGCTCGGTCGGCCATCTTCTTCTCGAACGTCGCACGGTCGTAGAAGAAATACGCCTCGCCGTCGCGTTCGCCGTCGCGTGGCGCTCTCGTCGTCGCCGACACCGAGTAACGCAGACGCGGCAGGCGCGCGCGCAGCGTATCGACGACGGTGTCTTTTCCAGCTCCCGAAGGACCCGAAACGACGAATAACAGACCGGGTCCCGGGGACACCAAACGCTCTCCTCGTGAAATGGTGAAACCGCAAGATTCACGAATCGGACGGCTCTAGCCTCTTACGCTTAGGTTGCGAGCGTCGGGGTACACGTATTCCAACATCACGGGCCCGCACCGGGGCACGTGTCCGGAGACGGTTTTTTTTGAAGGTTTGGCCGTTACGGCTCCTTGTCGCTAGTGGAGCGGTCGGCATCGTCGCGCTCGTCCTTGCGCTCGCGCATGGGCCGCTCATCGCAACCGGGATCGGCGCCGCCGCTCGCCTTGCCGGTTACAACGTACGGTATGACGATTTGCGGATTCGCGGCGGGCACGTCGTGATCTCGCATCCCGATGTCAGTTCGCTCGGCGGTGAACCCGTCCTCACCGCGCAGACGCTCGATATCGCCTACGACACGCGCACGCTCGGCCGCGGGCCGCATTTCTACGGGATCTCGGGCATCGAGATCGACCGGCCCAAGCTCACGATCGTCCACCATCGCGACGGCAGCTACAACGTCAATCTGCCACGCCCGAAGCCGGGCGCGACGAGCGCTCCATTCGTGCTGCCACAGATTCACGTCGTCGTGCGCGACGGCTCCATCGGCTTCCTCGACGACACACGCATCTTCCGACACAGCCGCCGCTTCGCACTCGGCGCACTCCAGATCGATGCGAACGTCGACCCACACGCGCTTTCGCGATTCGTCTTCTCGACAACGCTCGTGGAAGACGGCGGTCGCTTTCCCATCGAGGGGCGCGGCCGCTTCGATCCCGCTCGCGGGTACGAACTCTCGCACGTTACGGCACCGTCGCTCGCGCTCGCGCCGTTGTTGGACTATGCGGTCAACTCGACCGCGTTGCACTTCGCGGGCGGCACGCTACACGGTATCGATGCGCGCGTGTACGGCCTGCAGGATCGCGGCGGAACGATCGTGCGCCACGTTTCGGTGACGGCGCGGATCGATCACTTTCAGCCGTATCTCAACGGTCTCGCAAAGCCACTCCGTGATGGACGTGGAAACCTACGCATCTACGATTCGGGCCTCGCGATCCCGCAGATCGATGGATCGATCGCGGGCGTCCCCGTGCGCATCGCGGGCGCGATTTACGATCTCGCGCATCCGACCCTCCGGTTGGGTATCACGGGTGCAGGCGATCTTACGAAGTTGCTCTCGCTTGCCGACGGCGCGAAGCATGTGCCGCTGAGCGGCGCGCTCGCATTCAAGCTCTTCGTCGAGGGCGACGCGACGGCACCGCAGACGCTCGCGAGTTTTCAGTCGCGGCATTTAATCTACGATCGGATCGCACTCGACGATCCGAGCGGGCTCGTCGCCCTCGCCGGCCCGGAAACCGCGATCGTTCGGAGTTCCGCGCGTTACGATGGTTTCGATGTCGGCGCACGCGGTCGCATCCTTTCGGTGAAGAATCACGCCGATCTCGATCTCGTCGCGAGTTTCGCGGGACCCGCGGCGACCGTACCATATGCGAGCATCATCGCGCCCGAGATGCAGCTCGGCGGCACGGCCGTCGTGCGCGGGATCGAGACGCGGCTCACCGCGAGCGGTTCGATCGCGGGCGATTCTGCAACGCAGCACTTGAGCGGCTCGTTCGCGCTCGACGGGCGCGGCGTCGGCACGATCGGCCCGCTCGCGATCGCCGGGCCTGGTGCGAGCTCGCTCCTCGCCTTCGCAACGCTCGATGCTCCCGGTTTCCGCAGCGGCGCCGCGTATATCCACGCGTCGCGATTCGCGTTTTCCACCGCGCGTGCGGGGGTCGCGTTTCCGCCCATTCGGGGAACGCTCGATGCGAACGTCGCCACGGCATTTACGACTGGGCGATTCGTCGCCGGCGGCGATGCACGGCTCGAGAACGCCGATCTTTTCGGCGCGCACGTCGATGAATTCGCGGCGCGCGCGCATGTTGGAGACGACGGCCGCATCGCGCTCGACGGTCGCTATCGCGGGTCACTCGCGGCGCTCGCGGGCGCGAGCGGGCAGCGCTCGCGCGTGCGCGGTACGGCCGACATCCCCGTCTCCGTGCTCGCATCGAGTTCGCGCGACGCGCTCGTCGCCGTCGACGATGCACGCTTCGCACATGCGAGTATCGGCGGCGTTGCGGTGCAGGCGCTTTCCGCGACGATCGGCGTCCGTGGCTCGGCCTACGATGTCTACGCCGCGCGTGCGACGATCGCGGGACACGACGTCGTCGCGCGCGGTAGTTTCGGCACCGGTGGATCGCTCGCCGTCTCCGCGCGCGACATCGATCTTGCGGCGTTTCGCGAACTCGGCCTACCCGTACGCGCGGGAAGCGTGACGGCGCTAGCCGATCTCGCCGGAACGCTCGCGGCACCGCTCCTGACGGGCGGCATCTCCGCCCGAGATCTCCCCGTTCCCGGGCACGTGCGCGGCCTGCGCGATATCGATGCGAACGCATCGCTTGCATACGCGGGCGACACGCTCGTGGTTCGCGATGGTCTCGTGCTCGCGGGCGCGACCGTCGGCTCGCTCGATGGTCGCGTTGCGGGCTTGCGCGCGAGCGGCGCGCCCACGTACGCCTTCGATACGCGTGTCCGTCAGGCCGAAGTTGCCGATGTCGCAGCGGCCTCGGGCGTGGCGCTGTCGTATCCCGAAGGCTCGCTCGATGCCGATTTACACGTTGCGGGTTCGGGTTCGCAGCCCGCGATATCGGGCCGCATCGCCATTCCCGAAGGATCGCTCAATGGCTTAAGTTTTCGGCGCGCGAGCGTCGCGATAGCGGGCACCCTTGCGAATTTTCGTGCGACGGGCGGCCGGGTCACCGTCGGTTCGTCGACGCTCGGTTTCGACGCGACGACGGGCGCGAGCGCGGGCGCGCAGAGCGTCGCAATACACGCACCGCGCATCGATCTCGCAGATTTCAACGATTACTTCGACCGCGGCGATACGCTCGGCGGGACCGGGAGCATCGCGTTCTCGGCGCGCGATCTCGCGCAAGCCTTGGCCACGGATGGCCGCGTGCGACTGAACCACGCCCGCGTTCGACGCTTCGATTTGGGCACGGCGCGCGCGGACTGGTCGACGCGCGCGAGCACCGTCACACTCGACGCGGCTCTCGGTGGCGTGGGCGGCACGCTCTCAACGAGTGGGACGCTCGGACTCGCGACGCGCGAACCGTTGCGCGACGCGCTCCATCGTACGAACGTCAATCTCGTCACGCACGCACGCGGCGTCGATCTGGGGCTCTGGCTTCCCGCCGTGGGCATTCAAGTACCACTCCTCGGTCGGGTCGATAGCGACTTGCGTGCGCGTGGCCGTTTTCCGGAAATCGCGCTCGATGCGCATGCCGCGCTCGTAGACGGACTCGTCGGACGCGTCGCCGTTCGAAGTGCCACGCTCGCACTTCACGGCGTACGCGGTCGGGTCTCGCTCGACGCCGCGCGCGTGGAGATCGATCATCTCCAAATCGACGCGCATGGCACGGCCGGCTTGCATCCGAGCGATCCGCTCGATGTGCGCTTCGCCGCGACGACGCCGGATTTCGGGGCGCTCTCCAAAACGATCACCGGTAAAATGCTCGATGCCTCTGGCAGTCTCGCGACGACGATCGATGTCTCGGGGAGCTTCGCGCGCCCGCTCGCTCGCGCACTGGTCGATGGCACGAACCTCCGCTACCACACCTACACGTTACCGAGCGCGCATCTCGATGCGGCACTCGAACCCTCGCGTCTCTCCGTCGCGCAAGCCGCCGTGAATTTTGCCGATGGCCGACTCATTGCGACGGGCTTCGCGCCGATCGTGCGCGGTCGCGGCGGCCTCACGGTCGGTCCCGCATCGGCCCCGATCGAGCTGAGCCTTGCGGCGGAAAAGATCGGCCTCGGTCAATTCGGGGCCTTCTTACCGAAGGATACGACGGCCGCCGGGAGCCTCGATGGCGTCGTCGAGATCGGCGGTTCGATTGCAAATCCTGCGTTGCTCGGAACGCTCGCACTCGCCGACGGCACGTTCGTCGGGCCACAGTTCCGCTCGAAGCTCGAACGCGCGCGCGCCGAGCTCACCTTCGCGGGATCGTCGGCGCGCTTGCACGACGCGAGCGCTAGCATCGGCGGTGGTACGCTGACCGCCGACGGCGAGGCGAGCGTCCCGAGTTTACGCGCGCCCGGTCGCGATCTTACCTACGCGCTCAACGTGCATAGCGCGAACGCCCTCATCGATGCACCGCAGTATCTCCGCGGGCGCATCGACGGCGATCTCGCGCTCACGCGCAAGCCCGATCGCCTGCCGTTGCTCGCGGGCACGCTGGCGCTAGCATCGACGCGCGTACCGCTGTCGGCCGTGTTCAACCCGAACGCGCCGCAAAACGTCGCGACGGCGGCGCCGCTCGCACTCGCGCTCGATCTCACGGTCGTTGCGGGACGCGACGTGCGCGTTTTGGGCGGCCCAGCTGATGTCGGCGCGCAAGGCTCGGTTCGCATCGGCGGCACGCTCGCGAACCCGACCGCTTCCGGCGAACTCGATTCGACCGGCGGCACGATCGGATTTTACCGAACGTTTCGCCTGCAATATCCGAGCACGGTCATCTTCGATCCGAGCAACGGGGTTATTCCAAACATCGATGCGATCGCGACGACGACGGTCGACAATCCGCAGACCGACGTAAGTCTCCACGTCACGGGCCCGGCAACGCAACTCGACGTCGCCCTCGCATCGAATCCGAATTACTCCCGCGAGCAGATTTTGGGCCTGCTCGTCGGCGCGCAGGCGCTCGGGGCGGTGAGCGGGATTCAAACGACGTCGGGCGGAGTGCGACAGAACCCGTTCACCGCGCTCGCCCAAGGCCAACTCGGCACGTTGCTCACGCAAAACATTCTCGAGCCGTTGTCATCGCAACTCGGCGGTGTTTTTGGTTTGAGCAATCTCGCGATCAATTATTCGCTCGGCGGCAGTTTCGATATCGGCGCGCAGAAAAAACTCTTTAAAAACGTCAGCGCGGTTTTCGCCGAATCGTTCAATTACCCGCCGCGGCAGAGCATCGGCCTGCGCGCGAATCCGAGCGACGCAACGGCGATTCAGTTCACGGTCTTCAGTCAGCCCGCGAGCAATCGCTTCGATACGTTTTCGGCGAACGCCGCGTTGCAGTCGAGCAATCAGAGCGTCACCTCGGCGCAACCGGCGAACGGCTCCAACGGCTTTTCGCTCTCGATCCAACGGAAGTTCCGCTAGGCGGTTTTCGCACGCGAAGCCAATCTGTACGACCGTGCTCACGGATTGGCTCATCATACGGCGACTCAGCGCCGAACTCGAACGCGCGCTACGCGGCGCTCGCATCAAAGACGTCGGGCGACTCGCCGACGGCCGATTCGGGTTACGCGTCGCCGCCGGAATCGTGGCGATCGACGCTTTCGGCCCCACGCCGATCGTCGCCCTGGAACCCGATGCGACGCTCGATCGCGCGGCCGGCTGGGTGCGGACCTTTTCCGACGCGCTCGTGGGATTGCGGATCGATGCGATTCGTGCGCGTCGCGGCGATCGACTCGTCGCACTCGAATGCTCGTCGCGGTCGCGCTTCGGCGTAACGAGCGGCTATCGGCTCGTCGCCGAACTCGTTCCGCGCTTCGGCAATATCGTCTTACTCAAGGACGATACGATCGTCAGCGCCGCCAAAGAATTCTCGCGAAGCGATAATGCCAAACGGGCGACGACCGTTGGCGAAACCTACGAGCCGCCGCCGCTCCCCGCAAGCGCCCCCGACGTGGCGACCGTCGTCGATGCATTCCGCGATCTCGCACACAACGATACCGAATCCGCGCGCGCGACCGCCAGCCTCGCGCTCCGCGCAGCCGTGCCGCTCGTGCCGCGACTCGTCGCCGAAAGCCTCGTTGCCGAGTGTGTCGCGTTGCTCGACGACGCGACGATCGTCGGGCTCGCCGATCGCGCGATCGCGCGCGCGCGCAACGTGCTTTCTTCGACTGAAGGCGTGCCCGACGGCATCGGTGATGTCTTCGCGTATCGCGACGGCGCTCGGCTCGTCCAGTGTCACGTTTTCCCGCTCGCGCAATTCGGCGCGCTCACGATGACGCGTCATCCCGCGCTCTTGCCGCTGGTGGCCGAAACCGTCGGCGGCGCGACGCACGCGCGTGCGTCGCAGGCATTCGATGCGCGACGCAAGACGCTGCGGGGTCGGCTCGAGAAACGCCGGACGGCGCTCGGTATCGAACGAGGTACGCTCGAACGCGAACGTGACGACGCGAGCTCGCGCGACGCGTTGCGAGCCGCAGGCGACGCACTCTACGCGCATATCACCGAGGTGGTACCGCGCGCGACGACGTTCGCGCCGTCCTCCGACCCGACGCATGCGATCGCTCTCGATCCCGAGCTCGACGCCAAAGCAAATGCGGCACTCTATTTCAAGCGCTATCGCAAAGCCGCGACCAAGCTCGAACACGTCGCGCGGCGCCTCGCCGAACTCGATGCCGACGCGCGCGTCGCCGACGAACTCTCGTGGGAACTCGAGCGCTCGGATCCGGATACGATCGACGAGATCGGTGACGCGGTCGCGCGCATCGAGCGGCGCAAAGGCGTGCTACCCGCGGAACGTGCGCGCAAACGCAAGCCGCTCGACGTCCGCCTCGGAGACGATGCGCGCGTGTACATCGGCACGTCGCCCGTCGGCAACGCCGATCTCACGTTTCGCGTGGCGCGGCCAGACGATCTCTGGTTCCACGCACGTCAAACTCCGGGTGCGCACGTCGTCTTGCGCATCGACTCCGCGCGCGAACCCCAGGAGGACGAACTGGAACGCGCCGCATCGCTCGCAGCCTTTCATTCCAAAGCCCGCGGGTCGGAGAAAGTTTCGGTCGACTACACCGAGCGCAAACACGTTCGGCGTCAACAAAACGCGCCGCCGGGTCTCGTGTGGTATACCAACGCGCGCACGCTTCTCGTAACGCCCCGCGCAGAGAACGCATGAGCGCTGCCGTAAAGCCGAATGCGCGCGCGTCGATCGCCCTCTCCGATGCGCGACCGATCTGGCAATCGCTCGGGATTTTCCTCATCCCGCTCATGCTCAGCAACGTCTTACAGTCGCTCGGGCAAACCGCGAACGCGGTCTACCTCGGTCGACTCGTCGGCGTAAAATCATTCGCGGCGGTCTCGGCGATCTTTCCGCTCGTCTTCTTCCTCATCTCGTTTCTTATCGGGCTCGGCGCCGGGAGCAGCATCCTCATCGGTCAAGCCTTCGGTGCACGCGACGAAGCGAAGGTCAAGCAGATTGCAGGCACGACGCTCGCGCTCACGCTGGTCATCGGTGGAATCGTCGGCGCGCTCGGTGGCATCTTCTCACCGCAGCTCTTGCACGCCCTCGGCACGCCCGCAGACGTGCTCCCGATCAGCGTGAGTTACGCGCGCTACACGTTTTTTTCGATTCCGCTCCTCTTCGTGTATCTCACGTACACGACGTTCTTGCGCGGCGTCGGCGATACGAAGACGCCTTTTTTGATCCTCATTTTCAGCACCACGATGACCCTCTCGCTCACCCCGCTCTTCATCGTCGGTGCGTTCGGAATCCGCGGTCTCGGCACAAACGGCGCAGCACTCGGGAATATCGTCTCGACCGCGCTCGCACTCGTGGTTTTGCTCGTCATCCTGGCGCGGACCAAGAACCCGCTCGCGCTGGATCGCGCGATGATCGCGAATCTGCGCATTCGCCCGGCACTCGCGCTAACGATTGCGAAGATCGGCATCCCGACGAGCGTCAATCTCACGATGGTCTCGCTCTCGGAGATCGCCGTGCTCGCATTCGTCAATCATTTCGGTTCGGCGGCGCTCGCGGCGTACGGCGCCGTGAATCAGATCGTCAGCTACGTGCAATTTCCCGCGATCAGTATCGGCATCGCCACTTCGATCTTCGCTGCGCAGTCGATCGGCGCCGAGCGAAACGAACGTCTGGGACCGATCGTGCGCTCTGCGGTCGCGCTCAATTACGCGATCGAAGGCGTGCTCGCGATCGTCGTGTATCTGCTCTCGAGTCAGGTGATCTCGCTCTTCATCACCGTACCGGCGACGGTCGCAATCGCGCATCATCTCCTCACGATCACGCTCTGGAGTTACGCGATTTTCGGAAACGCGCGCATCATTTCGGCCGTGATGGTTGCGAGCGGCTTCGTCGTCTGGCCGACGCTGCTCTCGATTCTCTCCATTTGGGCCGTCGAGGTTCCCGTCGCGTATGTCTTGATGGGGCGCATCGGCCTCGATGGCGTCTGGTACGGCTATCCCGCCGCGTATATCGCGGGTCTCCTCATGCAGCTCGCATATTATAAGTTCGTTTGGAAACGAAAGACGATTCGGCGAATGGTCTGACGTCAGGACGCAAAACGATTACGGCTGCATCTCCAAGAGTCGCATCCGGAGGTATGCGCTGGAAGCCCCTGACGTTGCCCCAATCAAGAGGCCACTGATAACCGTGAGTTAGGGATGTTTGAATATTGCTCGATGAACTCGTTTGGCGTCAAGCCATTGAGTGAAGTGTGCGGTCGGGACGCGTTGTAATCACGTCGCCATTCCTCGATTGCGCGACGCGCATGGAAGATCGTTGGGAATGCATGTTCGTTGAGGAGTTCGTCGCGGAGTCGACCGTTGAAGCTCTCGACACTGCCGTTCTGCGTAGGTTTTCCCGGATCGATAAAGTGCTGCGAGACTCGAGTCAGAGCCGACCATTCGAGCATCTTGTCGCAAGTAAACTCGCAAGCTCCGCGCGCAATTGCACTTCGCGTAAGTACGGTCGCAACGCGTGCGCCGGTCAAAGAAAAGTCGACTTCGATTGCAATACATTCTCGAGAGAAATCGTCGACGATCGTCAGCGCTCGAAATCTTCGCCCGGTGCTTAGCGTGTCTGAAACGAAGTCCAGCGACCAGCGCTCGTTCGGTTTCGTAACCGGTTGGATGACGTTGCCGCGAACGTGCCGTACGCCGCGCTTCTTTCGAGCGCGTACTTGAAGTCCGGCCGCGTCGTAGATCCGATAAACGCGTTTATGATTGACGATAAAACCTTCGCGACGAAGCATGATCGTCAACCGGCGATAGCCGAAACGTCGCCGCTCCATTGCTATATCTTTGAGTCGTTCGACGAGAATCGGGTTATCGAAACGCGTCGGCGTAATACTGCGCAACCGATCTGGCGCAACGAGTAATACGACACGCTGCGCGTTGACTCAATCCAAACTCTTGCAAGGCCCTCACCGCTTCCTTTCGCTGCGAGGGCTCCAGGAGTTTTTTTCGATAAGCTGCTTCATCGCATCAAGTTCGAGCGTTAAGTTCGAAATGATGCGTCGCATTCGCGAATTCTCGTCTTCGATCACACGCGATCGAGCGAGTTCACTCGCATCCATGTCGCCAAACTTCGTTTTCCACGCTGCGACCGTGTTCGGATGAATGCCGTGCTTGCGGCCGAGCTCAACGAACGTCGAGCCGGAGTCATGTTCTCGGAGGATCGAGACGATCTGCGTCTCGGTGAAGCGAGACTTGCGCATATGAGCTTCCTTTTCGGCCTCTCGGCCGGGGAAACCCACGATTTCAAATGGCCCGGTTTACCGGGGCAACGTCAAGGTCATGACGCCGCCCTCATCAGTCCTGAGCACTATCCTACCAGCACAGCGAGATAAATCAAAAGACCTGCCGACCGGCGGGCCTTTCAAATGTCCCATCTCAAGGGAGATTCATTATCACAACGGAGATGGCTCTTTGTGATAGGGTACCCATTCATTGAGATAGAGCAAAACTGTGGGGCTTAGTGCCGGAGCGTCATCAGCACGCCTAGTACGAGCAGCGCGACGAGAACGGTTGCGGGCAAAATCATCGCCAGGCGCGATTTGCGCTTATCCACCGAACGAACGATGCCGTTTTTGAGGTCGGCTTCTTCTCGCATGATGCCGGCCAACGTCAAGAAAGGAAATATCAGCAGCATCGGCATCATTAGCGCACCGCCGATTGGCGCGTGATGCAGCCCGAATACCCAAAACGTCTGGACGACAAATCCCAAGCCGATCACGGCAAAAAACCAATAGGTGCCGCGGCGGCGCATCTGCAGCGTCATTTCTTATCTCTCCGTCGGAATCGCACTTACATTACTCCGAGCTACCCACCTGTACTCGCAAGCGCATTAGTCGGTCATAGTGTCGTGCAGCAATTCTTTCGCGCTTGGGCGGCGTAGCTTCGTTGGCACCAGTTCGATTTTAGTTCGATTGAGCACGGTCGTGGGGATATCTCACGTTGAATCGGATCGCCCCTTAGTTCTGACCTGAGGGGGTGAAATGGCCCCAATCGAAACTATGAGACCTCCGGCGATTCGCCCAAGGAGACTCACCGTGAAAACGTCACGCTTCAGCGAAGCGCAAATCGTCGGGATTTTTAAAGAATTCGAGGCTGGATCGCCGGCGACCGAACTCGGGCGTCGTCATGGCATCCATCCGAACACGATTCGGCTGTGGAAAGACAAATACGCCGGGCTCGAATCGAGTGATCTCGCACGGCTCAAACAGCTCGAGGCGGAGAACTCGCAGATGCAGCGCATCATCGCCCGCCAAACGATCGAGATCGATGCCGTACGGACGCTCATCGAAAAAAACGGCTGGGGCTCTCACAGCGCAAAGAAGCGGTGAGGGCGTTGCAAGAATCGGGCGTATCCCAACGCCGAGCATGCTTTCTAATCGGTCAACCGCAGCGAACTTCATCCTATCGCAAGCGTGATGTCGGCGAGGATCCGATCGCACCACGAGTACGAACCCTTGCCGATGAGCGCCCACGATTTTGGGTGGCGCCGACTGCTCATCATGCTACGAAGAGAAATTGCGATTGGCGAATTTCGATTTCGTCGAATATATCGAGAGCTCAATCTCAAAGTTCGACCGCGCAAAAAACGCAAGGTAAGATATGTTCGAGGACACGTGGTCGCGGCAGTAAATCGGAAGAATGAACGATGGTCAATTGATTTTGTTCACGATCGCTTGGCAAACGGACGATCCATTCGATCTATGAACGTTGTCGATGACTTCACGCGTGAATGCCTTGCGATCGAGATCGACTATTCATTCGCAAGCGCAGCGGTCATTCGCCAACTAAATCATATCGTTGATGAACGAGGCTTACCGACGACGATTCGATTTGACAACGAAAGCGAATTCACAAGTCTTCGCATGCTTCAATGGGGCGCCGATCGCGGAGTAATATTGCACTTCATCGATCCCGGCAAACCTACTCAGAATGCTCAGATCGAATCGCTTAACGGGCGCATTTGCGATGAATTTCTTAGCGCCCACTCATTTTCAAACATCTATTCAGCTCGACAACTCGCGGCTCTCTGGCGAGACGACTACAACGAAACGCGCCCTCACTCTTCGCTCGGATATTTGACTCCAAAGGCATTCGCCGAAGCCCACGAACACAACCCATCCTCACAGTTATCAGTGGCGTAAAACACCCCCTCAGGTCACCTTTCTACCAGTCGGGAAATGCGGCCGGACAACCGCGCACAATTCCTTCCACAGCAGAATGCGATCCATTTCACGGAAAAAAAAACCGCTCTCCTGGTCGTTTTTGCGAAACGCTCGAACGAGATCTTCGCAAACAACAGTTGTTCGTCGCTAATCGAAAATAAGTAAAACCAAGTGTAACACTAAATTAGACTCGCCTGATTAAATGCCTTACGTTTTCAGGCACCGTCGCTCCACTAGCCTTAATAACTATTGATCCTGACGACCAAAGATCAAGTGACACGAACAAAGAGTCTTCGGCTTCTTTCACTGAAATCGCAGAAATTGCCACCGGATCTTGCAAATCGAAAGCTTTAATTCAGTAACATTCAAATTGTAGGCTCCCTGCGATCGGCCCGGGATACGCTTCTAATCCGTCGAGGCGAGCGGAACAATCGTCTATGTAAATTTAAACCAAGCGACTTCGCTTATCATGCGCAATCAAGTTGATCCTTGAGTCGTGTAGCCCACCTAACAGTGCAAGTACTTTACGAAAACCGTCGCGATTATTTGATATTATCTCTCTTTAAGTTTCGTCTTTACGGAATCAATGCATTCAGCCCGATCGTTGGCCAAAACGGAAGGAGAAAATATGGCTACATTCGAGCTAATCGATAAATAACGTAAGCACCGGCAGTTGTAAATACGATGGAACAAGCACGCTTGCAGTAAGTACGTACACGACGCTAATTGTTTATTACTTATCTCTTCAGAGAGATTATTTTGAATTGGCTCCCCAGGAAGCAAATGTGTTTTACCTCCGTTTGACTGAAGTCGTGCACGTGTTTTCTATAAACGTTACGGGGCCGTGAGCAACACTTGGCTCACCCGCCGCTTGCCAAGCATAGCTCGTTGACCCTATCGGACGATACCCGATCCCTATCATCGGCGAGGGCAAGATCGCTATAACGCGCTACGGGACGAGCGCCTTAAGCTTCTCGGCCTCGATAACGATGACGTGCGACGTGCGCATATCGATGAGATGCTCGTCCCAAAAACGATTGAGCGTGCGATTTACCGTTTCGCGCGTCGTTCCGATCATATTCGCCATCTCTTGATTGGTGAGTCGCAGTGTGATGCGCGTGCCGTTGGTCGCAGCTTCGCCGAAATTCGTCATGAGATTGAGCAAGAGTGAGGCGAGTCGCGAGCGGATGTCTTGCGAGGTCGTCGCGGAGATCAGCCTATTCGCCGCACGAAGGCGTTCGGAGAGCGCGATCACGAGGAGACGGCCGATCCGCGGGCTGCGATCGATGAGGGCGAGAAAATCATCTCGTTCGATTACACCGACCTCGACGTCGGTGAGCGTGCGGACCGATGCGGCACGAACCGCGGTATCGAAAATCGACATCTCGCCGAAGAAATCACGTTCTTTGAGGATGGACAGGATGGTTTCGCGAGCGTCGGCTGCGACGCGCACGATCGCGACCGAACCGGAAAGGATCAGATAAAACGTCTGGCCCGGATCACCTTCCCGAAAAATCGTTTGGTGTTTGCTGTAACAACGCATTGCGACGAGCTGCGCGACTTCCGTAAGTTCGGATTGCTCGAAATCTCGGAAGAGCGGGACGTTGCGAAGCGCATCGAGGCCGATCGTTCGGCCGACATCTTCGTCGCGCGGTTTCGGTGAGACCATATTCGCACTATCGGCAGGCCGCTCACGCACTTAACATTACCGCGTCCTTGTCGGGTGTGAGCCGTGTCGCGAAAGAGCCATCGTGTCTTCCCTCATCGTACGCATGAGCCGCGCGTTCGGCCTCGAACGAGTTTCCGACGTGTCCACTGCCTCACCGACTCCCGCAGGCCCTCCCGCATCGACGCTCTTCGATGCAGACGCGCGCGCCGCGCTCAAGCACCATTTCGGCTTCGATGCGTTTCGGCCGTTGCAAGAAGAAATCGTGGCCGATGTGCTCGCGGGCCGCGACGTTTTCGCCCTGCTTCCGACGGGTGGCGGCAAGTCGCTGACCTTTCAGCTTCCCGCGGTGATGGCGCCAGGTCTCACCGTCGTCGTTTCGCCGCTCATCGCTCTCATGAAAGATCAAGTCGACGGCATGACGGCCGCCGGGGTCGCGGCGACGTTCCTCAACTCGACGCTCGATGCCGAAGAAGCGCGCAAGCGACTGCGGGGATTGCACGAGGGCGCCTATCGACTGCTGTATCTCGCGCCCGAACGGCTCGCCCTCTCCCACGTGACGAACGACTTACGCGCCTGGAACGTCGTCCGCTTCGCGATCGACGAGGCGCACTGTATCAGCGAGTGGGGTCACGATTTCCGACCGGATTACCGCCGGCTCTCCGAACTGCGCAAGTCGTTTCCGGGCGTGCCGATCCTCGCGCTAACGGCGACGGCGACAGATCGCGTGCGCGACGATATCGTCACCTCGCTCGGCCTGCGCGATCCGCAATGTTACGTCGCGAGCTTCAATCGGCCGAATCTGACCTACCGCGTCTCACCCAAAGGCGATACGTTTCGCCAACTTGCGACCTTCGTGAAGGCCCGCAAGAAAGAGAGCGGGATCGTCTACGCCTCGAGTCGCCGCCAGGTCGAAACGCTCGCAGAGAAACTGCGCGATGCCGGCATCGCCGCGTTGCCGTACCACGCCGGGCTCGAAAATGCGGAACGCGCCTTTAATCAGGAACGCTTCGTGCGCGACGACGCGCGCGTGATCTGCGCGACGGTCGCATTCGGAATGGGGATTAATAAATCCAACGTCCGCTACGTCGTCCACTACGATCTTCCGAAAAATCTCGAGAGTTATTACCAAGAAACGGGCCGCGCCGGACGCGACGGCCTTCCCGCCGAGTGCGTCCTCTTCTTCAGCGCAGCCGATGCCGCAAAGCAGCTCGGCTTCCTCGATGAGAAAGAGCCGCGCGAACGTGCGCTCGGGCTCGAGGGCCTACGCACGATGCAACATTATGCGGAGACCGACGCGTGTCGGCGCGTCACGCTCCTGGGCCACTTCGGCGAAACCTTCGCGATGGAAGATTGCGGTGGATGCGATAATTGTCTCGCGCCACGGGCGCGTTTCGACGGCACGATCGTCGCACAAAAATTTCTCTCAACCGTGGTGCGCGTGCGACAGGCGAGTGGCTTTTCGGTCGGACTCAACCATCTCGTCGATGTCCTCGTCGGTCGCGAAACGGAAAAGGTCCGCGATTGGCATCACGACACGCTCTCGACCTTCGGCATCGGCAAGGGAACGGCTCGTCCGCAGTGGCTCGCGATCGGCCGCGAACTCGTGCGTCTCGGTCTCTTACGGCAGACCCCGGGTTTGCGTAGCGTTCTCGAACTTACCGAGAGTGGTCGCCGCACCTTGCTCGAGCGAACGAGCGTCCACCTAACGACGGCGGCGCCCGCGATGGCGACCTCGCGATCGGAGCGCGTGCACGACGATATCGCCTGCGACGAAGCGCTCTTCGAAGAGTTGCGAACGCTACGAAAATCGCTCGCCGACGAACGCGACGTGCCGGCATACGTCATTTTCCCCGATACGACGTTGCGCGCGATGGCGCGCGACGTGCCTCGCGATTCCGATCAATTACGACGTATCGCGGGCGTTGGTGATCGAAAGCTTGCCGATTACGGCGACGCCTTTCTCGCCGCGATCGCGCGATACGAAGGCGACCGCCGGGAACCTGCGACCCCGCGCGCGTAGCCGAGCGCATGCCTACGTTTCACGCGGCCGACGGCGCCGAACTCACCTACACCGATCTCGGTCCGCACGGCACGATTCCGCTCGTCTTCCTCCACGGCTGGCAAGCCGATAGCGGCACCTGGGCAATGGTCATGGAGCGCCTCGCATCGCGCCATCGCACGATCGCAATCGATCTGCGCGGCTTCGGCCAATCGAACGCCGCGCCCGGGCCGTATCGCGTCGAGAATTTTTCCGACGACCTCAGCGCCCTCGTTGCCGCACTCGATCTCGATCCGCTCGTTGCGATCGGGCATTCGATGGGTGCCGCCGTCGCGCAACGTTTTGCGATCGATCGGCCCGATGCCGTCGAAGGCCTGGTGCTCGTCGCGCCCGTGCCCGCGAGCGGAGTCGAATTCTCGCCGAAGGTCGTCGCGATGTTGCGCGGTATCGCAGGTAACGCCGCAAATGCTAACGCCTGGCTCGCGCAGCTCACGTACCGCGAACCGCCACTGGAAATCATCACGCTCATGCGTCGTGCGGCGGCAGCGGTTCCCGTGCCGGTCGCACTCGAAAGCTTCGATTCCTGGCGCACGCTCGACTTCGCCGATGACGCCGCGACGATCGAAACGCCGACGCTCGTGCTCGCACCCGAACACGATAATCCGATGACACCGGCGTTTGCGAAAGCGAACGTCGCCGACGTGATCGCCGGAAGCGTATTCGAGATCGTCCGCGACTCGGGTCATTACGCTCCGCTCGAACGACCCGACGTCATCGCCGCATCGATCGAACGTTTCGTGGACGCCTTGTGACCGGTGGCGACGCCGGGCCCCAACGGCCACGCGTTCGCCTTTCGCGCGCACAATGGGTGCGGCTCGTCATCGTCGGCATCCTCGTGCTCTTCGCAACGGCGCGTGTGGTGCCGGATTGCGTCCGCGTGTTCATGCCGCTCGGCGTTTTCGGGTACGTGACCGACACGAAAGGTGTCGTCGCGCAGGTCGCAACGATGGTGCCGCGCGGCTCCGATCGCATCGAAGTCGGCGATCTCATTCGCATCGATCGGATCAAACCGTTCGATCGCAAACCGGGCTTCGTCGGTCTCGGCTACAGCTACGATAATAAAGTCCGGTACGTTCCGATCGAACGCGCTGGCCGCGAGCGCATCCTCCATCTCATCGCGCGCAACGAGTCGCTCGCCAATCGGCTCTTAGTCGTTCTGCGCGTCGCGATCTATCTCGTGGTCGTCGCCTTCGGCGCCATTCTCGTGATCGTCAAACCCAATCTCGGGACGGCGGCGATCTTCATCTATGTCATCGGTGGCGAATTTCCGACCACGTACCTCGATCTCGTCATCCCGAACCCCTGGCGACAGATTCCCGAGTGGATCTCGGCCACACTCACGGGTGCTGCGCGACCAGCCCTGCTCGTCTTCGCAGCGTCGCTCGGCTGGAACGTGCCGAGCTTTCGCGTTCGGTTTGCGTGGATCGGCGCCGCTCTCGCATTCGGGCTCGGAACGTTGCACGCGTACGCATTCGAGAAACTCGTGTATCTCGCGCAACCGGCCGCCGCGGCAAGCGATCTCTACGCGACGCTCTCCACGGTCTTTACGATTGCGACGACGATCGTCTTCATCGTCGCCCTCGCTCGTTCGCGTGGACGCGCGCGACAACGCATCGGCTGGATCGTCGTGTCGTTCGCGTTCGCGAGCGTCGCACGGCTGGTCTCCGATGCATTCTATCCCGCACATCTCACGCCGCAAATCAACGCCATCTTACTCACCCTCGCCGTCTTGCCGATCGTCGTCGTCTGGATCGGCGTCGTCCGCGATCGGCTTTTCAACGTCGATTTCGTCGTCAGTCGCGCGCTCGTCTACGTCGCACTCACGGCCGGTGTGATCGGAGCGATCACGATCATCGAAGAAGTCGGGACGCTCGTTTTCTTCTACAACAGCGACCTCTCGTACGCCGTCCTCATCGGCCTCTCCGTCGCGATCGGCGCATTCACGACCCGTTTGCGCGAGCCGATCGAGACGTTCGTCGATCGTTTCATCTTTCGCGATCGGCGCGCGCAACGGAAATCGCTCGAAGCGATCGCGCGAAACGTCATCGACGCTCGCTCCACAGCCGAAGTCGACGACGCGTTGCTCGAGCGGACGGTGAACGCGCTCGAACTCACCTTCGCCGGTATTTATCGACACGAGGCCGACGGCACGTTTGCTTTCGATCGCGGCATTCGCTTCCCGCACGACATTGCGATAACGATCGGCGCGAGCGATCCGCTCGTCGCCGCGATCGCGCAAACGCGCAGCCCGCTCGCGCTCGACGGACGGACCGCGGCTCACAACGGGCGAGCGCTCAGCGACGATCGCGTCGCATTCGCGGCGCCGCTCTTCATCGAGCGCGAAATCGGCGCGATCGTCGTGTACGGTCGCAACGTCGGTGGCCTCGATCTCGACCCCGACGAGCGCGAACTCGTCGTGGAGATCATCGCGCACGCCTCGATCGCCCTCGGCGCGCTCGAGCTCGCGCGTCTGCGTGCGGCGGTCGCGCAAACCACGACGGCGGTAGCCTCGACATAAGCACGTTCGAACGGCTTGAATCTCGCCGTTAGTGCCCGACGCCCTGGTACCGATTGAGCCCGACACGCCAAAACGCATACGCGAGTGCGACGGAAACCAGACCGACGAGCGGAGTCAAAACGCCCGCAATCGCGGGGAGCGGTAACGACGAATCGGTCTTGTGCAGAAAGAACATCGCTGGGAAATAATTCATGAACGCAAACGGCAAGGCGAACGTGAGTACCAATCGGACGCTGCGCGAATAGATGCCGATCGGATAGCGCGTAAACTCTTCTTCGAGTTGGAGCGCGATCCACTTGAGTGCGTCGACGCGGACGAACCAAAACGCGAGCGTGGAGATCGCGAGATCGATCGCGAGATCGATCAGCGCACCGCCCGCGACGATGAGCGGCACGAGGACGAGAAACGCCAGATCGACGCGCACGCCCGCATACCACGTCGCGACGCCGAAATAGAGCGCTGCCAAGATCAACTCGTCGGGAAAAATCTGGCCCGGTGTCGCGATCGTCGCGAAAAGCGAATCGAGCGGCCGAACGAGCGTGCGATCGAAACTGCCATCGCGAATGTGTTCGGGAATCGAGGAGACGTTCGAAAAGAGCGTGTTGTGGAGTGCGTGTGCGAGCATCCAAAATCCGTACATGAAAGCCATGGCCCGAAAATCCCAGCCGTTCATCGACGGAAACTGATGGAGCACGACGTAGAGCGTCGCGATCGCCGAGCCGTGGTACACGAGCATGAAGGCGAGCCACAGGAGAAAATTCTCACGATACTCGAGCGTCGTGAGAACGTTGATCCGCCAATATTCGCGGTAGACGCGGACCATGCGACGCACGTCAGCCGCCCTGAACGACGATGCGCCGCGCGCCCGCCCGCCACACTACGACCGCAAGGGTACCCAAGATCGCGAGCCACAGGAGTTGCACGGCGATCGCTCCGAGATAGCGCTCGGGACCGATCACGCCGACATAGATCAAGAGCGGCGTCGAAAACATCGAGGCAAACGGCAGGAACGCGACAACGTGTTGCAAGGCTTCGGGAAAAAAAACGAGCGGGACGAGCTCGCCACCGAGAAGGCCCGTGAGCCACGTGACGATCATCTGCACGGCGGAGATCTCGAGCGTCCAAAACGCCGTGCAATTCAAGAGAAAATTGATGCAGAAGCCGATCAAGTAGCCGATGAAAAAGCTCAGGCCGAATGCGGCGAGCGCGCCGATGGACGGCACGTCGACGTGCACCACGAGGAGCGCGAGCGCGAGCGACGGCACGATGAGCAGCGCGTGGAAGATCACTTCACCCGTCCCGTCGGCAAAATAATAAAGCGGTACGCTAATCGGTTTGAGAAAATCAGTCGCGATGCTGCCGTCGTGGAGCCGCTCGTGAAGCGCGCGCGTTTGATCGATATCCATGACGAGTCCCATGAGGAGCGCGACCGTCGAATACGTGATGATCGCGTGCAAGGGGAGGTCGCGTGGCGCCGCGTTGTGGGCGTAGAGCGCGACCCACACCATCCGCAAGAGATAGACGCGCACGAGAATCGAGCCGATATTCGTAAAGACGTCGAAACGATACGTCGCCTCACGCGCCATCGCGCGCGCCGCGAACGCCACGTACGGTTCGAAACGAAATCGCGGCGGGCGGGCGAGCGCATTCACGACGGCAACGCCTCGGGCCGCGCGTAGCCATCCGTGTAGATCCGACGCACGATCGACTCGATTTCGGGTTCGACGATCGCGATATCGCTGATCGTATAGCGCTCGGTCACGCGACGGATCAGCACTTCGGCCGACGTCGTGCGTCGATCGAAGCGCAAATGGACGACGTTCGACTCGTGACTCACGACGGTCGCACCGGCGACGACGATCTCGGCCGAGGTCGCTTCGGCAAGCGTGACGACGAGCATTCGATGTGTCCCGTATTCCGATCGCAAGCGTTCGAGCGGTCCGTCGTAGATGACCCGGCCTTCGTCGATGAGGACGATACGACGACAGAGCCGTTCGACGTCGGCGAGGTCGTGGGTCGTGAGGATCACGGTCGTACCGCGTTCGCGATTGACGTCAGCGATAAACGTCCGGATCGCTTCCTTCGCGATGATGTCGAGGCCGATCGTGGGTTCGTCGAGATAGACGATTTTGGGATCGTGCAACATCGCGCCCGCAAAATCGCCGCGCATGCGTTCGCCGAGCGAGAGCTGCCGCACGGGCGTCCCCATGAATCGTTCCAGGTCGAGAATCTCGCAAAAGTGCGCGAGATTCTGGCGGAAACGGTCGCGCGGAATATCGTAGATCGCGCGTAAGAGTTCGAACGATTCGCGCAGTGGCAGGTCCCAATAGAGCTGGCTGCGTTGGCCGAAGACGACGCCGATGTTCTGTGCGTTGGCGGCGCGATGGTCGAAGGGCGCGATGCCCGCCACACGGACCGTTCCCGACGTTGGGACGAGGATGCCCGTAAGCATCTTGATGGTCGTGGATTTGCCCGCGCCGTTCGGGCCGATATATCCGACGAGTTCGCCAGCATCGAGTGCGAAGCTCACACCTTCGACGGCGATCTTTTCTTCATAGTCCCGCGCGAAGAGCGCACGAACCGCTCCGCCCAGACCCTGCCCGCGCACGACCGAGCGAAAGACTTTGCGGAGGTCCGTCGCCTCGATGATTGCCATTGGTCGGGCGCTATTCTGCAGCACGAAGAACGATGCATTGTGCGCGGCTTTCTTCGCAAATCCCGCAGGTTTGGCCCGCGCCGGCCGGAGGAAAGCCGAGCACGAAGCGGAACTTTCGGCGGTCCGCAAGCGTTTGTTAGTGGAAATCCAAAACGATCGGGGGTGAGTTCACATGGCCATGAAGAAAAAAATCGCAAAGAAGAAAGCAGCACCGAAAAAGAAGTAACACTTTCGGAGTCCCCGCGCTTCGGCGCAGATTTTATAACGCTATTATTGAGAGACGCGCCCGGAAACGGTCGCGCTCTTTCTTTTTTTACGGCTTGCGGACCGCTACGGCCCTAACGCGCGAACGCGCGCGAGAAACCCGGTAACGGCATCCCAATTCTCAGCCGATCCTGCGGCGTTTTTGTCATCGCGAAGCGTCGAGCTGCCGTGAACGCCCGCGTGGGGCACGAAATCGACCTTGAGTTTCGAACGCGTCGCATCGCCGATCTCGCGCGCGGCACGTTCCTCCTGCGGATCGCTCGATGAATCGATAAAGACGGGCATGCGGATGCTGCGCGCCGCATCGCGGACCAAATGTTTATTGGGGAAATATTCCCCGGGCGAGAAAGCGAGAACGGCCCCGACGTCACGCGGATGCTTGGCGGCAAATGCGAAAGCGAGCGAAGCCGAATAACTGCTTCCCCAGAGATAAATGGGAGCGATTGGATAGAGGCGACGCGCATAGGCGAAGGCGGCGTCCATATCGCGGAGCACGTCGAGATACGGCGCGCTATGACCGAGCCGAGCGACCGTGGCGTTCGCAGGCGTGTAGAGAGCGCCGCCCGAGCGTTGGTCGATAGCGATTGCGCTGTAACCGAGCAAGACCAATCGCGGCGCGATCGAGGCGTACTCGCTCTTCCCCGATCCTGCCTGATGGAAGAGCAAGATCACGGGCGCGATCGGCGACGGTCCGGTGTAGACGTCGGCCGCGATCGTAACGCCATCGCGCGTGGTCAGCACCACAGGCGTCGCCGTCGGTAAGACGATTTTGGGCACGAGGCCCATGGCAGCGATAAGGACGAAGGTTCGTACCATCCCGCCCGCCGTTCGTCGTCTCGCGCGTGTTTGGCTTCTTCGTTACCCCAGTCGAAGCGTGAGAATTTTCGGCCCCGGATCGGGCTCTGTGATGCTCGGGAGCGGCGGGCTCACCACGCTCTCCGTAGGCGTCGCCGTCGAAGGTCCGAGAACGGTACGGATGCTCGTGGCACCGTCGGCTGCGGCGATCCGCGATGACGTAAGAGGCGCGCGAGGCGTTACGGCGACACGCGGAACGATGGTGGACACGACGGCGCGCGCCGGTTGCACCGGTAATTCGGCCTCGACTGCGCATACGGCGTGATCGAGCAAACTCAAGGCGACTTCGACGAGATCGAGCGTGCGGAACGTACCCGCCGCGCCGATCGGTTCGTAGAGCACCTCGGCACGTCTTGCATCGGCGGAAACACGGATTGCGACGACGCGCTCGACGTCGTCGAAGGTACTCGGAATCGAGACGCTGTGCGAAAATCGGCCTGCTACGTCAACGGCAATCCGCATTTTGGTCCCCTCGAAAAAACTCAAAGCAACCGAGAGATCGCCGTTGGTTTTACTGCCGTCGGCCGTCACCTCGGCAAGCCGAAGATTCGTAATGGGATCGAGCGTTTCGAAAAAATCCGCGAGTAATGCACGCAACATCGCACGAACGGCGAGTAACTGCTCCATGCGCTCGCCCCGCAGATCGACCAGCGCCTTCCGAGCGGCGACCATTCGGGAAAAGTCCCGCTTTATCTCCGGCGTCATGTGCGAGCTATCGGTTACGGACCGGAGCTGGACCTAGGCTGCAAGGGCGCCTGCGACTCAACTGTGCGAACCGTCACAAAATCCGTAACCCGGAGGTATGAGGAAACGCATATCTCGAGGCCACCATCCTCATCCGCGCACCCTTGGAAGTCCGGCGGCATCGAAATCAGCACCGGTCATCCAGCGAATGAAGAGCCGATAGCTCGCGTATCCGGCTTTGACGTGATTCGATTTGAGATAGCGATCGTAGGCGACGCGTTGCACGTGTTCGACTTGCGTGTTGACGTTTTTGAGATACTGGGCACGGATCTCCATGATATCGTCGTAGGCGGTGCGGCCCATGCGATGCGAGACGTGTACGTCGCTCGGCAAATTGAACCACACGAGGATCCATCCCGAGTATGCGAGCAGCGGATCGTGTGACGTGGTGCACGCGATCACCGAAATAAAATTCGCCTCGGACTCATCGGCAAACCCGGCGATGTGCGCCCATTCGTGAGCGTAAATCGCGGGCCGTTCGTAGCGCGACGCGGTCGCGTCGAGATTGATCTCGTGCGTCCATGGATCGGTAAATCCGTTCGATGCAGAGAGCTGCATCATCGGTTGGAAGAGCGTGGGCTTGACGCGCGGCGGAGCGAAGATATCGCGCGTACCGAGCCGCGCGATCGTCGCGTCGAACGTCGGGACCAGCCGACCCGCAAAATTATCGCCGTCGATGCGTTCGCGGTGCGCGGCGTCGGCGAGTTGCGAGAGACGATCGCTCACCCGATCGGCGAATGCCGCGACAGAATCTTCGTCGGTCCGATCGTCGTGGACCAGCACTTTATCGGCCAGAGGGATACGCGCGTAATTGTATGCCCACGAAAGATCGAACCAGACGAAAATGGCGCAGGCGACGGCGAAGGTTCGTAAGAGCGCAAACGCGGCGGCGCGGAGACGTGCGCCGGGCGCGTGACGGATCGACACGATCCAGAATCGCACGAGCCAGACGACGGCAATCGCAAACAGCAGATCGCCGAGGCAGAACGGAAGCGGGCTCGTAAACGCGCGGATGGTGCGATCGATCGCGGGATAAATCCCGGTCGAATAGTGCGCCTCGATCCATGCGGACTGCGGTTGCGCGAACTGCACGACGACGGCGACGGAAATTGCGATCGCATCGAATGCAGCAATGCTGCGACGCGCGGACCGACGTGGGATATGAGGAGGCACGCGTCGTTCTTCGAACACGAGCCACGATGCTCTTTGCCGCCGTCGTCATCCCGATCGTTCGCGGCAACGACCCGGCGATCGTCTTCGTGCGCCGCGCCGAGCATCTGCGGCGGAATCCCGGCCAAATCGCTTTTCCCGGCGGCGTCATCGACGTCACCGACACGTGCGCGCGCGATGCGGCACTCCGCGAATTCGAGGAAGAACTCGGTCTCCGGCGCGAACGCGTCGAAATTTTCGCTCGGCTCGAAGACGTCGTGACGCTCGCGCTCTCCGTGACGGTCACGCCGTTCGTCGGAACGATCGATCCGCCGCTCGATTTCGCAGTGGATCCGAACGAGACGGCGGATGTCCACGAAATCCCGCTTTGCGCGATTTACGAAATCGGTGCGCTCCATCGGGGTATCGAGGCCGTCATCCACGACGGTACGCGATACGACGTGCCGACGTGGCTCTTCGATCATGGGGGAGTTCACATTTGGGGCGCGACGGCGCGCATGCTTCACGCACTCGTCGTGCGCTATCCGACGATCGACGCGCTTACGAACGCGCCGCTCGAAATGGATTAAACCCACGCGAAGTTGGGTACGTCCCGACCTAAGTCGCGGTCGCTTCGGCCGCAGAAACGGAGTCTTTCGTGGGCGGTTTGTTGTGGGGAATCATTTCGGTCCTCTTCGTTCTCTGGCTCTTGGGCTTCGCGCTCCATTTCGGCGGCGGGCTGATCCACTTACTCTTGGTTATCGCCGTGATCATGGTCGCCGTTAATTTGCTGACCGGACGCGGCGCTCGCATCTGATCGTACCGATCCTCATCAACTCGGAGCGTGCGGTTTCTACCGTACGCTTTTTTTCTACCGTGATTTCCGTCGATGCCGAACCGTCGTTCGCTTAACATTCTGTCTCTCTGGGTACCGCTCGCGAAGATGCGAGCAAGCGTTATCATCAACGAGCGCTCGAGCCGAACGCGCAAACATCTGGCCGAACTTCCCGGCCTCCTCACCGCGCGTGGGATCGAGATCGACTCCTTCACCGTCGTACCCCACGAGGAGGCCCTGCGAAAGCGGCTGCAACGCGTCCTCAAGGATGGCGCGACACTCGCGATCGTCGGAGGTGGTGACGGCGCGATGACGACGGCATGCGACGTGCTCGCACACGAAGTCTGCGCGCTCGGGCTCGTGCCTCTTGGAACGGGCAACAGTTTCGCACTCACGCTCGGCATCCCGGACGACGTTGCCGGCGCCTTGGACGTCATCGCGGCGGGTCGGATCGTGAAGGTCGATCTCGGTACGGTCAATGGCACGTACTTCGCAAACTTTGCGACCATCGGTCTGTCGGCTGAGATCGCAGACGAAGCATCGCACGAACTCAAAGCGATTATCGGTCGCCTCGCCTACGCCATCGGGGGCGTGCGCTCGTTCTTCACCCACGGGGCGTTCCGCGCGAAAATCCGGTGGGATACGGGCAAAAAGCAGATTTTCACGCAACAGATTGTCATCGCCAACGGGCGCTATTTCGGCAATCAACCGGTGACACCCGATGCCACGATCACCGATCGGCAACTCGCCTTTTTCACGACGACGGGTGTATCGCATCTCGAAGTCGCGCGGATGTACGTTGCCTTCGCCTTGGGACTGCAAACAAAATTACCCGACGCGATTGTCTTTTCGTCGCGCGAAATCGTTGTGAAGGCCTCACCAAAACAACTCGTGAGCATCGACGGCAAGACTCTGGGCAAGACGCCCGCGAGGTTCGGTGTCGCGCCGCGCGCGTTACGCGTTTGCGTTCCGGCAAGCTTCGACGATGCGCGCGATTAGTTCGCTTGAAACGCGCTTGTGGATCGGAGCACTCGTCTGCTTCGCGCTGTTCTTCGCACTCGGCGCATTCGTCTCATCGCGACCACCGACGAAAATCGATCTCGCGGCCGCAGCACTTCGTGGCTCGTTCACCGCACTCGCCGCTTTCTTCACCGCGCTCGGACGAACGTATCCGATCCTCATCATCTCTGCCGTGGCCGCAATCGTCGCACTGGCCTTTCGCGCGAGCGTCATGCCCGTGCTCGCGATCCTCGTCTCGCAAGTCCTCTCACAAGGCGCGGTCGCTGCGCTCAAGCCGCTTTTTCATCGCATGCGACCCGATCACTGGCTGCTCTATCGCGAGAAAGACCTCTCGTTTCCGAGCGGTCACGCCACGACGTCGGTCGTGTTCTTCGCGGCAATCGCACTTCTCGCCGTGCGCTCGCCCGCGATCCCCCGACCGCTCGCGATTGCCGCTGCGTCTCTTGCCGCGACATGTGCCGCTGGCATCCCGTGGTCGCGCTTGGCGCTCGGCGCGCATTATGCAACCGATGTGACGGGCGGGTTGCTATTCGGGGTGGGTTGGCTCTGTGCGACGCTCGCAATCGCCGCGCGCTTCGGCGCGCTCGGCCGGTAAGAGCAAAGAGTTCCTCGACCGCGCGCACGAATGGGCGCACGTGGACGATACGATCGATATGCGCCCGGGTGAAGTGCTCGAGACCGAAAAACTCGAACCGTACTTGCGCGCGCATCTTCCCAAAGCGACGGGCCCGATGACGGTTCGGCAATTCGGCAACGGCCACGCGAATCTCACGTATTCGATCGCGTTCGGCGAATCCGAGTACGTCTTGCGGCGGCCTCCGCATGGGCCTCTTCCTAAAGGCGGGCACGATATGGCACGCGAGTATCGCGTGCTCTCACGACTTTGGCGCGCTTTCTCGCTCGCACCGCGCGCCTTCGTTCTGTGCACGGATCGCGAAGTTCTCGGCGCGGATTTCGTCGTCATGGAACGCAAACATGGGATCGTGATCCGGCGCGAATTACCGCAGGCGATCGCAACCGATCCTGCGGCGTGCCGACGTTTGGGCGAAGCCTTCGTCGACACGCTCGCGGCGTTTCACCGCGTCGACTACGAGCGCGCAGGCATCGTCGATCTCGGCCACCCGGACGGCTATCTCGAGCGTCAACTCGACGGCTGGGCCGCGCGATGGGAAGCCGCGCGAACACCCGAGTTCCCGGACGCCACGGCAGCGATTGCGGGCTTGCGCGCGACGCGTCCCGAGTCCGGGCCGCCTGCCCTCGTGCACAACGATTTCAAGCTCGAAAACGCGGTCGTGGATGCTGCGGATCCCACTCGCGTCGTCGCCATTCTCGATTGGGATATGTGCACGGTCGGCGATCCCCTCGCCGATCTTGGAAACGTGCTGTCGCTCTGGACCGATCCCGGCCAAGCGCCCACGATGGGCAACAGCACGATGCCGACCGGCGCACCGGGTTTTCCGACGCGCCAGGAACTCATCGCTCGCTATGCTGCGGCGACGGGGCGCGACTGCTCGCGAGCCTCGTGGTATCACGCCTTCAACGTGTTCCGTTACGCCGCGATTTCGCAGCAAATTTATGCGCGTTACGTGCGGGAGCAAACGGCGGACGAACGTTTCAAGGATTTTGGCTTTTTTACCGCCGCCCTCGTCGCACGCGCTGGCGCGATGGTAGCCGCCGGGGTCTAGTCGCCTCGCATCGCCCGATGTACGTCTTTGACGCGAACGGTCGATTCGTGATAAAACAGCGGTAACCACGCGCGATCTTTCGAGAGCCCCGTTACGATCGAATTGCGCACGCTCGAGAAAGATTACGAAAATTTCAACGTTCGACACCTTCGGTCTGCGACCGCAATTAGTGCGTGCCATCGCGGACATGGGCTTTACCGAGGCCACGCCGATTCAGGTCGCCTCGATACCACCCGCTCTCGCCGGCCGAGACGTGCTCGCGAGTGCGCCGACCGGTAGCGGGAAATCTGCGGCATTCGGTCTCCCGATTCTTCACGTCCTCGCCGAACTTCCTCGCGGGAAGACACGCTGTTTGATCCTCGCGCCGACGCGCGAACTCGCGGCGCAAATCTGCGAGCATCTGCAATCGCTCGCGCGCCATACGGGCGTCAAAGTCGCCGCCGTCTATGGAGGCGTCGGGTTCGGGCCACAAGTCGGGCTCTTCCGCCGCGGTACCGACATTATCGTCGCGACGCCCGGACGTTTGCTCGATCATCTCTCGCAAGGCACGGCCACCCTCGACGATATCACGCTCCTGGTTCTCGATGAAGCGGATCGCATGCTCGATATGGGCTTTTTGCCCGACGTGCGGCGCGTCCTCAAGCGCCTGCCGACCAAACGACAGACGCTCTTCTTCTCCGCGACGATCCCGCCCGCGATCGCGACGTTAACGAAAGAACTCTTGCACGATCCGGTGCGTGTCGATCTCGCGCCGACGGGCGCTCCTGCCGTCGGTATCACGCAAACGATCTACACGATCGATCAACAGCGCAAGGCCGATCTGCTCTTGGAATTGCTCAAGGACAATAACATCTTCAGCGCGATCGCCTTCACGCGGACGAAATCGCGTGCGAATCGTCTCGCTGCGATGCTCGCAAAGCACGACGTCCCCTCGGACCGCATTCACGGCGATCGTTCGCAAGCCCAGCGGACGCGTGCGCTCGAAGATTTCAAACGCGGAAAGTATCGCGTGCTCGTCGCGACCGATATCGCGGCACGTGGTATCGATATCGCCGAACTCGGCCACGTGATCAATTTCGACGTGCCGATGGTCGCCGAAGATTACATCCACCGCGTCGGCCGTACCGCACGTGCCAAAGCGACGGGCGATGCGATTACCTTCGTGGCGGCCGACGAAGAGAAATACTTCTCGCAAATCGAGCGCGCCCTCGGTCGGCGTTTGGATCGCGCGAAGACACCGGAGCTCCCGGCGGTCTCCACGACCGCACCCATGCCCTCGGGCGTGCAACGCCAGCGCACTTCGGCGCCACGAGCGACGACGCACGCTTCGGAAAATCCACGTCGCCCACAACCGAAGGGACCCGCCCATCCCGGAGGCTCGGGCCGCCCGTTCCGCCCGATGCCAACGCCCGCAGGTTCGAACCGGCCGAGTTAAGCCCCATGGTGCGACGGGACCTCGCGTGGGAAGGCGGAATAATTTTCCGATGGCTGCCATCCTTCGCGGAGCGTCGCGTCATCCCGATCCGATCGTCGCGGCGCGCGAGCTTGCGGAACAGCTCGTCACGTCGACGACCGAAACGGTCGTCTTCTTTTGTTCGGCACGATACGATCTCGAACGACTGAGCGCCGAGATGAATCGCCGTTTCGAAGGGGTCACCCTCGTGGGCTGTTCGACTGCGGGGGAGATCGGTGCCGAAGGCTATATCGACGGCGCGCTCGTCGGTCTCTCGCTACCGCGCGGCGATTTTATCACGGTCGCGGGACACATCGACAACCTCGGTGTGACCTCACTCGTGCGCGTGTACGAAGGCGTGCAGTCGCTCTTACGTCGTCTCCATTTGCGCGCACCAGCGGCATCGGCGGCCGACACGTTCGCAATTTTACTCATCGATGGCATGTCGGGTATCGAGGAGCCGGTCCTCAGCGCGATCGCGCGCGAACTCGGTGAAATTCCCCTCGTCGGCGGATCGGCCGGCGATAATTTACGTTTCCGCGAGACGGTCGTCTTCAACGAAGGCGAATTTCGTGCGGGTAGTGCCGTCATCGTTCTCGTGCACACGTGGCTGCCGTTCCACGTCTTTAAGACACAACATATCGTCGCGTCGGATCGCAAGATGGTCGTCACGGAAGCGGATCCGGTAAAGCGCATCGTGACCGAGATCAACGCGGAGCCCGCCTCCGAAGAATACGCACGGCTCATGGGCGTTGCTGGCAAACCACTCGATCCGATGACGCTCGCGACGCATCCGTTGCTCGTGCGCGTCGGCGGCGACGATTACACGCGTTCGATCCGCGAAGTCAACGAAGAGGATCGCAGCATGACGTTTTATTGCGCGATCGACGAAGGCATCGTTCTCGCCGCAGGGAGCGGCGCCGATATCGTCGCCGATCTCGACCGACTCTTCGCGAAGATCGTCGCCGAAATCGGGCCGCCCGAAACGATCTTGGGGTTCGATTGCATTTTCCGCCGACTCGAACTCCAAGAGCGCCGCCTCGAGCGTACGGTTTCCAAGTTACTCGCCGATAATAACGTCGTGGGTTTCTCGACGTACGGCGAACAGTATCAGGCGATGCACCTCAATCAAACATTCAGTGGCGTTGCATTCGGCGGCGCAGCCGGGCGGACCGGGTGACCGATCTCGATCGCGAATTCGAAAAACTACAAAAGATCAATCGCGTCTTGATGGATCGCGTCGAACGCAGTACCGACGCGCAAGGTAACGCATTCAGTCTCTTTCAAGCCGCGATCACGCTCGAAAAGATGGTCCAGCAACGTACGGGCGAACTCCAGCGCGTCAACGCCCAGTTGCGCCGCGAAATCGCCGAGCGGGCTGAGATCGAACGTGCGCTCGAGGCCGCCAGGAGCGAGGCGGAGCGCGCGCACGCGAGCAAGACGAAATTTTTTGCAGCTGCGAGCCACGATTTACTTCAGCCGCTGAACATCGCGCGTCTCTTTCTCGATGCGCTCAAGCTCCGCGAAAGTGAATCGGGATCTCTGCGCTTACTCGGTCGCGTCGATGCATCGCTCGAGGGAGCGGAATCGCTCCTAACGACGCTCCTGGAGATCTCGCGCATCGACGCGGGCGGCATGACCGTCGAGATCGACGACGTCGCAATCGATCCGCTCTTACGTCGACTCGCCTCCGATTACGCGCTCGGCGCCGAAGAACGCGAATTGCGCCTGCGGATCGTGCCGAGCGATGCGATCGTGCGAACCGATCTCCGTCTCCTCGATCGCATCTTGCGCAACTTCATCAGCAACGCGTTGCGCTACACGGCGCGGGGTGGCGTGTTGCTCGGATGTCGCAAACGCGGCGATGTCTTGCGCATCGAGGTCTGGGATACGGGCATCGGCATTCCGGGCGATCGGCTCGACGAGATTTTCGAAGAGTTCCGACAGCTCGAACCCGGCGGCGGCGATGGCCGGGCGCTCGGCCTCGGCCTCGGCCTCGCCATCGTGGAGCGCATCGCGCGCTTACTCGATGCGAAGGTCCACGTGCGCTCGCGCATGGGGCGCGGAACGGTCTTCGGCATCGATATTCCCCTCGGCAATCCCACACGCGTACGCGCGCTTGCAACGGTGGAAACGCGTCGCGACAACCCGCTTGCGGGCAAGACGATCCTCGTCGTCGATGACGACCTCGACGCGCTCGAAGGGATGACACTCGTGCTGGGCGCGTGGGGTTGTCGCACGATCGAAGCCGATTCGCCGCGTGCGGCTATCGAGGGCGCATCGCGCCTCGGAGCCCCGCCGGATTTCATCGTGGCCGACTATCATCTCGCGGCGGGCCACACCGGGTTCGAAGCGATCGCGGGCGTTCGCAATGCCTGCGATCGAGCCGTTGCCGCCGTCGTTCTTACTGCCGATCGGACGCCGGAGATCCGCGAAAGCGTCACGTCACACGGGTACTGGTATCTCAACAAACCCGTCCGCGTCGAACGACTGCGGGCACTGATGAGCCACGTTCTCGCTTAGGTCAGAACAAAAAAAAACCGGCCGCGCCTTCGCGCGACCAGCCATTTTATCTACGACGAACGATTACTTCGCGTCGGGAAGTGCGAAGACGTACAGCTTGCCACCGAGCGGAATATTTTCCGTGGCCTTCGCTGCGGGGCCCGCCCAGATCGGGGTCGCGCCGCCGTAGCCCGCGAAGACTGCGACGTATTGCTTGCCGTTCACTTTGTATGTCGTCGGAACGCCGACCACGCCCGAGCTCATTTTTTGCGTCCAGAGAGCCTTACCCGTCGCCGAGTCGAAGGCCATGAAGCGCTGATCGATCGTACCGCTGAAGACGATGCCGCCCTTGGTTGCGAGCACGGGCCCGTTCCACGGAAGCTTCGTTTCGTATGCCCATTTCTTGACACCGGTGTTCGCGTCGATCGCTTGGAGTTCGCCGTAGCCCGAGCTGCCGGGTTGCGGTTGCACTTCGAAGGTTTCGCCCAAGAACGGCAGGCCCGCTTTGTAGTCGGTACCCGTACCCTTCATCGACATACACCATTTGCTCGTCGGGATGAAGAGCGTCTGCGTGCCCGGATCGTAGGCCGTCGGCCACCAATTCTTGCCACCGAGGAAACTCGGGCAAGTGAAGATCGACTTACCGAGGTGCGGACGGTTGAGCGGATTGCTTTGAGGCGTACCGTCGGCAGCGAACGAATTGATCGACGTCGCCGTCACGAATGGCTTCGCGTAGATGAATTTGCCATTCGTTCGATCGAGTGCGAAGAGATTACCATTACGATCCGCGTGGAGGAGCGCCTTATACGGCGTGCCTTTGTACGTGATGTCGGCGAGAACGGATTCGTTCGTCGCATCGTAATCCCACGTATCGTGCGGGGTGAACTGATAGCTGAATTTGATCTTGCCGTCGGAAGGGTCGAGTGCGACGACGCTATCGGTGTAGAGATTCTTGCCCGGGCGAAGATCCGCAAGCCACGGGCCTGGATTACCGACGCCCCAGAAGATGCTCTTGGTTTCCGGATCGTAGCTGCCCGTGAGCCACGTGCCGCCGCCACCGGTTTTGTAGAGATTGCCTTTGGGCCACGTATCGCCGCCCTTTTCGGAATTCGATGGGACCGTGAAAGTTTTCCATTTCATATCGCCGGTTTCAGCATCGAGCGCGACGATAAAGCCGCGCGCGCCGTATTCACCACCGGCAATGCCGGTGACGATGTTGCCATCAACGACGAGAGGTGCGCCCGTCATCGCGTAACCGACGCCAGGAGGCATGAGCTGCTTGGTCCACGCGATCTTGCCGGTCTGGGCATCGAATGCCATCACGCGGTTGTCGAGCAGCGCCATGTACACTTTGTCGCCGAAAAGCGCGACGCCACGATTGACGACGTCGCAACAAACCGTTTTTAGCGTTACGGGCGAGATCTTCGCTTTGTATTGCCACTTGATTTTGCCGGTCGTCGCGTCCATGGCGATGAGATGGTTCATCGGTGTCGTGACGAACATCGTGTCGCCGTTAACGACCGGTGCCGCTTCGTGACCTTGTTTGAGGCCCGTCTCGTACGTGAAAACGGTCTTGAGGTTTGCTACGTTGCTCTTGTTGATATCTTCGAACGGTGCGAATCCTTGCGAATCGTACGTGCGGCGATACATGAGCCAGCCGTCGTCGGACGCGGCATTGGTGAGCCGGTCGGCCGTCACGGTCGGATAACCGGCGGCAGCGTGCGAGGGCAATGCGCGGAAGCCAACGGCTCCAGCGGAAACGGCCGCAACGATCGCTGCAGCGATTGCGAGGCGACGCGGTTTGCTTGGTGAACCCATGAATCTCCTTAATGACTATCTGGGGAAAATTACGAGCAATGCTCGATCGGCAAGAGCCGAACACGTTCGTCGTCGGTGAACATTTCCGATCGCGTGAGGAACCGCACGCCTTCCGGATTTTCGAGCGAGAACATCCCGCCGCGCCCCGGAACGACATCTATGATGAGTTTCGTATGTTGCCAGTACGCGAATTGTGATTCGCTCATGTAAAACGGTGCTTCGGCGATCTCGCCGAGTTTCACGTCGGAGCTACCGAGTATGAAATCGCCAAGGGGATAACACATCGGACTGCTTCCATCGCAACATCCACCCGATTGATGGAACATCACCGGACCGTGTTGCGCGCGAAGTTTTTCGATCAACTCAACGGCTGCGGGCGTCACCGTGACGCGCGCAGCCGCTGCAGTACCATTCTCGAGGGCCAAGACTTAGAAGAAACCGAGAGCGTTCGGGCTATAGCTTACGAGCATGTTCTTCGTGTTCTGGTAATGATCGAGCATCATTTTGTGGTTCTCACGACCGATGCCCGACTGTTTGTATCCACCGAATGCCGCGTGCGCGGGATAGGCGTGATAACAATTCGTCCAGACGCGACCGGCTTGAATACCGCGTCCCATGCGGTAGCATGTATTCATGTCACGCGACCACACCGCGGCGCCGAGGCCATAGAGCGTGTCGTTTGCGATCTCGAGCGCTTCGGCTTCGTCTTTAAACGTCGTGACGGAGAGCACGGGCCCGAAGATCTCTTCCTGGAAAATACGCATTTTATTGTGGCCCTTGAAAACGGTCGGCTTCACATAGTAGCCGTCTTTGAAAGCACCATCCAACATGTTGCGCTCGCCGCCGATGAGGAGCTCCGCCCCCTCTTTCTTCCCGATATCGATGTAGGAAAGAATCTTCTCCATCTGCTCGCTCGAGGCTTGGGCGCCAATCATCGTTCCCATATCGAGCGGGTTCCCTTGTACGATGGCGGCTACACGTTTGATCGCGCGTTCCATGAACTTATCGTAGATCGACTCTTCGATGAGCGCACGGGAGGGACAGGTGCAAATCTCGCCCTGATTGAGTGCGAACATCACGAAGCCTTCGATGGCTTTGTCGAAAAAGGCGTCGTCTTTCGCGGCGACATCGGCGAAGAAAACGTTCGGCGATTTGCCGCCCAGTTCGAGCGTTACCGGGATGATATTTTGGGACGCGTACTGCATGATGAGCCGACCGGTCGTCGTCTCTCCGGTGAAGGCAATCTTTGCGATGCGCTTGTTTGAAGCGAGCGGCTTGCCCGCTTCGAGTCCGAATCCCTGAACGATATTGAGCACGCCCGGCGGAAGCAAGTCGGCGATCATTTCGATCCAGACCATGAGCGACGCGGGCGTTTGTTCGGCGGGCTTGATCACGACGCAATTGCCGGCGGCTAGAGCGGGCGCGAGTTTCCAAGTCGCCATGAGGATCGGGAAATTCCACGGGATAATTTGGCCGACGACGCCGAGCGGTTCGTGGAAATGGTAGGCGACCGTATCGTTGTCGATCTCGGAGATACCGCCCTCTTGCGCGCGGATGACGCCTGCGAAGTAGCGGAAGTGGTCGATCGCGAGCGGGATGTCAGCAAGCGTCGTCTCGCGGATCGGCTTCCCATTATCGATCGTCTCGGCAAGTGCGAGAACGCCGAGCTTCGCTTCCATGCGCTCGGCAATTTTAAAGAGGATATTCGATCGCTCGGCAACGGAGGTTTTGCCCCATGCCACGCGTGCCGCGTGTGCGGCGTCGAGTGCGAGTTCGATATCTTCGGCCGACGAACGGGCGATCTCCGTGAACGGTTGACCGAAGACCGGGCTAACATTCGCGAAATACTGCCCTTTGACCGGCGGTACGAACGCACCACCGATGAAGTTATCGTATCGGCGCTTGAATGGATTTTCGACACCGAGACTCGTGATATCGAAGAGGGCCTGGTGATCGATAACGGCTGAGGACATGCATGATCCTTTGTTAGAAGGTTCCTTCGGAATGTAGCTGTATCGTAACGAAATTACCAATGGTGCGCCAAGTATACGAAAGTATCAGATTGCACGCTACTAAAATTCTCATCGCCGACGATCATCCGCTCTTTCGCGAAGCGCTACGACATGTCTACGATCGTGTTGTTTCAAATGCCACTTATATGGAAGTTGCAACACACGGCGAGATGCTTGCTGAAACGCGAGACGACGACCGTTACGATTTAATTTTTGTCGACCTTACGATGCCGGGCGGCGACGATTTTAACGAGCTTGCCAATTTACGTAAACGCGTACCGCTCACGCCGACGATCATCGTTTCGTCGCGCGAGGATCCCCCAACCATCCGCCGCGCGATGGCATGCGGTGTCGCGGCATTCATTCCCAAGTCGGCATCGATCGTAACGATGGAACATGCGATCCGTAGCGTGCTCGATGGCGAAACGTACATGCCGTGCGAACCGCGCGGGAGCGAGGCGAGCAGCATGTCGGGCGATCCCGAGCCGCTTACTCCGCGGCAGTATGCCGTGCTGGAGGCGCTCGCGCGGGGCCGATCCAACCGCCAGATTGCAAGCGATCTCGGTATCGAAGAGATCACGGTCAAGGTGCACATCTCGGCGATCTTACGAAAGTTGCACGTGAAAAACCGGCTTCAGGCCGTCGTCGTCTCCCGCGCCTACTTGGAGCGCGAAACGCGCTAAATCTTCGCCGTAATTTTTTTCACGCTCGCGGCCGTCAACGCCACCTTGCCTGCGGGATGGCCGTTCTTCTTAAGAATATAGGCCATGATCGTAGCGTATTTCGCAGCGGTCAAACTGCCTGGTGCGCCTGCGGGCATCTGCTGCGCCATAAAGCCATAAATATCGGCGACAGACTGCGAACCGGCCATGCCTTCGCCCGCGAGTGCGGGAGCTTTTACGCCCTCGAGATTGACGCCGTGACAACTCGCGCAACTCGTGTTGTAATCTTTCTGACCCGAGCTCGCCTGAACTGCCGTATAGTACGCGGGCGATGCCGGCTTAGAGGACGCGACAGCTCCGAGTGCGCTCGCGGCGACGACGACGGCGGCGGTTGTCAGGATCATTGTGGAAAGCTTCACGGAATGTATTTACCCTCAGGAGAGTTGGTGATCGTCGCGAGTTCGCCCGAAGATTTAAGCGATGCAAGCCCACGTTCGAACGTTTTCGCAAGTTGTGGCTTCAGCGGATCGAAAAGCGCAGCAAGACGCCAGCGCGCGTGATCGATTGGGAGCTTCGAGATCACGAGAGAATCATGGTGACGCCTTCGATAGTTTCGAACGGATGGTTCCCATAGCATAGCCGCAGCAACGTGGTGATTAACGAGTGCGTCGAGAGCTTCGTCTTGCGTGGAAAAACCTTCAGCTTTGAGCGGCGGTGGCGCGTCGCTCAAGGCACCGACGAGATAAAAATTCGGAACGGTTCCGAGGCCTACGGCGACCGACGCGTTCCGCGGAATTGCCGCAACGGTGAGTGCGTGACCGAGGCCGACGAGGACGTAACCTGTCTCGAAGTAGCCGGGTGTCAACGCCAATCCGCGCGGCGCATCGGCATTACGAAAATCGACCGGAAATCCCATGATCAAACCACACTGATTGCGCATGAGAAAGCGAAAGAATCGGTCGGAGACGCCACGCGAGCCATCGAATTCATAGCTGGGCGGCGCGGATCCAACCGATCGCGCAACCGCAGCAATGACGCGGCGATCGATCGTCGCCGTCGGGCTCGACGAATCGATACACACGGCTGCGTTCTTGCTTGCGGCGGGAGCCTCCGCGCCGAGAGAACCCGCGAGGCCGAATGTCGCGAGCGTTGCAAGTAAGAGTCGAGTGCGCTTAAGGATCATGCATTCTAATAATACGCGAATGTCGGCGACGCATACCTGTCGCGCGTCGCAAATACACACCTTTCGTATAGTGACGTTCGACAAAAAACACTCCACGAAGTCGAGACTCCGTGGAGTGTTCGATTGGCCTACGGATCGATTAGAGCTGTGTGTGGAAGTCGAGTTTGAGAATGCCAAACGCGAGTCTGAGGTTATCGGGAGGGGGGACGCGCGTGATGCAGCGGCAGCTTTGGAGGTTGAGATTGGTGTAGCTAAACGTCACGTTTTTATTGATGACTTTCACGACGCCGAAGACGATGCCGCGATACGCTTCGGGAACGGCCGAATCACGATAGAGTACCGGCAGATTGGTATAGTTCACGAACGGAATGAACGTCGAGGAATTAGCGATCGGTATTTTGAGCGTCAGCGAATACGGGAAGAGAATCTGGCTACCACGGTAGCCGCCGAGATCGCCGAGCGCCGTCGGGATCGTTCCCGCGACCGCGGGAATGTTGTTCGGTGTACCCGGACGCGGCACGTATTTTGCGTCGATCGCGGCGGTGAGGATCTTGCCGATTTTCGACGTCGGTCCGAAATCGTACGCGGCACCGAGCGTGTACCCGTGCTCGTCGATGGAATTGGGATTATTGAACTGTGCGCCCGTCACGGGATCTTGGCAGCGCTTTTGATTGAGGCAAAGCGCGGGGTTCGTGCCTTGCGACGCGGAGCTCCGCTGGTGATCGAAATACGTCGCGTGCACGCCGAGCCCGTTTCCGAGCGAGCGGTTGAGCGAAAAAGTGTCGGTGTAGTCGACGATCTCGCCCGACGAAAGCTCTGCGCTCGTTCCGAGTAGGATGCGACCGAGTTGGTAGGCGACGTTTCCATGCGAGAACGAGAGCGACGTCTTGTTATCGATTTTGAACGAGGCACCGTAATCGAAGCGGAGGATGTCGGCGTTCCGGCGCGGGGTGTCGTAAAAAATATGCGCGGTACGATCGGCGAACGGCGCGGGTGCCGCATCGCCGTTGCTTCCGAAGAAGAATCCGGGCGCGATATTGACTGTGAATCGCGAGAGGAAATCTTCGGCTGGTTTGGATGCGGGCGCCGCCGCCGGTTGCGCCGCGGATGGTACGGTCGCAGGACTGGTCGATGGGGCAGCCGAGGCTACCGGTGCCGCTTCGGTTTCGGCGAATGCGGTTGCCGCGCTCGCGAGCACCAGACCCGGAGCGAGCGCGAGCGCGAGGCCCACGATCGCCGGTAGATATGGACGTTTCATCTGCAAACTCCTAGATGGGTTCGGATCGCAACGTCGTCCGCGCTTCCCGTCGGCACACGTATCTCGAAAGATTCACGTCTTAGAGCGAGGTCGGCCGATCGTACGAGTCATGTACCTATAACAACTAAATGATATGGATGTCGAGCTTTTACACAAAAAAAACCGGCGTGAGGCTCGAATCGCTTCGAAGCCGGCACGCCGGTATTGCAAACGATTCGTTCGTTATTTGCGGATCTCGGTCTGTGTTCCGAGGTACATCGTGACTTCGAAACCGGTTCCGGTCACGGCGAATGCGGGACGGTGCCACTGCGCTTTTGCGGATTGCACGATAGGACTCTCCTTCAGAAAATACACTTAGGGAAATACTCCCTAATACTAGATGCGATTGACGAAAGCCGCCACTATACGCAAGTATGAATTTTGGTGTAGGTGTGAATTACACGTAAACCGATCGTCGCGCAGGATGGGTCTCATCGCGCGTGAACGGTCGCCGCATGCCATCACGTCGTACATTTCTTGCCGCGAGCGCCGCGATTGCAGCGCTACCCGTAGCCCCAAACACAGCCCTTGCCGCAGCAGCGTCCGCGATCTACGATTTCCCCGCGATCGACGCGCGTCTGGGTCGCCAGGCGAAACATCGCCAGATCATGGCGGTCAATCGCGTCGCCGACGGTGTCGTCGTCGGGTATATGGGTCACTCGATGGACGCTTATGAAAACGCGATGGGTGAGGGGCCGGGCGCCATGCACGTGGGAGCCGTCTTCTACGGCCGAGGCGTTATTTTAGGACTCAACGATACGATGTGGAAGACGTATCGCCTCGCGGAAGCCTCGAAACGTCGTGGCGACGTACTCACCGTGCAAGGCAGCGACGGACATCCCTTCGCGAGTGAATTCGCAATGCTCGTAAGACGCGGCGCCTTCTTCCTCGTCTGCGATAACGCCCTCACCGACTGGGCGACGTATCTGGTCACGACGGCCGGCTTCAACGATCGCACGATCGAGGCGGTCCACGCGGACCTCCGCGCACACCTCGTCCCGGGCGCCATGCTCGTCCCAGCGGGCGTAGCCGCCCTCAACACCGCGCAGGAAGCACGGTTTACGTACTTCCAGGCTTCGCTCTAAGCGCTCTAGTTTGCGATCCCGCCCGTCGGAATCTGTCCGTATTGGCCGTCTTTGGTCGCAGCGCGTACGTCGTCGAGTTTCATCGCGAGCATCGATGCGAACCGATCGCCGTGCGTATACACATGCATCTCAAAAGGATCGAGGCCGCGGAGCGTCGCGCGATACTTCGCGAGCCCGAACGGAAATGCAGGCGAGTGCCAGAGCTCGACGCGTTGCAAACGATCGTTGCCATTTCCCGCGGTTCGGTACTCGCCGACGACACGCGTCGTCTCGTGCATGGCGCTCGCCACGTGGATACGTTCGGTCGTGACGGCGACCACGTGCATCGGTCGACGATCGTAAAGATAGCGTTCGTCGAAGAGATGCAACGTATCGTCGCCCGCCGATTTTGCGCCCGCGGAGTCGCCGTAGCGGTAGATCATGTTTTCAGTGCGGCCGATATTGATCGATAGCGCGTATTCGTCCAAGAGCGATCCGATTCGACCGTCACGAAGATAGGCTTTGCGCATCGAGGCGGGGTTACACGATCCTCCCGGCATGCCGACTTGCGTTTCGAAGTACGTTACGTGTCCGGTGGAATTGGGCTCGCGACCGATCCCGATCTGCTTTTGATACACCGCTCCCGATCCGAGGATCACGCGCGTCCATTGGCCGGGTCGTCCGGGCGGTAACGCATTGAAAAGCGCGGCCTGCGTCATCGTTCGGCCGACCATATCCGCGGCAAAAACCGGTAGGCGCGCGGCGACGATCGCCGCGGTAGTCGATGCGAGAAAGGCGAGACGATTCATGTGCGGGCTCCAGGTGCGGTCGGTGAGATGCGGGCGAGATAACGCGCTAGCGTCGGAGCGTCGATCGCTCCATGTTGGATCGCGCGGACGGTCCCGCGCGCGTCGACGAAAATGGTAACCGGCAGATTCGTCGCGCCGTACGATGCAGCGAATTGCCCCTTATCGAGGCCAATGACGAACGGCAAGTGCATCGATCGTGCGAACGTGGTCGCAATCTCATTCGCTTCTTGTTCGTCGACGCCGAGGAACGTCACGCGGTTGCGTTCGCGTCGCGCGGTCGCCGCGAGCAACGGTAACTCGAGCCGACACGGGGGGCACCACGATGCGAACGCATTGATGACGAGCGGTTTACCTGCGAAATCTGCGAGCGTCAGCGACCCACCGCTCGGTGTCTCTAGAAGAAACTTCGGTGCGTGCTTGGCGACCGTCGCGACGGTCTCTGCAGCCGGCGCGGGTGTATGCAACGCGAGCGTTACGAGCGCGACGAACGACGCCCGGATAAGCGCTTTGGCGACTTTCGCGCTAAGAATACGGAAGACGTTCATCGTGCGAGGCGCTTTGCGACCCGGCCGCCTCGCCTCCTTTTTCAGAACCGAAATTCTCGTTCGAACCGTGCGAGCTGCGACATGCCGGGCTTTACCCTGCATCTTACCTGATATTCGGCAAGATGGTTATCGGTTCGCCGCATGCGATCATCGATGCTTGTTCGGCCTGTCAAGCTCCCTAAGATTTACGGAACGCTCTGCATTCGATCACGTTCGTTCGCTTGTCGGGTCCGGACGGAGCGGCCGCCAAGCGCTCCGAACCAAGACGTATGCTTCGTAGTACGCGCGTTGCGACGTGGATCGCGGTCGTCATTCTGGGTCTTATCGCGCGGTTCAAACCGCGCGCCGCGCGTGCGATCGTTGCGGTCGCGATCGGCACGCTCGGGATCGCTCATGGCGCGACCGACGACGCGACGCTCGAACGTGTCGGCTTCCGGCCGCGCGGCGGGCGGGCCACGATTTCGCTCGTCTACGGCTCGATCGCGATCGTGACGTTCTTTGCGGCTCGACGGGCGCCGAAGCTCGCAGCGCGCGCGCTTTTCGTCTTGAGCTGGTTTCATTTCGGCCGCGGCGACGCCAACTTCGCTCGCGCCTGCGGTTCGCATGTCGATGCGAACTTCGAGGCTTTGGTGCGCGGTGCGATCCCGCTCTTCATCGCAGGGGATGACGTACGCTCGCGCGTGACGGCAAGCGCGACGGTCGCATACGCGGCTCGGCATGCGCTTGCGGGACGGTATGCCGATGCGGCGGACC